>Ga0073928_10005372_pt1 | contig 18045 bp, 10 predicted proteins | sample PaiPotPPA55metaG_FD_76969 | JGI IMG/M metagenome (GOLD analysis project Ga0073928, IMG submission 76969) | Iron sulfur acid spring bacterial and archeal communities from Banff, Canada, to study Microbial Dark Matter (Phase II) - Paint Pots PPA... ... | reverse complement strand
TTGCGTTGTTTCACGGAAAAGTGCGCCATCGAAAAGCGCAACTTCGTTCCGGGACAGCACGGCCAGTCGCGGCGTCCGAAAGTCGCCGGTTACGGCTTGCAGTTGCGCGAAAAGCAGAAGATGAAGCGTACCTACGGTCTGCTGGAACGCCAGTTCCGCTTGTATTTCGAGCGCGCCACGCGCATGAAGGGTCCCAGCGGCGAAAATTTGATCATCATGCTGGAGCGCCGCTTGGACAACGTTCTATGGCGCGCCGGCTTGGCGTCCTCTCGCGCGCAGGCACGTCAACTCGTGCTGCATGGGCACGTCCGCGTCTCCGGAAAGAAGGTCAACATTCCTTCGTACCTGGTCAGTGTGGGCGACGAGATCGCCATCAAGGAACGCATGCACGGCAACGCCATGATTCTCGAAGCTCGTAATGTCGCGCAGTCTCAGAGCACCGTTCCCTGGCTCGAGCAGGACCGCGAAGCTTTCAAAGCCAAGGTCGTGGCCTTGCCCAAGCGTGAAGACGTACAGACACCGCCGTTCACCGAACAGCTGATCGTCGAGCTTTATTCGAAGTAATTTCCGTCCCGGCCGCGGCAAGGCCGGCCAGCAGCTCCGGTGACGTTTCGATATCTATGGTCATCAAACAGTATTGGGGCCTGCGATAGCCCCGGAAGGAAGGAACACGATGTGGAAGGGCTTTCAGAAACCAAAGCGTCTAGCCTCTGAACTGGAATCACTGACCGAAAAATACGGGCGATTCTCCGCGCAGCCGTTTGAGCGCGGTTGGGGCACCACGGTAGGGAACGCGTTGCGTCGCGCCCTGCTGAGCTCCATCGAAGGCGCGGCCATCACCGCCGTCAAAATCGAGGGCGTGCTGCACGAATTCTCCTCGATCGCCGGCGTAGTCGAAGACGCCACCGACATCATCCTCAACTTGAAGCAGGTACCCATCAAGCTCAACACCGACCTGCCCAAGACCATTTTTCTAAATTTCGAGCATCCCGGCCCGGTCACTTCCGCGCAAATCGAAGAAGACGCCGATTTCGCCGTGCTCGACAAGAACGTGTACATCGCCACCGTCAGCGAAGGTGGCCGCCTGCAAATCGAAATGCGCGTGAAGAACGGCCGCGGTTACGTGGCTGCCGACCGCAACTATGACGAAGACCTGCCCATCGGCTACATTCCCGTGGACAGCGTTCATTCGCCGGTGCGCAAGGTGAACTATTCCGTCGAAGCCGCTCGTCTCGGCCAGATGACCGATTACGAAAAGCTGATGATCGAAGTGTGGACCAACGGAGCCATCACCCCGCAGGATTCCATCGGCCTCGCCGCCAAGCTCGTCAAAGACCACATGAGCATCTTCATTAACTTTGAAGAGCCGGTCGACAGCATCGAACCGCTGCCGGACACCGCGCACGATCCGCGCCTCGAGCATCTGGACCGCTCCGTCGAAGAGTTGGAGCTTTCCGTGCGCTCCTACAACTGCCTGAAGAACGCCAACATTCAGACCATTCGCGAACTCGTGCAGAAGAGCGAGAACGAAATGCTGAAGACCAAAAACTTTGGCCGCAAATCGCTCAACGAGATCAAAGATATACTGGTGAAGATGGGCCTCGCGCTGGGCATGAAGTTCGACGAGCACGGCCGCATCATCTGGCCGCCGCTTCCAAGCCAGACCACGTTGGCTCCCTCGGAGGAAAATCTCGGCCTGTAATCGCGGCGCGAGACCCGGTAAATCATGCGACATCTCAAGTCAGGATCGAAACTCGGGCGCAACCCGTCCCATCGCCGCGCTACTTTGCGCAGCCTGGTCACCAATCTGTTCGAACACGGGCGCATCACCACTACGCTGACGCGCGCGAAAGCTGCGCGTCCCGTGGCCGAAAAAATGATTACCCTCGGCAAGCGCGACACGCTGCAATCGCGCCGTAGCGCCGCTTCCTACATCATGCTTCCCGCGATCACCCAGAAACTCTTCAGCGAAATCGCGCCGAAATTTTCTGACCGCGCGGGCGGCTATACCCGCATCATCCACGCCGGACGCCGCGTCGGCGACAATGCCAAAGTAGCCATCCTCGAATTGGTAGGCTACGAATTCAAGAAAAAAGAAAAGAAAGAACGCCCCAAGAAGGAAGAAGCCGCCGACGAGAAGAGTTAGTCTGCAACGACTACAAATTTAAAAGCCGCTTCGATTAGATCGAAGCGGCTTTTGTTTTGGGCGTTATAAACTTTAATCGCGTTGTATTCCTAAACCTGAGCTTGATCAGATCGCAATCGAACCCACAGAAATAACGCTGCCACCGCGAATGCCGCTCCAACCGAATCCAGCAGCGAATCGTAGGGTGACGCCGTGCGGCTGGCCACAAATGCCTGGTGTATCTCGTCCAGTGCGGAATAACCGGCGGCAATGAATAAAGCCGTAAGCGCCCACGACCAGCGCCATCCGCGCTGCCCTCCCCGGATGCCCCTGTAAAGCAGCAGGCAAAATATAAAATATTCCGTGAAATGCGCGGCCTTGCGCACAACAAAGTGGATGGTCTCGAAACCTTGCTCGGTCAGATGGGGCATCAGCCAGAACAGCACCGGCCGCAATATTCTTCCGGTGTGATCCGCGGAAAATGCATCCGTCGACAACGAAAAAATCACCGCTGCCCAGCACAGCGCCGGGAACCACGCCATCACCAACCTGAGTTGGTTCGGGGTCTGAATGCGTCCTTCTATCTCCGATAATTGCGGAATGGGGCGCGGATTGCGCCAGGGCTGCGGGTCAGCCACGAAATAACTCGTACACGGTCATTCGTATATTGTCTCTGTTTTGCCGTTCATTCCATGCGGTAATTCGGGGCTTCGCGCGTGATGATTACGTCATGCACATGGCTTTCACGCAATCCCGCGGTGGTGATGCGGATGAACTTGCTCTTCATGGTCAATTCTTTCAGCGTGCCTGCTCCCGCGTAGCCCATCCCGCTCCTTAATCCACCCACCAATTGATCGGTCAGCGCGGCCAGCGAACCCTTGTAAGGCACACGTCCTTCCACGCCCTCCGGCACGGATTTGCCTCGCTCCACGTTTTCTTGCCCATAGCGGTCCGCCGCCGCCGTGCCATCTTCCATCGCGGCCGTCGAGCCCATGCCGCGGTATGACTTAAAGGTGCGCCCCTGATACAAAATCGTTTCGCCCGGCGCTTCTTCCGTGCCGGCAAACAATCCCCCGATCATCACGCACGAAGCACCGGCGGCGATCGCTTTGCTGATGTCGCCGGAAAACTTGATGCCTCCGTCGGCAATCACCGGCACGTCAGTTCCTTGCGCCGCGCGCGCCGCTTCCATGATTGCGGTAATCTGCGGTACGCCCGCGCCGGTCACCACTCGCGTAGTACAAATCGATCCCGGGCCGATCCCCACCTTCAGTCCATCAATTCCGAGAGCGATCAAATCTTTCGCGCCTTCAAACGTAGCCACGTTTCCAGCAATAAGCTGCATTTCCGGAAGCCGGCTGCGAATAGCCTTGATCGCTTCCATCACCCGTGCCGAATGCCCGTGCGCCGTATCAATGGCCAGCACGTCCGCTTTGGCCCGCGCCATCTCCACCGCGCGTTCCAGGAAATCTCCCGTGGCGCCTACTGCGGCCCCCACGCGCAATCGGCCTTGTTCATCCTTGGCGGCTCGCGGGTACGCGAGTTTTTTCTGAATATCTTTTACCGTGATAAGTCCCTTGAGGTTGTAATCCTGGTCCACCACCAGCAGCTTTTCGATGCGATGCTTCTGCAAAATCCGCTCAGCTTCGTCGAGCGTAGTTCCCACCGGCACGGTGACCAGGTTGTCTTTGGTCATCACGTCGCTGACCAATTGCGAGTGATCCTTTTCAAACCGCAGATCCCGGTTCGTAAGAATCCCAGTAAGTCGCGCGCCGCGCGTAACCGGCAAGCCCGAAATGCGGTATTTGGTCATGATGTCGAGCGCTTGCCGTAGCGTAATATCCGGCGAAATCGTGACCGGATCGACGATCATTCCGCTCTCCGAGCGCTTTACTCGATCAACTTCCTCGCTCTCGCGCTCAATGGTCATGTTGCGGTGCACCATGCCAATTCCGCCCTGCCGCGCAATGGCAATCGCCAGCCGCGATTCCGTCACCGTATCCATGGCCGCCGACGCCAGCGGAATATTCAGCGCGAGCTTACGCGTGAAGTTGGTCCGCGTATCCACTTCCGCCGGTAGCACCGAGGACTTCCCGGGCAGCAGCAACACGTCATCGAAAGTAAGACCCTCAGCTATCGGTCCATCCTTCATTCACAAGCCTCTCAGAGGAAATTTATGAACAAAAGCCAGCGCGCTACCAAAAATGTGCGCTAAAACAAGGCGGCCCAGCAGGCTTCTGCTGGGCTTCAAAACTGATGCATCAAATCGAAGAAATTGTTCACCGTGGATATTTCATTGTAGGGGCACGTCTAGTTGGGGTCAAGCTGGGCAGCTCCACGTTAGCCTGCGAGGGTTTGTCTGAAACTCCCAACCACCATACATGTTACTGTAGGTGGTGGATATCGCAAGCCTATCGACGCATGTCGCTATTTCTCGAAAATTTCGAGCCCCATCCCGTTCTTCGCGGCGCGCATATGATGACTGTGGCTCCGGTTTTTTGGCCGAGAACTTTTTCCCTGCCGCCACCCGAGGATCGCCTATTTCAGGTCGATCCCGAATCCCGTTTACTGGCGCACTGTCACTGGCAGCCGGGCAAACCTTCGGATGCACCGGTGATCGTAATCGTTCACGGCCTGGAAGGGTCAAGTAATTCCGATTACGCTCGCGGTATTGCCGAAGCTGCATTCGAGCGTGGTTACAATGCCATTCGAATTAATCAACGCAATTGTGGCGGCAGTGAATCGCTGACGCCCACGCTCTACAATTCCGGAATGAGTTCGGATTATCGCGTCGTTTGCGAAGAACTCGCCAATGATGACGGCTTCAAACAGATTTTCTTTGTTGGCTATTCAATGGGCGGCAATCTAGTACTCAAAATGGCCGCCGAATACGGAGATTCTTTTCCGCAGGCGTTGCGCGGCATTTGCGCGGTTTGCCCCGCGGTGGACCTCGCGGCGTGTGCTGACGCCCTGGAGCGCTGGCAAAATCAGATTTATCAGCGACATTTCGTGGCTGGCCTCATGAATCGCTACCGCCGCAAAGCGATTTCCATGCCCCAGCGCTACGTACAAAACCAATTACCTCCCGTCCGCACCGTTCGCCAGTTCGATGACGTCATCACCGCCCCGCTCTTTGGTTATCGCGACGCCCACGAATACTACGAAGCCGCGTCCGCCAAAAGAATCCTCGCGCAGTTGCGTGTTCCGACCTTGCTCATCACCGCGAAAGACGACCCCTTCGTGCCCTATTCTTCCATCCTCGCCGCCGGCGCCGACAAAAATCCCGTAATCACGCTAGTCGCCCCCGACCACGGCGGCCATTGCGCCTTCATCTCCAACAAACCCGGCTCAGCGAGGTTCTGGGCGGAACAGCGTGTTGTAGACTTCTTCGATAGTCGGAATCAAGCCCCGCTCTCCGGCAGCTCACGTCAACGTTAATCTTCTAATTTCCGTATATTCTATGTCAGCCTATAGATATCTATAGATAATTGATGTAAACGCGCCAAAATGAAATTTCTTTGCTGCGGTCACACCGGTATTGCACTGATACATAAAGAGTTAACTTCCTAAATTTCTTGGGTTCAGTTTTTATTTGGAAAGAAGATTGCATGTCAAGATGCAAAGTTTCTATTTTTCAGCCGCCTTATGGCTCGCTGGGTGTGCTTCTAAAATTTCGGAGGGACCTGTGAAAAATTACGGACGCTCGGCTTTGGCCTTCACTATTCAGTCGATATTAGGTTTAGTTATCCTTGCCCTGGTATTCAGTTCTGCGATGCTTCGAACGGCTCAAGCCGACGACCTTTACGGCAAGATTAGAGGCGTGGTACTTGATAGTACAGGCGCGGCGGCGAGTGGCGCGCAGATCACGTCGACCAACGTAGACACTGGCGCTGTCAAAACGGTAACGTCGGGTGCCAATGGCGAGTACGAATTCCTTCAACTCGCGGCGCCCGGAAATTACAGCCTCGTCGTACAACTAACTGGGTTTAAGGCCTATCGCGTTGATCGGATACATCTGGAACTTAATCAGATATACGTTCAAGATGTCACGCTCGAGATCGGGGCCGCTTCCGAGAGCATCTTGGTCGAGGCCAATCAGGCGCAAGTAGAATCGACGAGTATCCAATTGGGTCTGAACATTCAGGCTTCCACGGTAGTCGACCTTCCGTTGAATGGGCGGAATTGGGTGCAATTACAGCAAACCCTGCCAGGCGTGGTGGCGGCTTCGGACCGCTTTACTACCAATTACGCGACAAACGGAGGCCGCAGCCAAGCGAACAGTTATCTTGTAAATGGCACCGATGCTAACGACCTACCGCTGAATAGTCCCCAAGTGATACCTAGCCCCGACGCCATCGCTGAAGTGAACCTGGTCACCAACACCATTAACCCGGAATATGGAAGAAACGGGGGCGCAATTTTAAACGCTACTACCAAGTCCGGTACCAATGAATTCCATGGGGACGTTTTTGAGTTTTTTCGTGACACCGGCCTGAACACCAGGAATTTCTTTAGCCCCACGACCACCATTTTTCACCGCCATCAGTTCGGCGCAACCTTGGGCGGCCCGATCATAAAGAATAAGCTCTTTGGATTCTTTTCCTATCAGGGCACGCGGTCTAGGCAACCGGATGTGTCTAACGTCAACTCCACGACGGTGTTCACTCCGGCGGAAAGGACCGGTGACTTTTCTGCGGATCCAGCGTTCGCCGGCACATCCCCTATTCCACTTACTGGTGAGAATGGAACGCTCTACCCCGCGGGCACCGATTACGGGACTATTTTCCCGACCGGACATATCCCAACCGCGGATCTAAACCCGATTTCCGTCAATTTGACAAGCAAATATGTCCCACTACCGAATAACGGAAATACGTTCGGGTTCAATCCGGTTACGACCCAAACAGTCAATCAATATCTGGGTCGGGTGGATTTCAATATGAGCGCCAAAAACATTATTTGGGGCTACTTTTTCTTACAACCCCAAAGCACTTCAGACGCGCTTCCATTTTTGGGAGCCACGTTACCCGGATTTGGCGAGCAGAGCGTTTCACACACCAAGCAGTTTACGATTTCATGGACACACACTTTCAGCCCAACAACCCTCAACGAACTTCGCGTCGGTTACCAGCGGCTAAATTTCGTTGCCGTACAACCTGCTACCCCGACACAGCCCTCATCGGCTGGATTCACCGGCATAGCGCCACAAGACACGGCGGGAGCAGGACTTCCCTTCATCAACATCACCGGATTGTTTAATCTCGGTTTCAGCCCTGATGGTCCGCAGCCCCGCAAGGACCAAACCTATGAATACACCGATAACTTTTCTAAACTTGTCGGAAAACATTCTTTAAAATTTGGATTTGATATGCGCCGTTCGGGAGTGGAGAATCCATTTTTCTTCAACAACAATGGTGCGTACACCTTCTCCGGTTCGGGAACTTTTTCGACGGGCGTTCCTGGCGCGGATTTCCTGCTAGGTATCCCCGACAACTACGCTCAAAGCAGCGGTGGATTTATCGACGCCAGAACACAAACCTACTATTCTTACGCCCAGGACCAGTTTAAGCTTCGTAATAACTTCACAATTACCTACGGGGTAGGATGGCAGATTGATACGCCCTTGGATGACAGATTCAACAAGAGTTTGGCGGTCAATTGCTTCGTCCCCGGGGAGCAATCAAAGGTGTTTCCAACCGCCCCAGCTGGTCTGGTTTTTCCGGGAGATCCTGGGTGTAACAGCGCGGGCGGTGTGAAGACGAAATTTAAGGATTTCGGCCCCCGTTTCGGTTTTGCCTGGAGTCCCAGTGGTGGCATATTTGGTGGCCCTGGAAAAACCAGCCTTCGCGGCGGTTATGGAATTTACTATAACCGAACTGAAGAGGAGTTGGCTCTTCAGAATTTACTTGCTCCGCCATTTTCTCTGTCTACTTCTGGTATCGGAAACGTGGGTGGTTCGCCCGGCTTCGCCAACCCGTTCACAACGATCAATGCGACTCCGGTTACCGTAAACGGAGCAGTTTCCCCCGCACAGACCATACCGAACCAGTATCCGTTTACGCCCCCGGCCGCAGGCTCGACCGTGGACTTCACACCATTCGAGCCATTTTCTATAACTGCCTTTGATCCGCGTTTTGCCGTGCCCTATTCTCAAAATTACAACCTGACGTTAGAGCACGAACTTCCCGGACAGACCATTTTCAGCGTTGGTTATGTAGGCTCGCTGGGGCATAGATTGTCGAAAACAGTGGAGATGAACCCCGCTGGCAACGCCACTGGAAACCCTATCTGCGCGGCAACCCCCGGATGCAACTCCTTCAATAACTATGCCACGGCGCCACAGAGTTTTCGCTTTCCTGCAGTTAATCCGGTTACCGGAAACCTTATTTTCGGGTCGATTGGGTGGCAGGAGACCACCGGCAACTCCAATTACAACGCCCTTCAAGTCGTCGCGGATAAACACTTTTCGCATGGTTTAACCTTCCGGGCGACATATACGTTCTCCCACTCACTCGATAGCGCATCATCCTTCGAGGATCTGCAAGGTGGAGGTTCAATTGGCGCTGACCCGTTTGATCCACGCCGTGACTATGGCAATTCCGCGTTTGACGCCAGGCATCGCTTCGTAGCGAGCTACGCGTATGACCTGCCAAAGGTACATTCCAACGGCTTGTTTGCACGCCTTCTAAATGGCTATCGGATTACTGGAATCACCACGCTACAAGCTGGGTTTCCCGTCCAGCTGTGGGATGGTGGATTCAGGTCCGAGACCTGCGACGCCACTTTCAGTTTCTTCGGTTGCTTTGACCGGCCAAACTACAATGGCGGCCCTATTCAGACTTTCGACATCCGTACCAGTAATCTTGTCAATACCGTTCGTCCGGGTCTGACATCTAAGAATCATTATTACTTTGACCCCAACGCTTTTTCGCGTACCCCCCTTGGAACCTTTGGCAATGCGGGCCGAAATTTCTTTCACGGTCCCGGGCTCAACGACTCTGACTTCGCGGTCCATAAAGATACGCGGCTTACCGAGTCGACGCAGTTGCAGTTGCGTATTGAATTCTTCAACGTCTTTAACCATGCCAATTTCAATCCGGTGTCAAATGGTGGCGGGCCTAACGGAAATGTCAACTCCGCGAATTTCGGTCGGGTCCTTAATTCCCGGCCGGCTGGAATTGACTCCCGGCTTATTCAGTTAGGTGCAAAGTTTGTCTTCTAAGGGAGCCCTTAGAAGACATTTCTCCATATCCGGGTAGAAACTTTTAACTCTGTTTTGGTCACTCCCATAAAAAGGCGCCCCGAAGTCGGGGTGCCTTTTTTGTAGGAGCTGGCGTGATTTGGAAGGACATTCTCACAATCAGTTGCAGGATACACATAGTCGCGTGATTATGCGCGCTGGGTGTTAGTTAGATAGCCACAGCGTTAACCGCAATCCTTGTTTTACCGCCTCAGAAAACCCTACTGTAGAACTCTGGAGGGGCTGTGCCTCGCCAAAGTCCATGAGCATCGACACGCTTGCTGGCTCGCGCAGTTTCGTTCGCAGCCTCAACATTCTGTTGAAGCTCGCTCGCCTCTATGAGTTCGGGCATGTGCGCACCGTCGCTCAATTTGAAATCACGTGGAAAGAATTGCGTGGCGCCCTGAACGAAAGTGGTGGCACGGGTCTCTTACTCGGCGCTTCCGGTAATCAAATTCTGCTCGATGGTGTGCCGCTCGGCACCTCCGCCGGCGAAAAAAATTTTGCGCAGCTGCTAATTTCTTCCGGTATCGCCAGCATCCACTTTTCCCCGGCGCTTACACAATCACAGTTCGCCCGTTTCGTACGGGCCTTTCCGACTGGCAACGCAACAAAACCGTCTTCTCTCGCGGAACAACTTAAGTCCGCTCTCGCAGGTGAAACCGGCATCAAGGTGAATGAGATTCGCTACGTCGCCGAGGATTCCTCAGTCGCCGGAATAAAAACCGCCGCGAACCTTGCCGCGAAAGTTCTGGGCGCCACCGGCGACAAATTCCAGGACTTGTTCAACGACCCCGGCCGCTTGTTGCAAATGATTCTGGCTGCGGAAAGTTCCCGCGGAGGAGCTGGTGGCGGTTCTGGAGCTCCCGGTTCGAAGGGCGGCGGTGGGGGAGACGGGCCATCCCGAGGCTCTGGCGGAGATGATCTTTGGGAGTCTCGCGGGGGCGGTTCCGGCGGGGGAGCTGGCTCTGGCAGTGCACCGGCACCTGGCAATGGAAGGGGCCCGGGATCCGGAACGGGTGGCAGCACTGGATCGGGCAGTGGAAGCGGTGGGTCGGACACAGGTTCAGGGGGCGGGGGAGGTTCGGGAACGCAGCCCTCGGGAAGCGAGCCTCCCACTTTGGGCCGGTGGCGCTCCGCTTCCGCGTTATTGAGAACGGAATTGTCAGGGTCGGCTGAATCAATGTTGCCGTCCACCGGCGTGACCCTGGGTGCTACTTACACCGTGGCGGAAGAAGAAATACGCTCCGTCTTGAGCTTGTTCTCTCAGCTTGGAAAGTCGCGCAAGAGCCCGGATGCCCGCATGGATATGCCGACATTTCAATCCCGGCTCAGCGCCATGCCCGTTCGCGCACAATACACATTGCAGCAGGCCCTGGCCGGTTTGGCCGCCCAGGCGCCCACCGAAGCGCCGGACAAGCCCATGCTACTCAAGCTTGCAGAGCACGTGGCGATTCGCTTCGCCCTCGACAGTTATGAGCGCGGTGAATTGCGCGTCAACGCCGTCAAGCAAACCCTTGATCGCATGAATGCAGAGATTGAAGCCTTACGCAAGATACTCGGTACTCAGGAAGAGATCATGGCCAACGCTGGCCTTTCGGTACAATCCCACACCGAGCTCCTTGACCAGGAATTCTGGCAGCAAGTGCCGGAAGAAAACAAAAAACAGGTTTTGACCTCCGAAGAGGCCTGGTGTGTTCCGCCTCGCAATATTCGCGTTTATCTCGAAGATATGCTTCGTCGCGGCGAACTCAAAACCGTCAACGAAGTGCTCCTGAATTACGTCACCTGTATCGCCATGGACGCACCCGAAGCCCGCAGGACGGCCGCCATTGGCATCTCGGATCTCGCCGAGCTTTATGGCAGCGGCGACGGAAGTGCCCTGATGGAAGCCATTCGCCGCACCGGAAACCAGCTTGCCGTGGAACGCGAGCCGGAACTGCAAATGCTCGTTGGCGCAACTTTCGTCCGCCTCAGCCAGGAGGCCGCAGCCAAGCGCTGCTACGCCGCGATTCATCAGGCCTTGGCCTCTCTAGAGAGCGTTGAGATCCAGCGTCCTGGGGCTACACAAAGCCTGCGTCCCCGTATTGGTGCCGAGGAACGAATCCCCGAATTCGTCGAAGAGGCTCTGCGCGGAGGCCAGCTCCCCGATGGCTTGGCCGAAATTTTGGGCCTAATGCCGCAAGCCACCTTGCATTATCTAACCACCAGATTTGGACACTGTGGATTCCGTGAGGATTGCGAGCTCCTGGGTAACATGGCTCGTGGACTCGGTGATGACGCCACCAATCGTTTGATCGAAACCTTGCAGACCGCCCCGGCAACGGAGGCCGCCGAAGTCATCGGTCTGCTTAGTCAACTCGACCCGGACGTCGTGGAGCAATTGCTCCCCGGCCGCCTGGAACAATGGCCACGAGCCGCACACGACCGCACCGTCCGTCAATTGTCTTCCGTCCCCGCAGAGCAGCGCGCCCGTTTGCTCGTGGCCCTTTATGATTTTCTCGACGCCACGATTCGCGCGCTGGCCATCGATGAAATGGGCATGTCCGGGCGTCCCGAATGCATCACCAAGCTCATGCATCTCGTCGACGACGATCAGACCCCCGGCTTTGCCCGCGTTAAAGCCGTTGAGGCCCTGGGACGATTGCGTGCGACGCGCGCTAGCCATTCCCTCGAGCGCATTCTTGACGCCAAGCAGCTGTGGCGTTGGACTTACCCCACTGAGTTGCGCATTGCAACTGCGCAGGCCTTAATCCTCATTAACCCGCCTCTGGGCACACAAAAGGTGAGTAGCTGCGGAATCGATCACAAAGACTTGGCGCTCGAGCCCAGTGACCCCGAGCCCAATGCTTCCGTCATTCGCCAGCGTCGTTACGCGCGCTTAAAACTTTCTCGCAACGTGATTATCACCACCACCAACCTCCGCGAGAATTTCAAGCTATCCATCCCGGAACTAAACCTTGGCGGCGGCATCGGTTCTGGAGAACGTAATTTGCCGCCCGGTTCAATCCTCAATTTGAAGATATCTGCAGGCGTAAGACATATTAAGGCTCAAGCTATTGTTCGCGGGGCCCGTCCACAAGCCATGGCTTTTGAATTCGTGGAAATGGACCTGGAAGAGCGCTCACGGCTCAGGAAATTGCTCCTGGAACTCGGCTCACTGCCGCCATCGGCTGCCCCTATCAATCGCAGCCGGCGCCGCGGCCGCATCGCCCTCAGCAAGAGCTAAGACCCGCGATCGACGTATTTTCCGATATACACTGACCCCGCCAGATAGTTTGCCACCTGCCCGTTACTTGACCCGCTGGGCACATAGGACCTATGTACCATTGCACGGGACCATTCCGGAACTTAGGGTACTAGGCAGGAAGTCCTATGGTGGGGCTCTCCTGTCCATCATGAAAATAGATCCACACGCAGCCTCGGCCCGTGCGTTCGTGCGCAGCCTCAATATTCTACTGAAGTTCGCGCGCCTCTACGGCTACGACCATGTCCGCACTATCGAGCACCTGGACATCGCCTGGCGTGAGCTGCAGGCCGCCATGCCCCCCGCCTCTGAGTCTGGGCTGCTTCTGGGCGCCACCGGCTCGCAATTGTTGCTTGATGGTGTCCCGCTCGAAGGCGCTCCCGCGGAGAGGCAGTTCGCGCTGTTGCTTTCTACCGCCGGAATTGCCAGCGTTCAATTTTTTCCCGCTGTGACCCATGAAGAATTGCGGCGCTTCGCCCGCGCCTTTCCTACCAGCAAAGCCAAGCCCGCCGAGCTGGTTTTGCAACTTAAGTCCGCGCTCGTGGGAGTGCGCGGCGTGCGCATCAACGAAATCTGCTTCATTGCCACCGATGCGCGCTTGAAAGACGCTAATATCGCGGCGCAGCTTGCCGTGGCTTCGCTTGGCGATGCCAGCCAGGATGAATTCAAGAAATGGCTTAACGACCCGAAAAAATTATTGGAGTTGATTGCCGCAGCGCAAGGCTCGCACGTCGAAGGCGGCAATGCTGGTGCTGGTGCCAGTGCCACTGCCAGTGGCTTAGGCTCCGTAACAACGGTAGGTCCGGGCCCAGTCTTGGCCGCACGCGGCGCAACAGCAACAGGCCCCGGCGTTCCAGGCACCGGTAATCCGGAGCTCGAATTTGCAACCGGTCCCGGCAACGACCTTTCCCCTTCCTCCCGTGGTGGCGACGCCGGCGGTTACTGGATCCCCGGTGGCGCAGCCGTGCCGGAAGGCCTGGTCCCAAGCCATTCGTATGGAAGAACGGTCGCCCCCAGTGAAGCTGAGATGTTCAGAATTCTTGGCGCGCTCACAAGTTTTGGTCAGATCGCTTCCGGTCAAGGTGGAATTGCCGGCGCCGGCACATTCCAGCAACAAATCGCGCAATTGCCGGGGACCGCGCAGGCCACGCTGCGTCAGGCCATTGCCGGTTTGGCGGCCCAAACCACGCAAACCAAACCCGATGAAACCATGCTGGTGCAGTTGGCCGAACACCTCGCCATCCGTTTCGCTCTGGAGCAGTTCGAACACGGTGATGTAAAAGTCAGCGCCGTCCGCCAGATGCTGGATCGCATGAATCAGGAGATTGAAAGTCTCCGTAACATTCTTGGCTCCCACGAAAATAAAATGACCGACGCAGGAATTCTTGTGGAATCCCACCGCGAAATCCTCGACCGCCAATTCTGGGCGGCCATACCGGACAGCGGCAAGCAAAGTGTTTTGCTTTCCGAAGATGCCTGGTGCATTCCACCCCGTAACGTGCAGTCCTACGTTGCCGGTCTGCTCGAAAAAGGAAACGTCGCCGAAGCCGTCAACATTCTGCAAAACTATGCGTCCTGTGCCGACAGCGAACACGCCGAAGCACGCAAAAAAACTGCCGCCGGTTTATCCGAGCTCGCGGGACTTTATTCCAAGGCCGATCCAAACCTTCTTGGCGAAGCGCTGCGTCATGTCGGCCTTCGCCTCAATATCGAACAGGAGGCGGACGTGCAAGGCACAGTCAGCGCCGCCTTCGTGCGCCTCAGCCAGGAAGCCGCATCGACTCGCTCCTTTTCGGCCATGGAGCAGGCCCTCGAACTATTGCACGGCGTTGAAGCGCAGCGTCCGGGAATCGCGCGCACTTTGCGCGGCAAAATGGGTATCGAAGAGCGCGTGCCCGATTTTGTCGATGAAGCTTTGCGCGCTCGTCAGGTTGCTGCCGGCCTCACGGGAGTCTTAAAACTTTTGCCGCAGCCAGCCATGGAACAGCTCTCCGCGCGCTTCAATCGCTGCAGCCAGCGTGACGATGCAGAGAACATCGCTAATCTGGCAGGCGACTTGGGTGAAGAAGGTCTGCAATATCTGCGCAGTACGATGCGCGGTGGACCCGTTACCGAAGCCGTTGAAATGGCTGGTTTGCTCAGCAGGCTGGATCCGCAAGCCGTAGAAGTTTTTCTGCCAGGCCGCATCAGGGACTTTGCGCGTAGTGCCCAGGATCGAATTGTGCGCCAAATTTCCGGCAGTGGGGCGACCGGGCGGTGCCGCATTTTGCTGGACATCCTGGACTATGTCGATCCGCTGGTCATGCCACTGGTCATAGATGAAATTGGTATGTCCGCCGATCGCGAAGCCCTGAGCCGCTTGTTGACCATCGTGGATGGCGATCTGCCTATCGGCTCCGGTCAGTATCTACGCGTGAAAGCTGTCGAGGCGCTCGGCCGTATTCCCGCAACCGAATCCATTGCTGTGCTCAAGCGTATCGCCGGCGGCAAAAAAGTCTTTGGCTGGACGCACTCGCAGGAGTTGCGCATCGCCGCATTGCAAGCTCTCGAAAAACTCGACCTCGCGTGGGCGCAGGAATTTCTGCCCAACAGCGGCATCGAAAATGAAGATCTGGCACTTGCTCCTTTGACCGTGTTCGCCAATTCTAAATTTGTTCGCCAACGTAGACACACGCGTGTGCGCCTGAGGAAGCCGCTCACCGCGGTCAGCACCAACCTGAAAGAAAATTGCCGCCTGGAAATAAAAACCGCTAGCCTGTCCGGCGGTGTGGCTACCATCAGCCGCCATCTCGCACCTGGCACGCAGGTGCAGCTCAAGCTGCAGTTGGGTTTGCGCAACTTGCAAGCCACCGCGTTAATGCGCGACTACCGCGCGCAGGACATGGCCTTCGAAATTGTGGACATGAATCTCGACGAACGCACCAAATATCGCCGCCTGCTCGCCGGAAAACTTACCCACCTCGCACCCGCCATCGAAGACGAGGCTGTCACCGCGGCGCCGCCAGTCAACCCCGCAATAGCACGGTGATCTCAGAGAACTCTTAGATGACATCCCACCCGGCCACGACATTACTAGCCGGATGACCATCTATTATTCGGTACCAAAGGACAGTAGATTCTTTGCTCCTCGATTCGGTAGTCTGGTTCCGTTCCTTACGATTCTTCGCCAATTGTCCGACCGCGCTCCAGGTGAATCTATGCCATCCGCGACTGCCGAAAGACGTAGCCAAAGAATTCCTCTCGATGTGCCGCTGGTTATAAAAGGGCGCACCGGCGGCAAGCAGGATTTTCGCGAAGAAACATTCACATTGAGCGCCAGCGCTCATGGCGTGTTGTTGGCGCTGAAGACTAGCGTTTCCCTCGGCCAAAAAGTACAGTTACTGAATCGAAAAACCTGGGATGAAGTGGACGGCCAAGTGGTCTACGTCGGGCTTCCTAATGCGGGACTAACCAGAGTGGGCATTGAATTTGAGCGGCCCGCTCCGGATTTCTGGTCTTTAGCCGCCCCTCCCGCGGACTGGCGTAGCACTACTTCAGACCGGTAAATCCATCCCTCGCACACGTTAGTTTCGCGCGACTCTTACCTTGTTTTTGATACCGCTCCCGCGACAATAAAAGAACCCCGCTCATCGCCAACGCGACAAACAAACTGGTCAATTCGTCTTTGTTGTGGATATGAGCGAATACCCGCGGCGCATGCAGCAGAACCGTCCACAAAAGAAACATTAGGCCCAACAGCGCAGCTCCCAGACGCGCTTGTATTCCGCTCGCGATAGCTATCGCGGCGGCAATAAATGCGGTTCCTGTAAAATACGTTAAGAACAAGTGCGCGGGCATCCAGGCCGGGATCAGTGTGGCGATGTAAGGCGCGTACATGTAGTGTTGCACACCAAAAATCAGCATGGAAAACGCAAACAGATAAAGCCCAATCTTGCTGAGTGTGTCCGCAAAGCCCGCAATCCTGGAAAAATAGTCAGACCAGAAGATGACTTTCCCGCGAGCACCCAAGCCGCGCCAGCCAAAGCCAAAGCCTCCAAGGCGCCGGTGCGTTCACCACCTTGAGAAATGACCGTGCGTAGTCGCATCGTATGCAACGCGACGACGCACCCGAAACAGATCATACCTAATACAGTGGCTGACAATCGAACCCGAACGTTCGCCAAGATGCCAACGCCTGCCGCGACAAGCAAAGCTCCCGTCAAATACGCTCCCGGTGTTCCGCCAGGAGCCCATGGCGGCACCGGCGGCAACCCCCGGGCGAATCGTCCGTAATTAAGGTATGGAATACCGAATACTACGATCGGAATCGGCAAAAAAGACCCGTCCAATCGTTTTCAAATTGGTCATAATATCGGTCGCGGCAAAGACTTTTCCGCTTAGACGTTATACAACATGAACTGTTTCTTCGTGGCCGGTTTGTTCAGGGCATGGAGAAGCCGAGCAAACAACGACGATCGCACTCACAGCCAAAGCCGATGCTTTTCGCGGCATGCACCAGGCTCCTCCGATATTAATTCTCCCCAATGCCTGGGATGCCGTAACCTCACGATTGTTCGTAAAAGCCGGAGCGCGAGCGATTGCCACCACCAGCGCAGGCATGGCCGCAACGCTGGGCTACGCGGACGGGCAAAAAGTGCCCCGGGAATTAATGATGGAGGCGATCGCGCGTATTACCCGGCTAGTGGATGTGCCAGTTACCGCCGATATAGAATCCGGTTATGCGGCGTCGCCAAAAGACCTGCATGAATCGATTCGCGCCGTCATCAATGCAGGCGCGATCGGGTTCAATCTTGAAGACGCTACAGGAAATTCTTCGCAGCTGCTGTTTGCGTTGGAACACCAAATCGAACGCATTCGAGCGGCGCGTGTAGCAGGGGACAACGCCAACGTTCGCGTGGTCATCAACGCGCGCACGGATGTCTATCTCGCCAAAGTTGGCGAGCCTGCCACTAGATACGCCGAAACCGTGCGTCGGCTGAATGCTTATCGCGAAGCTGGCGCAGATTGTCTATTCGTGCCGGGTGTCACGGATATCCCCACACTTACTCAGCTGGTGCGTAGTGTGCCGGGCCCTCTCAATGTTTTGGCTGGTCCCGGGATGCCGCCGGTGGCTGACTTGCAACGCATCGGGATAGCGCGGTTGAGCGTAGGTTCTGGAATTATGCGCGCGACACTCGCCCTGGCACGGGATGCAGCGGATGAACTGCTGCAAAAGGGTACCTACAACACATTCCTGGATCGCAATATTCCTTACAACGAAGTCAACGAGCTGATGAAATAGGACGTTCGAAAAAACGCCTCGGCCAGCACCCCGCCCCATTGTTTACTCGTAGCCCAAAGCCACCATCGACCCTGGATGCACGCCGCTCGTGCGCTACACATGGTCCCGGCACTTCGTTTTAACGAGCTTGCCGTTTTGGCAGCTGAATGTTG
>Ga0073928_10005371_pt1 | contig 18054 bp, 15 predicted proteins | sample PaiPotPPA55metaG_FD_76969 | JGI IMG/M metagenome (GOLD analysis project Ga0073928, IMG submission 76969) | Iron sulfur acid spring bacterial and archeal communities from Banff, Canada, to study Microbial Dark Matter (Phase II) - Paint Pots PPA... ... | reverse complement strand
TGTCCCGCGCGATGCGCCCGCCGAACATCTTCGGCAGTCTCCGCAAGCGCGAGGTCTTTCGGATGCTTCGCGATCGCCTGCCGCACCGCGTCGATCTGGTCGAGCGCCCGCTTCACCGCCTCGGGCCCGGTAATCGAGCCCGGAATGTAGATCGAGAAGAAAATCCCGCCTAGCCCGCCATCGCGCATGCGCGGGATGTCGACGCTTCCGTCTGTGTGCCGCGCGCCCAGATCGAACTTCGGATCGAGCAGCCGCTGCGTCGTGTCGTCATGCGTATCGATCACGATCGACCGGAAATGCAGATCGCGCGCCTTCTGCGAAACCCCGGATTGTGCGGATGATGTAAGCGCCATCAACGGAAGCAGAAGCGCGAGAGCGCAGCAAAGCAACGGCAGCAGGATACGGCTCATTCTTTCCCTCAGTCGAACGCAAGATTCTCCTACACTTCTAGCCGAATTCCAAAGCCGGACTGTCTTGCTCTGTGTCCTCTTGTTGCCCTTCTCTGTGTCCTCAGTGGTGAGCTTTTGCGGTTTCTTCCAGCAGCTCTCTCGCGGCAGTTCTCTCTGCGTACTCTGCGTCTCAGCGGTGAGGGTTTGGTTCGAATCTGAAATTCGAAATTTCAAACTTGAAATTAGCTCTCGCTCCCTAGTGTCCGCGGAACCACGACTTCACCGCATGCACCAGCACCTGCCCGTTCACCGCGGCCAGCGACTCCGTAAGCGGAATTCCCTTCGGGCAAACCTCCACGCAGTTCTGCGCGTTGTCGCAATCCTCAATTCCGCCCGGCTCCATCAACGCCTCGAGTCGCGGCCCCGCGTGCATCGCTCCCGTCGGATGCAAATTGAAAAGCCGCACCTGGCTGATGATCGCTGCCCCGACGAATTGCGTGTGCTGGTTCACCTTCGGACAAATCTCCAGGCAATTTCCGCACGTGATGCACCGCGAAAGCGGATAGCCCGCTTCCTGCATCTCGGGAGCCATGCGCGGCCCCGGCCCGATATCGTACGTTCCGTCGATCGGGATCCAGCACTTCGTCTTCTTCAGGTCCTCGAACATTTTCGATCGGTCCACCTGCAGATCGCGCACCAGCGGAAACTTCGTCAGCGGCTCCAGCCGAATCGGCTTTTCCAGTTGATCCACTAGCGCCGAGCACGCCTGCCGGGGCTGCCCGTTGATCAGCATCGCGCACGCCCCGCACACTTCCTCGAGGCAGTTCGCGTCATAGCTCACCGGCGTCGATTCCGTGCCTTCGCGCGTGAACGGCTTCTCCGCGATGTCGCGCAGGCACTGAATGACGTTCAGATGCGGTCGATACCGCAGCTCGTACTCCTCCCACCGCACAGACTCGTCCGGCCGCTGCTGCCGCTTGATCTTTACAATGAATGTCTTGTCCGCCATCTTCAGTTCTTCTCTGCGTCCTTTGCGTCTCGGCGGTGAACGTGTCTCGCCTTTGACTCTCGATTCAAATTTCAAATCTGAAATTTCAAATCGCCTTCGCTTTTATCAGTGTTCATCTGTGGTTTTCAAGGTTTTCGCTTTTGCCGTTGCCTCACGCTTTCGCCGTATACTTCCGTTCTCTCAACGGCAGCAATGAAATATCCACGGGCTCGTACTCCAGCTTGATCTCCCCGGCCTGATAACTCGCCTTCGTCGTCTTCAACCAATTCTTGTCATCGCGGTTCGGAAACTCGGGCTTCCAGTGCGCGCCGCGGCTTTCATTCCTCGCCAGCGCTCCCAAAGTGATCACTTTCGCCAGCACGAGCATGTTGCCCAGTTCGCGCACGAAATTCAAAGTCTGGTTCGCCCATTGCGTCCGATCCGACAAATTGATCCTCTTGAACCGCTCGCTCAGCGAGTCGAGCTCACCCAGCGTTTTCTTCAACGTCTCGTTGTAGCGCGTCACCGTTACGTTCGCCGTCATCAACTGCCCCATCTCGCGCCAGATCGTCATGGGATTCTCGTTGCCCAAGTGCCGATTCAGCAGCGCGTCGTTCAAGTCCTGCTGCCGCACGCGCTCACGCTCGAAAACGCTCTGTGGCGCGCTCTCGCATCCGCTTTCCAGCCCGCGCGAATACTTCACCGACGCCGGCCCCGCCAGCATACCCGCATAGATGCACGACACCAGCGAATTCGCGCCCAACCGGTTCGCGCCATGATATTGATAGTCGCACTCGCCCGCCGCGTAGATTCCCGGCACATTCGTCGCCTGATCCGTGTTGTTCACCCACAGCCCGCCCATCGTGTAATGCATCGCCGGGAAAACCTTCATCGGCTCTTTGCGTGGATCGACGCCCACAAACTTCTCGTAAATCTCCAGAATCCCCTCGAGCTTCCGGTCGAGCACCTCCGCCGGAAGGTGCGACACATCCAAGTACACCGCCGGCTCGCCCGGCAATCCCATCTTGAGCTCGTACACCACCTTGTGAATCGCACGCGTCGCCACGTCGCGCGGAACCAAATTCCCGTACTTCGGATACCACTCCTCGAGAAAATAAAATCTCTCGTTCTCGGGAACATCCTTCCCGCGCCGCGTGTCGCCCGCCTTCTTCGGCACCCACACGCGCCCGCCCTCGCCGCGCGCCGATTCGCTCATCAACCGGCACTTGTCCTCGCCGGGAATCGCCGTCGGATGCACCTGGATGAACTCGCCGTTCGCGTAGTAAACGCCCTGCTGAAATAGCGCCGACTGCGCCGACCCCGTGCACACCACCGAATTCGTCGAATAATAAAAAATCGCGCCGTTTCCGCCCGTGCAGTAAATCACCGCGTCCGCCGGAAACGTCTTGATCTCCATCGTCTTCAAGTTCATCGCGCAGATGCCGCGCGAGACGCCGCCCTCGTCGATCACCGCGGAAAGGAACGTCCAGCCCTCGAACTTCTTCACCTTGTCTTCGGCCTCAAACCGCCGCACCTGCTCGTCCAGCGCGTACAACAACTGCTGCCCCGTCGTCGCGCCCGCAAACGCGGTGCGATGAAACATCGTCCCGCCAAACCGACGAAAATCCAGCAAGCCCTCCGACGTCCGATTGAACATCACTCCCATGCGATCCAGCAGATCGATGATCGCCGGCGCCGCCTCGCACATTCCCTTCACCAGCGGTTGATTCGCCAAAAAATCCCCGCCATAAATCGTGTCGTCGAAGTGCTGCCACGTCGAGTCGCCCTCGCCTTTCAAATTCTTCGCCGCATTGATTCCGCCTTGCGCGCAAACCGAGTGCGACCTCTTCACCGGCACAATCGAAAACAGGTCCACGGGCACGCCCGATTCGGCCACGCGAATCGTCGCCATAAGGCCCGCCAGCCCGCCTCCCACCACAATAATCTTCGGTTGTCTCACGATGTCTCTATCGCCCTAATTCCTTTTTCGCCGTTCGACCACGAACGATGTCATCCCGAACCCAGCCGCGCGCGTTTTGCGCGGATGGGGGTGAGGGATCTGCTGTTCTGCTCTTCTTCCCTCCGTGCCCTCAAGCCGTTCTCAGTGCCTGCCCGCCATCTTGCTGGGCGGGCCCTCTGTGTCCTCAAGCCTTTCTCTGTGCCCTCTGTGTTGCGCTTTGCGGTTTTGCCTTCATCTGTGTTTATCTGTGTTCATCTGTGGTTCCATAGGTTTTGCTCTTGCTTTTCCCTCGCCCTCGCCCTCACCCCTCGCCCTACTTCACGTACCCATTCAACGGGAACCACCCATAATGAAATCCCACCGCAATCATGATCCCCACAAACGTCATCACCACTGTCACCGCCGCCCCAAACCACCCCGCCGCCCGCTGCGCCTTTACGCTCACCGCAATTCCCCACTTACAAGCAAAATTCCACAGCCCATTCCCCAGATGGAACGACGCCGCCGTCACACCCACGATATAAAACGCCAGATACCACGGATGCGACATCGCCTCCGCCAGATCGGCATAATTCGTCCGCCCGCCTCCCATAAACCGCTCCATATACACGTGCCACCCAATAAAAACGAACGCGATGATTCCCGTCCACCGCTGCAGCACGTACAACCAGTTCGACATCCACGGATGCGCCAGCGCGTTCGATTTCCCGCGCCACCATATCCAAATCCCGTAGAACCCGTGAAACAGGATCGGCGCCCACAGCACCGCGCTCTCGACGAATATCCGCCACGGGATGCTTTGCAGCTCCACCGACACGTCGTCGTACTTCTGCGTGCTCACCAGCGCGTAGCTATTCGACCAGAAATGCTCGAGAAGGAATGCTCCAATGGGAATTACGCCGCTGAGGGACTGCAGTTTGTCGAGAAAATAGCTCGTTTTGGATTCGGCCGCTCTACGCCCGGCCGCTACGGACTCCATGCCCGCTCCGAAACCTCTTAGCTTCTGTAGCGGCGGGCTTCAGGCCGGCCGCTTTCCTCTAGTTCGGTGGAAGCGCGGGGCTTCAGCCCCGCGAAACCCAGCTCAAAATTACCTGGGCTTTAGCCCTGGCACGTCCAACATTCTCCCCATTTTGCATCACGTCGCGCTGTGACGCACGTCACACGAAACCAAATTTTCCGCGCGCTCGAACGAGCCAGTATAGCAGTGGAAGAAAACTTTGCAAGCCGCCGTGGTTCTCCGTCTTAGGTCAGTTTTCCGGTTACCGTGCCCATCGCCCACTCGCATCTCTGAACGACTCGATTCGGAACCGATTGGCGCCGGCACGTGCAGATTGATTGTTGCCGACTCCCCTCTTAGCATTTACGATGGGAACCATTGAGGACATAAACGACGGCATGGCGACGACTGCACACAAATGGGATGCAGTTTTCAGGGCCCTCGCCACAGCCTGGCTGCTTTCGACGATCGTTTTTATTTCAGGGTATCAAAAAGGTGCCTTAGGATACGCGGGCTATTCCAGCAACGGCGTGGAGCACGTGGAAGCAGGCACAACACCTATCGCGCTTGTTTTGGCTTTAATCGGGCTCGTCTTCTTTTCTGTGCTCGCGAGAACAGAACTCCGCGTTGGGAATTTCCAGATCGCGCCCCTATGGCGACGCTACATCGCACTGCTAGTAGACTTTTGGTTTTTTGTATTCACCTATGCGGCTTTGTTCGCGATGATTCCGTTAGCGCTCGAAGCCAGACATACCGGCACATTTCAGTGGGCCTTTGAGCGCGACGGCTCCATCTCGTCTGATTGGGTTGGGGACGCCCTCATCCTAATTGGTCTTGCCGCAATGCCCGCGTACTTCGTTCTGACACTGGCTAATCGTCGGCAAACGCTTGGGCGTTGGATGCTGAGAATCGCCACCGTGAATGTTGACGGAAATGCTGTTCGTGTGCCTGTGTTCGTTGCGTTGCGGCGAACCTACAGGGAAGTCCGCGAACTGCTTTCTCCCTCCGCCCTTTGGGGAATGGTGACAGGGAAACCTGTGGACGAGGGAGCGCGGTATCACGACGACGACCATTTTATAGTGGTTCGCTACTAGACAGTCGTGCCAGTCAGGGTCGTTGCCGCTAGGATAAGTCCCTATATTGGTTGCGGAGCGGCTTTTTCCCCGCCCTTGGCCGCCGTGAGGGCTCCTTGCTTCCTTGCCCTTGGCGCGCCGAAGCGCCTTGCGCGAAGGCGGCACCCGTTGACTTGCCTCTGCCCCTGGCCTAGTATCCGCATCGCACACCACACGAACAACGAGGCGCGAGTGAATAGTGATTGGGAATACATACACGCAGATTCGGCCGAGCAGTTAACGCGCCTGCATCACTTCTCGATTGTGAAACCGCACGCCGGCGGCAACGTGACGATTGCGATCACGGTGAAGGAGTTCGCCGTACCTCCTCCGGGGCAGCGCATGCGCTTCTACGCCGAGGCGGACAAAACATTGAACCAAAAGACAGCTCCGTTTTTGCCGTGCGGCTGGGGAACTTCGCTGTTTTCGGCTCTTGGAGATTGCGTTCGCATGATCCGCGAGTTTCCCTACGAGGGCGAGGAGCGCGCCTCGTGATCCTCCATTTCACTAAGCGCACTTTGCATCCCGGCACGGCCGCCCTCGAGATCAAAGGCAGCATCCACCACGGCCCCGAATGCGCGCGCCTCGTTCAGGAAGTGGAGGAGCTGATCGCGGCCCACGAAACTCGCGTGATTCTCGACATGGCCGGCGTCACCTACGCCGACAGCGCCGCCATCGGCGCCATCGTGAAGTGCCTCACCAAGCTCAAAACGGCCGGCGGTGCCCTCCGCATTGCCGGCGCTCAATCCGTAATCGCCCACAGCCTCAAATTGACCAAAGTCGACACCCTCATCGAAATGTTCCCCACCGTCGACCAAGCCGCCGCCAACTTCACCACCCCCGACCCCACCGCCTCTTGAGCGCCGAAGGCGCTTTCTCTCTCTGTGTCCTCAAGCCGTTCTCAGTGTCCTTTGTGTTTCAGCTTTTCTCCGCGTTTCAGCTTTTCTCGGCGCCCTCTGCGTCTCTGCGGTAAAAGCCTTTTGCCTTCGCAGCAACCCCGGATAACGTCAATGCTATTGGCAACGCTACCCGTCAGATGCAGAATGACACGCATGAAAAAGGGCCCCATCGGAGTCTGGTTCGGCATCGTGATCGACTCGAAAAAGAAATCAGCGCTCATTCTCGCTCTCCTGGTTGGCCAAGCCTTATTGTTCGGTGCTTCCGTCAAGCTGGCGCTGAGCTGGAGGAACCCAGGCTATGCGGGCGGCGAATTCAAAAACATTCTCGTCCTCGCCCTAGACGGGAAAGCAGCTAATCGGGCCGAGTTCGAGGACGAGTTGGTCGCCGCCATTTCGCGCCCCGGCGTCCAAGCGTCCCCAAGCTACGAGTTTCTCCCCCGGCCCGACGCCACGCCCATTAAGATGGATGACCTCAGGTGGGTTGTACGGAAACAGAAATTTGATGGGATCGTGGTTTCGCGCCTCACCAAGAACGAAACTAAAACCACCTACGTTCCTGGCGAGACCTACGTTCCACTTCCCTACTACGACACCTTTTACGGCTACTACGGCGCGTTGTACCCGGTCGTCTATTCCCCAGGGTATTTGCAGACCGAAAAAACCGCGCAGGTGGAAGTGAATGTCTATGCCACAGGGAAAACGGACGGCGAACTCGTTTGGACGGGAACCACCAAGACGTTCGACAGCAGCTCGGTGATGAAGAGGATCAAGGAACTCACGAAACTCGTGACCGCGGAACTAGAAAAACAAAAGGTCATACCGCCGCAATCGAACTGAGTCGTAGCGAAAAACTAGAAATTCCCACCCTCATATCGCAGAATGTCCGCAATGCTAAGGAAACCCATCGGAGTCTGGTTCAGCATCGCATTGGTAATTCTGATCTTGGGCGCTGGGCTCGGCTGGAAGCTAGGCCAGAGGCTCGCTGCGTATCGATTTCGGTATCAGCGGGAGGCTGCGGCGAAATTGCCGGCGTCCGAACGCCCTCATGTCGAAGCCGTTTTCTCAGCGCTGACCACCGTCACGGTCTCGCGCCTCTACGCAGGCATCACGACACCAAATCCCAGTTTTCGCACGAAAGCGCTGCAGTCCGAAATCGCAACACTCAACCGTGCCCGCCAGCGCCCCGATCTCCAAGACGTTAGGCCCATCTTCGACCTGAACCTCGCGATCGCATACGTCCGCCTCGCGGAAGAGGAAAGCGAGACGCAGCAGGCCGCACAGGCGATGCAGTCCGCGCACGCGCTCTTTCAATCCCTCGGCTGGAAAGACGATTCCGACGACGCGCTGCGCGCCGCAGCCAAACGCGAACTCGATTTCTGGAATCCGGACTTTACAAAGAAGGCTCCGCCTAAATGACTCTAGCCGCCAAAATCACGTATCTTTCTTCTTTGCTCCTCGGCCTCTTGGTCGGCGTGCTTTTCGGGTCCCGGATGGAGGCCGAACAGCTCCCCTTCGACGAGATGGGATCGCAAATGGCCGCGACGCAAGCCGTCGACGACTTCGGACGCGCCCAGTTCCACTATGCGGATCCGGAGAATGCCGCCAAAGCGTTGCAACTCTGCGTCAACGTGCTGGAGCAAATCGAGAAGCGGAATCCGGATGTAACTCAGCAACAGGCCTTGGTCACCGCTTACGTTCGGTTGGCCATCCTCGCAGACGGCGCCGCCAACCCCGCGCAATCCCAAGCCTACATGGTTCAAGCGCGGCAGAGGCACAAGTCGCTTCTCTTCAGTCGCGACGTGACCGACGCGCAACTGAAGGCAAGCGTCACCTTCCTTGACCGCTCGCGCGACCCTTGACTTAATATTATTCATCTGTGTTTATCTGTGTTCATCTGTGGTTCCCAAGGTTTGCCATCACGCGGTCGGGCGCGCGTCCAGGTTGTCTCCTCCTTGCCTCCTTGCCTCCTTGTCTCCTTGCCCCTGGCGCGCCGAAGCGCCTTGCGCGAAGGCGGCTCCTTACCTCCCCCAACTGTGCTACCTTACCCCTCCAAAGAACCCAGACTTGCATTTGAATTGCGCCCTGATTTACCCGCGCTTGAAAAAACTCTGAAAGGAGACCCGCCATGAAAGTTCGCTTCGCCATTACCCTTCTTTCGACGATTCTGTTCGCCGGATTCCTGGAATCTTGCCAGAAGCCCTACCATCAGGAGACCGAGCGCTACGTTTTCGTCGCTTTCAACACCAGTTTGCCGTATTGGCAGGAAGCGGAAGCTGGCCTCACCGACGCTGCCACGCAACTGGGCATCAAGGCGGAACTCACCGGCCCTACCACCTTTTCCCCGAATGACGAGTTGACCGCATTCCAGCAGGTGGTCGCCCAGAAACCCTCCGGGATTCTTCTCTCTGCCTCCAACCCCGACATTTTTAAGGCGCCCATCGATGACGCCATTCAGCAAGGCATTCCCGTAATCTGCGTGGACGCTGATTCTCCTGGTTCCCGCCGCATGATCTTCATCGGCACTGACAATTTCCGCGCGGGCCAGGAAAGCGGAAAGCGTATGGGAGAACTCTTGAAGGGAAAGGGCAGCGTCGTCGTCATTACCATTCCCGCCCAGTTCAATCTCGTCGAGCGCTCCAGAGGCGTCGACGAGGCGCTGAAGAAGTTTCCGGGAATCAAGATCGCCAAGACGATCGATGACAAGGGCGATCCGCGCGCCGCCTATGACGAGATCTCCGCTCTTCTGAAAACCAAGGATAAGCCCGACGGTATAATTGGTCTGGAAGCTTCCGGCGGCGCCGGAGCTGCGGACGCGCTGTACCGCGTCGACCTGGCCGGCAAAATCCCCATCGTGGCCTTCGACAAAGATCCGGAAACCCTCGATTGGATCGAGCGCGGAGCCATCACTGCCACGGTCGTGCAGAAACCTTACGTCATGGCCTATTACGGCCTTAAATTCCTCGACGATTTGCACCATAACGCCGTCCACGAATTCAAGGACTGGCGCACCGCGCCTCAATCTCCCATGCCCGCCTGGGTCGACACCGGCACCGCCCTCGTGGACAAAACGAATCTCGCCGCTTTCCGCGAAGCCTTGGCCGCGCATCCTAAGCCGATGTAACGGGCAAATCGCCTCCGCATTATCTGCGTTCATCTGTGGTTCCAACCGCTTCGGGGTTTTAGTAAGTATAGTACACGGTAAGGGGAGGGGGGTCCCCCGGCGAAAGCGCAGCGAACACTTTCCGGGTTTGCTCCAGCCGCTCGCCTGCCCGTCGCCCCTCTGGCGGGCCACCCGACCCCGCTTTTCCCTGGCGGCTGTGGCGGACCTGGTCGCCGTTACTCCTTATCGCAGCCAAAACGGCTTTTCCGGTTCCCCTAACTCTGGCGGAAATGCTCGACCCAGCCGACTACAAGAAGTGCAGGTGCAGCAGGAAACCGGAGAGGCCGGCAGACTCAGGTTCGGCAATGGATGTGTATACGAGTACCAGGGTCAGGACGATCATGATGATGCTCATGGACCACGCCACAAGATTGAACGCGAACGTGTTCGTATACTCGCCCATCAGATCCTTCCGGTTCACAAGAAGCAAAATGAAAATCAACACGATCGGCAGCCAGATTCCGTTTCCCACCTGCGAATAAATCAAAATCTTCCACAGCGGCGCCTTCGGAATCAGGATGATCCCCGCGCCCACCACGATCAGCAGCGTGTACAGCGAATAGAAGGTCGGCGCTTCCTTGAACTTGTTGTCGAGGCCCGCTTCGAAGCCCAGGCCCTCGCAGATCACGTGCGCGGTCGAGAGCGGCAGGATCGACGCCGCGAACAGCGATGCGTTCAGCAATCCGAACGCAAAGAGCCCGCCGGCCCACTTCCCTGCCAGCGGAAACAACGCCTGGGCGGCTTGCCCGGCGCTCGAGATGTTCGTTTGGCCCGTGCGATTCAGCGTCGCAGCGCAACAAACGATAATGAAGAACACGATCACCATGCAGGAAACGCTCCCCACCAGCACGTCCCACTTCGCTTGTCTGTACTGGCGGGGCCCGATGCGCTTCTCCACGAATCCCGCTTGCAGGTAGAAAAACTGCCACGGAGCAATCGTGGTTCCCACAAGCCCGATCAGCATCACCAGGTATGCCGAGTTCATATGGATCGACGGGATCACGGTTTCGTGTGCGGCCAACAGCCAGTCGGGCTTCGCGAGAAAGGCGGAAGCCACATAGGAAAGATAAAATCCGCACGCGACCAGGAAGATCTTCTCGACGATCCGGTACGTGCCGTAAACCACCAGCAGCCACACGGCAATCGCGGCCAGCGGGACGGAGATGTATTTGCTCACGCCCATCACCTGCGACGCCTCCGCCACGCCGGAGAATTCGGCCACCGTGTTGAACAGGTCGACGAACAGGGCCGCGACCATCACGAAAAACGTCGACCGGAAGCCGAATTCCTCCCGGATCAGGTCCGAAAGGCCTTTGCCGGTGATCACGCCCATGCGCCCGCACATTTCCTCACTGACGTAGAGCGCGATCGTCATCGGAATCAGCGACCACAGCAGCGTGTACCCAAAATGGGCGCCCGCCTGGGTATACGTGCTGATTCCGCCCGCGTCGTTGTCAACGTTGGAGGTGATCAGCCCCGGCCCCACGACGGCGAGGAACACGGCAAGGCGGCGCCGCAAAGTTCGGCTGCGGAGCCTAAAATCCTTGCCGCGCGTCTTCAGCGACGTGAGCTTGTCCGTAACTGTGTCGCGGCCACTCATCAAACCGAACCCTTCGAACCCAATCCCAAATCTGAAATTTCAAATGGCTCTGTTGACTTCCCCAGGTTCAAGCGCCGCCACTCACCACTTTGTCATCCCGAATCCCCGCGATTTGTGCGGGGTGAGGGATCTGCTTTTCGCTTTTGGAGGCCGCTCGACCTGGGATCCCAACAAAGCTATCTCAAATCTGCAATTCGAATTTGCAGTCCCTACAGTTTCGCCCGCATATGGCCCACAACGTCATCCACCGTGATCGCTCCCACCGGCCGGCCATCCCCGTCCACCACCGTCAAACTCCGCAGATTGTATTTGTCGAACAGCTCGAAGACGTCCTTCTCCTTCGTGTCGGGCGTCACCGAAAGCTTCGGTTCGAACGCGAGTTCCGCCATCCGCTGCTCGCTGCCCGAGAGCAGCAATCGCGCGATCGGCACGTTGCCCGCGAGAGTTGCGTCGCGGTCGATCAACACGACGTTGTCGAGCTGGTCCGTGGGGATCTCATGGAACCGAATGTAATCCACCACTTCGCCGCGCGTCGCATCTTCGCCCACGACGACGATCTCCGTGGTCATCATGCCGCCCGCGGTGTTCTCGCCGAACTGCAAGAGCTCTTCCACTTCTTCGGCGTCGCGGTGGTCCATTTCGTCGAGCACTTCCTGCCCGGTTTCCGGGGGAAGGCTCGCGATCAAGTCGGCGGCAGCATCGGGGCTCATTTCCTCGATGATGTCCGCGGCTTTCTCGGGGTCAAGTTTCTCCACCACCTGGGTCTGAAGCCTCTTGTCGAGCTCGGCCAGCGTCTCCGCCGCCACATTTTCGTCGAGCGAGTCGATAATCGACTGGCGCTCCGCTGGCGAGAGCTGTTCCATCAGGTCGGCGAGGTCCGCCGGATGTAGCGCCGCCAGCTTCTGGCTCGAAATCCGCAGTTTCACCCGCCGCAGAGGGTCCGATTCGATCAGGTTCACGAATTCCCAGCGGATTTTCTTGGCCGGGAGTCCGTGTTGAAGGCGCCGGATAGCGTTCGGCGGCACAACGCCCTGGAGCAGCCGCCGCACCGCGCCCGGAAGACCCACGTCTACATCGGCCACACGGAGCTCGGTATTTCCGTTCGACCGCTGATCGGCCAAGTCGACGTCGTTTATCCTCACCACCTTGCGGCCGTGCGTATCGATGATCTGCTGGTCGAGCAGATCCTTCTGCATCGCGAGCCACGCCTCGTTCGGCTGATACAGCTCGAGTGCGGACTCTTCTGTGGTGAGCTGCACGCGGCCCGGCACCACTGTGCCTATCTGGTCGTACCGCGCCACCAGCGGACGGTACCGGCCCCTTCCCAGCAGCAGGCGGGCGACGCGATTGGGCTGCTCGGCCGGAACGATGAACATTTCTTTGACCCGGCCGACGAAATTGCCGAGCGAATCGTACGCCTCGGCGCCGAGAACCTCGGTTGCGTGAAGCATGGCTACTCCTCTGGAAAACACCGAAAACTCGAAGTTCGAAACGCGAAACGCGAAACTCGAACGAAAAGGCGATTTCCGCCGACCTCGTCTCATCCAATCGGCAAAAAAAAAGCCCGGGACCGGCATCATTTCCGGCCACGGGCAGGCACCAAATGCCCTTGGTTACCTCAGGCCGGGTCTCGCCTCCCTGTCACGTTCACCCTGGCATCGGAGCCGCCCCCACGCCACACCCTCGCGGCGCGCGCCAGATACTGTGGCCGATGAAACCCCACCCCCGTCTCCCACACCAGAATGGCTACGGGTTGCGCGCCAACTGCCAGGCTCCGAATTGGACGAAAGCTCCATTTGCCTCGGAAATAAAACACCAGCTTCTACTTAAAAGCAGACCGAAAGATTGTCAAGCGAAGAGTGTGTCTTTTGGCAGATTTTTTCGCGCGAACAGCATATTCCCTGGCTTGCGGCCTCTGCGGCGACACGCGGCGGCGTTCACGTCCCAATATGTACCCCGAATGCAGTCCCGTGGCGCAAATCCGAGGAGGCGGGCCACGCGGTCAATGGCAGCCGGCGGACCTTCGAGTTCAACGAAAACACCCACGGGCGTTTCGTCAAGATCGATATGCAGCCCCGAAAGGCGCCCTCGCATACGGAAGCTGGTCCGGTACTTCTCGTAGCGAAAGCCCGGGCGCAGCCCGATCGATCTCAGACGCCGTTCGGCTCGAATTGGGTCGCGCACCGGAACCTCCCTCTCGAGCCGTTCCTTATAGCGCGACCGCCCCGCTCCGCGGCGATCCGAAGGCGCCGGGGCTTTCGACGTCATCAGCGCCCGACGTCCGCCTTTCGGGGGCGTTTCGATTCGGAGCCGCAGAAGCCGCCCGCAGCGGCGGAAGTCCGAAGTCGGCGTGTCGTACACTGCGTTCTGCTCGAGAACGCGCCCGTGATCCCTTGCGCCGATTCGGCGCAGACGGCGTACCAAATCCGGGACGTCGTCGACCGCCAGCTTCACTTCGATTTCCCGGTTCGTTTTCCCTAGCGCTCGCTCTAACCTTGTCACCGAACCAGTATAACGGACCGGCAGCGCGCTATCGGTACCGCCGCGACGGCCCACTAGTTCTTGCGATACCTCGGCTGACCCAGCATAATCGCTTCCCTGCCGGAACACGGCCCGCAGACATGACCGAGCCGACGACTTCATCGACAACGCCGACGACCCCGCTCATGCGGCAGTATCATGCCGCGAAGAAGCAGCACCCAACGGCGCTGCTGCTTTTCCGCCTCGGCGACTTCTATGAGCTTTTCTACGATGACGCCGTCCTCGCGTCGCGGATTCTGCAAATCACCCTCACTTCACGCAACAAAGAGAAGGACCAGGCCGTGCCGATGTGCGGCGTCCCCTACCATGCTGTCGAAAACTACATCGCGCGGCTCATTCGCGCCGGGCACAAAGTGGCGATTTGCGAGCAGATGGAGGAACCCGGTCCGGGGAAAAAGATTGTGCGCCGCGAGGTGATTCGCGTTCTCACGCCTGGGACGGCTACGGGGGCTTCGCTGGTCGAACCAAAGGAGAACAATTTCCTGGCGGCCGTGGCGCGGGGGACGTTCCGCGAAGCGGGCCACAAGAACCCAGCTCGGATTTCACGGGCGGCAAAAGCGACGGCGCTCGGAGTCTCGGGGCGCGGCGACGAGGCGCGTGAGGCCTCCATGGCACCGGCCCCGGGGGCGCGCACAGCCACAGAAGAAGTGATCGGGCTGGCCTATGTGGACCTCTCGACGGGCGATTTTCGCGCGACGGAGTTTGCCGGAGAAAAGGCCGAAGCACGCTTGCGCGATGAACTCGGGATTTTGCGGCCGCGCGAGATTCTGGTGGCGCAGCCCGCGTCGCTCTTTCCAGTCGCCGTGGCTCCGGCCTTCAACGGTCTCGGGGGGGTCGAGACGCGCCTCGATGACTGGATCTTCGAGCCGCAGTATGCCGCGCGGCTACTCGAAGAACAGTTTCGCGTCGTCGCGCTGGATGGATTCGGGCTCGACGGTCACTCACAGGCTGCCGCAGCGGCGGGCGCGATCGTGCACTATCTGCGCGAAACCTCGGCGATTAGCCCGCGCAAGCCCGAGGATACCGTCGCCGTTCCTTCGCTTCGGCCGGCTGGGGCTGGTCTCGAACATCTCGACCGCATCGCATATTACGAGCAACAGGACGCGATGATTCTCGACGCCGTGACGGCGCGGAACCTCGAGTTGGTGGAGCCGGCGGCCGGTGATGACGCGTCGGCAACGCTGCTCCGGGCTATCGACGAAACCGCCACCGGCATGGGCGCCCGATTGCTGCGCTCATGGGTCCTGCGGCCTGAGATTTCGCTCCCTGAGATCGAAGCTCGCCTGGACGCCGTCGCGGAGCTCAAATCGCGGACCATCGCGCGCGAGGAGATTCGCAAACAACTGGAGGGAATCCTCGATCTCGAACGGTTGACGAGCCGCGTGACCCTTGGGATTGCGACGCCGCGGGATTTACTCGCGCTGCGAAGCTCACTCGAGAGAATCCCCGCCGTAAAGGCCCTCTTGGTTGTTGAACCCGGCGCGACAGGCCTAGACAGCACTTCTCTAGCGGGGAGCAGCGTTGTGCGGTTGGCCGAGTTGCATGAGCGCGCCGATGAGATGACGGACGTCCGCGATTTGATTGCTCGCGGAATCGCAGACGATCCGCCAGCCATGGCAAACGACGCCGGCGTCATCCGACGCGATTTCAACGCTGAACTCGACGAACTGCGCGACATCATGAAACAGGGGCGACAGATCATCGCGTCGATGGAGGAACGCGAGCGCAGACGCACAGGCATCACATCGCTCAAGATTCGATACAACCAGATCTTCGGCTATTACATTGAAGTGTCGAAGCCAAACCTTCCTCTGGTTCCCGTGGATTACGAGCGTAAACAAACGCTGGTCAACGCGGAACGTTTCACTTCAGGCGAGTTGAAAGAGTACGAGCGCAAAGTGTTGTCGGCCGAAGAGCGCGTGCTCGAAATCGAGCGCCGTCTATATTCGGAGATTCGTGAATCGATTGCGCGCGAGGCCGGGCGTCTGCGGCGCGTGGCGGCGGCGATCGCCCAAATCGACGTGCTCGTGAATTTCGCGCGACTCGCAGCGGCCAGGAATTACACGCGCCCGGAGTTCGCGGAAAAGGTCGACCCCGCGACTCTTGGTTCTCGGCGACGGGCCACGCTATTGATTGTTGGCGGGCGGCATCCTGTAATCGAGAAGCTGGTGGAAGAGCGCGGTGAGCGGTTCGTGCCCAACGATTTGTATCTCGACGACGAATCGCAATTCCTTTTGATCATCACCGGCCCGAACATGGGCGGCAAGTCCACATACTTGAGGCAGGCGGCGCTGATTTCGATTCTCGCGCAGATGGGATCGTTCGTTCCGGCGACGCAGGCAAAACTCCCTGTGTTCGATCGGATTTTCACGCGCATCGGCGCCTCGGATAACCTGGCGCGGGGCCGCTCGACTTTTCTCGTCGAGATGAGCGAGGTAGCCGCGATCCTGAATACAGCCACCGCTGCTAGCCTCGTGCTTCTCGATGAAGTGGGCCGCGGCACCTCTACATTTGACGGGCTGTCGATCGCCTGGGCCGTGGTGGAGAGCTTGCACGGCGGGGCGCGACCGCGAACACTTTTCGCCACTCACTATCACGAATTGACCGAGCTCGAACAACTGCTGCCCGGAGTGAAGAACGTGCACGTCTCGGTGCGCGAGGCGGGTAGCGAAATCGTTTTTCTGAGGCGCGTCGAACCCGGCAGCGCGGACAAGAGTTATGGCATCGAGGTCGCGCGCCTCGCGGGATTGCCGAATGACGTCATCGTTCGCGCGCGCGAAATCTTAAGGCGACACGAGGAGAGCGAGGAGAAGTTGACAGAGCAGCTTTCGCCCGGTGCCGTGTCTCCGGTGCCGCAACAGACGAGCTTCACTGCGATCGACGAATCGGTACTCGAAGCGCTTCGCGACGCGGATCTAAATCGACTGACGCCCATCGAGGCGCTGAATCTGCTGTCTGCTCTCCAGCGTCAGTTGAAATGATGCGTGTGGCGGGACAGGCACGGACGATCGCAGAGGTCGATCGCGAATCATGCGAGTGATTGGGATGATGTCTGGAACGTCGGCCGATGGAATCGATGTTGCGCTCGTGCGCATCTCGGGCGCGCCGCCCAACATTTCCGCCAAGTTTGAAGCGCATCATCATGTGGCGTTCCCCTCGCGCGTGCGGGCGGCGATACTTCAAATCGCGAATGGCGGGCCGACGACGGCCGCTGAGATCAGCCAATTGAATTTCCTGCTTGGCGAGGAGTTTGCACGAGCGGCGATGGGAGCTTGCAAACGCTGGCGCGTGCCGCTTTCGAAGATCGACCTGATCGGTTCGCACGGGCAAACGATTTATCACCAAGGAACCGCATCCAAGTTTCTTGGCGACCAAAAGGTCGCTTCGACACTCCAGATTGGCGAGCCGAGCGTGATTGCTGAGCGAACTGGCTTGCCTACGATTGCGGACTTTCGTCCGATGGACATGGCAGCCGGGGGACAGGGCGCGCCGCTCGTTCCATTTGTTGATTATTTGCTCTATCGCGACGCCAAACTGGGCCGCGTGGCGCTGAACATCGGCGGGATCGCGAACGTCACCGTGATTCCGGCGGGTGCGAGAGCCGAGGACGTTTTCGCATTCGATACCGGGCCGGGCAACATGATCGTCGACGCGCTGGTGGAAGCCGCAACGCATGGCCGGGCGAGATTCGATCGCGATGCTCGCATCGCCTTTGGAAGCCACACGATTCCACGCTTGCTCGAACGTTTGATGCGCGAACCCTATTTGCAAAAAAGGCCGCCGAAAACAGCGGGGCGCGAGCAGTTCGGCGGCGATTACGCGGATGCGCTGATCGCTTGGGGAAGGAAACGCCGCGCGAAGCCTGCCGACATGGTGCGGACTGCAACGGTGTTCACTTCCCTTTCCATCGCAGACGCGTTTCACCGGTTCATTTTCCCGCGCGTCAGAATTGACGAACTGATCGTTGCAGGAGGCGGCGCAAAGAATCCGCTCATGATGGCTCAGCTGGCGGCTACGCTGCCACGAGTCGAACTCGTACCGGCCAGCGCGTTTGGAATTCCTCCTGAGGCGAAGGAGGCATTTGCCTTCGCGGTCTTGGCATATGAGGCGTACCACGGACGGCCGAACAATCTACTCTCAGCCACCGGAGCCAGGCACGCCGCGGTCATGGGCAAGCTCGTGCGCGGCGCGCGCGCAACAGCCACAGCTCCCGCTTCAAATCCGGCCCGCGCGGGGGGAAGCGGACACGAGCGGTGGTAACCCAAGCCCGGCTTCTCAAGTCGCGCTTCGCGCTCTGTGTACTGGCGTCATGCGCGGCCAACTTCTGCGGTTGTGCGCGCGGCGCAAATCCGGGCGAGCCGGGCACCGTGAATTTCCTGATCGAGGCGGCGCCGACAAATCTCGATCC
>Ga0073928_10005370_pt1 | contig 18054 bp, 13 predicted proteins | sample PaiPotPPA55metaG_FD_76969 | JGI IMG/M metagenome (GOLD analysis project Ga0073928, IMG submission 76969) | Iron sulfur acid spring bacterial and archeal communities from Banff, Canada, to study Microbial Dark Matter (Phase II) - Paint Pots PPA... ... | reverse complement strand
TTCACCGCGCAGGCGGTCCCGCCATCCTTACTGAGTGCCGACAAATCGTGAGCAAGATCGGAACGTTGGCAGCCGGAAAGGCTGTGATCACCACGGGCGGACAGCTGGCCGCAAAGCGCGTAATACATACGGTCGGTCCAATTTATCGCGGTGGTAAAAGTGGTGAAGCGGAGACCCTAGCAAGCTGCCACCGGGAATCAGTGCGCCTGGCAGACGAGCATGGTCTGACTTCCGTAGCATTCCCTGCGATCTCGACAGGCGCTTACGGATACCCAGTAAGCGACGCTGCGCCGATCGCAGTCTCTACAACCGTAGAGAGCCTCGCCACCGCAAAGCATGTGAGGCTTTGCCGCTTCTTATTGTTTGATATTTCAACGGTTCGCGCGTACCAGCGTGCTGCCGAAACACTTCATCGTTTGAACACTACTTCTCCATTCCGAATTGAAAAGGCTCAATCATGAGAATCAAGGTAATGGCCGCTAACTGGAAGATGTATAAGACTCCAGCTCAGACGAGCGAATTCTTTCGCAACTTTTTGCCGATGGTCTCCGGACATACTCGGGATGAAATCGTGGTGTGTCCATCGTTCCTGAACTTGCCTGCGGCGATTGAAGCGGTCAAAGGATCGAATGTCGCGATCGGCGGACAGAATGTGCATTGGAAGGAAGAAGGCGCGTTCACGGGAGAAACGTCGGCCGCACAGTTGTTGGCGGTGGGCGCGACGCATGTGATCATTGGCCACTCCGAGCGGCGCCAATATTTTGGCGAGACCGATGACACGGTGAATCTTCGCCTGAAAGCCGCGTTGGAAGCGGGACTCGTCCCGATCTGCTGCGTGGGCGAAGTGCTGGAAGAACGCGAGGCCGGGCTCACCGACGACGTTCTACGCCGGCAGTGCGTGCGGGCGTTCCATGCGCTATCCGCGAAAAAAGCGGCAAAGCTCATTGTGGCCTACGAGCCAGTGTGGGCGATTGGCACCGGCAAGACTGCGACGCCGGAATTGGCGGCCGAGGCGCATGCGGTGATTCGGCGGGAGGCGACCGAGATTTTTGGCGAAGGGTTTGCCGAAAAGCTGCGCATTCTCTACGGAGGATCGGTGAAGCCGGAAAACGCCTCGTCGCTCATGTCGCAGGAAGAAATTGACGGCGCGCTGGTGGGCGGAGCGTCGCTCGATCCGAAGTCGTTCGCGGCGATCGTAAAGTATTAGGAGAGTTATTCCGTCTTTTGAGTGCTTATGCCCCGGCTCGACGGTGTGGCGCGCGATAGCCGAGTTGCATGGAGATGTGACGCGCCGCATCTTTTAACGCTTCCACAATCCGCGGCATCGTGTGGGCATTGACCTGGCCAATCGTTCCGCTCAAGCCTACGCTCGCTTCGATCGCGCCCTGCTGGTTGAACACTGGAGCTCCGACGCAGCGGGCCCCCAGATTATTTTCTTCATCGTCGACTGCGTAACTTTGTGCGCGCACTTTCTCCAGTTCCTTCAACAGGCGCGGCAAAGTCGTGATGGTTTTGGGCGTGCGCTTCTCCATGGCACGCTCGGCCACAATCTTTTCCAGACGCTCTTGCGAAATAAAAGCCACGAGGGCTTTGCCCACGCTGGTGGCATGAACGCGCATACGGCGGCCCACCCAGGTGTCCATGCGGATGAATCCCGGTGGTTCGACTTTCTCAATGTAGACAGCTTCGGGCCCGTCCAGAATCGCCAGGTGGCAGGTGAGGCTGGTCTTTTCCACCAGATGGCGCATGATGGGCAAAGCCACTTCACGAACGTCGATTCCGCTGAGCGCGCCGCGGCTCAGGCTGAGGATCTTCAGCCCGACACGGTACTTGCCGCTGTTGCTATCGCGATTTAGATAAGCCTGTTTTTCGAGCGTGCGCAGGATATAGCTGGCAGAACTCTTTGGAATCTGAAGCTTGCGGCTGATGTCGGCGTTGCTCAGGCCTTCCGGTTCCTGGGCAACAGCCTCCAGCATGGCTAGCGCCCGCTCAACCGCGACAGACGGGGATTCAACTTTGGAAGCCATGTTCAGAACCGGCGCCAAATCGTTATGGTAGCAAAACCTTAGGCGGACAACAAAATGAATGTATGTTCTACCTATTGAACAAGTGGCTTGACCAGTTCCCGGGGCGCGCCGTACGATCCGCCAGTATTATGAATTGTTGTTCGGTATGTTGAACACGCTTAGAAGGCATTGAATACCGAAGGATCTGCCAATATGACGCCCTCTGCATTCGCCACAACCGAAACGGAAGCGCTAATTAACCCGGTGAGTTGTACACCTGCCGGGTTCGACGCCGCACGCGATCTGCCTGCCGGCTTTATGGAGTTCTTTCTGCCGCTGCATCGGAGGTTTACGCCTCGTCAGCAGGAACTGGCTTTGAAGCGCGTTCACGTACTTCAGAGATCGCTTGAGGGCGACAAGCCGAGGCATCATTTTCCATCCGACACGGTGCGTAACGGATGGCGAATCACGCTGCCCGACTGGTGCCGGGACCAACGCAACCAGATGACCGGTCCGGCCGACGATGGCGAGCTTTGCGTGAAGATGCTGAACTCGGGCGCTCCGGGCGTGATGCTCGATCTGGAAGATTCCTGCGTCAACGAGTGGTCGCATCATGAAACAGGCGTGGCCAACATTCTGGCCTGTCTGCGCGGCGAACTCAGTTATTACGATAAGAAGCGCAATCGGACCGTAAACATTCAGCAGAATGGCACGGTGATCTTCACACGCCCGCGGGGATTGCACCTGAATCAGGCCGGGGTGATTCCAGGCGAATTGGTTTCCGCGTCGCTGATCGATGTAGCCCGAATCTTTTATGGCATAGAACCGTCGGAATTGAAGCATCCGCTGTGCATCTATATTCCGAAATCAGAATCGGCGGAAGAGGCTTTGTGGTGGCGCGATCTGTTCCAAGCTTTGGCCCAGTGGCGCGGGCTACCGCACGACTACATCAAATGTATGGCCCTGGTGGAGTCGCACCCGCTGGCGTTTCAGATGGAAGAGTTCACGTACAACCTGCGCGATCACATCATCGGACTGAATCTTGGGCGCTGGGATTACATGGCGAGCCTGATTCATTTCAATCTTGACGATCCCGACTGGGTTTTGCCGGATCGCAATACGATCCCGCACAACGTGCCATTTTTTCAGAATCTGCGGGAGCTGATGCCGGAGATTTGCCACCATCGCGGGATTCTGGCGATTGGCGGCATGACCGCGTTGTATCCCAGCCGCGAAGATGCGGAGTTGAACGCGCGCGCGCTGGCCGTTCTGGAAAAAGACAAAAAGAATGAGGCCGGCTGCCTAATGGACGGGGCGTGGACGGGACATCCCGATCAGAACGCGATTGCGGTGGCACAGTTCCCTTACCCCAACCAGCTCAACGCGCTGCCAAAGAATGCAAGCCGGTATCCCGACCTGCGGCCGCAACCGGTCAACGTAGGCGCGCGCACGGTGAACGGGACTCGATCCGCGGTGCGAACAGTAATTCGTTATCGGCACGGAGTACTGAGCGGCAGAGGCGCCAGTCTGCTCGACGGATACATGGAAGACTTGGCCACCGACCGCATCTACCGGCTGATGATTGCGCAGCGCGTGCTGCATCGCGAGCTGGTCACTGTGCAGGATGAGCAGGGTCAGATGGTGAAGCATACCCCGGAGTTCATCACGCGGCTGTTCGACGAGGAACTGGAGCGGTTGCTGGCCGGACTTCCTTCGAACGCAGGTCCAGAAGAAGCGGACCGTTTTCGCCGCGCTCGTGAAATCAGCGAAGCCATGATCGTGAACGGAGAATTCAATCCGGCTTAAGCAGCCGGACGCGGGAGATTAGTTTTCAGGAGAACGAATATGCCAGCCAACGGAAACGGACACAACACGCAACCCTCAACCTTCCAACACCAGATCGAGCACCCATTGAGTGAACAGGAGCGGGTCGCGCAATATGCTCTGGCTCAGGCGGCAATGAGCGAGGATTGGGCGTCAAATCGGCGATGGGAGGGCGTGGAGCGTCCGTATAGCCCGGAAGATGTGTTGCGTTTGCGCGGCTCGATCCACATCGAGCACACCCTGGCGCGCATGGGCGCTGAGCGTCTATGGGAACTATTGCAAACTGAGCCCTACATCAACGCGCTGGGGGCAATGACTGGCAATCAGGCGGTGCAGCAGGTGCAGGGAGGGCTGAAGGCAATCTATGTGAGCGGATGGCAGGTTGCAGCCGATGCTAACAATGCAGGGACGATGTATCCCGACCAGAGCTTGTATCCGGCGGACAGTGTTCCGAATCTTTGCCGGCGCATCAACAATGCGCTGCAGCGTGCGGACCAGGTACATCACGCGGAAGGCAAAGTTGCGCCGGGGCAGACCTGGTTTGCGCCGCTGGTCGCCGACGCCGAGGCCGGATTCGGCGGTACGCTGAATGCTTTTGAACTGATGAAGGGGATGATCGAAGCGGGCGCGGCCTGCGTTCACTTTGAGGATCAACTTTCGTCGGCGAAAAAATGCGGACACCTGGGCGGCAAGGTGTTGGTTTCGACAATGGAGGCAATTCAAAAACTGGTTGCGGCCCGCCTGGCGGCTGATGTGATGGGCGTGCCAACACTGATCATGGCGCGCACGGACGCCGACAGCGCTCACTTGCTGACCAGCGACATTGATCCGCGCGATCGCGCATTCTGCACCGGCGAGCGAACTGCGGAAGGCTTCTTCCGCATTAGTGGTGGCATTGAGTCGGCCATCGCACGAGGCCTCGCTTATGCGCCGTATGCTGACCTGATTTGGTGCGAGACTTCGCATCCCGATCTCGAAGAGGCGAGGCAGTTTGCCGAAGCGATTCATGCGAAATACCCGCGAAAGATGCTCGCGTACAACTGCTCTCCGAGTTTCAACTGGCGCAAGAATCTGGATGAGGCGACCATCGCGCGTTTTCAAGCGGAACTGTCGCGCATGGGATATAAATTCCAGTTCGTGACGCTGGCGGGCTTTCACGCGCTGAATCTGAGCATGTTCGAGCTGGCGCGGGGATACAAGCTGACGGGGATGACCGCGTACTCGCGTCTGCAGGAAAAAGAATTCACTAGTGAAACTCAGTTCGGATACGAGGCAGTGAAGCATCAGCGCTTTGTGGGCACGGGGTATTTTGATCAGGTGCAGCAGGTGATCAGCGGCGGATTGGCATCCACCACAGCGCTGGCTGGGTCAACCGAAGCGGAACAGTTTATCGAGAAGTCTGTAAAGCATCCAGAACGCAGTATCCATGGACTTTTCCAGCCCGTTCTTGGCAAGGTTCCTCAAATCCCAATCAATATTGATCCGGGTCCGGAAGAGATGCTGTTGCCCTCGGGCGACTAAGCGAACTTATATCGAGTTGAGGAAAGCAGGGCCGGTCTGCGCGCGGATCGGCCCTGTTGCTTTGCCGAATGGTAGGCACGGCGGGCGGGGACGCCCACCCCTTCGACTTCGCTCAGGGCAGGCTCCCAGCCGCGACGGCGGCGCTACTTTCGCAACAAATATTGCGCGTCCCCTAAAATATTTGCCGTGCTCAATCGTCTACAACCGTAGATGGAACAGGCGCTGAGAAAACCGGGGATGATGGCGAAGCAAGATCAGCGTATTGCCGAAGCGGTCGATCGTGACCAGACTCGGCTTCGCAACTTCATCCGCAGACGAGTGGCTGACCGCGAGGACGCGGAAGACATTTTGCAGGATGTTTTCTACGAGCTCGTGGAGGCTTATCGCGCGCTGAACCCAGCGGAGCACGTAACCGCCTGGTTATTCCGAGTGGCGCGCAACCGGATTACGGATCTGTTTCGCCGGAAAGCACGCGAAGGATCGCGAAACGAAGCAGCAGCGAACGCCGAGGATGGATCGACGCTGCAATTGGAAGAGCTGCTTCCCTCCCCTGACGCCGGTCCGGAGGCCGCTTACGCTCGGAGTGTGCTGCTAGAAGAACTGGAAGCAGCTCTGGAAGAATTGCCCGACGAGCAGCGCGAGGTATTCATCGCCCATGAGGTGACGGGGCAGAGCTTCAAAGAGCTTGCGGCACAAACTGGAACGAGCGTGAACACGCTACTTTCTCGCAAGCACTATGCAGTACTTCACCTCCGGGAACGGCTCGAGGACATTCACGACGAATTTACGACAACTAACTTCAGGCGAACTAACTTTACGAGAACAAGAGGAGAACAGAGATGAGAAGGAAATGGATCGTCAGAGCATTGATGTTTGCGCCGCTGGCCGTAGTGTTCCTGGCGGTGTTTAGCTTTGGAGTCATGCAGCTGTGGAATTGGCTGGTACCGCCCGTCTTCGGTTGGCACGTAATTAATTTCTGGCAGGCGGTCGGTCTCCTGGTTCTGTGCAAGATTTTGTTTGGCGGATTTCGCGGCGGACCGCGACGGCGCATGTACTGGCGCCATCGCATGCGCGAGCGCTGGGAGAAGATGACCCCGGAGGAACGCGAAAAGTTCCGTCAGGGTATGCGAGGCCGTTGCGGTACGTTCACAGAGCCGGCCGCCGCACCCAAGGCGTGACGGAGGATCGCCGTGAGCTTTCTGCCGCTGGCAAGATAAAGCTTTTAACCGCTGAGGACGCAGAGAATGGCCGCAGAGAACGGAGAGACAAGCGGTCCCGTGACCGGGCTTGCGGTATATCCGATGCTAAAGTGATCGTCGTGGCGATCATGACCCATCAGGTCCATGCTCAACTCATATTCGCTCTTTCTCTTCTTTGCGCCCTCTGCGGCTTTTCTTCGCGGCTATAACACCGGTAGTGTGGGCCGAAGCATTCCTTCGCTTTCGTTCCAGCCCAATAACTTTGTCTGAGGTCAACTGGAATTCCGAATTCAACATTGGAAACGGCTGGATTTCTTTACCGGACACGACTTCTAGTACTAATCCGCTATTGACCCAGCGCGACGACTCTCCCAGAATGCGTCACTAATAATGTGCGAAGCGTTTCAAGAACACCGGGAATTCGATCCTCCAATTTTCCCGAAATTTGTGGAAGTGTCTTCGGGCAGAAGAGACGAGTCTATGCAAAAATATTTTCTACTGCTAGTTCTGGGGAGCGCGCTGTCCGCCTTCGGCCAAAGCAACTATGCTGTGGTTACGGGGACGGTCACAGATCCGCATCATCTGCCGGTTGTGGGGGCCACGATACAGTTGACTGCCGCCACCACAGGCGCAATCCGCCACGTGCTGACGAATCAACAGGGCCTCTTCGATGCCTCAGCGCTCTTGCCCGATGACTATGAACTAACAACCGAGGCGCCCGGTTTCGCTCCGGCCAAGCAATCGGTTCGGCTCGAGGTTGGGCAGAAACTCGCGGTTTCAATCAGCCTAACCGTGGGTCCCGTCAAGCAGGGAGTCGACGTCACGGCCGCGAGTGAAGTGCTGCATACCGCCGACGCCAGCGTTGGGGAGGTCATTGAGCCTCAGTCCATCCGTGACTTGCCGCTCAACGGACGCATGCTGATCGATCTGGTACTCACGGTACCTGGGGCCCATGTAGGTTTTGGCGCACAAACCGGTTCGACGAATCCTCTTTACTGGCGCCCGGGCCAACGTTCCGCGGTCGTCATTGGGGGCAGCCGCCCGAATGCGAATTTCTTTCTGCTCGACGGCGCCACCAACACCGATCCGACCTTCAACACGCAAAACCTGAGCCCTGCGCCCGACGCGGTGAAGGAATTCCAGGTGGAAACCAGCAGCTACACGGCGGACATGGGAGGCGCGGGCGGCGGCCAGATCAACATTGTCACCCACTCCGGGTCGAACCAATACCATGGGACGGTTTACGAGTTTCTTCGCAATGGAGCTATGGATGCGAGCACGTTTGGCTCCATGGGAAACAATCATCTGGTGCAGAACAACTTCGGAGCGTCATTTGGCGGGCCCCTCCCCATCGTGAAAAGGACGTTCTTTTTTCTCAACTATGAAGGTCTCCGTCTCGCGCAAGCGGATGCTCAGATTCTGACCGTACCCACGCTGGCTGAAATCCAAGGCGATTTCAGCATGAGCCCTAATAAAATCTACGACCCAACGACGGCGGCCGCGAATCCGAGCTATGATCCGACCAAGCCAACAGGGCCGGCGAATTTTCCGTACACGCGCTCTCACTTTCCTAACAATCAAATACCGTCGGTCAGAATCAATCCTCTTCTAACGGCCTTCCTCATGAAATACGTGCCGATGCCGAACATGATGATGACGGCCGGGGCCGCGGATTCCAACAATTACCTCGATGTGCGAACTGAATCGCATGTGCAAGACCAAGGTACGGTTCGCGTGGATCACGACTTCTCGAACGGCGATACTCTTTTTGGAAGGTACAGCATTGGAACGGAGAATGGATTCTCGCCGAGCAGCGGCGTCACTGCTACGACCGAAGACCTTCCGGGATTCGGAGCAAACTTCGACAATCGTTCGCAGCAGGCTGTGATCTCCTGGAACCACATCTTCGCCAGCAACAAGGTCAATACCGGGTCGTTTGCAGTTTCACGCCTGTCGATGGATCGCACATCGCAGAACGACGGAGTGAATGATATCGTCAGCGCGGTCGGCATCCAGGGCGTGGGATACGGCGGTCCCGGCGCGTGGGGCGCTCCCTGGTTTGCCCCTCAGGGCTACACGGGGATCGGAGATACCTTCGCCGCCACACCGATGCATGCCTGGGACACAATGTACGAATTCCGAGATAGCTACGCATGGCAGCGGGGACGCCACGGAATCAAATTCGGCGGCGACTTTCACTGGTATACCTGGCCTATGTGGGGATTCTTCCAGAACCGCGGCTACTACCAGTACACCACCGGGTATACGACCGAATTCGGATTCAATGACACGAGCGGCTCCGGTTTTGCGAGCATGCTTCTTAGTTTGCCTGCCGTGAAGCAACGCCAGGCGGGCATTCCACAAATGAATTTACGCAATTGGGGTAGCGATGCGTTCCTCGAAGATAGCTGGCAGGTAGCCCAGACGACGACGCTCAACCTGGGCGTACGCTATGAATATTCCAACCCGCTTTACGACAAGGACAATACCAACACAAATCTGGTTTTCCAGGGTGGTGTTCCTTCCGTTTTCGTCGGCGGCCGCCAGGGTTATCCGCGGGGGTTGATGTATGCGAACCGGCACAACTTTGCGCCCCGCATCGGAATCGCTAAGAGCTTTCCCAACCGCGGGCTGGTGTTGCATGCGTCCTACGGCATCTTCTTCACGCCGGTGGATCAGAACACGTGGTGCAACCAGCGCCACAATGTGCCCTACGTGTTCCCGGAAACGCAGCAAGCGGACAACTTCACGCCCCCAGCGGCGCTGTTTGCAAAAGGATTGAATTTCGGCACCCCAGTTTTGGGTACGGGCACACTGCCGGCCACGACGGTGAGCTTCACGGCATTCGATCCGCACGCGCCGGCGCAATATGTGCAGCAATGGAATGGTTCCGTGCAAAAGAGCTTGGGGAAGGATACGTCCCTGGAATTCGGCTACCTTGGGGCACGCGGCTTTCATTTGCAACGATCGCACTTGATCAATAACGCGCCTCCCGGACCCGGGCCCATTGGACCAAGGCGTCCGTTCAAAACCCTGAGCTTCGTTCCCAACACCGTGCTGACGCCGAGCAGTGCATCGAATGCGGTAATCCAGAGCACAACTTTTCCGGTCAGCACCATCAATCTACTGGAAAACACCGCGCAGAGCTGGTACGACGCGGGCTACGTCAATGTGCGCCGCCGGTATTCTCACGGACTTAGTTTCCTGGCGAACTATACCTTTGCCAAGAACCTGACCAACGCGCCGGACTTTCGCTCACCGATGGACGAAGCGGCGATCCCGCAAAACAACAATGACCTCAATGCAGAAAAAGGACCTGGCTGTGACGTCCGCCATCGCTTCGCGCTGAGCAGCGTCTATGACATTCCTGCGTTTCGCCGAACCCAATGGGCCGGGCTGGTCACACAAAACTGGCATTTCTCCACCATCTATCAGGTTCAATCGGGAATGCCATTTACGATCTCCGTATTTGGCGACACGGCGAATTCCGGAACCGTTCTGGGAGAAAACCCCATCCGGGCCAATGCTACTGGTCAACCCATATTCGGCCCCGGTACGCACACCGCCGCGGAGTGGTTCAATCCCCTGGCTTTTGCCGCGCCCCCAGCCTTTGCTTTCGGAGACGTGGGCCGCAATTCCGTCTACGGTCCGCCGCTTCAGTCCCTGGACTTCGCTTTGGCCCGCTTTTTTAGTCTCACGGAAAGAGCTAAGCTCCAATTCCGCGCGGAAGCCTTCAACGCATTGAATAAAGCGAACCTGGGCACGCCGAACCGATTTGTGAACACTCCGCAGTTCGGAACGATCACAATGGCGATGACGCCGGGACGCGAACTACAAGTTAGCGCCAGGCTTTCGTTTTAAAAAGGCCGAAGCGTATCGCATCGCGATTCCCTGATTCTGTCCTGCGCAACATGCGACGGCTTTCCCGGCTTTTTGCCTGATCGTAGAATGCCAACCGGTCATCCTGCGTGGGAACATTGGGATCGGTCCCTTGTCAGGCAGTTTTGTCGAGTGCGGAAGTGGTGGAACTGGCAGACACACCGTCTGCCTAATCGCTTAGCAATTCTCTACAAGCTTGTGATAATAAACCGTCCACCTTTCGCTTCGATTACTTCCAGTAAGGTCCCTCGGAACGGCCAGTAGACGCCAGTAAAGCCCAGATGCCACGGAGCAGGCGCTCCGGTCTGTGTGGCCTAGTCTTTCACGTAATCGACGCAGAGAGTGGCTCTCTCCTAGTAACCCCAAGGAACTGCACCGGATTTTGCACCGACTGGCTATCTGCGTTTGTGACGCTCCAAGTCCCCGAGGAACCCGCGAATGCAGATCGCGGTGAAGACGACTGCAAATAAACAAACACCAACCACCACGGATTCGAACATAGTAACCTCCGGCAGGTCGCTACTCTCATTGCACCACCCACCGGATAAAGAAGTTATAAACAGATCATAAAAAGGGCGTAAAGAACGCACTCATGCGGGCTTAGCCTCACGCCCAAATTCACCCGCTTTCGGCGAGTCCGGACCCGCGGTCGTGCGGGAACAGCGTCCCTGAGTTGCGGCCACAGAATCCGTATCGTGAAGCAACGGGTATTCAACTAGTTGTTGTTGCTTTCAGCAGCGTCGAAGCTACTTTTGAGACTTCCGCCGCGACGAAGACGCTCGCCTGCTTATCGCCGAAGTTGACTTCGGTTGTTCCGCTGCCGTAATCGCTGACGTGGTTGACGCGGTCGGCATTGACGAATGTTTCCCTGCCGTTGATGTCCTCAAATCGAACCAGCTTCATGTGGGCCTCCTCTGTTGCACGCGCGTGTCTTCCCTTCTATTACTGGCCTGCTTTTCACGAATTCAGTACATAAATCCCCAGTCCAACGAATACCAGTGGTACCACCCAATGACCCCACTGGTCGACGGAGCGCAGAATGAGCGGGTGGTTCCCGAGCCACCGGCCGACGAAACACCAGAGAGCCACGAGCGCGCCATACACGCTCAGGATCAGCCACAGGTTCGCTCGGGCGATGACGAAGAAGGGCACGTAAACGCTGATGTTGTCAGCTCCGTTGGACAAAGTCACAAGAGCGATGGAAGCGAGACTCTCCGAGCTGGCGCGAGGATCCCCTGCGGTGGCACGTCCCGCTTGCAGCAGGCGCTTAATGCCGATTGCGAGCGGCAGCACGCCGAGCCAGTGAATCCAGCGATGCGGGATTGCGAGAGCGCCCCAGACACCGATCAGGCTGATGCCAACGATGGCGGCAAAACCCACGTACTGGCCCGCTACGATGCGCCGCGCCGGAATCCTGCGGGCGAAGAACAGAGTCAACAGAAACGCGTCATCGATATTTGTGGCAGCGAAGGTAGTTATGCTCGCAGACATCACCGCCAGATATTGATTCACAAAGGACTCTTATCTTTCCGCGCTGCGGGAGAGGAACATCTTCTCGAACGTGGCTCCGGCTCCGCCCATATTTCTCCGAAACACGAGTTCAGCGGTCGCGGGCGTTGCTGACCGATTCCAGAAAGCGACGCGCCAGTTCCGCGATGCGATCTGGCTGTCGGCGGCGAATGGCTTCTCTCGGGATCAGTTCGCCGCCCACCCCCAGTGCAATTGCACCCGCCGCGATGAAGCTGAATGCGGTGCGCTGGTTTACGCCACCGGCAGCGATCATCGGGACGTCGGGAAACATCGCCTTGAGGTCCTTGAGGTAACTGTCACCTCCGATGTGTCCACAGGGAACAATCTTGACGAAATCCGGGCCCAGCTTCCACGCGGCGATGACTCCGGTCGGGGTCAGGGTTCCGGGGATCATGACAACGTTCTGCTGAACGGCGAACTTCACCGTGTCTGGATCAAGACCGTCGCTGGAAAGGAATTTCGCTCCGGCGTCGAGGCAGCGGCGCGCGGTCTCAACATCGTGGACACTCCCGGCGCCAACGATCACATCGGGAGCGTGCTGCACCACTTGCGCAATGACTTTGATCGCCTCAGGTACCGTCAACGGGACTTCGAGAATGGGAATCCCACCGCGGGCGATGGCCTCGGCAGCGAAAAGCGCATCCTCCGATGTCGAGACGCGAATCGAAGGAATAATTCCGAGTTGTTCGATCCGGCTCCGTATGTCTTGCTGGTTCAACGTTCCCGCTCCTCGGGCGCCCGCTGCAATGGCTGCGGTATGGACGTTAACGAAAGCGCACGTAAAGCTTGGTCCCGAATCATTGCAAAGCCCTCGTACCCACGGCCTGGCGCAATTGCTCCAGAGCGAGCAAGTATGAGGCTAGGGCCTGACGATAGGCAAGCTGAGTCGCGCGATAGTTGCGCTCGGCGTCCAGAAAGTCGAGAAGGCTCACCGCACCACGCTGGTACGCGTATTCGGCGATATCGCGGTCTTTTTGTGCGACGTCGAGATAGCCCGAGCGGTAGAGTTGGACGATCCGGTCCCCCACGCGTAATCCTTCATAGGCGTCGCGTACATCGGTGAGGGCCTGCCCGTTGGTAGCTTTCTCCTGCTCTTGCGCTTGCGTGATGGCGATGCGACTCCTCGCTATTTCGCCCTGGTTGCGATTGAAAATTGGGAGTGGAATGCTTCCCAGGAAGTTAGCGGCATTAATCCCGTTGACGTGCGAATAGTTGCCCTGCACAGTAACATCTTGCTTGCCAATCGCCTTTTGCAGTTCGTACTGGCTGCTGGCAGCGGTCACTCCTTGTTGGGCTGCACGAAGATCAGGCCTGTTCTGCAAAGCCTTCAGCTGAAAGTCTTCCAAATTACCCTTTAGCGGCTGGTAGTCGAACGGCCCTGCCACATCGTAGTCTGGAGAAACGGATTCGTAGCCAAGGAGTTGACGCAGGTCGGAGAGCGCCTGGACTCTTGCCAGTTCTGCCTGCTGATAGTCGGTCTCGAACTGCAGCAGCTGGAGTTTGATCTTAAGGTAGTCGTCCTCGCTGATTGCGCCTTTGTCGTAACGCAATTGGCTGAGGTCGACTGTTTTCTGAAAACTCTTCAAGTCCTTCTCGGCGAGTTCAATGGTCGATTCGGCAAGCTGCACATTCACAAAGAGCGAGGCCGTGCTGAAGGTAAGGCTGCGCTCATTGTCGGTAACCAGTGAGCGCGTCTGCGCGGTAATGTCCTTCGCTGCCTGCAACCGGTGTTGCCGCTTCCTGCCGCGCTCGATCAGGTAGCTAAGCCCGATATCGCCTTCCGTGTTGTTCTTCAGATAATCGTTCGTAGAAACATTTGGATAGAGGTTTGGGTTCTGATGCGCTGGCGCCCCAAGAGGCAAATATTCCCAATCAGCAAACAGAGTCGGATTGGGACGCAGATTCGCAGTGATCTCTTCGGCTTCGGCCTGCTGGATGGTGGTCATCATAGCCAGCATGTTGTGATTGTGCTGGAGCGCCATTTGGATGGCTTCATCGAGCGTAATCATCGTCGGCCCGGTGTTTTGGGCGAATGCCGAACTAGTCAGCGCGTATGCCAATATTGCGCTCGTTAGTAGATTTGCGCCGATTTTCCGGAAAGGTGCTGAACTATTCAAGGGCCACCTCCGGTAGCGGAAGTTGATCGCCGTCTCTCGCGATCCACACGTAGAAGGTGGGCAACAGGAAAACACTCAAAAGCAGATCGGATATTAGTCCGCCCACGATTACGATTGCGAATGGCCTTTGCGAATCCGATCCGATGTCATGCGACAGCGCTGCAGGGAGAAGTCCCAGAGTAGCCACCAGCATTGTCATCATGATGGGGCGAAGCCTGAGGACCGCCCCTTCGACCGCAGCGTCCGGAATCGAGTATCCTCGGGCGCGAAGCTGGTTGATGTATTCGAGCATGATGACGCCGGTTTGCACCGATACGCCGAACAGCGCGAGCATGCCCACACCCGATGAGACGCTGAGATAAGTTCCAGTGAGCAGCAGAGCGAGGAAACCTCCAACGCGAGCTAGACCGACGTTCAACAAGATGAGCAGCGCCCATTTGTAGGAGCGAAACATAGTGTAGAGAATGATGAAGATAACCAGAATCGTCAGCGGAACAATTAGAGCAAGCCGCGCCTCCGCCCGTTTCTCGCTTTCGTATTCGCCCGACCAGCCGACGTGATAGCCCGGCGGCATCTTCACCTTCGCGCTGATCTCTGTGACAGCCTCTCCGACCGTCGTCCCGAGGTCCCGGCCCCTCACGTTGAAGGTCACCGCTACATAACGGGTGTTGCCTTCGCGGTAGATGTCATAAGCGCCGTCCTTGACCTCCACGCTCGTCAACTGCGCGAGGGCAACGCGCTCTCCCGCCGGAGAAAGCAAGCGCACGTTGGCGATGGCCCTCGCGGTGTTGCGATACGGTTGTTGGTAGCGCACCACCACGTCGTACCGCTGCTCGCCGATCAGCACTTGGCTTACGGCGTTGCCGCCCACGGCGGTCTGAATGGCGTCTTGTATGTCGGCGACGTTAATTCCGAAACGAGCCGCTTGGCGGCGGTCGATTGTCAGATCGAGATTCGGCTGACCGAAATCGCGCAGCAGTTTGATGTCATGCATGCCAGGGATGCGCGCCATCACGGCAGTCACTTCTTCCCCTTTCTGCTCGAGAAGCTTCAGGTCATCGCCGAAGATCTTGAGGGCCAGCGCACCCTTTGTGCCAGTCATCGTCTCTCCGACGTTGTCTTCGATTGGTTGCGAGAAGTTCCAGATCGCGCCCGGATACTTTTGTACCGCCCGATTCATGGCTTCGATCAATTCTTCTTTATTCCGGTGAAATACCGGGCGCCATTTGTCCTTGGGCTTAAGATCTACGAAATATTCTGTATTGCCGAATCCGCCGGTGTCGGTGCCGTCGTCGGGGCGTCCGACTTCCGATACCACCGTCTTCACCTCCGGAAAGGAGGCGAACACATAACGCTCATTGGCTGTAAATCTCTCGCCCTCCGAAAGGCTCGTGCTGTTGGCCAGAGTGCCACGTGCCCAGATGGCGCCCTCATCCAGGTGTGGAAGGAACTCCGCGCCAATGACGCCGCCAAACCCCAGGTAAAGGGTTCCAACCAGAGCGACGACACCAACTCCAGCCACGACCCGGCGATGCTGAACACCCCAGCGCAATCTCTCACGATAACGTTCCGTCAGATAGTCCATCACCCGGTTGCGGCGTTCTTTTACGCCCTTGCGGAAAAACGCGCCTGCGAGTACGGGCGCGATGAGAACGGAAAACGTCATAGCGCCGAGCAGAGCCAGCGCAACCGTCCAGGCCATAGGTCTGAAGAGCCGGCCCTCCACGCGTTGCAGAGTGAAGATCGGCATATAGGCGGTGATGATGATGGCGATTGCGTAAAAAACCGGCCGCTGCACCTCATGCGCGGCCTCGCGAATCGCCTCCGCGGGCGTTTTCTTGTTCGCCGATCCATGTCCGTTGTTCAGGCGGCTCATGTGCCGGACGATGTTTTCGACCATCACCACCGCGCCGTCCACTACCATTCCGAAATCCAGAGCGCCCAGGGAGAGAAGGTTCGCTGGAATGTGGCTCAGATCCAGCCAGATCGAAGCGAAGAGCAGCGAGAACGGAATGGTCAATGCAACGATTAAAGCGGCACGAACATTCAGCAGAAACAGAAAAAGGATGACGCTGACCAGAATCATGCCTTCGGCCAGGTTGTGCATCACCGTGTGCAAAGTGAAATGAAGCAAATCGCTACGATCCAGCATGGGAACGACTTCCACGCCGGGGGGCAGGATGCCATGGTTGAGTTCGTACACTTTCTTGTGTACGGCATCCAGCGTCGGCTGCTCTTCCGCACCTTTGCGCATCAACACGACGCCCTGAATGACATCAGACTCGTCGATGATGCGACCGTCTTCCATGTGATTCGCCCTGGCCATGTGGCCCAACCGTATCTTGGGCCCTTGGGTGACTTCCGCAATGTCTTTCACTCGAAGAGGCGTTCCGGTTTGAGTCTTGAGGACGGTCTGCTCAATATCGTGCACATCGCCGAAGAGCCCCAGGGTGCGAACATTCATCTGCTGCATCCCGACCTCAACGAAGCTGCCTCCGGCATTGATGTTGTTGTTAGCGAGCTGCTGCTCCACTTGGCCAATGCTCAATCCGTACGAGACGAGTTTGTTCGGGTCGACGCGCACCTGGTACTCGCGCACCGTGCCTCCAAAGTCGGAGACGTCGACTACATTCGGAACAGATTTGAACTGTTTGAGGAGCGTGAAGTCTTCGATGGACCTCAACTCCATCAGGTCGTACCGTGGATTTGTGCTTCTCAGGGTGTACCAATAGATTTGGCCGGTCAAGCTCCAGTCCGTGCCGATCTGAGGTTGGAGGCCTGGCGGCAGTGTGACTTGCGTGAGCCTCTCCAGGACTTTCTGCCGGTTCCAGTCGTTGACCGAGGTGTCGTCGAAGATCATGATCACGAACGACAGGCCGAAAATGGACTCGGAGCGCAGAAAGGTCATGTGCGGCATTCCCGACATTTGAATCTCGACCGGGATCGTGACTTGCTGCTCCACTTCTTCCGCGGAGCGGCCCGGCCATTGCGTAATAACCGTCACGTAGTTGTCGGCGATATCGGGATAGGCTTCGACGGGCAGATTGTGAAACGAGATTGCGCCCCAGCCGGCCAGCAAGACGGCAACGGCCAGCACCACAAATTTGTTGTTCAGCGCAAAGTCTACAAGGGCCCGAATCATGCGTTGTCCTGTTTCGTTTGCCGATGCGCCAGCTCAACCGCTTCAGACGGCTGCTAATCTGGAATGTCCTCCGTGAGCGGTACTCGCGAGGCCGGATATGCCTTCAACTTCCGTTACTGAGCGAGCACGTGGTCCAACACCAGCGCGTTCGTAACCACTTGTTGCCCTGGCTTGAGGCCTGATTTGATTTCCTGCAAATTCGTGTTCTCAGTCAGCACGTCGCCGCTGACGACTTCCACGCGGCGAAACTTCTTGTCGGGGGCGGGCACGAAGACAAAATCGCGGTCGTGCATACGCAGGACAGCCGATGCGGGGACAATGGTGTGCATCTCCCTGGTTTGTCCCCGGAATGTCGCCTTCGCAAACATGCCGAGCCGCAACATTCTAGGATTCTGCACTTCGATGCGTACCTTCGCCGTGCGAATACTGGGATCGAGGACAGCGCCGATATTGCTGACCTTTCCTTTGAACGGATGATCGGGATACGCGTTCAGGGTGATCTCCGCTGTATCTCCCAGGCGGACATGAGCCATGTCGTTCTCATACACGTCGCACACAACCCACACGGAGGAAAGATCAGAAATCGTGAACGGGCTGGGCGATGAATAGGCCTGCACGGTCGCCGCGTTGGTCACTTGTTGATCGGTGATCACGCCCGAAGTGGGTGCAACAATGTCCACGATGCCCATGGGCTTGTCGGGATCGTTGCCTAAGAGCCGCAGGTGCTCGGTCGCGGTCCCAAGAGTAACTTTCGCGTCATCGGCCGCATCTTGCGCGACCTCAAGATCCTGTTGTGCGATGGCGCCGTGGGCGTATAGGTCCACGGCTCGATTTAA
>Ga0073928_10005369_pt1 | contig 18058 bp, 18 predicted proteins | sample PaiPotPPA55metaG_FD_76969 | JGI IMG/M metagenome (GOLD analysis project Ga0073928, IMG submission 76969) | Iron sulfur acid spring bacterial and archeal communities from Banff, Canada, to study Microbial Dark Matter (Phase II) - Paint Pots PPA... ... | reverse complement strand
CTCGTCGAGCAGCAGCTTGCCCTCGCGGTACAGGCTGAGCAGCCGCGGGATGTCCGCGCGCGGATTGGCCTCGCCGTAAAGGCTGCCCAGCAGGCGCTTCTGGAACAGCGTGAAGAACGCCATCGGCAGCGTCGGCGTCACGTCGGCCATCGATGCGATCGCCGTCAACACCACCGCGCCGCCCTTCCGGACGACGTCGAGCGCCTCGCCGATCATCGGGCCCTTTGCCACCCCGACGGTCACCAGCGCGGAGTCCGCCATCACACCCTTGGTCAATTCCGCCACCAACGCCGTAGCCTCCGGCATCGAGGTGACGAAATGGGTGGCACCGAACTGGAAAGCCTTGTCGCGCTTGCCTTCGACAATGTCGACCACAACGATCTTCTCCGCGCCGGCCAGCCGCGCACCCTGAATGGCGCCGCTGCCGATACCACCGCAGCCGATCACCACAACGGTGTCGCCAGGACTGACGTCGGCGGTGTTCACCGCCGAACCCCACCCCGTAGTGATCCCGCAGCCCAGCAGGCACGCGCGAGACAGCGGCAGGTCGTCGTCGATCTTGACCACCGAGGCGTCGGGCACCGTGCCGTACTGGGCGAAAGTCCCCAGCAGTGATGCAGCGCCGACGTCGTGGCCTCGCGCATGCCGCCGGTAGGTGCCGTCGATCTGCGTCCCGGCCAAGATGAGTGCGCCAAGGTCGCACAGGTTCTGGTGTCCGGTCGCGCACCAGCGGCAGCGTCCACATGCCGGCAGGAAGGATGCCACCACGTGGTCACCAACCTTCAAGTCGCGCACACCGGGTCCGACCTCCTGCACGGTGCCTGCGCCTTCGTGTCCGCCGATGATGGGCATCGGCACTCCGGCAAGGTCGCCGGTGCGGACGTGGTGATCGGAGTGACACAGGCCGGTGGCCTCGAACGAAACAAGGACCTCGCCCTCTTGCGGGCCGTCGAGTTCGACCTCCTCGACAGACCACTCTTCGTTCACGCCCCACAACACCGCTGCGTTTGTCTTCATGGGGCATCAGCGTAGGGAGACGCGACTCCGACGGCGGGCTATTCGACGAAAGCTGCCGCGGCCTGTAAGTGCTTGACAGCGTCGCTGACGATCGACTCGATCAGCTCGGCGCACGACGGCAGATCGTCGAGGATGCCGGCGACCTGCCCCGACGCCAGCACGCCGGCGTCGGTGTTGCCCTCGACCAGCCCAGCCTTCAACAGCATCGGGGTATTGGCTGCCATCACGACCTGCGACCAGGTCAGCTCCTTGCCGTGCCTCATCTCGAGGCCGTCGCTAACCATCGACCGCCAGGTCATGCCGGACATCTTCTTGAACTTCTGTGCGTTGCGCACCGCGGCGGTGAATCCGCGGATCGGCGAGCCGCTTTCCAGCTTCTCGACCAGCCCGGTGCGCAGAACGCGGTGCGGCATGCCGTCGACGCGGGTCGACACCACGGTGCCGTCCAGCGCTGCATCGAGGTAGCGCTGCTTGACCGCGTCGGGCACCGTCGAATCGGACGTCAGCAGGAAGCGGGTGCCCATCGCCACGCCAGCGGCGCCATACGACAGCGCCGCCGCCAACCCGCGGCCGTCGAAGAAGCCGCCCGCCGCGACGACCGGGATGTCAACCGCGTCGAGCACCGACGGCAGCAGCAGCGTGGTCGCGACGGGACCGGTGTGCCCGCCGCCCTCGCCGCCCTGGACGATCACCGCGTCGGCACCCCAACCGGCCACCTTCTTGGCGTGCTTGGCGGCACCGACCGACGGAATCACCACCACGCCGGCTTCTTTGAGCTTCGCGATCAGATCCGGCTTAGGCGCCAGCGCGAACGATGCGACCTTCACGCCCTCGCGGATCAACAGATCGACGCGGTCGTTCGCGTCGCCCGCGTCGGCGCGGATGTTGATGCCGAACGGCTTGTCCGTCGCGGCCTTCACCTTCGTGACGGCCGCCTGCAATTCCGCCAAAGTCATGGTCGCCGACGCCAGGATCCCGAGGCCGCCGGCGTTGGCGGTCGCCGATACCAGCCGCGCACCCGCCACCCAGCCCATGCCGGTCTGTACCACCGGATGCTCGATGCCGACCAGCTCGGTCAGCGGCGTGCGTAGCCTGCTCATCGTACTTCCTTGTCCCGCAGCGATTTCGGGTCGATGACCTGGCAGATCAGCTTCTGCTCCTGCTCGGTGGGCAGCCGCGTCGTGTCGGCCCCCCCAAGCCCGTGCACCTCGAAGGAGGTGTTCTCCACCACCTGCTCGGGTTCCACGCCAGGATGCAGCGACACCGCACGCATCTGATGGTCCGGACCGTTGAAGTCGAACACGCCGAGGTTGGTCACCACGCGATAGACGTTGACGAACCGATATGCCGGATTGCCCGGATCCACCTTGTCCCAGCCGATGCCGGAGACCACATCGACCGACTCGGTGAACACCCGCTTGGAGTGGTTGCCCACCCAGTAGCTGGTCGCATGGTTGATGGTGTTGCCAGGCGCGCCGCGGACACCGAACATCTGTCGGGTCGGATGCTGCAGGGGCCCGAACGCCGACAGGTTCTGGTTGCCGTAGCGGTCAATCTGGTTGGCGCCCATGACAACGTGGCGCCGGCCCCAGGTCAGCGTCTCGAATACCCGCCCGAACGGCATCCAGCCCTCGATGGCGCCGACGACGCCGATCGCGGGGGTGTCGGCCAGCAACCGGGCCTCGCCGTCGGTCAGCAGGATGTCGGGGGAGAAGGTCAGCCGCGCCAGCCGGGCCCCGATCGACACCATCGTCGCCATCGGGCTGACCATGATCTCGCCTGCGTCGCGGAACAATTCGGCGCACGCGACGGCGCACACCTCGGCACGGGTCACGGAACTCTCCTCGCGTCCGCGTCACCAAACTTCCGGACCGCGGCCTGGTAGTCGGCCTCGCTGCCGGAAAGATACGTCGCGACGAACTGCTGCCACGTCTCGTCGGAGCCGGCGGCTTCCGCGTAGTGCCGCTGGAACCTCTCGTCGCGGCGGTACTCCGGTTCGGCGGTGGTGAAGTGGGCGCCGTTGGGGGCCTCGACGACGGTGTCCACCATCATCCGGTTGATCAGCAGCGCCTGCGGTGGAACGGCCTTGACGATTTCGTCGGTGGGCACCACCCTCTCGACCGACAGCAAGCGCTTCTCGGCGGCCATCAGGAACAGGTCGTCGAAGTAGGGGTCGATGCCGGTGTAGGCCGCATTGCCCTGCGCGTCACCGAGATTCATGTGCACGAAGGCGGCATCGAGATTCAGCGCGGGCATCGCGATGAGCTCCTCGAAGCCAGCCTGAGAACCAGAACCTGTGGGATATGGCGACTTCACCGTCCTCAATTCGGCACCCCAGAACGCGCGCACATCGCTGCCGAGGCCCGCCCGGATCGGCAGGAACGGCAGCCGCTGCGCGGCGGCCTGCAGCCCGCAACGCAGCATGCCCTCGTCCATCTCGCGGGCCTCGATCGCACCCCCAGTTCGGGCCTTGGAGAACCACGGGTCGTAGAACGGCGGCGAGTCCAGCGACACGAAGCCGTAGTACACCCGCCGAACCTTGCCCGCTGAGCACAGTAGCCCGACGTCGGGTCCGCCGTAGCTGACGACGGTCAGGTCCTTCACCGAGGTGCGCAGGATGGCCCGCACGAAAGCCATTGGCTTGCGCCGCGATCCCCAGCCGCCGATGCCGATGGTCATGCCGTCGCGCAGCCCGGCAACGGCCTCGTCGAGGGTGGTCCTTTTGTCGCTCATGCCTTCGTCGCCGATCCCTTGGCGGTGCCCGCGAACGCGTCGCGGTGCTCGTCGGACACACCGGCGAGGTTCAGTTCGAACGTAAAGCCCTGCTCCATCCGATAACTGGAGCTGACCCGCTGCACGTCGATCAGGTTCAGCGCCTCCTTCGCGGCACGGATAACCCGGGTGTCCTTGGCGGCGATGTCGCGGGCCACCCGCAACGCCGCCTCGTCCAGTTCCTCGCGTGGGACGACCTCGTGCACCGACCCGAAGTGGTGCAGGGTTGCGGCGTCGACGGTGGCGGCGGTGAAGAACAGCCGGCGCATCATGTGCTGGGGCACCAGTCGCGACAGGTGCGTCGCCGCACCCAGAGCGCCGCGCTCCACCTCGGGCAACCCGAACGTCGCGTCGTCGGAGGCGACGATCACGTCGGCGTTGCCGACCAGGCCGATGCCGCCGCCGACGCAGAAGCCGTTGACCGCTGCCACCACCGGCACCGCGCACTCGTAGACCGCGCGGAATGCAGCGAAGCAACCGCGGTTGGCGTCGATCAGCGCGGTGAAGCCCTCGCTGCGCTGCATCTCCTTGATGTCGACGCCGGCGTTGAAACCGCGCCCGGTCGCGCGAAGGATGACGACGTGGGTGTCGGGGTCCTCGCCGGCCTTGGTGATGGCGTCGGCGAGCTCGAACCAGCCCCGCGACGGAATGGCATTGACCGGGGGGTAGTCGACGGTGACCGCGACGATGCCCGGCTCGGTGGTAGTGGAGGTGATGGTCATGGCACTTCCTGGGGACGGTAGGAAAGCAAGCACTTGCTTGGTACGCTAGCACAGTGACCGACGCGCCAGATATAAACCTGGGACTCAAGGACAGGGTCGTCCTCGTCACGGGCGGAGTCCGCGGCGTCGGCGCCGGAATCAGTGAGGTGTTCGCCCGCCAGGGCGCAAACGTCGTGACGTGCGCGCGACGCCCAGTCGAGGGCCTGCCCTATGAGTTCCACTCCTGCGACGTACGCGACGACGACGCGGTCGCCGCGATGATCGACACCATCGTGGCGCGCCACGGCCGCCTCGACACCGTCGTGAACAACGCAGGTGGATCGCCGTATGTGCTGACCGCGGACGCGAGCGCAAAGTTCAACCGAAGGGTCATCGAGCTCAACCTGTTCGGGCCGCTGTCGGTTTCGCAGCACGCCAACACCCACATGCAACAGCAACCCCAGGGTGGATCGATCGTCAACGTCGCCAGTGTCAGCGGCCGGCGGCCGACTCCGGGCACGGCGGCGTACGGCGCCGCCAAGGCGGGTGTTGAAAGCCTCACCAGCACTCTGGCGGTCGAGTGGGCACCGAAGGTCAGGATCAACTCTGTCGTCGTGGGCATGGTGGAGACCGAACAGTCGGAACTGTTCTACGGTGACGCGGCGTCGATCGCGGCGATCTCGAAGAACGTGCCGCTGGGTCGCCTCGCGAAGCCGGTCGATGTCGGTTGGGCGGCGGCATTTCTGGCCTCAGATGCGGCGTCGTATATCAGCGGCGCCTCACTCGAAGTGCACGGCGGCGGTGAGCCACCGCATTACCTGGCGACCACAACAGCCATCAAATAACCAAGGAGACAACGGATATGGGACTGCTCGACGGCCGCGTGGTCATCGTGACGGGTGCCGGTGGCGGCATCGGACGGGTACATGCCCTTGCGTTTGCCGCCGAGGGTGCGCGCGTCGTGGTGAACGACATCGGCGTCGGCCTCGACGGTTCGCCAGCAGGTGGGGGCAGCGCAGCGCAGGGCGTCGTCGACGAGATCACCGCCGCCGGTGGCGAAGCCGTCACCAGTGGCGCGAACGTCGCCGACTGGGACGCTGCCGCCGGCCTGATCCAGACTGCTGTTGACACCTTCGGCGGGCTCGACGTGCTGGTCAACAATGCGGGCATCGTCCGCGACCGGATGATGGCGAACACCAGCGAGGAGGAGTTCGACGCCGTGATCGCCGTGCATCTCAAAGGGCACTTCGCCACGATGCGGCACGCGGCGGCTTACTGGCGCGCGCAGGTGAAGGAAGGAAAGGCCGGCCCGGACACTCTCAATGCCAGAATCATCAATACCAGTTCCGGCGCGGGCCTTCAGGGCAGCGTCGGGCAGGGCAACTATTCCGCCGCCAAGGCGGGCATCGCAGGCCTGACGCTGGTGGCAGCGGCCGAGATGGGCCGCTACGGCGTCACCGTCAACGCGATCGCGCCGTCGGCGCGCACCCGCATGACCGAGACGGTGTTCGCCGAGATGATGGCCACCCAGGACGACGATTTCGATGCGATGGCGCCGGAGAACATCTCACCGCTGGTGGTGTGGCTGGGCAGTGTCGAGTCCCGCGACGTCACCGGCAAGGTGTTCGGGGTCGAGGGTGGCAAGATTCGCGTCGCCGAGGGCTGGGCGCACGGACCCGAGGTCGACAAGGGCGCCCGCTGGGATCCCGCCGAACTCGGCCCGGTCGTCACCAATCTGCTCGCCAAGGCCCGGCCGGCGGTTCCGGTGTACGGCGCCTAGCTTTCCGCGTCGACGCCGAAACTCGCCAGCTGGGGCCGTTCACGCAGGCTGCGCTTGATCTCGGCGAAGCCGTCGAAGCTCGCGAGCGCGACGACATGGTCCCACAGCTCGCCGGCTTGCTCGGGACTCGGCAGCCGGCTGAGCACCGGGCCGAAGAACGCCGTCCCGCCGGGCGGCTGAAAATGCAGGATCGGCGTGCCGACATCGCGACCCGTCAGGGCGAGCGCCTCCTCGGTCTCCGCGCGGATCGCGTCGTCGAAAGTGTTGTCGTCGAGCGCATCCGCCAGCTCGGCGGACAGCCCGGCGTCGAGTAAGAGCGGCTCGAGGACGTCCCGTGCGCCCTGGTCCGCCGCCGAAAGGCGGTCGTTTCGGGATACGTCGAACAGGCGGCTACCGATCGCCTCGTAGAGTGGCCCGACCGCCGAACGGCCGTGCTCCGCACGCACCCGCGCCGCCACCCGCAGCAGCCGGAGGCCCGCGGTGTGCCCCTCCTCGTAGTAGTCGGGAAAATGCGTGGCGTAGTCAATGTTGGCGTTGAGGATCCGCAACGAGATGAACCGCCAATCCACCCGGTAGTCCCGCTGGGCGGCGACGGTGCGCACCCACTTGCTCGTCAGCCATGCGAACGGGCAGACCGGGTCGAAGTAGAAGTGCAGGTCGTAGCGTTTGGTCATGGCTCGCAGACCACGAGCGGGATCACCCGATCGGTCCAGGACTGATAGTCGCTGTAGGTCGGGTACATCGCGACCAGCCGCGGCCAGTACTTGGCCCGTTCCTCGTCCGTGGCGTCACGGGCGGTCAGATCGAGCACCTCTTTCTTGATCTGGACCGCGACCTTCGGATTGGCCTTGAGGTTCAGGTACCACATCGGGTTTTTGTCGCTCCCGCCTCTGGACGCGGCCACCACGACGATGTCGCCGTCACGGTGGAAATAGAGCGGGCTGACCCTGGGCTGTCCGCTCTTGCGCCCGGTCGTGGTCAGCAGCGCCACCGGAATTCCCTGAAAGTTGCCACCGAAGCCGTCGCCGTCGCTGCGGCGGTACATGAAGGTGTGGATCTTCGACATCCACTTGATGAAGAAATCCGCCGCCTTCGTGTCCATGAAGCGGGGCCGAGACGTTGCCATGGCTCGATCCTAAAGCGCGCGAGCGGATGCTTTACGACTTGGTAAGGAAGGGGCGAATTCCCGCACGGATGTGATGGATCTGGGCGTCGGCGGCAGGGATCACGAACGTCTCGTCGATGTGGGCGCCGACCCGACGGCCGGCGAGTGACGGCTTGGTCACCAGATCGAAACTAGCCCGGATCGTGTCGCCATCGACGGTGAACTCCGGCACCGTCGTGGACTGGATGATCCGATACTGCGGACCGCGATTCAGGCTGCGGCGCAAGTGATTTCCGGAATGTCCGGTCTTCAGGCCGACCTCGATGCGTGTGCAGCCGGGCGCGAACGGCACCTTGCCGGCATCGTGACTGACCAGCGCATCGATGTAGGCCTGGGCGGCTGCGATCCGTTCGGCGTCCGTGGCAGGCACTAGATCCGCTCGATGATCGTGCCGGTGGACAGCGCGCCGCCGGCACACATCGTGATCAGCGCGGTGCTCTGATCGGTGCGCTCCAACTCGTGAAGCGCGGTGGTGATCAGCCGGCTGCCGGTGCTGCCGACGGGGTGGCCAAGGGCGATCGCGCCGCCGTTCACGTTCACCCGGGCCATGTCGGGCTCGTGCACGCGCGCCCATGACAGCACGACGGATGCGAAGGCCTCGTTGATCTCGACGAGGTCGATGTCGCCCATCTTCATGCCGGCCTTCTCCAGCACCTTCGCCGTCGACTGGACCGGACCGTCGAGGTGGTAGTACGGCTCGGCCCCGACCAGCGCCTGGCTGATGATCCGTGCCCGCGGCCGCAGGCCAAGCGCCTTGGCCTTGTCCTCGTCCATCCACAGCACCGCGGCGGCGCCGTCGGAGATCTGTGACGACGTCCCCGCGGTGTGGATGCCGTCCTCGAGCACCGGCTTCAGCCCGGCAAGGCCCTCCAGCGTGGTGTCGCGAAGGCCCTGGTCGCGGGTGACGATGTGACGCTCGCTGGTCGGCTGCTTCTGCTCGTCGAGCACCGGCGCCTCGATGCCACTGATCTCACGGTCGAACCGGCCCTCGGCCCAGGCCTGCTTGGCCTTGCGCTGTGAGTCGAAGCCGAACTGGTCGATCTCCTCGCGGGTGATGCCGCGACGCTTGGCGATTCGCTCGGCGGCGGTGAACTGATCGGGCAGGTCGATGTCCCACGACTCGGGCCGCAGGATCCCGCGATCGGGGCCGGCGTTGGCGCCAAGCCCGACGCGGCTCATCGCCTCGATGCCGCAGGCGATGCCGACGTCGATGGCGCCCGCCGCGATCAGGCCGGCAACCAACCCGTTGGCCTGCTGGCCACTGCCGCACTGGCAGTCCACCGTCATCGCACCGACCTGCTCAGGCAGGCCGGCGACCAGCCAGCTCACCCGGGTGATGTTGTTGGACTGCTCGCCGTACTGCGTGACGCAGCCGCCGATGATCTGCTCGACGTCGGCGGCGTCGATGCCCGCCTTCTCCACGAGCGCCTTCTGCGTGGCGCCCAGCAACTCCGTGGCGTGCAGACCTGACAGCCATCCGTTCCGCTTGCCGATTGGGCTGCGGGTGGCTTCAACGATGACAGGGTTACCCATTCCGTCAGGCTAGAACACGTTCCATTACTCTGACAAGCGAGGATGGCGACCTGCCTTTTATCTGCGCAGAGGGCATGTTTTACTGACACTAGAACACGTTGCAATTGAGGAGCGCACACTGTGACTTCCCCGGCGGGGAATCCCCCCAACATTCCGGCCGACTTCGACTTCCTCGACCCCGACGTCAACTTGGCTGGGCTGCCCGTTGCGGAGCTAGCCGAGCTGCGGAAGGCCGAGCCGGTGCACTGGGTCGACGTGCCCGGCGGCACCGGCGGCTTCGAGGACAAGGGCTACTGGCTGGTCACCAAGCATGCCGACGTCAAGGAAGTGTCGCGGCGCAGCGACGTCTTCTCCAGCTGGCAGAACGGGGCGATCCCGGTGTGGCCGCAGGAGATGAAGCGCGACATGGTCGAGATGCAGCGCAGCGTCATGCTCAACATGGACGCGCCGCACCACACCCGGCTGCGCAAGATCATCTCCCGCGGATTCACGCCCCGAGCCATCGGACAGCTGGAGGCAGAACTCGCGCAGCGCGCCCAGAGCATCGCCAAGACCGCGGCCGCCGAGGGCAGCGGCGACTTCGTCGAGCAGGTGTCGTGTGAGCTGCCGCTGCAGGCCATCGCGGGTCTCCTCGGTGTGCCCCAGGACGACCGCGACAAGCTGTTCCGCTGGTCCAACGAGATGACCGGGGGCGAGGATCCCGAGTTCGCCGACGTCGATCCCGCGCAGTCGTCGATGGAAGTGATCATGTACGCCATGGCGATGGCCGACGAGCGGGGCAAGAACCCGACGGACGACATCGTGACCACGCTCATCCAGGCCGACATCGACGGGGAGAAGCTCTCCGACGACGAGTTCGGCTTCTTCGTCATCATGCTCGCCGTGGCGGGCAACGAGACCACGCGTAACTCGATCACCCACGGCATGATCGCCTTCGCGAACAACCCGGATCAGTGGGAGCTGTTCAAGAAGGAGCGCCCGTCCACCACCGCCGACGAGATCATCCGGTGGGCCACCCCGGTGTCGGCGTTCCAGCGCACCGCCAACGCGGACGTCGAGTTGGGCGGCGCGCGGATCATGAAGGGGCAGCGGGCGGTGATGTCGTACCGGTCGGCCAACTTCGACGAAGAGGTCTTCGAAGAACCGCACTCGTTCAACATCCTGCGCGACCCGAACCCGCACGTGGGCTTCGGCGGCACCGGCGCCCACTACTGCATCGGCGCGAACCTGGCGCGCATGACCATCAACCTGATCTTCAACGCGGTCGCCGATTACATGCCCGATCTCAAACCCATCGGTGAGCCCGAGCGGTTACGGTCTGGCTGGCTCAACGGCATCAAGCACTGGCAGGTCGACTACACAGGCGCCGGCGAGCCGGCGAATCAGACCACCGCCGCCGTGCAGTAGTTCGCAAACGTCCCAGGATCGCCGCGCCCCGCGCGCTCAATCGAATCACGTGCGCGGAGCGCACAATCGGATCAAGGAGGATTCGGTGGACTTCAGTCCGGACGAAGGGCAGCAGGCCGTCGCCGACGTCGTAACGTCAGTCCTGGACCGGGACAACGGCTGGGACGCGCTGGTGGCCGGCGGCGTGACCGCGTTGGCCGTGCCCGAGCGCCTCGGCGGTGACGGCGTTGGCCTTCCCGAGCTCACTACTGCGCTGACCGAGATCGGCAGGCACGGCACCATCAGCCCAGCGTTGGTCACCCTCGGCCTTGGCACCGCCGTGCTGCTGGACCTCGCGTCCGATGCACAGCAGGACCGCTACCTTGCCGGCGTCGCCAAGGGCTCGGTGCTGACCGCGGCGCTCAACGAGCCGGGCGCGCCGCTGCCGGACCGGCCGGCGACGACTTTCGCCAACGGCCGGCTCAACGGTACGAAGGTCGCCGTTGGATATGCGGAGCAAGCGGATTGGATCATCGTGACCGCCGACAGCGCGGTCGTCGTGATATCCCCGAATGCTGGCGGCGTGACCGTCACCAAGACCCCGACGTCGAACCACGGCGATGAGTACACGGTGACGTTCTCCGACGCCGAGGTGGACGGGGTGCTCGACGGCGCCGAGCCGCACCGCGTGAACCAGTTGGCACTAGCCGTGATCGGCGCATTCGCGTCCGGCCTGGTAGCCGGTGCGCTGCGGCTGACCGCAGACTACGTGGCCACCCGGCACCAGTTCGGCAAACCGCTGTCGACGTTCCAGACGGTCGCGGCGCAGCTCGCAGAGGTCTACATCGCGTCGCGCACACTGACTTTGGCGGCAACGTCGGTGGTGTGGCGGCTCTCCGAGGGGCGCGACGCCGACGACGATCTTGACGTGCTCGGCTACTGGCTGGCCTCGCAGGCACCTCCGGTGATGCAGATCTGCCACCACCTGCACGGCGGCATGGGCATGGATATCGCCTACCCGATGGATCGCTACTACTCAACAATCAAGGACCTGGCCCGGCTGGTGGGCGGTCCATCGCATCGCCTCGATCTGGTGGGAGCGCAATGTTCATCGAACTGACCCCCGAGCAACGGCAGCTGCAGGCCGAACTGCGGCAGTACTTTTCGAACCTGATCTCCCCCGAAGAGGTCAAGGCGATGGAGGCCGATAGGCACGGCGAGGCGTACCGGGCGGTGATCAAGCGAATGGGTTCAGACGGCAAGCTGGGTGTCGGGTGGCCCAAGGAGTTCGGCGGCCTCGGGTATGGGCCGATAGAACAGCAGATCTTCGTCAACGAAGCCCACCGGGCCGATGTGCCGCTGCCCGCGGTGACACTGCAGACCGTGGGACCGACGCTGCAGGTGTTCGGCAGCGAGGCGCAGAAGAACAAGTTCCTGCCTGCAATCCTGGCCGGTGACCTGCATTTCGCGATCGGCTACACGGAGCCGGAGGCGGGCACCGACCTCGCGTCGTTGCGCACCACCGGGGTCCGCCAGGGCGACGAGTACATCGTCAACGGGCAGAAGGTCTTCACCACCGGTGGGCATGACGCCGACTACATCTGGCTGGCGTGCCGCACCGATCCGGAAGCCGTCAAGCACAAGGGAATTTCGATTCTGATCGTGGACACGAAGGATCCCGGCTACTCCTGGACGCCGATGATCCTGTCCGACGGCGCACACCACACCAACGCCACGTACTACAACGATGTCAGGGTTCCCGCGGACATGCTCGTCGGTGAGGAGAACGGTGGCTGGCGGCTGATCACCACCCAGCTGAACAACGAGCGGGTGATGCTCGGCCCGGCCGGCCGGTTCGCCGCCATCTACGACCGGGTGCACGCCTGGGCGTCCAAGCCCGGCGGTAACGGCATCACCCCCATCGATCATGACGACGTGAAGCGCTCACTCGGCGAGATCCATGCGATGTGGCGAATCAATGAACTGCTCAACTGGCAGGTCGCGGCGGCCGGGGAGACGATCGATATCGCCGATGCCGCGGCGACGAAGGTGTTTGGTACCGAGCGCGTTCAATATGTCGGGCGGCTGGCCGAGGAGATCGTCGGGAAGTACGGCAACCCGGCCGAGCCGGAAACTGCCGAACTGCTGAAGTGGCTGGATAGCCAAACGAAGCGCAACCTGGTGATCACGTTCGGCGGCGGTGTCAATGAGGTGATGCGGGAAATGATTGCGGCGTCGGGTCTGAAGGTTCCGAGGGTTCCGAGATGAGTGCGGTGGACGACATCAACGCGGCGGCCGAGAAGGTCAAGTCCGAGGGCAAGAGCAAGCCGCGGGTCGGTCGGCATCCGGTCAACCAGCCGATGGTCGACCACTGGCTCGACGCGATGGGCGACCGCAACCCGATCTACGTCGACGAGTCCGCGGCAAGGGCGGCCGGCCATCCCGGTATCGTCGCGCCGCCCGCGATGATCCAGGTCTGGACGATGATGGGCCTTGGCGGCGTCCGTGCCGCTGACGATCCGCTCACCAAGATCCTCGAACTATTCGACGACGCAGGCTATATCGGCGTGGTTGCCACCAACTGCGAGCAGACCTACCACCGGTACCTGAGGCCAGGCGAAGAAGTCAGCGTTTCGGCCGAGCTGACCGATGTGGCCGGACCCAAGCAGACCGCGCTCGGCGAGGGCTTCTTCATCACCCAGAGGATCACCTGGCAGGTCGGCGACGAGGATGTCGCCGAAATGAACTGGCGCATCATGAAGTTCATTCCAGGTGAGACGGGTGGTGCCAAGCAGTCGTCCAGCGTCCCCGATGGCCTCGACGCGGACTCGATGATGCGGCCGGCGTCGTCGAGGGACACGAAGTTCTTCTGGGACGGCGTCAACGCGCACGAACTGCGTATTCAGAAGAGGCCCGACGGCAGCCTGCAGCATCCGCCGGTGCCTGCCCTGTGGCAGGACAAAGAGGCCGCGATCGACTACGCCGTGGCCAGCGGCAAGGGGACGGTGTTCAGCTTCGTCGTGCACCACGCCCCGAAGGTGCCCGGCCGTACGCTGCCATTCGTCATCGCGCTGGTCGAACTCGAAGAGGGGGTGCGGATGCTCGGCGAGCTTCGCAATGTGGACCCCGCCAAGGTGGGGATCGGAATGCCCGTTCGCGCAACATATATCGACTTTCCCGAAGGCGATTCGGGTCCGGCGTGGACGCTGTACGCGTGGGAGCCCGGCGAATGACGAAGAGTGTGAGCGCGCCAACCATCGAGGTCGGGACCAAGCTGCCCGAGCTGAAGCTCTACGGCGACCCGACGTTCATTGTGTCGACGGCGATCGCGACGCGCGATTATCAGGACGTCCACCACGATCGCGACAAGGCGCAGTCCAAGGGTTCCAAGGACATCTTCGTCAACATCCTGACCGACACCGGTTTGGTGCAGCGTTATATCACCGACTGGGCGGGACCGAACGCGATTATCAAGTCGATCTTCTTGCGACTTGGAGTGCCGTGGTACTCCTACGACATAGTGACCTTTACCGGCGAGGTGACCGCGGTCGAGGACGGCTTGATCACGTTGAAAGTCGTTGGCAGCAACAGTCTTGGCGATCACGTCATCGCAACCTGCACACTAACTATCGGGAACGCCTGATGCCAGGTGAACTATCCGGGAAGGCGGCGATCGTCGGCATCGGCGCCACCGATTTCTCGAAGAACTCCGGCCGCAGTGAGCTCCGGCTGGCAGCCGAGGCGGTGCTGGATGCCCTCGACGATGCGGGTCTGACACCGGCCGATGTCGACGGCATGGTGACCTTCACGATGGACTCGAACACCGAAGTCGCCATCGCGCGGGCCACCGGCATCGGGGATCTGAAGTTCTTCTCCAAGATCCATCACGGTGGCGGCGCGGCCTGCGCCACGGTTCAGCAGGCAGCCATTGCGGTGGCGACCGGTGTCGCGGATTGCGTTGTCGCGTACCGCGCCTTCAACGAACGCTCGGGAACGAGATTCGGGCAGGTGCAGATGCGCCTGGTGGAGAACGCCGATTCCACGGGCGTGGACAACTCGTTCTCGTATCCGCACGGCCTGTCCACGCCGGCGGCGCAGGTGGCGATGATCGCCAGGCGGTACATGCATCTTTCCGGGGCGACGAGCAAGGACTTCGGCGCGGTTTCGGTGGCCGACCGCAAGCATGCGGCCAAGAACCCGAAGGCGTACTTCTACCAAAAGCCGATCACCATTGAGGAACACCAGAATTCGCGATGGATCGCCGAACCGCTCCGGCTGCTCGACTGCTGCCAGGAAACCGACGGTGCCGTCGCAATTGTCGTCACCTCGCCAGAGCGGGCCAAGGATCTCAAGAACCGGCCGGCCATCATCGAGGCTGCCTCACAAGGGGCAAGCCCCGACCAGTACTCGATGGTCAGCTACTACCGACCGGAGCTGGGCCTGCCCGAAATGGGCCTGGTCGGCAAGCAGCTGTGGTCGCAATCAGGGCTCAAGCCCACCGACATCCAGACGGCGATCCTCTACGACCACTTCACCCCGTTCACGCTGATCCAGTTGGAGGAGTTGGGGTTCTGCGGCCAGGGCGAGGCCAAGAACTACATCGCCGACGGTGCCATCGAGGTCGGCGGCAGGCTGCCGATCAACACCCATGGCGGTCAGCTGGGCGAGGCGTACATCCACGGCATGAACGGGATCGCCGAGGGCGTCCGACAGCTCAGGGGCACCTCGGTCAACCAGGTCGACAACGTCGAGCACGTGCTGGTCACCGCGGGCACCGGCGTGCCGACGTCCGGACTGATACTGGGTTAGCATCGAAGCGATTGCGCTCACGCAGGCCCTACTCGCACATTCTCTGCGTGACTTCAATCGGGCGAACCTAGCCGCGCCAACGACTACGCCGGCACCAGCTCAACGCCGGCCAGCACGGTCGCGTCGTCGCGCTCGGGTGCGGTGACCACCGCCGTAAAGCCGTCGCCCTCTTTCCAGATGCGCGCCTTCAGCGTCTCGCCGGGGTACACCACGCCGGCGAACCGGGCGCCGTAGCTGCCGACCCGGCCGGTGTCGCCGTCGAGCAGGTGGTCCACCATCGCCTTGCAGGTCATGCCGTATGTGCATAGCCCGTGCAGGATGGGACGCGGGAACCCGGCGGCCGCGGCGAATTCGGGGTCCGAGTGCAGCGGATTGCGGTCGCCGCACATCCGGTACAGCAGCGCCTGCTGCGGTGACACCGAAATGGCCACTTCGAAGTCCGGCCCCCGCTCGGGCGACCCCGATGAGGTTGACGGACCGCGCTCACCGCCGAAGCCGCCCTCGCCGCGCGCGAAGATCGACCGCTTCTGAGTCCACAACAGCGAGCCGTCCGGCGTGCTGACCGTCGTCTCCGACCAGATCACCGCGGCCTTGCCCTTGTCCCAGATATCGGTGAACTTGGTGACCGCGATACCGGTCCCCGACGGAGGTACCGGGCCGGGCACAGTGACCGCCTCGCTCGCGTGCAGCACCCTGGCGAGCTCGATGTCGATGCCGGGAAAGTTCACGGTCGGCGGTTTGGTCATGTGGAAGCTCTGCGCGACGTTGCCGAACGTTGGCAGCACCTGTGGGGTGCCGTCGGTCAGATAGCGCAGTTCGCGCGGATCCATCGGGTCGGAACCGGCGCCGAGCCCGAGGTGGTAGAGCTGGATATCGCTACTGGTCCAAGAGAATTCGGTGGGCTCGAGTTCGGCGCCCAGTGCCTCGTCCAGATTGATCGGCATGCGCTAACCCTTTCCCGCAACGTGCAGGGCGGCAAGGTATCCGAACGTCATCGCCGGGCCGATGGTGCCGCCGGGGCCGGGGTAAGTATGTCCCATCACCGGCGCGCTCACGTTGCCCGCCGCGTACAGCCCGTCGATCACCGAACCGTCGTCACGCAACGCGCGGCCGTGGACGTCGGTGCGGATGCCGCCCTTGGTGCCGAGATCGCCCGGCACCATCTTCGCCGCGTAGTACGGCGCGTGGCGGATTTCGCCGAGGTTCGGGTTCGGCTTGTTTGTCGGATCGCCGTAGTACCGGTCGTAGGCGCTCTCGCCGCGGTGGAAATCCTCGTCGGTCCCCGATCGGGCGAAGCCGTTGAATCGCGCCACCGTCGCGGTCAGCGCATCGACCGGCAGACCCGCCGTGGCCGCCAGTTCCTCCAACGTTTCGGCCTTCACGATGACGCCCGACTCGAGCCACTTCTTCGGAATGCGTTGCCCGGGTTGCAGTCCCGCGAAGATGTAGCGGTCGCGGTATTGCTGGTCGAACACCAGCCAGGCCGGGATGTTCTCGCCGGGGCCAGGGCCTTGCCCGTATTCGCCGCCATACATGTGGTGGCACGCCTCGACGTACGGCATGGACTCGTTCATGAATCGCTTGCCTGCCATGTTCACGATGATCGAGCCGGGGGAGTTGCGCTCGGACAGCGCGAACCACGGCGCGCCGACGAGCGGCACCGTCGGCCCCCACCACGCGTCTTCCATGATGTCCAGAGCGGCGCCCAGTTTCTCGGCCGCGATGATGCCGTCGCCGGTGTTGGCCTTGGCGCCGACAGTCCATTCGGTGGTGATCGGCGCACGCTGGTACTTCACCCGCATCTGCTCGTTGTGCTCGAACCCGCCGGCGCCGAGGATCACGCCGCGGCGCGCCCGGATAAGGTGGGGCTCAGCCGATTCCGGCGCATCTGAGGACCGCGCCCAGATTCCGCAAACCCTGCCGTCCTCGACGTACAGGTCGGTGAACGCGGTGTTGAGCCGGACGGGGACGCCGGCCTTCTGCAGCCCGATCCGCAGCGGGGCGATCAACGCGCGCCCCATGCCGACGAGGTTCTTGCCGGTCGCCTTGGCCCACATGGTGCGCGCGCCGACCTTCAGGCTGCGCAGCACGCCACGCGGATGACGCTTGAGCTGGTTGAGGCGGACGTAGTCCTGTTGCATCACAACGACATTGAGCGGAACCTTGCCGTAAGGCGGTTCCAGGCCGGGCAGATCCTCACCGAGTTTGCGGGCGTTGAACGGCTTCGGCTCGATCGAACGACCGGCGGCCCGTCCGCCCGGCGCTTCGGGGTAGTAGTCGGAATAGCCGGGAACCCAGCACATCTTCAGCGGCGAGTTCTTCAGCACGAACGACAGCATCTCGGGGCCCCGGTCGAGGTAGGTGTCGATGCGCTCGGGCTCGACGACGTCGCCGATGATGCCGTGCAGGTAGGCCCGGGCGGCCTCGGCCGTATCGGTGACACCGTCACGCTTGAGGACCTCGTTGTTCGGCACCCACACACCACCACCCGACCGCGCCGTGGAACCGCCGTAGTGCGGCGCCTTCTCGACGACTACTGTTGATAGTCCCTGGTGGGCCGCGGTGAGGGCGGCGACCATGCCGGCGGCGCCGCTTCCCACCACGACGACGTCGTACTCGTGACCAGTCATGTAGAACACGTTATAGAATTGGTCGGCCGCAGAACAACTGTGCCGGTCGACGAGACGAGGGGACTTCACGTAAATGCTCAGCGTGCAGGTGCGTGACGAGCTGGCCGCCGACCTCGCGGAAGCCGAACGGACCCGCGTCCCGATTGCCCCGTTGACCGAGAGCAACGCGGATATCGATGTTGTAGATGCCTACGAGATCCAGCTGATCAATATCCGCCAGCGCGTCGCGGAGGGCGCCCGGGTGGTGGGACACAAGGTCGGGCTG
>Ga0073928_10005368_pt1 | contig 18058 bp, 6 predicted proteins | sample PaiPotPPA55metaG_FD_76969 | JGI IMG/M metagenome (GOLD analysis project Ga0073928, IMG submission 76969) | Iron sulfur acid spring bacterial and archeal communities from Banff, Canada, to study Microbial Dark Matter (Phase II) - Paint Pots PPA... ... | reverse complement strand
GGATTCTTGGGCGGAGATTTAGGGTTCGGTGGCGGCTTCGGTTTTGAAGCGGGCTTCGGTGGCGGCTTCGGCTTGGGAATCGGCTGGTTTCCTCTTGGGTTTGGAGAGGTCTACCAGCCGTGGTATGGCTGCGGCGCGGGCTACTTGCAGAACATAAACGTCAATAACACTTATATAAATAATATAAATAATATAACTACCATTAACAATAACAACTATGTGTACGCGCACAACCCTGCAGCCGTGACCGCGACTTCTCGCAATAACTTCGTCAACGGGCAACGTGTGAATCGCGGCGGTACGCGGGTAACCGCGGCTTCTCTGCGCACCGCCCAAGTTAATAACCATCTGTCGGCGCTGACCCCCACGAGAGCCAGCTATACCGGACCGGCGAATGCTCGCGGTCGGGTGGCCACGCCTCCCGCTTCGATACAAAACCGCGCGGTAATCGCGAGAACTGCTCCGGCCAACGGCGCGTCTCACTTACCAGTTCGCACCATCGGCACCGCGGCGCACACGAATACGTCCGCGAATAACCGAGCCCTTGGAAATAATTCCGCCACCGAGCGCAACCGGCAACTGTCTGCTAACCGACTAGGGACGAATAACCCGATGCAATCTAGGCAGAACTCGTCCGCAAACGGCCTTACGGCGACGAATAATTCAGTGCGATCCACATACAGCAATAGGCCGAGCACAAACTCCGCGAACCGAGCGGCCACGAATTACAGCAATCGACCGAGTGCCAAAATAAATAGCAACCGGCCTAGCGCAAATTACGTCAATCGCTCTGCTAACAGTTCTGTGAACTCGACGCCGTCGCGTTCCGATCGCCCGAGCTGGGCCAATTCGGGTTCTAGGCCGCAGCAGAATTATCAAACCCCGACGCACTTCAGCAACGACCGTCCCCCTTCAGCGTACTCTGGCCGCAACTCCAGCAGCACTTACAGTAACCAGGCTGCAGTCTCACCGCGCAGTTACTCAGCGCCCAGCCGCGATTATTTTCCTCCGTCGTCGCGCGGTTACTCAGGGCCTCAGCGCAGCTACTCGCCAGTTCAGCGCAACTACTCGACGCCTCGCAATTATGAAACGCCTCAACGCAGCTACTCAGCACCGCAACGTTCGTACTCAGCGCCACGCAGCTACGAACCGCCACAGCGCAGCTACTCAGCACCGCGAACTTCCCCAGTGCCTCAGCAGCGTTCGTACTCCGCACCGCAGCGCAGTTACTCCACCCCCCAGCAGCGCTCGTACTCCGCGCCACAACGCAGTTACTCCGTCCCCCAGCAGCGCTCGTACTCCGCGCCGCAACCCAGTTACCCCGCGCCTCGAAGCTATTCTGCGCCCGCTCCGAGTCACGGCTCGCCCGGTGGCGGCGGACATTATGGCGGCTCAAATTCCCACGGCCGCCCCTAGCAAGCCCGCATAAGCAGAATCAGCTTGCTGTTCAAAAAGGGTGCTCTGCAGCGAGAGTTGGTTGATGTAAATGAGATCGTTCGAGAAATGATTGTCATCCTGCGCAGTGAGGCGAGCCGGTATTCGATTTCGATCCGCGGCGTCATAACTTCGCGCGGAAATCTAGATCTCATTAGCCATACGATACCACCCAACGGTAAGCCTTATGGCAGCGCTGAGGCCGTGAAGCATCTTTATTAAAGCGCGCATATACCGCCTCGATTCACATCCACCTTCTCTGGAAGGAGTTCTTTCCGAAACTCTATCAGTGGCGGAGTACCAGACACCCAAAGACTCCACGGAGCGGCATTACGGTCGCATCGCCTGTTCCGAATGTTTTCGTTACACCGCGGTAACGAACCGCAAACCGTAGGCGGGTTGATAGGAAGTCTTCTTCCCTTATAGCGTTCAGGGATTTAGTTGGCACACATTTCTGGCCAGGACCGCCGTAGATCTAGACTCACTGTTAAAAAACATCGGCCAAGAAGTGCAGGCGCTTGATCCAAGTGTGGGATCACCGTCTCCGGTACGTTAGAAGCTTCATTCCAAGAATTCTATCGTGGGCCGCAATTTGAACTGGTAGTGCTCGCGACTTTCGCGGGTATTGGCCTTATCTTGGTAGTCATCGGCATATTCAGTGTGATGGCCTTTATACGGTTTCGCTGCGGGGGCACGAGATCGGCATTTGCGTGGCTCTGGGAGCGCAGCAGACGAATATTTTACGTCTTGTGCTTTTCAACGGGTTACACGTCATCTGGCCAGGAATTTTGATCGGTCTCCTCGCCAGTTGTGCGTTGATGCAATTTCTCGCCAGCCAAATTTCAGGTGTTTCCGCCGCGGATCCCTGGACGTTTGCTGCCGTCGTAACGCTTGTCATATTCGTAGGCCTCGCGGTGTGTCTTTTTCCCGCTCGACGCGCTGCAAGTGTCGATCCTCTGGTCGTCCTTCGTTACGAATGACTTCCATCAAGCCACAGGGTGGTTGACCGCACAAACAAAATCGGCCAATTTCGAATCAGGGCAGAAACGGGTTTCGAGGAGATGGGATCGCGGACGGTGCTCCGCAACATTACAATTCCTCCAACCGGACTTATGGAGCCGCACTCGTGTTGCGCATGCGCGGGGAACTCGGTCGCATGTTTGCGGTCACGCCGGTCAGAACTTGTAACGAAACGCGAATTGAAATGTACGTGGGCCGTTCAGCTGATTGATGGACTCCAGCGTCTGAAATCCAGGGGCGGGAACCAGGAAGCAGGTCTGGTTGAGCGTTGCGCCATCGCCGCACGTTGGCCCCACGGGGTTGTAGTGGGTCTGTACGATTCCGGCGCCAGCCTGGACGAAATAGTTTGCATGGTTAAACAGATTAAACACCTGGGCCTGGAACTGGATCATGTGGTGCTCGGTAATGTGGAAGGATCGGGTCAATCCCAGATCAATCTCATTAATCCAAGGGCCATAAAATGTATTGTAACCAACTCCGGGTACGGGACCCGCGCCGGCGAGACCGGCAGCGGTGTTCCCTGTCGATTCGTTAACCGCAGTGTCATTCAGGGTGTTGTTTCCGCTGGAGCCACAACTGGCAAGATTAGCACCGGTACAGGCGCTCGAAAGTAGCCCCGTATATGGTCGGCCGGAGTTGAATTGCATAACGGTGCTGACCGCCCAGTCTGAGAGCAGACGGCGCTCTGCCATACTCGAAACTCCAGAAGCGTCCGACGAGTAAACGGCAGCAATCGAAAGACGATGGCGTTGATCGAGCAGCGAAGGTCCATGCGTGTTGCTGAGGTCGAATTGATTATTGAAATCCGCACCACTTTGCGTACTTTTTGAAAAAGTATAAGAGGTCATCAATTCAAGTCCGTGAGCGACTCTCCTCTGAAGTTGTACATAAAGCGAATTGTAATTGTTCACGCCAGGGCTAATCAGTGCGTTAATTTGACCGACAGCGCCAGTTATGCGACCTTCGGCCAGCAGGCCGCTGTCCAGATTGGGACCAGTGACGGCGGGACCTGTGCACACCGTTGTTGAGGGATCTGCTGACCCCGGAGTTCCTTGACCAACTCCAGCGGGACAAACGATGTATTGAGTCGTGCCAGCCGGTGCTATGAGGTTTTTATCGAAAGCGCTTGAGGCGAGCAGGTGTACTGCGTGTGTCCAGATAGTCCCGACGGTGACGGTGGTGTTGAAGAATAGCTCGCGCTGAATTTCCAGACTGGATTCCAGAACGTATGGAATTCGAAATCCAGGATCGACGATAGTCAGGTTAGTTCCGGCTCCGAAGGAGCTTGTGTTGGTGATGGAATTCGGAAACACGACCACCTGCTGGTTCGGCGCCAACGTCGAATTGAATGGAATGAATGTCGTAGCTTGCTGCGATGGCAGCCCGTTCGAGACTACGGAATTTTCGTAGTTGATACCGTCCAGAATTTCTTGAAATATCCCGAATCCGCCCCGGACGACGGTTTTCGAGAGTGGCTGATACGCAAAACCGATCCGGGGCCCGAGACGGTTATAGTGGTTGGGGAATTGCCCTGTAAGGCTCGCAACCAGCGGATCACCAGTAACCGTATTCGCGCGGGGCTGCGGAAAGATTTGGAAGTCCTCGCGTAACCCGATATCGAGCGTCAAGTTCTTCCGTACTTGAAATTTGTCTTGCACATAAAATCCGTAGTACGGGAAAGTGAAAGGAAAGGCCGGGTTGCCGGCAGCCTGCGTGAAGAAGTTATAGCGTCCGAGCGCAAAGCCTTGCGGATTGGAAAAAGCATAAGTTCCGTCGAAGTTTCCAGGAAATACGTCGGTTACATGTGTCCGGTCGAAATCAAAACCGAAACTTACTGTGTGCCGGCCTCGAATAAAGGTGACGTGGTCGTTTATCTGCCACTGAAATTCTTTGTTATTACCCTGAGAAAACGTGGGATTTCCGAGCTCGAAGAAGCTGGGGGAAAAAAATTCGATCTGCCCCAGCGTCGGGGACGTTAATCCGGAAGGCGTCGCTATTTGTTGGTCTCGCAAAAAACTTACCGAGAGATCGTTGAAAAAGGCCGGACCAAATGTATGCGTCCAGTGCACGCTGGCGTGGTGATCTCTTACAAAGTTGTTTGAAAGGGCTTCAGCGCCGAAGGTGGCCACCGGGTTAAAGGTGATTTCGCCACCGGGCGAGTTGAATCTGCTGTAGTTGTACACCATGGTTATGTGATCGGCTGAGGTAGCTTGCCAGTCGAGTTTTGGGAAGAATGACAGATTGTCGGCGCGTCGCGCCCGTTGAACGAGATTGCGGTTTATGGCGCCCAGCGCGTTTGAAACTTGCTGCAGGTAAACGGAAAAGTTCGGGTCTCCCGGCCCTGGAGGGGTGGAGAAGCTGCCGGGCACGGGATAAGCGGAATCCGATGCAGGCAAAGCCGTCCCGTTTGGTATGCCAAAGTTCTGCGCAAAACTGTTTGGGTCATTCAGCCCGCTGAAGGCGGAATTGATTACCGATATCGGCTGTTTGCGCCGTTGCTGTTCGTAATCGAAGTAGAACCATGCCGTTTTGTGCACAATTGGGCCACCGAGGTCGGCACCGAACTGCTGGAGCACATCGAGGGGCCGGGGAACCCCATTCGCCTTATCGATTGCATCGTTCGCATTACCGACCCCCGAATTGCGGTTGTAATAGAAAGCGTCACCATGGAAGGAATCCTTTCCCGATTTTGTCACGGTATTGACGAAGCCGGCGCCCGCACCGCCGTAGGCAGCGTTGTAGGGATTGTCGGTCACCTCGAATTCCTGAATCGATTGCTCGCCGAAGACGTAAGGGACGCGCGTCCGCCCGCGCGCCTCGCCGGTATAGTTACTCGTCGCACTTGCACCATCTACGGTGAAGGAATTGGAGCCATTGCCATTCGCGTACCCGGAATCGGCACCTCCTTGCTGCCCGGCCATGCTCACCAGACCAAAATCGCCGTCGGCGTTTGTGTTCGGGGTAAGCAAAACAAAGTCTGTGTAACGGCGGCCGCTCAAGGGAAGATTGGCTATCAGATTTTCATTCACGACCGTGCTGACCGTTGACTCGGTGGTCCTCAGCAGCGGCACCTCAGCGGTGACGGTAACGGATTGCGCGATTTCGCCCACTTGCATCGCAACGTTAGCCGCGACGTTTTGGCCGACTTGAACCACCACGCCATGCGCAATCGTGGTTTTAAACCCCATCTGGCTGACGTTAATGTCGTATGGTCCCACGCTCAGCGAAGGAAAGCTGTAGAATCCCGCCCCGTTGGTTTTCGCGGACAATATGACGCCAGTTGCTTCGCTGGCCGCAATGACGGTAGCGCCTTCCACTGCCGCGCCCGATGCATCCGTGACCTGCCCGGAGATAGAACCCGTCGAGATTGCATTCTGACCTCGCGCAGCGAGGGAAACCAGGAGGAATACACTTGCCAGGCAAATCAACTTATTAAGCGGCTTCATTTTGGCCCTCTCTCTATCTAATTCGGCTGGGAAAAAACAATCAGCAATTACCACAGATCGCATGCTTCAGGGAAGTTGAACTTCAATGAAAGTCTGCTGAGCGCATTGGTTTTAAGTCTTACCAAGACAGCTTTAGTGAAAACTGTAGTTGGCGGGACGGTGTATTTGTTAAAGTAATCGCGCCGGCAAAAGGAATTGGGTTGCCCAAGGGGTCTATGATCGCTCGATTGTCGTTGGGCGACGTGAAATTTGCTCGATTGATAATATTGAAGAAATCTGCCCGGAACTGTGCTTTGAAAGCTTCTGAAATCCTTGGAATCGGAATATTCTTCGACAACGAAACGTCCAGATCCACCAGTCCGGGACCCGTTAAGGTATTACGTCCTTCATTGCCCAACAGCGTGCTAAATTTCGGAGGAGTAAAGCATTGGAGCTTGACGTACTGATTGGGGTTCCCTGGATTCACAGCGGTGGCGCAGCCGGGGCCGTAGCTTCGGTCGGGATATTGAAACGGATCACCGTTGTTCATTCCTAGCGGATCCCCAGGAATGGTGACTGTGAATGGCGTTCCGGTTTCCATCGTCAAGATGCCGCCAGTTTCCCAGTTACCGAGAACCGTTTTTGCAAAGCCGTGGAAGGATGTTGGCGCCGGGATGTTCCATACATAATTGGCGGTAAAATTGTGTCGGATATCTGTGTCAGACAGGCCGCGCCGACAAGCAGTACAGAAGGGCAGCAACGTAGAGATAGAATTCCGATACTGATCGGACGCGGCCGAGCCGGAACTGGTATCGATACCCTTGGCCCAGGTGTAGGAGCCTTCGATCTGTAAGCCGTAGCGCATCTTCTTTTTAATTTGGGTTACAAGAGCATCGTAATAGTAGTCCCCGCCAAAACTTGCCATTTGGGTACGCCCGATGAATGGATTGATCGGGGCTCCCGTGCCGCTAGCGTCTGGACAAAGGTCGACCACTCCTCCTTGGGGCGTCGGCGTAGGAACGAATGGCTGCGAGCAGGGCCACAAATAGCCCATAGCAGTCTTAGTTGGGAGAACCATGTTAGAACCATCGGCTTGGAACCACATGTGAATGCCACGCGCACCCACATACCCGATCAGCGCCGTGGTATCACCTGAAAGCTGTCGCTGAATGTTTAGATTCCATTGGGCAACGTAATTCCGCCTAGGATTAAATTGAAGAACGTAGAAGATTTCGGATCCAGCAACAACGGGATCAGCGAACGCCCCCGCTGGCGTAGCGGAACCCAGGACGAAATCACCAGGGGATAAGTTGCCGACGTTGGTAAGAGTGTGCTGAAAGGGGAAAACGCCGTCCACTCCCGGGGCCATTTCCACACGCAAAGGGAGTACGTCGAAAATGCCACCACCCGCGCGAATGGAAGTTTTCCCATCCTTGAAGGGGTCCCAGGCAAAACCCAGCCGAGGTTCAAAATTCAACCTCGTTGGATTTTGCATAAATGGACTCCCCAAGAATGGCACTGGCGGGGCGTTTTGCAATACGCGAAGATTCGAAAGTTTACCATCTACCTCGCTGATGACGCTGGCCGTCTCGTAACGCAAACCCCAATTCACCGTGAGATTGGAACGGAGGTGCACGTCGTCCTGGAAGTAAGCTCCAAAAATATATTGCCTCACCCCGCGGGGGGTCACGGAACCTGGACTATCGGCCTTAAATAGGGCCGGAGGAGCGTTGGTGAGAAAATCTGATAGCGAGTTATAGGTAAAAGCCCCGCCCGGGGAGTCTGGAGCGAAAGAATTGGATTGGATCCACTCGATGTTGCCGCCAAATTTCATCGAGTGAATTCCCTTGTTGTAGAAAAGGTTGTCATAGCCCTGCCACGACCGGTAATCAAATTTGAATGGAGTAGCCGTGATTAGTCCTCCCGAAAAGCTGGTGAACGGCGCAAAGCTCACCGCGCCGGCCGATTCTCCTGGTATAAAACCGTACGAGCTATCCTTCGTGAGGGGATTAATGGGCGCCGCGCCCGATGGAGATTGCACATTGTCTACGTTAAAACCGAAACGCACGGAATTGAGTAATTGAGGCGTGAAAACATGATTGTACTCAACGGCGAGTACATCGCGTCGTGTGGGGTTTTGATAAAGTTTGTTCCCGAATTCGTCCGGTAGACTCTGCGATGCCTTATCGAACATGAAAGTGCTGAAGATGCGGTTCTTTTCAGAGAAAGTGTGATCGGCTCTAACAATGAAGAAATTCTCAATCGTGTGCGAATTGCTGGTGAAAGTGAATTGACCCGCATCGCCGGAGAGTGGTCCATTCGGCAGCGGGAAAAATGCCTTCAAAAACCGTGCAGCAGCTGGGTCCACAGTCACAGGTCCGGAGGAGAGATTCCCAGCGCGGGCTTCCGGCGACGGGACCGTATCGGTTAGCGTTTGGCTTGAGGACAGCCGAATTCCCTCGTAGTCACCGAAAATAAAAGTTTTGTCCTTCTGGATTGGCCCTCCGGCCGATGCACCAAATTGGTTCCGGTTCAGAGGGGGGATAACAGCTGGATCGAAGAAATTTCGAGCATCCAGCGCACTGTTTCTTACGTACTCGTAAGCCGTGCCATGGAAAGCGTTGGTGCCCGACTTAGTAATCGCGCTGATCACGCCACCAGACGTGCGTCCGTACTCGGTCGAATAGTTGGCGGTCAGGACGGAAAATTCAGCAATGGCATCCGTTCCTAAATTACCACCAAGTACGCTCCCCGGCCCCGCATTCGCATAGTCGTTAATGTTCACACCGTCCAAAAGATAATTGTTCTGTTGAGGCCGCCCACCTGAAATGGTCAGTTGCAATCCCAGACCTCGCTTAACCCGATCAGGCGCATTGATGGGCGGTTGATCTTGGACAAAATGGACGCCTGGCTCGAGAGCCGCCAAGTCGGTCCAGGAGCGGCCGTTCAGAGGAATCTCCTCAATTGTTCTAGCATCAGTAACGCCGCCCAGAGTTGAGTTTGCGAGATCCACCGAGGGAGCTTCAGCGGATACTGTTACCGTTTGAGAACTGCTGCTAAGTTTTAGAGTCAGATTTAGCACCAACTCCTCGCCTACGGTTAGCGTGAGCTGATTATGCACCTCGGTCGCAAAACCGGCGGCAGAGGCCGTGAGCTCATAGGTTCCGGCCGGCAAGTTTGGCGCAACGTAAAAACCGCCGTCGTTGGTTATCGCACCAGTGATGAGCGCTGTAGCCAGATTCTTAATAGAAATATGCACGTTCGGAGCAGCGGCTCCTGAAGCGTCCACCACGGTTCCGGACACGGTGGCGCCAATTACTTGCGCTGAAAGCCTAGTGCGAGAAAAGAGCCCGACAGATGTGAAGAGTGCTAGTAAACCGTAAATCAAATACTTGTATCGCACGCATGTCTCCTCTCGCCCCACAACGATTTCTAAAGGATCCTTGATCTATGAGCGGGCCGCGATGCTGAAATTGCCGGCAGCTAGCCGATGAATTTGCCGGGCACGATCAAAGCATTAATTTGAAACAATACCGCAGTTCGCGTTTCTTCTCCTCGATTCTTTCATCGTTACTCGCTCATTGTGCCGCCTGCTCTCGATTCATCCAAATATGCGTTGAAATCCTCTTTAAGCAACGTATAGTGCCGACACAGCTTCAGTGCGCAACCGCGTGGTCGCCCAGTGGGCAGCGGCTCAAACACTCCCCGCCTGTTGCATAACGTTTCGCAACTTTCGCGAATCGATTGAAATTTGCACGGCATTCGAAGACGTGCAGAAGACAATCAAGAGACGAACCTCAGAAATTGCTCCAGCCATAAGTTCTGGAGTAATCGAGGCGCTCTGCAAAGGTAGCCATCGAGGCTGTAGCTCACGATGAATAGCTAGACGATACCAAGAAGATTCGCTGGCGTATTGGACGAGCGTCCAATCGCACGTTGGGAGGAGACGAACTTACCTTTGACCATCCAAACAAACGCCGGAAGTTGGAGTTTTACTCCTGTAAACGAGATCCTGTTCCCCGCCTACCCAACCCACACAAACTGGTTCGCTCGTTCCCTGTCAGGTTACGCGACGCGTTAATCGGAACATCTCAGAAGTTGATGATTAATTCGTGATAACCCGGGGTTTATCGGGACTCACGACTTCAATAATTAGAGTAAAATTGAATCGCATCCGAACAACCAGGGACGTTATTGAAATTACAAATTGACAAAACTGAGCGAGGATCGAAACCGGAGGACAGGCCGGAAAGAAGGAAAGATCGTCGTGTACCAACGCCAACGGGAATGTGGGTGTCTTGGAAATTTGAGAAACAAAGGCACACTTCCCGGGTATTAGATTTTAGCGCTTCCGGCGCCTTCATTGTTACGAACGAGGTCTTGCCCGTCGGCACGCCGCTTAGGCTGATTTTTGCCATGGTCGAAGGCGAGTTAAAACTTGAGGCGGTCGTGCGCAATTCTACCGCGGGCAGAGGTATGGGCGTCGAGTTCCTCTCTATCGGCGGGAAAGAACTGGAAATAATTCTCAAGGCTCTGAAACGACTCCTACCTTGGTGAACCCATTTAATTTCGTAAAAGGTGTGCCCTGCGCGTCAAACAGCGTGTGAGCAGAGGTGCGATCGAGGGCAATGAAGCGCCTCAGGCGCTTTGGGTATTTTCCCTCCGACGCGTGTGGAACTTACGAACTTGAACACGTCAGCATTGTCAGCGCTGGCCGGTCCGGCGTTACTGGAGTGATCGTTTTTAGTTCTGACAGGAAAAATCTCAAGATGCCGGTGCAGGGATGCTCTTGCGAATCAACAAAAAGCGAGTAATTCTGGCCACAGCGACTGATTGTTATTGGGTTTATAAAGGATGTTAGAGCGCGAGTCCACCTGAATTTGAAGAAAAAGTTAATAACGACGGAACGCGAACACGACGACCTTCAGAGTTTGTCACCGGTTTATCATGGTGAGTATGGAGTACGCACGTTGAAGCAGCCGGCGCGAAGTTATCTGACCATCAGCAAAGATCTCGGACGAGTGATGTTCAGTCGCTTGCAACTCACAAAACCTGCGGTTCGGAAAAGCGCCGGCTAGAGTTTAGGTCGACAGCAACCGAATGGACTTTACGGGAAAGAGATCGTTACTAACCGATGTTTATTGGATCTAAGAGAGAAGATAAGAGGTTACGGCGCCATTTGCGCATACCGCACGGAGAAAACCTAGGTCAAAAGTTCAGCCGCGTGGAGAACTGATAGGCTCCGGAGCCGAAGCGCGCCACAACGGCAACGCATGTTCCGAAAGTCCTCACAGAGCCTCAAGCATCCCCTTGACCGGAGAAAGCAATCCTACTATTGTTCGAAGAGAGATGCGCAGATCGCTCAAGTTAGGTGCTTCCGAGGCTGAGACCAAGAAACACGTTTGGATATGCCGGCTGCTTCCGGTTCTGTTGCTCTGCAACCCTTTCCTGGCGAGCTCCGAATCCTCTGGTGTGTCCTTGTGTCACCCGCCCAGCTATCGGGCAACAGTTGCGTCGTCTGAACTCCTGAAATTCAAGGATCAAGAGACCCACGAACCTATTATTGTTGTCGACCTTGCTTGTAGGGAAGGCTTCACTGCAGTCAAGCTTACGTTGCGGCATTGCGAGGGATACGGCGATACAGAAACCCTCTTACCCTCCGTCCGATTCTCATCCGCCAATCTGTGGTTTCGACCGCCGCCGATAGCGTAATTCGCTTACTATTTTTTCGAAGAAAGCCCCTACAACCGCGCGGTGGCGGTCTCGTTATTCTCAGTTGGGCCCTTTCGAAACATTCTGAGGGTGTTTAATGTCGGCACGTAGAGCGGGCCCGACATTGCACGCTGCTATGAATAAAGGTATGTCTGAAAAAAAACTGTGGATCATTGGCACTGTTCTGGTATTTGCGGCGATTATGATGTGGCGTTGGATTGGCTGGGCACCGACCAAGGCCGACGACGAGAACCAAACCCGGACAGAGGACAGCGACACGCCCGCAGCCGTTGGACGAGTTGAACGGCGCACTCTGAGTAATTCCCTGACCATCGCGGGAGAATTCAAGCCCTTTCAAGACGTGGATGTGCAGGCAAAGGCGGCGGGGTACATTCGTGTGATCTATGTGGACGTTGGTGACCACGTGAAAGTAGGCCAGACACTCGCAGTTCTCGAAATCCCGGAGTTGGCAGCGCAGCTCGCCGGTGCCGACGCATCGGTGCGGCGCGCGCAAGAGGAGATTCGACGCGCTCAAAGCGATATCGAACGTGCGCAATCCACGCACTCCGCGGCGCACTCCGCGTATGCGCGGCTCAAACAAGCTGCTGATTCCACGGCCGGTCTAGTCGCCCAGCAGGAAGTAGACAACTCTCAGGCCAAGGATCTGGAGGCCGAAGCGGAGATGGCCAGCCGGCAGGCGGCGCTTTCCGGCGCGCAGCAGCAGATGGAGGTTGCGCAGGCCAATCAACAACAATTTACCGCTCTTTCGAGCTATTCGCGAATCATCGCGCCTTTCGCAGGCGTAATTACAGGGAGGTATGCAGATACAGGTGCGCTCGTCCAAGGGGGAACGTCTTCGAGCACGCAGGCGCTCCCATTGGTACGGCTCGCGCAGACGTCGAAACTTCGGCTGGTTCTCGCAATACCGGAATCCGTTGCGGCCCACATACATCTTGGCGACGCGGTAAGAGTGCGCGTCCAGGCGCTAAACCGGGACATCGATGGCACAGTTTCTCGCTTTGCGGATTCGCTGGACCGCCAAACCCGCACGATGGAAACTGAAATCGACTTTGACAACCGCGAAGGCCGCCTCATTCCAGGCATGTATGCGGAAACTCGGTTGTCACTGCGCGAGAAGAAGGATGCTTTGACGATTCCAATCGAGTCGGTAACTCGGAATGGCAACGATGCGACGGTGCTTGCGGTAAATCTACAAAACGTCGTGGAAGAGCGTCACGTGCGTCTCGGCTTGGAAGACGAGACGCACGTCGAGATCATCTCAGGCTTGTCGGACGGCGATCGCGTCGTCATCGGGAGCCGGAGCGGATTCCACGACGGGCAGAGGATTCAGCCTAACGAGGTATCCGGCGCTACCACGAAGACCGAGAGGGACAACTGATGTCCGGATTCTCTATCAAGTATCCCTTTTTGATCATGGTCGCTTGCCTGGTTATCGCAATCGTCGGGACTGTGACGCTGGTGCGCATGCCGGTCGATCTTTTCCCCCCGATCAACATTCCCGTTGTAGTGGTGGCCACTTTCTATTCCGGCATGCCTCCACAGCAGATCGAAACTAACATCACCAACCCGTTTGAGCGGTTTTTCACACTGGCGAGCGGCGTGGATCACATCGAGTCGCGATCGCTGACGGGAGTGAGTCTCATCAAGATTTACTTTCAACCTGGCACCAGTGCCGACGCCGATCTCAGCAGCATTTCGAATCTTGCGATGGCCGATCTTCGCCGCCTTCCTCCTGGCACGCTGCCTCCAGTGGTACTTAAGTTCGACGCATCTAGCTTGCCTGTTTGTCTCATTACGCTGAAGGGCGAGGGCTTGAACGAAACCGCACTGCAGGACCTTGGCAGGTACACCGTGCGAAACCAGATAGCGAATGTGCCTGGCGCGTCTGTACCACAGCCGTTCGGTGGGAAGTATCGACAGATCATGGTCTACGTTGATCCGATGAAGTTGCAAGCGTACCAATTGAGTCCCATGGATGTGGTGCGGCAAGTTAACGAGAGCAATTTGATTCTTCCCGCGGGGGATGTGAAGATCGGCCCATTTGATTACAACCTCTACTCAAACAGCCAAGCTCCAACGGCGAATGCCATCAACAGCATGCCGCTGAAAACGGCGGGACAGTCCTCTGTACTTGTCGGTGACGTGGGCAAAGCTGTGGATGCGCAGGCTATTCAGACTAACATTGTACGGGTGGACGGCCAGCCTTCGGTTTATCTACCGATCCTCAAACAGGGCGGTGATACCAATACTATTGCGGTTGTCCAAGGGATCAAGGATGCCTTGAAAACCTTGGTCGATATTCCGAAACAACTCCAGACGCGTGTAGTGTTCGATCAATCGCTTTTCGTGAAGACGGCCATCAACAATCTTATGCAGGAAGGTGCCATTGGTCTGGTCCTCACCGGTCTAATGATTCTGCTCTTCCTCGGCAGCCTTCGCGCGACTGCCGCGGTCTTTCTCTCCATCCCACTTTCCGCGCTTGCCGCTTTCCTAGCGATGAGTATCGGGGGCGGTACGGTCAACACTATGGTGCTCGGGGGACTCGCGCTGGCGTTTTCCCGGTTGATCGACAACTCCGTGATCGTGCTGGAAAACATCTTCCGGCATTTGGAAACGGGCGAGGCTCCAGAAGTTGCGGCAGAGAAGGGCGGCCAGGAAGTTGCTCTCGCCGTTCTTGCAGCGACGCTGACCACCGCCCTGGTGTTCTTCCCTGTGGTTTTTCTCTACGGTGTTAGTCGCTTCCTCTTCGTTGCTTTGGCTCTCGCCGTCATTCTGTCCCTGTTCGCCTCCTATTTTGTGGCCATGACTGTGGTTCCGCTCTTTTGCGCCAAGCTCATCAAGAAGCACCAGGCAGACGAAGAAGTAGGTGACGACTTCGTTTCTTCCCGCCTCGGCGGTGTCGGAAAGAAATTCAATTTTTTCTTCGAAAAAATGGTCGGGAAATACGATCGAACGCTGGCCACTTCACTCTTGAAGCCGGCGGCAACGGTGACGGGATTGGCGGGAGTTTCTCTATTATGCCTCGCCCTTTATCCGGTTCTCGGTGTCTCTTTTTTCCCCCGCACGGATCCAGGGCAATTCGTCATCAACATAAAAGCACCCTCGGGCACCAGGGTAGAACGCACAGAGGATTACGTGAAACAGGCCGAAGAGATCATTCGCGAAGTCGTGCCAGCCGACGAACTACAAATCATCGTTTCGAACATCGGTATTACCACAGATTTTTCCGCGATATACACGCCGAACTCAGCCTCGCATACCGCCTTCATCCAAGTCAGCCTGAAGGAGGGTCATAAGGTAGGGAGCTACGAGTACATGGAGCGGGTGCGGGAACAATTGAGCCAGAAATTGCCTCAGCTCAGCACCTACTTCCAATCCGGAGGTCTCGTGGATGCAGTCATCAATTTGGGCTTGCCTGCGCCCATTGATGTGCAAGTCAGTGGCAACGATCTGGAAAAAGTTTATGGTGTGGCCAGGCAGCTTTCCGGGCCGGTACGCGAACTAAAGGGGGTGAGCGACGTTCTAATTCCTCAAGACATCGACTATCCGGCCCTGGAGCTCGATATTGACCGGGAGAAAGCAAGCCTCCTAGGTCTCTCGCAGAGAGAGATCGTGAATAATGTGATTACGGCCCTGACGTCGAATGGAATGATCGCGCCGAATTATTGGATCGACCCGAAGAGTGGCAACCCTTACCTTCTGACCGTGCAATACCCAGAGAACGCAGTGAAGACGTTAATGGATCTCAAGCAGATTCCATTGCGTGGCGCGAAAAACATGGAACCGACGTCGCTGGACAGCGTCGTCGACATCAAGACCATCCCGTCTCCGACGGAGGTCGATCACTATCAATTGTTTCGAGTGATTGACGTCTACGTTTCTCCCAAAAAGGAAGACCTCGGCACCATTACCCGTCAGATCGACGACATCATAAGAAAGACCAAGCTGCCAGAGGGAGTGCGCGTCAATCTGCGCGGCTCCGTACAGGGTATGCGTGCTTCGTTCAAGAGCTTCGGCATCGGTCTAATTCTTTCCGTGGTGTTGGTCTACTTGGTTCTCGTCGCGCAATTCGCGTCGTGGCAAGATCCTTTCATCATTCTCCTGGCAATTCCCCCCGGCCTTGCGGGCGTGTTGCTGATGCTATTGGTGACGGGTACGACACTAAATGTGATGTCTTTGATGGGCCTAGTTATGATGGTGGGTATCGTTGTTTCGAACAGCATTCTCATTGTCGAATTTGCCCGCCACCTGCATCACGAAGGCAAACCCTTGAAGGAGGCTGTTTCAGTGGCTTCCCGTCTGCGCCTTCGTCCCATCTTGATGACCTCCATGGCGACGGTCCTGGGGTTGATCCCGATGGCACTGGGCAGCGAGGCGGGAAGCGAACAGTATGCTCCTTTGGCGCGTGCGATCATTGGCGGCCTGCTCGTTTCCGTCATCGTCACGGTTTATCTCGTGCCCGCCGCGTACCTCCTCATTCACCGCAATGAAAACGAAAATCCGCAGAAGCTTGCGGCGTAATGGGAAGCGGAAGCTGTGCCGAAATAATTTGTGCCATCTTAGGGGTTCACCCCACTATTCTTGGTGCACAGTTGGTGACAAAAGGTCGGGATGTTTCAGGGCACCGTAAGTCGTTCAAAACAAACGAAGCGTGGTGAATACGAACAGTGCAGGGAAAATTAGCAAACCGCCGAAACCGCAACTGAAGTGGCGTCAGATCAATTCACAACAGTTGAGAGGATCTCAAATCAGTCGCGCCGCCTAGAGTAGGTCGCCAGCAACCGAAAGGTCGTTGCGGAGAACACTACGTTCCGAGACTGTTCAGTGTTGGTGTCACGAGAATGCCAGGCACCTCGGGGAGCATAGTTCGCTGAGCGGAATGCTTGCTGCCTCAGCAAATCCCCTATCGAGTTCCATGCCGTGACGTGATTCGTAATAGGCTGGCACGTGAATTTTCTCTGCAACCATCACCGCCGACCAACCAACCTCTCGCGCGCATCTGAAGTTTGTCAGGGGCGTTCCGGTACATGCGGACAGGCGCCGATGATGGTCGTTCAACGAGAGAATTCATCTGAGCGATCGATTGTCCCGGCAAATGCTGCGCTCCACGCCGCCCGCAGTGTGCCAGAAGAGTTGAAGTCGACGCCGATCTCAGGGAATGAACGTTGAAAACGTGTAGTCTTGGGCTTTTTGCGGTATGTGGCAGGCGAAATAGGCTTGGGTAGCATGGGCGACGTCGGGACGATTGTTTTCGAAGGATCCTGCCAACGCCACGGGACTGAACCGCGCCCGCCACGGAGTTGGGCGCGTGTACCAGGAGTTGGAGCGAAAGCGCGAAGCCAAAGAGATACTATGTAGACCTGCTCAAGAGCCAACCGGTCTAATCACTGGCAACGCTTACCAGCTTGATGTGCGTTGATATTTCGAAGTATTTTGTTAGTCGTAAAGGAGGCGCCGAGCGCGGATCGAGCTACCTCAATAATTAATTTAGTAACTTGGCAGCTTATAGCGGACATCCTTTGGTTCGAAGCAAAGCATTGAATCGCTCCATATCCAAAATCCCTTTTGCATTCGAATCCCGTATTCCAGCTTCTTTTTGCGCCTGTTCACGAACGAGCGGCAATAAACCGGGTAGGGTTTCAGCTGAAATGGCTACCACGCCGTCGGCGTCACCTAATACTAGATCTCCTGGGGTGATTGCCAGGCCGGCGCAATTCACCGGCACATTGATTGCGCCCGGCCCATCTTTGCTGGGTCCACGATGCGTGTGGGCCAGAGCATATACCGGCATGACGCCTTCGGCCCATTCTGCAACATCGCGCACCGCGCCGTTGACGACAAAACCGCCAATTTTTCGTGCGATTGCCAGCGTTCGCATCAAGCCGCCAACAAGCGCTTGAGATATATTCGCACCCCCGTCGATCACCAGGACGTCGCCGGGCTGCGCGATTATGATGGCCATATGAATCATCAAATTGTCGCCTGGGCGCGTTCGAATCGTGAGCGCTGGTCCGCACATCGTCAGCGTAAGAGAACGGTGGTACGACCGTAATCCGCTCGTGCCTATATTACGCCCCAAGTTATCACTGACGTGCGCCGTCGGAACCGATCTAAAGGCTTCGATAAGCTCGGTAGAAGAAGCGATCGCCTTTCGTTTATAGAGAAACCGGTCGGCCAGCGTTGGGCGTCTTTGTTGGGAGTCATAGCACCTTTTTCGAAGAATTTTTGGGAAGCACCTGAGCACTAACACAAAAATTTGAGCAACGGACTCGCCGCGCAGAAACTGCAAGATGGTTCGCGAAATTACACCGTTTATCAGTTCCGATTCCTTGATTTCTTCAACTTTCGAAGCGTTCGGGGGGCTTTGAGGAATAACACCTTGCCTCCGGCAACCCGGAGACCGTCGACTCCTGTTGATTCCATCGTGGGAGCCGTAACGAAAACAG
>Ga0073928_10005367_pt1 | contig 18059 bp, 19 predicted proteins | sample PaiPotPPA55metaG_FD_76969 | JGI IMG/M metagenome (GOLD analysis project Ga0073928, IMG submission 76969) | Iron sulfur acid spring bacterial and archeal communities from Banff, Canada, to study Microbial Dark Matter (Phase II) - Paint Pots PPA... ... | reverse complement strand
CATACGAAGCGGTTCATGCCGAGCTTGATCTCAAGCTCGGGCTTGGGCTTCTCGTCCTCGGGATCGAGCGGTTCTTCGAGCGGCTCGATCTCGGCGCTCGAATAGCGGCGCACCACCTTGCCGCCTGTATCGAGAATTTCGAGTGTGGCCTGCTTGGGCTTCTCGGCAACCTCGAAATAGATGATCGCCCCGGGGGGGGGATTCTGGCCGGATGTCGGCGTGCTCTTCGAACCGCGCCCGGCATGCACGCGCAACGCCGGCGCGGGATTGTAGAGCCACATCGCTCCGGTGCCGCGCTTCTGCCGCAGCGGCGAAATATCGTCGAGGATCCAGAACGAGCGGCCATGCGTGGCCAGCACCAGGTCGTTATCATGAATCACCAGATCGTGTACCGGGACAGTAGGCAGATTCAATTGCAACGATTCCCATTTCTCGCCCCCGTCCTTCGAAACAAAAACGCCCGTTTCTGTTCCCGCGAACAGCAGCCCGGCGCGCTTGGGATCCTCGCGCACGGCGCGCACGAACGATCCGTCCGGAATGCCGGCGCCCAGCTTGCGCCACGTTTTGCCGTAGTCCGCGGTGGCGTAGATGTAGGGGCGCAAGTCGTCGTTGGCGTGGCGGTCGACCGCGACCCAGGCCGTCCCGGCGGCGTGCGGCGAGGCGTCGATCTGGCTGATCTTGCTCCACGCGGGCAGATCCTTCGGCGTGACGTTGGACCACGTCTTGCCGCCGTCGCGCGTAATCTGCACCAGGCCATCGTCGGTGCCCGCCCAAATTACGCCTTTTTCGAGCGGCGATTCGGCCAGCGCGAAGATGGTGTCGTAGTATTCGGTGCCCGTGTCATCGATCGTGATTGGGCCGCCCGAGGGCTGCTGCTTGCTCTTGTCGTTGCGCGTCAGGTCGCCGGAGATGGCTTCCCAATGCATGCCGCCATCAGTGGTTTTGAAAAGCCGCTCGCCCCCGTGATACAGCACGTTGGGATCGTGCGGCGAGATCATGATCGGCGCGGTCCACTGGAATCGGTGATCGAGCCCCGCCGCCCCTCTGCCGTCGCTGAGCACCGGATGCACTCCGACCACCTGTTCCTGGCCGGTGTGCCGGTCAAAGCGGGTCAGTTGGCCTTCGTAATCGCCCGCGTAGACGATGTTGGGATCGGGCGGATAGGGCGCGATGTAACCGGCTTCGCCCCCCCCCACTGGATACCAGTCCTGCCGATCGATGGTGGGTCCTTCCGATCCGCGGCTGGCTATGGCCACGCTGGAGTTGTCCTGCTGCGAGCCGTAGAGGTAATACGGAAACCGGTTATCGGTGATGACGTGATAAAACTGCGCGGTGGGCTGGTTGTTCTGCTTGGTCCAGTGTTCGCCGCCATCCAGCGTGATGGTCGCGCCGCCATCGTCGGTCTGGATCATGCGGCGCGTGTTGAGCGGATCGATCCACAAGCCGTGATTGTCGCCATGCGGCACTTTGATTTTGTTGAAGGTGCGCCCGCCGTCGGTCGAGCGGTGGAACTCCACGTTCAGGATGTAGACGGTGTTGGGGTCCTTAGGATCGGCGACCACGTGCATGTAATACCAGGCGCGCTGAATGAAGCGATGATCGCCGTTGATGAGTTCCCATTTGTCGCCGCCATCTTCAGAGCGGTAGAGGCCGCCGTTGCGGGCTTCGATGAGCGCGTAGACGCGGTCGGAATTGGCCGCCACGGCCACGCCGATCTTGCCGTAAGGGCCTTCGGGGAGCCCCTCGCCCGTGAGGCGCTTCCAGGTGGTGCCGCCATCGCCGGAGCGGTACAGGCCGCTGCCGGGGCCGCCGCTCGAGAGCGTCCACGGCTCGCGCCGCACTCGCCACATGGCGGCGAACAGGATGTTCGGATTGTGCGGGTCGAACGCCACGTCGATGCCGCCGGTGTTCTCGTCGACGAAGAGCACCTTCGACCACGTCGCGCCGCCATCGGTCGTGCGGAAGATGCCGCGCTCGGCATTCGGCCCATACACATGGCCCAGCGCGGCGACGAAGACGATGTCGGGATTCCGCGGGTGGATGATGAGTTTGCCGATCGCGCGCGTGTCGCGGAGTCCGATATGCTTCCACGTCTTGCCGGCGTCGAGCGTTTTGTAGACGCCGTCGCCTTGCGCGGCATTGCCACGGATGCAACCTTCGCCGGTGCCCGCATAGATCACGTTGGGATCAGACGGGGCCACCGCCAGGCTGCCGATGGAGGAGGACTTCTCGTGGTCGAAGATGGGCTTCCAGGTCAGCGCGCCGTCGGTCGTTTTCCAAATGCCGCCGCCGGTCGAGCCGAAATAGTAGGTGGTGGGATCGCCAGGAATGCCCGCAGCCGTCAGCGAGCGCCCGCCGCGGAACGGGCCGATCGCGCGATACTGCATGCCCTGCTCTTCCTTCTTGTCGTCGGGCTTGATTTCCTGGGCGAGGCAAACTGAAAGGACGGAAAGGAACGCGGCTGCCAGAAGCGATCGATGAATCCTGCGCATGAGGTGATCTTAACGCAGTGCTCGGCCGGCTTCAGTGAAGCGCGAGTGTCAGCGACCGGTCTTTGGCTAACGCTAACCGAGCCGCGACCGTAAGGGAGTGGTACTAGAAGGAGAAAACTGGCGGCGCCAAGTCTGCGACGCCGCCAGTTCCAGGACTTACCGTGTGGGCGCGGCGGGTGTGCTGCCGATGGTGCCCGTGAAGCCCAACTTCGTGGGCGAGGTGCAGAGGGGCGCCGAATACTGCAGGAAGCTGGCCGGCTGGGTCAGGTTCTGCGGCTCGTGCGCTTTGGCGATGGGCGTCGGATGACCCGTCGCCGAGATCACGGATTTCGGGAAGCTGCCCGGTACCATGCTGCTTACCGCAGTTACGCTAGAACCCAGCGGCCCGGGGCCCGACAACGTAAAGGTGTCTGCTTTCGACCCCAGCGTGTACTTCATGTTCCAGGGCTTCGTGCTGGTGAAGCTAATGGTGCCGACGGCTGCGGTAACAGCGCCCGCCGGGAGCGAATAAGTGGCCGAATTGGTGGTGGTCGATTTTGGCGTCAACGTCGAGCTGGCCATAGCTGACGCTGTGGCCGTTGCGCCATTACCGCCGAGGCAGTCCGCCCCCCCATTCAGGTTGGGGCCGAGTGTGCCATTGAGGCTGTAAGTAATCGTGGCGGCGGACAGAGGGCTGAGGCCCACGGCCAACGCGATCGCCAGAAACATCATTTGTCGTAAGTGCATCGAGTTCTCCTTCAGGTCTGAGGTGCCACGGCAGGTTTGTGCCGTAGTGAAGAGTGTATCTGGCTGTATCGCGTAATGCAAGCGCCAAAACCGCGCGCTGGTTATTTACCGGACGTTTGGGTTGGCCGGGTTGCTGCAATCGTTGCTGGGAACGGGGGGCATGCGGCCCGTTCGGTCGCACCAGCGCGCGCTTGCTTTACTTGCCGGTCGTTGGGTTAGCCGGATTGCTGCTGGCCGTGCCCGTAAAGCCCAACTTGGTCGTTGTGGGGCACTGCAAGGAGGCGTCCGAGTAGGACAGGAAGCTCGCCGGCGACGTCAGGTTTTGCGGGCTATGAGATTTGCCGAGCGGTGCGGGATGTCCCGTGCTGCCCAGCACCGTCTTTGGGAAGCTGTCCACCACCAGCGCGCTATTAGCCGTGACGGTCGAGCTTAGCGGGCCAATGCCGGATAGCGTCAGAGAGTCGCCTGTGGAGGTCAACTTGTATACCATCTTCCAGGGGCTGGTACTGACGAAGTTCAGGCCGCCCGCGGTGGCCGTGACTGCGCCGGCGGGAAGCGTGTAGGTCGCCGAGTTCTTGGTAGTCGAGGTGGGCTTCGCAGTGGAACTTACCGCAGCGGTCGCCACGGCGCTCTGGTTGTCCAGGCCGAGGCAATCCGCCCCATTATTCAGGTTGGGGCCAAGGGTGCCGTTTAGGCTATAGGTGATCGTATAGGCGGCCAGCGGGCAGATCCCCACGGCCAGCACGAGGCAGAGTAATAGCGTTCGTTTTACGTTCATTCGATGTTCTCCTTAATAAGCTAGGCGGCACATAGCCGCAGTGTATGAGTGTATCCGGCCACTGTCCGGAATGCAACATTCGTGGAATTTTATAGTACCAGACCCCCTTGCATTCCGGCATGGTGCCTGCCGTTCGGGTGGTGAACCCGATTCTGCCCAACTTTTTGGACTAAAGCGCAAGCAGGCCCTCCAAGAAACCCCGGAGCTTGCCAATGCTCTCCAGTTTCAGGGCGTCGCCCGAGAGCCATCGGTTGTCCTCAATGCTGTTCTGGATCGCCTTGGTGGGATTGAGAAAGGTGGCAATCGAGCTCACGACGACTTTGATTTCGCCAGATGGCATGCTGTATTCGCGGCGGTCTTCTTCGGTCAACGACAACATCGCGGCAGCGGCCGTGAATTGTCTGGCCGTGTCCCGCAGTTCCGGATAGACCGCAGCCGCACAGGCTTCCAGGAGATTTTCGAGAGTGCCGGAGCTGCGGTTATCGGGGAAGATGAAAACGCCAGTGCGAAGGCCGCCGTCATGCACGACGCCAGGCTCTTCGGCGGTTGGCAGACCGATGCGGAGCAGTTGCGCTTTGATCTGGGAGAACCTCGCGCGCGCCGCGACGTTCCAGTCGGCGTCCAGGAACACTCCAATGGACGTAACATCATCGCGTTGTGCTCCCAGCGCGGCGCGTGTCTCCTCGACGGTATCCACCAAGCGAGAGACGCCGCCCGCGCTGTGCACCGCGACAGAGTGCGTGTTGCTTTGGAAGAAAGCCGGCACGGGCACTCGTTTCAACAGGTCGCCATCCGGAGGAAAGGTCCTTGGAATGACCGGACGCCAGAACGGATCGAGCTGTTGGATCTGCTGAATCTTGCGGAGTCCATCGATCCGCAATAGACGCCCGATGAACGCGACATCCTGCGGACCTTCGACGACCAGATAGGCGTATCGCAAGCGAACTAAAGCCTCACGTCAAGCCCTCGCTCGTTGCGAAGGCGCTGCAGCATCTCGCCGTCGAGGCGTTGCGCTTGGATGCCGTGTTTCGACATCTCCAAGCGGTAGCCGGCGATGGCGCTCAGGGTGTGGGACTCGGCCTGGAGCATAGCGTCCACGGCTTCCAGGCTATGGGTGGTGGCGAAGAGTTGAACGTTGCGGGTTTCGCAGCTCTTGACGAGCCAGGAGAATAGCGATCCCAGCGCGGTGACATGGAGGGAGGACTCGATTTCGTCGATGAGCAGCACGCCGCCCTCCACCGAATTCAACACCAAAGCCATGAAGAATGCGCGCTTAACGCCATCGCCAAAGGCGCTCAGGGGAAGCAGACCATTGGTTGCGTAATCTATATAGATCACTGGTTTCCCTTTCGGAGTCAAGATCAGAAGATCCCGTATTCCCCCATCCAGGGATTGCAACAGGGACAACACTCTCGGTTTTTGTCCGGCCAGAGTCGCCTCCGAAAGCTCCTGGATTGCCTCGGTTCTGTGCGATGCGGGCGCGACGGTTGCGACCGGCAGCGCGAGAGGCGCCGACATTATGACGGATGGTACACCTTCCCATAGGTCAAAGGCGTGCCTGAATTCGCGCGACGTTCCGTCCGGCGCCGGATCCTCGCTCGCGATGAGTTCGATGCGCGCGCCGGCCTGTTCATGACCGTTCTGTTCCGCAATCCGGGACGTCCTGGAATAAAAGGCGTGCAGATCTCTGCCCGCGAAGGTTCCTGTTCCGGAAACGTAAACGTGCCCCCGCACAAAGGGACCATCGACAGCGGGTTGATGAGGAAACACCCACTCCACGGACTGAACGAGTGGTTCGCCCCACATCTCGCGCCGCCATGTTCCTTCCGCCCAGCCTCGAAGATCCAACGGACGGCAAAAAATGGCAATCGCTTCCAGCACGCTGGTCTTCCCAGAATCATTCGGCCCCACAAGCAGATTGATCCGAGCGAGATTATCGAGCGTCACATCTTGAAGGCCGCGGAACCTATGGATTGTCAGCTTGTCAAGCGCGAACACTAGGGGGTCATCACCACCTTTCCGAATTGCTCCTTATTCTCCAGCCGCTCGTGGGCAGCGCGGATTTCCGACAGCGGATAGACCCGGTCGATCACCGGCTTCAACTGGCCGCGAAAGACGAACTGCAGCACCTTGTGCAATTCGCCCATGGTGCCCATGAACGAACCCAGCATCGAGAGTTGGCGGCTGAACAGGAAGCGCAGGTCAATCTTGGCGTCGTAGCCGGTGGTGGCGCCGCAGGTGACCACGCGGCCGGTGGGAGCGAGCGATTCCAGGCTCTTCTGCCAGGTGGCCGTGCCGACGTGCTCCACCACCACGTCGACGCCGCGCTTGCCGGTGAGCTTGCGGACTTCGGCCGAGATGTCCTGCTTGTAGTGGTCGATCACGTGATCGGCGCCCAGTTCGCGCGCCTTGGCCATTTTGGCTTCGCCGCCCGCCGTGGCGATGACGCGGCACTGGAACATCTTGGCGATCTGGATGGCGGTCGAGCCGACACCGCTCGAAGCCGCCAGCACCAGCACGTCTTCGCCGGGCTCGAGCCGCGCGCGGCCCATCAGCATGTGCCAAGCGGTCAGGAACACGAGCGGCGCAGCGGCGGCCTGCTCGAAGCTCAGAGTATCGGGAATCTGGATGGCGCTGTATTCGGGCGCGGCCACCATTTCGGCGTTGGCGCCATCGATCTGGTAGCCGAACATGGTGTAGCGCCGGCAGGCGTTGTCGATGCCGTTGACGCATTGCATGCACTGCCGGCAGCTCAAGCCGGGCGAAAGCAGCACGCGCCAGCCCGGCTGCACGCGCTCGCACAGCTCGCCCACGCGCACGACCTCGCCTGCCATGTCGCTGCCGAGGATGTGCGGCATGGTGAACTTCATGCCGGGGATGCCGCCACGTACCCACAGATCCAGGTGATTGAGTGCGCAGGCGCGCACGCGCAGCAGGATTTCGTTGGCTTTGATCTGCGGCTCGGGCACGTCTTCGTAGACCAGCACTTCCGGGCCGCCATGTTGGTGGATGCGTGCAGCTTTCATCAGGTCCAGGGTATCAGGCGGAACGGTTCGGTTACGCGCTGTCTTTCTCTTGCGCGGCGTCTTTGGCCTTGCGCAACTCGTCGAGCCGCTCGGCGATGCGCTTCTCCACGCCGCGATCCGTCGGGAAATAGTAGCGCCGGCCGACCAACGACGGCGGCAGGCATTCCATGCCCGTCACAGCATCTTCGAACTTGTGGGCATGCTGGTAGCCCTCGCCGTAACCCCACGCCTTCATGGAGGGCGTGACGGCGTTGCGCAACTGCATGGGCACCGGCTCCGCCATGGTCGCCTGCACGTCGTCTTGGATCGCGCCCATCGCGCGATAAGCCGCATCCGATTTCGGCGCGGCAGACAAGTAAATCGCCGCCTGTGCCAGCGCCAGGTCGCCCTCGGGGATGCCCAGGAAATGCACGGCCTGCATGGCGGCGACGGCTTGTTCGAGCGCGCGCGGATCGGCGAGACCGATATCTTCGCTGGCCATGCGCATGAGGCGGCGCGCGATGTACAGGCGGTCCTCGCCGGCTTCGAGCATGCGCGCCAGCCAGTAGAGCGCGGCATCCGCATCGCTCGAGCGCACCGATTTGTGGAGCGCGGAAATCAGGTTGAAGTGCTCTTCGCCGGCTTTGTCGTAGAGCAGAACTTTGCGCTGGATGGCGTCCTGCACGGCGGCTTCAGCAAGCTCATGCGGTGGCGAGGCGGCCACCGCGGCCTCCAGCGTGTTGTACGCCGTGCGCGCATCGCCGTTGGAGAAGATGGCGATCTGATCGAGCAACTCGGGCCGCGCCGCGATTTCCAGTTCGCCCAAGCCGCGCTCGGAATCGGCCAGCGCGCGTTCGAGCAGCCCCACAATTTCGGGCACCGTCAGCGCGCGCAGCATGTACACGCGCGACCGCGAGAGCAGCGCCGAAATCACTTCGAACGACGGATTCTCGGTGGTGGCGCCGATCAGGATGATATCGCCCCGCTCGACATAGGGCAGAAACGCATCCTGCTGCGCTTTGTTGAAGCGATGGATCTCGTCGATGAACAGGATCGTGCGCAGGCCCATACGGCGCAAGCGCTCCGCGTCCGCCATCACCGCTTTGATTTCCTTGATGCCGCTCAGCACCGCGCTGAACGGGATAAATTCGCAATGGCTGAGCCGCGCAATCAGCCGCGCCAAGCTGGTCTTGCCCACGCCCGGGGGCCCCCACAGGATCACGGAAGTCATCGCATCGCGCTCGATCTGCTGGCGCAGCGGCTTCCCGGGCCCCAGCACGTGCTCTTGCCCGGCAAGCTCATCCAGCGTGGCTGGACGCATGCGGTCGGCCAGCGGACGCTTCTTGTCCACCTTCTCGGGGGGGGGACTGGTGTCGAACAGGCTCAAGTGGCGAGCGACCTCTGGCGCCGCGCTTCGTAGAGCAAAATGCCCGCCGCCACTGCCGCGTTCAGCGATTCCACGCCTGACGTCGGGATCGAAATATCAATCGCTGCGCCGCGCAATTCCGGGCTCACGCCGCGCGCCTCGTTGCCGATCACCAGCGCGCACTTGCGCGTGAAATCCACTTCGCCGAGCGGCTTCGAAGGGATGCGCGCGGTGGCCGGCACGCCGGCGTACATGTCCAGCTTGTTCTGCTGCAAGGCCGCGCGCGCCAGCGGCGAATCGAGGCCATACGCGAACGGCACACGAAACAGCGAGCCCGCCGCCGCGCGCAGCGCTTTGGGATTGAACGGGCTGACCGTGCCCTTCAGGAACATGATCCCGGTGGCGCCGAAGGCCTCCGCCGTGCGTGCGATGGCGCCCGCGTTGCCAGGGTCCTGCAGCCCGTCGAGCACCACTACAAGGCTGCGACCACGAAACAGTTGCGGCAAATTCCAGACCGGCGGGCGCACCAGCGCGATCACGCCCTGTGTCGATTCGGTGCCGGAAATGTGCGGGAAAAGCTGGTCCGTCACCACCACCACGCGCAGCCCGGCCAGCCGCTTGACGTGGCTCTCGACGGCCGATTGCACGGACTCCGAGCACAGCACTACGCGCACCGCGCATTCGCTGCGCAAGGCCTCCTCCAGCAGATGGAAGGTCTCCGCCACCAGGTAACCTTCCTCCGTCAGACCCCCGCGGGCGATGGCGCGCCGCACGTCTTTGAGCAGCGGATTGGCGGGGCTTGAAATTATCTCGGGCTTGGGCATCTTACAATGTGTCTGGGATCAGAATAGCGCAGATGCAGCGGGTTGTCTGGAATGCGGTGGTGCTGGGGCTGGCAATCGTGGCGATTGCCGTGGCTTGGATTGCGCTCCGAATCGAGCAGCAATCGGCGCGCGACGAGGCCCAGCCAGCGGATGTGATCCTGGTGCTGGGCGCAGCGGAATACCGCGGGCGGCCGTCGCCTGTGCTGAAGGCGCGGCTGGATCACGCGCTCGAACTGTATCAGCGCAAGCTTGCGCCGCGCATCATGACCACGGGCGGAGCGGGCGGCGATCCGGTCTTCACCGAAGGCGGCGTCGGCCAGGCGTATCTGATCGGCAAGGGCGTGCCGTCGGAGGCGATCGTGGTGGAGGAGGAAAGCAACAGCACCGTGCAGGCCACCGCGCTCGCCGGCGAGATCATGCGCCGCATGGGGCTGACGTCGGTGATCGTGGTGAGCGACGGATATCACATTTACCGCGTGAAGAAGATGCTCGAGGCGCGCGGGCTGAAGGCGTACGGCTCGCCGCGGCACGAGCATCAGGCGAACGGTCTGCGGGAGAACTGGAATTATCTGAAACAGGCAATCGGGTATATGCTGTGGTCGTGCGGGGTGCCGGTGTAGGCGGCGTACAATAGCGGCATGACCATCATCCTCAGTCCCGACCTTGAAAGACGCGTTCGCGAACTGGTCGATCGAGGCGACTACCCGAGTGTCGAGGCCCTGGTCGACCAAGCGCTCAGTCTTTTTCTCGACGACGAGGGAGAGGAGGAAGACATAGTAGAGCTTCGAGCGCAGATTCAAGCCGCGAACGAGGAGATCGAACGCGGAGAGTATCTGGATTTGGACGAAGCGGGAATTGCCGAGTTAGCGAAGGATGTGCACAGGCGCGGGTTGGCACGCCTCGCCCAGCACAGGAGCAACCGGCTATAGTGCCCAATCTCCGGGTGTCTCTCGGCGCAGTCAGGCACTTGCACGAAATCTGGTTGCGCGATGTTCACTGAACTGTGAACGTACCAGTGCCGCGAGGTAGACTCCCGGGCTGCGCCGCGCCATACACAACGTTCGGCCCGGTTGGCGCCCCCGAGGGCACGCTGAAGCTGAGCGCCGAGGTGCCGGCCACCGTGCCCTCAGCATTGGCGCTGGCCATGCCGAGAAACGTATTCGGGTTTTGCCAATAGACGTGGACCTGCTCGAACGATAGGAAGCCGTAGCCTTGGGCTGTAGTTGTACTGCCCACCGGCCCAGAGCTTGGGTCCATGATGAGTCTCGGTTCGACGCCGAAGCTTGCCGCGCCTAGCCTGCCGCTAGTCTGGCCGACACCCAAGAACAGGCGTGGCCCGTAGGGCGATTGCGGCGCACTGGCCGTGACAGTGAATGAACCACTGGCATCTGCATTCGCGTTGGCCAGCACACCCGAGCCGACACCGGAAGCATAGATGTCCACGATCTCGTCGGGGGCGAAGGCGCTGCCGGCAAACGTGAGGCTCGTGTGATAGACACCGCCGGTAGGATTCACGGTCAGATTCGCCGTCGGAAAAACGGCCTCCTCGATCCTGTTTCCGTAGTCCTCGGCAAACCACAATTCACCGTCCGGCCCAGTAACGATGCCGGGACCGGCGGCGCTGAAGGGGTAGTTCGGCAGCATGTACTCGGTAATAACCCCGGCCGTGCTGCAGCGGCCAATATGGAAGGAGGCCTTGGTGGCGCCGCTGGGAATGTAGCTGAACTCCTCTGCGAACCAGAGGGCGCCATCGGGCCCCGCCACGATCCCCCAGGGGACAGGGCTGCCACCGGGAGTGAGCAAGGGATACTCGCTGATGACGCCGGCAGTGGTAATGCGCCCAATGTTGCCACCGTACGATTCTGTGAACCACATCGCGTCGTCCGGTCCGGCCGTGATGGCCCAAGGGCCACTATGGGAAGTGCGCGCTGGGTATTCTGCAATGAGCCCACTGGTGGTGATTCGGCCGATGTTGTTCCCATCGAGTTCAGTAAACCATAGAGCACCATCCGGTCCAGCGGCGATCCCCACCGGGCTGCTGGGGTTGGTGGGCACGTGGTACTCGGTAATTGTGCCGGTCATGGTGATGCGCCCGATGTTGCCTGTGTGCTCCTCGGTGAACCACAGGGCGCCATCCGAGCCAGCCGTGATCCATTGCGGGCTGGCGAGCACGCTAGGTATGGGATACTCTGTGACTGCACCGGCCGTCGTGATGCGCCCGATTGTATTGGCGCCGCTGTCAGCAAACCACAGGGCGCCATCCGGACCTGCGGTGATCCCAGTTGGAAACCTCCCGGCGATGGGGGGCAGCGGGTACGCCTTGGCGTTGCCAGCGGTGCTGATACGCCCGATCTTTCCGCGTAGTTGGTCGGTAAACCAGAGCGCCCCGTCGGGTCCCACTGTGATGCCCCATGGCCCGCCGCCACGGTCGGGCCCTGGGTAGCTACCGATTGCGATCTGTTGTGAGAAAACGACGCACGGCAGGCTCAGTAGCAGCGCCAGGATCGAAGCTAAGCGGGTCCTCATTCTTACCTCCTTACCATCGGCCTAGTATAGCGCCCTACAGCTTCAGCAACTCCCGCAGCCGCTTCGTCTGCACCCGGCTCACTGGAATCTCCGTATGCTTGCGGTCATCCATGCGGAGCTGATAGCTCGACTTGAACCACGGCACCACTTCCTTGATCTTGTGAATGTTCACCAGATACGAGCGGTGCACACGCCAGAACATCTGCTTGTCCAGGTTGGCCTGCAAATCCTCGATGGTGCGATAATTCGAATGCCCCTCGACATTGGTCGCCACCAGCGTGATCATGCCGTTGTCGATCGTGGCGTAAATCACATCCTGCGCGTCCACGATGAAGTTGCGGTTGGCATTGCGGATCAGGAGCTTGGTGCGCTGCGGCGTGACGCGCGCTGGCTCGGGCGCCACTGCCTTCTGGGCCTCCTGCACGGCCCGGCGCGCGCGCTCGATGGTCTCCGCCAAGCGCGTCTTATCCACCGGCTTCAGGAGATAATCCATCGCCTCCAGCCGGAAAGCCTCCACGGCGTATTGATCGTACGCAGTGACGAAGATGAAATGCGGCAGCGTGGCGCCTGACTCGCGCAGTTCGCGCACCACGGCCATGCCGTCCTGTCCAGGCATGTGCACATCCAGGAAGACGAGGTCAGGCTCGATCTTTTGGATCAACTGCACGGCCTCGAATCCGTTGCGGCCCGTGGCCACGACATCCACTTCCGGAAAGTCCCGCAGCAGGTAGGTCAGCTCGTCCGAAGCCAACTGTTCGTCGTCCACGATGAGGGTGGTCAAGGTGGCAGTCGCACGTTCGCGCATCGAGTTGGTATTATAACATTTCGCCCCGCGCCGTCATTTTTTCGCCGTAGCGCGGCAGGCGCCCTGCTCTTGGCTACGCTGAGCCGCCGACGGCTCGCCCGGAGGCTGCCTGAACCGAGAGGAGAAAGCTTTGTCCACTCAACAAAACGTGCCCATCGCGCCCGCGCAAGGAAAGCTCGGCGTGCTGATTCCCGGCATGGGCGCCGTTACCACCACGTTCATCGCGGGCGTGGAGGCGATCAAGCGCGGCATCGCCAAGCCGATTGGGTCAGTCACCCAGATGGCCACCATCCGGCTGGGCAAGCGCACCGACGGCCGCAGCCCGCGCATCCAGGATTTCGTGCCGCTGGCCGGGCTCGATGATCTGGTTTTCGGCGCTTGGGATATTTTCGAGGACAACTGCTTCGAAGCCGCCACCAAAGCCGGCGTGCTGGAAACGTCGCTGCTCGAGCAACTGCGCTCGCCGCTCTCGGCCATACGCCCGATGCCCGCGGTTTTCGATACCGATTACGTGCGTCGCCTGGATGGACCCAACAAGAAGGCGCGCGGATCCAAAATGGATCACGCCGAGATGCTCATGGAGGATATTCGCAACTTCCGCGAAAGCACTGGAGCGGCGCGTCTGGCCATGATCTGGTGCGCGTCGACTGAGGTGTTTCATAAACCGGCGGCGGTGCACCAAACGCTCGCTGATTTCGAATGCGGATTGCAGAAGAGCGACCCGGAGATTTCACCCAGCCAAATTTATGCGTACGCCGCGTTGAAGATGGGCGTGCCGTTCGCCAATGGCGCGCCGCATTTGAGTTCGGACGCGCCGGCGCTGCTCGAACTGGCGCGCGAACGCCAGGTGCCCATCTGCGGCAAGGATTTCAAAACCGGCCAGACGTTCATGAAGACGCTCATCGCGCCGGGGCTGAAATCGCGCATGCTGGGCTTGAGCGGCTGGTTTTCCACGAACATACTGGGCAATCGGGATGGCGAAGTGCTGGACGATCCCGGCTCCTTCAAATCCAAGGAAGAATCGAAGCTCGAAGCGCTCGACCAGATCCTGCAGGCGGACTTGTACCCCGACCTGTACAAGAACTTCTATCACAAAGTCCGTATTAATTACTATCCGCCGCGTGGCGACGCCAAGGAAGGGTGGGATAACATTGATATCTTCGGCTGGCTGGGGTATCCTATGCAAATCAAAATCGACTTCCTTTGCCGTGACTCAATTCTGGCCGCGCCGCTGGTGCTGGACTTAGTACTGTTCATGGACCTGGCGCAGCGCGCCGGTATGCGCGGCATCCAGGAGTGGCTGTCATTCTATTTCAAGGCGCCGATGCACGCGCCGGGACTCTATCCGGAACACGATATCTTTATACAACTCATGAAGCTTAAGAATACTTTGCGCTGGATGCGAGGAGAGGATTTAATAACCCATCTGGGCTTGGAATATTACGATTAACCAAAACCCCGGATTCAGCACTCAACACCCTTTATGAAGGTTCTTGTCATCGGCGGTACTTTATATATCGGCCGGCAACTGGTGAAGGCGTTATGCGACGCCGGGCACGACGTGGCCGTGCTGCATCGCCGCGAGGAACACGATCTGGCACGGCGGGTGGAGAACCTGACTGCCGACCGCAACGATGCCGCCGCCGTAAAGCAAGCTCTGGCCGGCCGCCGCTTCGACGTGGTCTACGATAACGCCTACGATTGGGAGCGCGGCACGACCGTCTTCCAAGTGGAAGCCACCGTGCGGGCTTGTGGCGAAGGCCTTTCGCGCTACGTTTTCATGTCCAGCGTGGCCGCCTATGGCGACGGCTTGAATCACTACGAAGGCGACGCGCTGGCGCCGGACAATCATCCTGATATGTACGTCCGGAACAAAGCCACGACGGAACGCATGTTATTCCGCCTGCATCACCGGCATGGACTGCCGGTAGTGACCTTCCGGCCGCCGTTCATTTATGGCCCGGGCAACCCATATTACCGCGAAGCATTCTTTTGGGACCGCATTCGGTTTGGGCGCCCGATCATCATTCCCGGTGACGGCCACCGCTTGATGCAGTTCGTTTATGTCAAGGATCTGGTGCGCGCCCTGGTGCGCGCGATGGAAGTGCCTAGCGCCGAGGGCGAAGCGTTCAATATCGGCGACAACCGCCCCTTGACGCAGGTCGAGGTGGTGCAGGCCCTGGCGGCGGCCGCGGGCAAGACCCCGCAGACCGTGCGGGTGCCGCGGGAAGCCATTTTGCACGCGGGCGGCAACCCGATGGGCGAGCCTGCGTACTTCGGTGTGTACTTCGATGTGCCGCCGATCACTGAGAAAATGGGCAAGGTCACGCGCGTGCTGGGCGTCAAGCCCACGCCGTTCGAGACCGGTTTGCGCGAGACCCGCCGCTGGTATTTGAAGAACCGAAACGGCCGCGCGCCGAATTTCGCCTTCGAGGACCGCCTGCTGGCCATGGCCGCGCGTGCCGCCGGGGGCGGGAACGGCGGCAACCACGCGGGTGCATAGCGGTTATTATTAATCCGATGGCTCTCCAACTGGACGATGTGGAAGTGCGCGTGCTCGGCGCCATGATGGAAAAGGAAATCGCCACGCCCGAATACTATCCCCTTTCGGTCAACGCGCTGGTGAACGCGTGCAACCAGAAAACCAATCGCGAGCCGGTGGTTTCATACGATCAGGATACGGTTGAAACGGCGCTTTCAAGTCTGCGTGCCAAGGGGCTGGCCGTTCGGATTTCCGGCGCCGGCATGCGCGTGGCTAAGCATTCGCACCGCTTGTCGGAGTCCTTCAACTTAGGCCGCCGCGAGTCTGCCGTGCTCTGCATGCTGATGCTGCGCGGACCGCAGACCGTGGGCGAACTGCGCGGCCGCACCGAGCAGCTCTACCAGTTCGACGATCTGGCGGCGGTGGAGAATTGCCTGACCCGGCTGATGGAATGGGAGCCTGATCCGCTGGCCACGCGCCTGCCGCGCCAGACCGGATACAAGGAAACCCGCTACGCGCACCTGCTCGCGGGGGAGCCGTCCGCGCAGCCCGCGCCGGCGACGCACGCTTCCGTCCCGCGAGAAGATGCCGTCGCCCACTTGCGGGCTACGGTCGACAGGCTCGAACACGAAGTCGCGGAGTTGAAGCAGCAGTTCGCCGAGTTCCGGCGGCTGTTGGAGTGACGGGTGGATACCAAGGTTCACACGATACTTTTCGAGTTGCGCGCCGAGTTGGAAACCCTTTACGGCGAGCGCCTTATGGATTTGATCCTGTTCGGATCTCAGGCCCGCGGTGACGCACGCCCGGACTCGGACATCGATGTGCTGATCGTGCTGCGGCCGCCGGTTGATTCGGGGGAGGAAATTCAACGCACGAGCCTACTCTTCAGCGAACTGTGCCTGCGCTACAACGTGCTCGTCGCGCGCCTATTCATGGATGAAGACCGGTATTTGAGGCGGGAGGGACCCCTGCTGCGGAACATCCAGCGCGAGGGGATCGCGGTATGAAAGAAGAGGTCCGCGATTTCCTGCTCAAAGCCCACGACAGTGTTCGGGCAGCCAAGCTACTTTACGCCGGCGGATTTTATGGTTTTGCGGTGTCCCGCGCTTACTATGCAATGTTCTATGCTTGCCGATGATTTGGCGTTCTCGACTCATGCGGCCGTGATCGCCGAATTCGGCCGGCGCTTTGCTCACACTGATCGAGTGCCACGCCGGCTGCACCGGTACCTGATTGATGCAGAGGCACAGCGTGTTAAGGGTGACTACGACCCTGTCGATTCCTTTACTCAAGCCGATGCCGCCAGGCACATCGCGAACGCGGAGGAGTTTTTAGAAGCTAGCGAGCGGATACTCGGCTCTCCGTTGATCAACCAAAAGTCGAACACGCCATGATAAGCCCCGCCGCCATCCTCGCCGCTTGATCACCGTTATAGTGCGATACTTTTGAAGAAGGGCCAACTCTAATGCAGTTTACCTATAATCCCCAGTACAACGTCGCGTACATGCGGCTGAGAGAGGAGACAGTCGAGGTCGAAACGCTGCGCATCAGCGACGAACTGAATATCGATCTGGCACCGGACGGCGCGGTCTATGGCATCGAGCTGCTCAATGCCGACGAACACCTCCGCGAAGCATGAAACCACCCGACCGCACCTCCGCTGCCATCCTCGCTGCCCCGCGCGGCCCGATTATCGTCGCCTCCATCCCCGTCGCCGAACCGGGCACGGGCGAAGTGTTGATCAAGATGGAAGCCTGCGGCCTGTGCCATTCCGATCTGTTCGTGGCCTCCCTGGAAAAGTTGCCGGTGGCGCCGCTGACGCTGGGCCATGAAGGCATCGGACGGATCGAAGCGCTGGGGCCGGGCATCGACGGCTTCGCACCAGGCGACCGCATCGGCATCACATTCCTGGCGTCCACGTGTGGCGCATGCGCGTTGTGCCGCACTGGCCGCGAGCGGTTCTGCGCGCGTCAGCTCAACTTCGGATACACGGCGCAAGGTGCGCTCGCCGCCTACATGGTTGCGCCGGCACCCATGCTGACGCGCGTGCCGGAATCGCTGGCCGCCGACGAGGCCGCGCCGCTGTGCTGCGCCGGCTGGACCGCTTACGGCGCTCTGCGTGAAGCCGCCCTCGCGCCTGGCCAGTCCGTGGCCATCTTCGGCATGGGCGGCCTGGGCCATCTTGCCATTCAATACGCGCGCCATCTCGGGCTGCGCGTAGCCGCCGTGGACGTCTCCGAACCCAAGCTCGAAATGGCGCGCAGCCTGGGCGCGGAACTGGCGGTGCTTTCCGATAACGCCGGCCGTGCCCTGCACAAGCAATGGGGCGGCGCCGATGCCGCCATCGTGCTGACCGGCTCGCCCGTCGCCATCCAACAAGCGTTCCGCGTGCTCAAGCGCGGCGGTACGCTCATCACGTCCGGGCTTTCCTCGAACCAGTTCGAATTGCCCATTGTCGATACGGTACTCAAGGGCATCTCGATCCGTGGCAGCTTCCTCGGCAATCGCGATGATTTAGCGGAAGTCTTCCGGCTTGCGGAAGCCGGCGTCGGACGCCCCCATATGGAACGGCACGCCATCGACGAAGCGCCCGAACTGTTCGAAAAGATGCGCCGCGGCGAAATCCTGGGCCGCGCGGTCATCGTGTTTTGATCGCATTCTGCTAAGATGTGGAGGCTTTCCTATGCCAGACGTTTACCCGCCGCCGCCTGATTTCTACCAGCAAGCTAACGTGCCCGGTCTCGACTCCTATCACCTCCTCTACCAGCGCGCCGCCGACCAGCCGGAAACTTTTTGGGGCAAGCTCGCCGATCACGAGCTGTTCTGGTTCCAAAAGTGGTCCCATGTCTTCGAATGGAAGCCGCCCTTCGCCAAGTGGTTCGTAGGCGCGAAAACCAACGTCAGCTTCAACTGCCTCGACCGGCATCTGGCCACGCGCCGCAATAAGGTAGCGCTGCTATGGGAAGGCGAGCCGGGCGAGCAGCGCATGATTTCCTATCAGGAACTGCACCGGCTGGTGTGCCGTTTCGCCAGCGTGCTGCAACAGCGCGGTTTG
>Ga0073928_10005365_pt1 | contig 18061 bp, 15 predicted proteins | sample PaiPotPPA55metaG_FD_76969 | JGI IMG/M metagenome (GOLD analysis project Ga0073928, IMG submission 76969) | Iron sulfur acid spring bacterial and archeal communities from Banff, Canada, to study Microbial Dark Matter (Phase II) - Paint Pots PPA... ... | reverse complement strand
GAGCCAGCGGTAGGCCGCCAGACAGTCGTCGAAGGCGCCGGGGAAGGGTGTTTCCGGGGCGAGCCGGTAGTCCACGACGTGCACGCGGGCGTTGGCGCCCAGTGCCACCGCGGCCGCTAGGGCCAGATACCGATCCGGTGGGGAGCCGCTGACGTAGCCGCCGCCGTGAAAGTACACGACGGTCCGATCGGGCTGGCCGTCCTGCGGTTCGACGGTGATGGCCGGTACTCCGCCGAGGTCGGTGGCTCGCCGTTTCACCCCCTCCAGCTGGTCGCCTTGGTTGAAGTCGCGCGTGCTGTCCGTGTCGACTCTGGCTGGCCTGGCTCGCAGGAATTCGACGAACGCCTGCAACAGCAGCGACGGTCCGCCGGCTCCATCGGGCCCTGGGGGTGCGGCCGGCAGAAGACCTGCCGGCTCAGAGTCCGACGCACTATCAGGGAAGCTTTCGCCGTACATCGGCAGACCACTTGCCGACTGCGACGGGGTGGCCTCGTCCTGGATGACATCCCAGTGCTCGATCAGTGCCCCGTCGGCGACCCGCACCACGTCGGCGACAATCCAGTTCGCCGGCCGACCGATATTGGAGAACCGCCCATGCAACATGACGTAGTCGCCGTCGGCGACGACGAGTTGGTGCTCGTAGCGCAGATCGGGCGGCGAGGCCTTGACGAGGTCGAACAGCCCGGTGCGGCCCGGCTCGATGTGAGCACTGTGCTGAATGTAGTTCGGCGACCAAAACCGTTCCGCAGCAGCGTAATCGCGTTTGTTGAACAGTGTGTCGAACGCCTCGATCACCAGCGCCTTGTTTGCATCTTCGGTCCCGGTCATGACTGCCTCCCTGGGTTTTGTTGGTTGCGAACCTGTTCGGCTTCATCGCCGACTGAACAGCTGTCGTCGGGTTAGATCTGGTTGTAGCCGCCGTCGACGGGGAGGGCGGCGCCGGTGGTGAAGCTACTCAGGTCGGAGGCCAAAAACACCACCGCGTTGGCGACTTCGCGGGTTCGGGCCAGCCGGCCTAGCGGGATACCTTGACTGCGTTGGGCTTTAAATTCGGTGGCGTCGATAGCGGGGTTCTCGTCGGCGAGTGCGGCGAGACCCGCGGTGTCGGTGGATGCGGGGTTGACGGTGTTGACGCGGATGCTGCGGTGGGCCAATTCGTTGGCCCAGGTGCGGGCCAGCGAGCGGAGCGCGAAACCGTGCGCTCCCCGACACCGTCCCATTCGCCTGCCTCACGCTGACGATAGAGCGGACGCGATCGGAAGCTGCTGTTGCTGTGTCGCCGGGCTAGATTTCGTAGATCTCGTCGTATTCGAGCGTCATGAGGTTCTCGATGACAAAGGGAAGGGTGTCAACTCGTTCTCGGACGGCGTCGATGCCGGGTCCCTCGAGGAGAAAATAGCCCCCCGGCCCGGCGGTGCGCCGGTATGCAGATTTGATGACGCCCTCGGCCTTGAGCTCCCCCAAGACCCGCATCTCGTCGTCGCGGTAGGGCGCCAGCGCATCCGGACGGGCTATCGAAAATTTGGCGATCGCGATCATGTGTCCCTCTCCTAGTTCCTGAGCTATGTCGTGGTGCTTACCAGTTCCAACGACAGTAGTGTGATCTATACGATCATGTCAAAGGGGGGCCGGACGTGAACAGCGCCGGCTCACCGGGTTGCCTTCCACCGTCACCGGATGGCTGGTCGGCGCATGTGTTGTCCGGCCAGTTCGGTACGTTCTTCGGCAGCTCGCACGATCAACTGGGGGCGCACCAGCAGACCCGTTCCCCGGACAATAGACAGATACAACAGCATTACGATTCAGTCATGTCGCCGTTCAATTGAGCTATCGTTGGAGTATGGATTGGCCAGCCACTGACAGATACGGACTGTCACATGCCCCCGGCGGGCTCGGTTTTGTTCAAGACGTCCTCAACACCCATCCCACCCAACGGCCAGCGACGGCAGACCTGCTCGCTGACCTTGACAGCGCACAAACTTGGCTGGACGGGGCGTTGCAGAACTGGTCGCACGAAACCGGAGTGCCGCAAAGCCGTGTACTACTCGCCGAAGCCGACCTGGACAAGCTTCGTGGCCTTCGCGCTGATCTGACAAGCTTGCTGCGCTCCGCCGATCAGCTTCACGACGGGCCACTGTTGCCGTCGGCATCGGTTTCCGCGCGGGTCGGACCCGACGGTATGGCGTTGCTGGAGCCGCGCGGAGACGGACACCGCCGGGTCAGCGCGATCGTGCTGATTGAGATGTTCACCGCCCAACGATTGGACACCTGGCGCCGACTGAAAATCTGCCGCAACGAGGTGTGCAGTTCGTCGTTCTACGACCGCTCCCGCAACAACAGTGCCGTGTACCACGACTCGCGGGTATGCGGCAATGCCATCTACCTGCGCGCGTCACGGGCCCGCAAGCGTCAGGGTGCGCTCAACACCAAACAGGACACAAAGGACACCGAAAAGCTTTGACACTCAAGCCTTTGTTGACAGCCGGCCGCATGGTTCGGGCGGTCTTGCTGGTAGTGGTCGGGCGGCCGGTCGCGGCGGGCTTGTCGACGCCACAACAGGGCCATCCATCCGGTCAGTAGTAGTAATGGGGACGCCCTTAGCTCCACGTATTTACGCAGGTCAGCGGGTTGAATTCGGGCGAAGGATCTGAGTCCACGCCGGGAGTCCGCAGATCTGCGACAGCCTCAACCCGCCAGGCACGGCGGCATCACGGCGGGCAGCTAACTCACGTCGACACCGCGCCGGAAGTGTGGATGGCATCCACATCGCTACCGGAATACCCCAGGTGACGTTTGTCGCTACCGTCCATCAGTGAATCAGCCACCTGCAGACCACCGGATTTTGATTACACGCGGCGTTGATGTCAGGTAAGGATCCCGAGCACGGCAGGCCGTTGTCCTGGACGCAGCCCGGTGGCATAGCTGGGCATGGCGTGCCGTCGGGCCTCACACACGCCTGGTCTTGAGGACCGGCGTAGGCAGAAGGTGCGCAAGTGAACGCCATCGCCAAAGCGACGACGGCAGCACTGCAAAGCAATCGGCTGCATCTCATGGACTGTTGCCTTTCTCGGCGAAACTACTCGTCGCTAAAACTTGCCGGGAGCCGCTTGCCAGCAAACTTCGTGGTCGCTCTGACGTTATCCCGCAACAGGACCTCTTCGAGCCAAATCTGCAAATTAATGCACAGAAATGCAAGGGGCCAGATCCAACGCGTGGGGGGTCGCCAGCGGTGTCGGGCAACTCGCGCGCAACCGGGGTTCGATTCCTCGTGGCTCCATCACGCGGTCAATATCGGCGGGGGTGACGGTCAGCATCGGTGCACCGCGACGTCACACCGCGCAGGGCACGCGGCCCTGCCAGCGACCCGCCCTGCGGGTCCGCGCGCGGAGCGCTCAGAAGGTGCGCTGGAAATGGTTCACGTAGGGAAAACCGCAGTCCACCGTCACGAACCATTTCGTGCCTGTCGCCAGTCCCGGGATCGGCAGGTCGTACGTGGTGATCGGCAAGTTGTAGCTGCCTTTCGGCGGTAGCGCGAACGGCGGCGACACATAGGTAGGCAACCCCTGCAACGGTTGGTTCGGGTCCGGCGTGGCGGTATAGCTGCACTGCGGCAAATCGGCGAACGTGTTGTTGGTGATGTGGGCGGTGAGGCCAACGCCGGGTAGCCAAGGATCCCAGGCAACACTTAAATCCGGCCCCTTTGCCTGTGCGGTTGCCGCCCCCAAAAACAGCAGGGCGGGTGCGGCAGCGGCTGCGGCCACAGCCGAGGCGATCAGCTTCGTCTTCAGGTTGGAGGTGGTGGTGGTCACGATGCGTTCCTTTCCGTAGTCGCGGCCCCTGCTGGGCCGCTCACTGGTATGAGCGGCGGCCCCCCACCGGTCGGACACTTTTCGACAACTCTCTCGGTCTTGGGCGTTGTCGATTCGTGCGCCGTTAGGTTGCGGGTGGTGGCTACCTTTGGAAGCAGACTCACGACAAGGAAACGAGGCACCATCCATGACTGCAGATTTGCCTGATAGCGCACTGGAACTGCGTTCGTTGGTGACGTCGAAGGGGACGCTCGAGCTCTCACTGCACGACGTCCCAGTTCCGACCCCTGCCGCCAATGAGGTCTTGGTACGCGTGGAAGCCTCGCCGATCAACCCGTCAGACTTGGGGCTCCTCATCGCCGGGGCGGACATGACCACCGCGACGGTCGCAGGCACGCCGGAGCGCCCCATCGTCACGGCGTCGTTGGGAGCGGGGGCACTGGAAGGCCTTTCGGCACGAGTCGACAAACCGCTTCCAGTGGGTAATGAGGGTGCCGGCACCGTCGTGGCCGCGGGGTCGTCGCCCGCGGCGCAGGCCCTTCTGGGGAGAACGGTGGGGATCGCCGGCGGTGCGATGTACACGCAGTATCGAGTGATTGATGCTTCCGGGTGTCTTGTCCTGCCCGAGGGGACCACAGCCAGGGATGGTGCGTCGTCCTTCGTCAATCCTCTGACGGCTCTCGGAATGCTGGAAACCATGCGCCGCGAAGGCCATTCCGGCCTGGTACACACAGCTGCGGCGTCGAATCTGGGCCAGATGCTCGTCAAGCTCTGCATCGGCGACGGGGTGCCGCTGGTCAATATCGTCCGCAAGCCCGACCAAGAGGAGCTGCTGAGATCACTGGGCGCGGTCCATGTCTGCAATTCGGGTTCGCCGTCGTTCTCGACGGATCTCGTTGAGGCTCTGCAGGCGACCTCGGCGACGCTTGCGTTCGACGCCACGGGCGGGGGCACGCTGGCGAGTCAGATTCTCAGTGGCATGGAGGAAGCGGCCAACTCGACCGCGGCGGAGTACTCACGGTATGGGTCCTCCGTCCACAAGCAGGTGTACATATACGGCGGACTCGACACGGGTCCGACGATCCTCAATCGGAACTTCGGCATGGCGTGGAGTGTTGGAGGGTGGCTGCTCACCCCATTCCTTCAGAGCATCGGGGGCGAGGGCGTTGGTCGGCTCCGGGCCCGGGTGGGCGCGGAGCTCACCACGACGTTCGCGAGTACCTACACCCGGGACGTTTCACTCGCCGGCATGCTCCGCCCCGATGCGTTCAACGGTTACGTCAAGCGGGCGACCGGGGAGAAGTTCCTGGTAACTCCGCAGGCGCTCCCGTGACCGACAGCGCAACCAGTCGCGACCGCGAGGCGCGCGGGCGCGATGTTCGCCTGAGCCGCTCGATCGACCACGGCATAAGGGTCATCCGCGGCCGATTTGGACGGCTTTCACCACGAGCAGCACCGCGCCGACGATGAGGTAGCCACGTAGGGCGAGCATCCCGAGTCGGGTACCGGCCGACCACTTGACGGGCTGCAACAGGGTCAACGGAGGCATCCGCCAGCTGGTGCGGTCTCCGACCCTATGTGAGAGTGGTTCGGGGCCGGTGGATTCGGGTTGCCGATTCGCCGACCATCGCAGGACTACGATCGCGGCGGCGGCGAGCACCACCATAGCGATGGCGAGGTAGCCGGTGACCGCGATGACATCGATATTGGGAAACAGGGTGGTGGCCATCAGGATCCCCGACAGCAACAGCAGCACGCCGACGATGAGGCAGGCGACCACGTTGAGCCAGGACCGGTTCACCCACGGGCCCAACACTTCTCGGTCGTTGCACAGCAGCAGCAGAAACACGCTGGCGCTGGGCAACAGCAGCCCGGCCAGGGCTTGCACGGCGGTGGTGATCAAACCCAACGGTGCGCCGGGGATGAGCACGATCGCTGCCGCCACCGCGACCATCGCGGTGTACGACAGGTAGAACTGCTTGGCGTCGGCAAAGCCGCGGTGTAGGGAGTGTTTGAGCCCGAACACGTCGCCGAAGGCGTAGCTGGTGGCCAGGGTGACCGCGGCGGCGCCGACGATCGACGCATCCAGCAACACGATCGCGAACGTCGAGCCCAAGACGGTGCTGTGTTGACCGAGCAGATGGGCGACGTTGCCCGCATCGGTGAAGCCGCCCTGGGTGTTGGTGGAACGAGCGGCCCAGTCCCCGGTCATCACCAGCGCGGCTGCGCCGATCACGACCACGAAGGCGCCCAACACGGTGTCGGCGCGTTCGTAGGGGATGAATCGGGGTGTAATGCGTTTATCGACGACATTGGACTGCTGAAAGAACAGCTGCCATGGCGCCACCGTGGTGCCGACGATGGCGATGATGAGCAGCACCGCATCTGAGCTGATTCCGCCCGCAATGGTGGGCACCACAAAGGATTTGGCGGCATGTCCCCAGTGCGGGTGCGACATCAGCACCATCGGGATCTGCAGCAGGGTGATCGCGACGAACACGAACATGGCCCGTTCCCAGCGGCGGAAGCTGCCGGTGGCCATGATCGCGATCAGCGCGACCGCGGCGGTGGGCACCACGATGTATTTGGAGATGCCGATGTAGTCGGCGGCCAGGCTGATGCCGATGAATTCGGTGACGATGGTCAAAAAGTTCAGCAGGAACAGGTCACCGACGGAGAACCAGCCCCAGCCGCGGCCGAAACGTTCGTTGATCAGCCGAGCGTGCCCCACACCGGTGACCGCGCCCAACCTCACCACCATTTCCTGGTTGACGATGAGCACCGGGATCAGCAACAGCAGCACCCACAACAGGGAATAGCCGTAGTTCTGGCCGGCCTGCGCGTAGGTGGCCACCCCGCCGGCGTCGTTGTCGCCAACCATCACGATGATCCCGGGGCCGACAATGGCCAACAGGGTCATCAAGCGAATTTTCATGGTGCGGGGACGCTCGGTGTCGCCGACGCTGATGCGGCCGAAAGCACCCTCGATATCACCTAGGTGCGCGCTATCCAGCACCGCGGAGTGCGCGGTAGGCGCCGGGTCGGGGCGCTTGGCCAGCGCGGATGACGTCTCCGCGCGGGTGGTCGTGTTGTTGTCGTCGCTGGTCATGGCCGGTCAGTCCGTGGAGGTGGTTGCGTCGTGATCGTCAGTGGCGGTGCCCTCGGCGGTGTCGCGCATCGGCCTGGGGGCCGGGTCGCGGCGGCGCCAGTCCTCGGGGATGGTGGCCTCCAGTACGTCGTCGACGGTGACCACACCGAGCACCCTGTCGTCGTCGTCGACGACCGGAATGGCATACAGGTTGTAGTCCGCCATCAACAACGCGACGTCGGTCAGGTCCGCGTCGGCGGTGACCCGCACCGGGTCGGAATCCATCAGCGCCGCAACGTTTTCGGATGGGTCCGCCTGCAGCAGGCCGATCACCGATACCACCCCGGCCAGCTGCTTGTCCTCGTCGAGGATGTGCATCTTCAGCAATGCCTCCGGCTGCACGGTGCGCGCCGCACGGATGATTGCCAGCGCCTCAGCGGCGGTGGCCGCGGGCCCGCAGGAGACGAAGTCGACGTTCATCAGCCCGCCGGCGCTGTCAGGGTTGAAGCCCATCAGGGTGATCACCTTGGTGCGCTGGGGTGCGGGCATCAGATCCAGCACCCTGCGTCGGCGGGACTGACGCAGGTCGGCGATCGCGTCGGCGGCGTCGTCGGCACGCATCCGTCCCAACAGCGCAGCAACCTCGGTGTCGGGCATGTCGTTGAGCAGCCGGCTGGCCTTGTCCGGGTCGAGTTCCTCGAATACATCGGCTTCCAGCTCGGGGTTGCTGCGCACCTGGTCGAGGATTTCCCCGCCCTCGGCTTTGTCGGCTTCCTCGAGCAGATCGGCGATGTCGGCGGGTTTGAACGCACCCACCCGGCCCGCCAGACCGCGCACCGCCCTGGAGCTGTCGTGACCGATCAACGGCTCGAACGCCTTCCAGTCCCGCGCCGCATGCCCACCCGAACTTTTGATCAGACCGAACAGCCGCGGTGGGCGGCGAGTGTCCAGCCGCGTCAGCACCCACCCCTCACCGGTGTCTTCCAGTTCCGCGTCGTAGGCCGACACCAACTCCACCGCGGCCACGTCGATCAACCGATGCCCAAGCACATCGGCGCGCAGCAGCACCTCACCGTCGCGGCGCTCAAACCCACGCAAATCAATCTTGTTCTTCGCCAACACAACCCGGTCCGGCGCGTACTCGTGGATGGACTTGCTACCCACGAATATCTGCCGCCCACCAACCCCGGCCACGATTCCGGTCACCAACGGATACTCATCGGCGCCCCGCAGCCGGACGATCACATCCTCGACCCGGCCCACCACGTCACCGGAGCGCGCCACCACCGGGGCACGCAACAACTGTGACAAGTGAATGACCGGCGGCGCGGCACTGGCATGTTCGGGTGCGCTGCTTGACTCGCTCACGTGTTCTCCTCAGCAGTTGAGACGTTCACTGGCATCCGCCAAGACCACCATTGCATCGATGCTTGGCTGACCATCGGGTGTGCAGCGGGGAGGTTGTTCATCACGGCCATGCGCGGTTTGCCTCGTTTCCGTTGTGTCGTTGGCGATTTCGGTTACAGCCAGGCCTGGTAACGGTGCAGGTAGTGCTTCTTGACCAGATGGGCCGCCAGCCCGTAGGCGGCCAGCACCGCAACCAGCCAAACCAGGTAGCCCGCCGGTGGCGAGGCCATCCCCAAGCCCGCCCCCAGCGGGGTCAGCGGCAACAACGATCCGATCGCCGCCACGGTGAGCGTTGCGAGCACCACGGCACGCGCTGGCCGTGCTCCGCGCCACGGCATGGTCGGAGTCCGTAGCACGAGCACCACCAGCAGTTGGGTGAGCAGCCCCTCGACGAACCAGCCGGTCTGAAACATCGCGGGCTTCTCGCTGAGGTCGAACACCCACCACAACATCGCGAACGTGGCCAGGTCGAACACCGAACTGAGCGGGCCGAAGATGAGCATGAATCGGATCAAACCACCGGACTGCCAGCGCCGAGGGGCACGCAGGTAGTCGTTGTCGACCCGATCCCACGACAGGGCGAGTTGCGCGGTGTCATAGAGCAGATTCTGCACCATTAGCTGGATCGGCAGTATTGGCAGGAACGGCAGCAGCGCGCTGGCGGCCAGCACGCTGAGCACGTTGCCGAAGTTGGAGCTGGCCGTGATCTTGACGTACTTCATCGTGTTGGCCAGGGTGCGGCGGCCCTCGACCACCCCGCGCGCCACCACCGCGAGGTCCTTGTCCAGCAGGATCATGTCCGCGGCGTACTTGGCTACCTCGGCAGCGGTGTCCGCGGCGATACCGGCATCGGCGATCCGTAACGCCGGAACGTCGTTGATGCCGTCACCGAGAAACCCGACCGCGTGCCCATCCTCGCGCAGCGCCGCCACGATCCGCGTCTTGTGCGCCGGCGTCAGCTCCGCGAAAACGGCTGCTTGCGCGGACACGGCACTGAGCGCCCGGTCGCTGAGACGGTCGATCTGCTGGCCCACGACGACGGTGTCGGTAGGAACGCCGACCTGCGCCGCCACCTGCCGCGCGACGGTCTTGCTGTCCCCGGTCAGCATTTTCACCGCGACCCCGTGCTCGGCGAGGCTGCGCACCGCGGCGGGAGCGCTGTCGCGGACCGGATCGACCAACCCGACGAACCCGGCCAGCACAAGATCCTGCTCGTCGGATTCGTCGTAGCACTCAAACCGCGCGGGCCCGTACTTCACGGCCACGGCCAGCACCCGCATACCCTGCTTGCGGTAGGCCTCGACCAGATCGTCGGCCTCGGCTCGCAGGTCGTCGCCGAAGGTGGCGACGTCTTCGTCGAGGCGCGCGCGGGTGCAGCGCGGCAGAACCCGGTCGGGGTCGCCCTTGCAGATCATGATGTGCTCACCGTGCTGGCGCGCCACCACCACGGTGGCGCGGCGACGGGTGTGGTCGAAGGCGATCTCGTCGACCTTCTCGAAGGCGGCGTCAGCGGTCACAGCCATGTCCTGCTCGCCGAGCAGTTCGGCGATGGCGTCGTCGAGCCGGTCATGCGCCCCGTCTTGGAAATGCACGCCCAGATAAGCGAGTTCGGCGACCGCATCGTCGACGCGTCCGGTCATATCGATGCTGTGCGCGTAGACGATGCGGTCCTCGGTGAGGGTGCCGGTCTTATCGACACACAACACGTCCAGCGCGCCGAGGTCTTGAATCGCGTTAAGGCGGCTGACGACCACCCGCTCCCTCGCGAGCCGGGTAGCGCCGCGGGCCAGGTTGGTGGTCACGATCACCGGCAGCATCTCCGGGGTCAAACCGACCGCGACCGCGACGGCGAACATCGCCGCCTGCGCCCAGTTCCCGCTGACAATGCCGTTGACCGCCAACACGATCGGCACCATCACCAGCATGAACCGAACCAGGGTCCAGCCGACCGTGCGCACGCCGCGGTCGAAGCTCGACTCCGGACGTAACCCGCCAGCGGTGCGCGCCAACGCCCCGAAATAGGTGTGCCCGCCGGTAGCGATCACGACCGCGGTCGCCGCGCCCGCCACCACGGCGGTCCCCGAGAAAGCCAAACTCGGTGTGTCCACGACGGACTCGCGTGCGTGGCCGTGTTGTCGCTTTTGCGGCGCGACTGTCGTCTTGGCCACCGGCAACGATTCGCCGCTCAATCCTGACTGGTCGACCACCAGATCGGTCGACGACACGATCCGCAGATCCGCGGGCACGACATCACCGGCGTGCAGCACCACAATGTCGCCGGGCACCACGTCATGCAGCGACACTTCCCGATCTCGTGGATCCTGGTCGTGGCCGGCGCGGCGTCGCACCGTCACCGTCGATGCCACCAGATCCCGCAGTGCCCGGTTGGCCCGAACCGATCGGGTCTGCTGCCAGATGCGCAGCACCACGGCCAGCGCCACCATCACCGCAACCGTCACCGCGCCTCGGGTGTCACCGACCACCACGAAGACCACAGCCAGACCGGCCAGCAGTGCCACAAATGGGCTTCGCACCGCACCAATCACACGCGCCGCGACCCCGTCGTCGGGCGCACGAAACGGCTCATTCTCACCGAAGCGGCGCAACCGATCCGCCGCCTCCGGCTCGGTCAACCCCCGCGGGGAAGTTGCCACCCGCTGAAAAACCGTGAAGACCGGCGCCTCGGCCAGCTCCCTCAGCCGGGCATCATCGGCGACATCTGGCAGCCCCCGCGATGTCAGCCCAGCGACGGTTTCAGTCATGTCCGGTCCTCATCCCAATGGAGGCATCAGCCCTATCGAACGAAAGCGACGAACTCCACGCGGACCGTTGCGGCTAGCCCGACCCTGGCCGGAACCGGCGGCTCCGCACCGGCGCGTGGAGGCAGGTACGACTTCCCTCGTCCACCGGCCCCACCTCCAACCCACACGCTATGTCGTGCCACGCTCACAGACGCGGACACTAGTACACCCGAAACCCCCACGACAGTCAAACGCTTGCACAAGTGTCACAGATGCGTCAGCCTGACAGACGTCACCGAAAGGAAACGACGTGCCAACAACTCCGGCCACCGCAACGACAGCCAAACCCTTGTCGGCCGGGCTGCTGCAAGACACCGCGTCGATGTTCGCCCTGCTGTCGGCGACCGTGCGACTGCACATCCTGTGGGAGCTCACCCACGGCGACCGCGACGTGGGCACCCTTGCCGCCACCACGGGCCAAAGCATCGCCACCGTCAGTCATCACCTGAGTAAACTCAAGCTAGCCGGCGTCGTACGCGCCCACCGCCAGGGCAAGCGGATGGTCTACGTCATCGCCGACCCAGATGTCGTTGAGGTCGTCCGCCTCGCCATCGATCGACAACTCGAACAATCAGATGCCGGGAAGCGCGCGCGCCACGCCTGAGTGCAGACGGGCCCGGGTGTCGAAAAGATAAGCGGCGGAATGACTTTCAACCTCAGTCGGGCAGACGACGGTTGAGCAGCAGTCCCGCGAGCAGGGCTGCGGCCATCACGACTGCACCGAGGCGGATCCAGCTGGCACTGGCGTCGCCGTGGACGGATTCGTAGCCGATCTGTTGCTGCAGAGAGCTGTAGGCGTCCTTGAGTTCACCGAGGGTGCCAGCGCGAAAGGCCTGTCCGCCGGAGATGTCGGCGATCTTTTTGAGCGATTCGTCATCGACGGGTACGGGGATTTGGTTGCCGTCGATATCGACGGTGCCATACAGGGTTCCGAACGAGATCGTCGATATTTTCACGCCCTGTTCTTTGGCGGCGCGGGCAGCGGTGAAGGCCCCTCTGGGCTCGTTCGGGTCGGATGGCACCGTTTCCTTACCGTCGGATTCCAGCACGATGCTGGCCGGTGGTGGACCGTCGCCGCCGCCCATAACCGTCCCGAGCGTGGCGATGGCTTGCAGCGCGGTGAAGATGCCTTCACCGGTAGCGGTGCGCGGTTCGGGCTGCAGGGTGTCGATCGCACGGCTGACCTCGCCGTGGTCGGTGGTTGGCGAGACCAACAGCACGGCGCTGGAGGAGAACTTGACCAGACCGAGGTTGATGCCGGGGGTGAGGCTGTCGGCGAACTGCTTGCCTGCGGCCCTGGCCGCCTCGATGCGGCTGGGGGCGACGTCGGTGGCGATCATCGATTCGGACACGTCGATCACCAGCATCACCACGGCACGGTTGCGCGGAACGCGGACATTGTGGGTGGGCCCGGCCATGGCGGTGGTCAGCAATGCCAGCGCGACCAGCAACAATATTGCGGGCAGGTGACGCCACCGGGTCGAGCGCTTTGGTGCGAGGCTTTCCAGCAGCTCCATATTGGCGAACCGCAGCACCCGGCGCCGCCGGGCCCGAACGGCGAGCACATAGAGCGCCACCATGGCGGCGATCACCAGCGCGTAGAGGAAGAACCACGCGTTGGCGAACCCCGACAGGGTCAGCGGGCCCAGCAGTGGCACGTTCATGACACCGGGATCGGTTGCGGTGTGGACATTCTCGTGGCGGGCTGGCGGCGTCGCGGATGCGCGCGCGCCAGTGGTGGCACGGCGGCGGGGTTCTCGGGCACGAACGTCCTCTCGGTGTTGGCTGCCATGATCACGCCCCCCGTGACGGCCGCGTGGTGGCTATACGCGGGCAGCGTCAACGCCACGGCGGTCTTGTGGTTCAACTCGGCAGCCGACGGTTGATCACCAATGCCGCGGCCCCGGCAATGGTGGCGGCGATGACGGCCAGACGCAACCAGGCCGCCGCAGCAGGGCCCGGCACATTCTGATAACCGACTTGCTGCTGCACCGCGGCGTAACTGCGGCTCAGCTCGTCGATGTTGGTTGCGACATAAGTCTGCCCACCCGACAGCTGAGCGATCTGCTTAAGCATGCTGGGATCCACCGGCACCGGCACCCGCTCATTGTTGACCTCGACAAAACCGGCCGGGGTGCCGAACGAAATGGTTGAAATCGGCACACCCTGATCTTTGGAGGCCCGGGCCGCGGTATAGGCGCCGCGAAGGTTGTTCGGATTACCCGGCTTGTTCTCTTTGCCGTCCGACAACAGCACGATCCGCGCCGGCGGCGGAGTCGTAGCGCCGCTGCTGAGCACCGCGGCGACAGTTTCCACCGACTGCAACGCCGCGAAGATGGCATCACCGATCGCGGTCTGGTTGTCGGGCTTGAGGTTATCCAACGCGCCGATCGTGGCCTCGTGCTGCGGCGTCGGCGACACCAGCACGTTCACGTTACCGGCGAACGAGATGAGACCCAGATTGACACCCGGCGTCAGCTGCTCAGCGAACCGTTTGGCGGCCTGTTTCGCCGCCTCGAGCCGGCTAGGTGCCACGTCGGTGGCACGCATGGACTGCGACACGTCAATGGCCAGCATGATCACCGCCCGATTACGCGGTATATGCGTGTCACGAGTGGGTCCCGCTATCGCCACCGTCAGCAGCAGCAACGCAACCACCGACACCACGATCGGCACATGCCGCAACGGGTGGGCCCGGCGCGGAACAACAACGGGCGCCAGATCAGCGTCCGTGAATCGCCGCAACCGCCGACCACGGCGGATGTAGACAAGCACGTACAACGCCATCAATCCGACCGGCACCAACACGAACACGAACAACCACGGGCTCTGGAACCCCGACAGCGACAATTCACCCAGCCCCGGCACCGTCATCGCCGACGCCCATCGGCAGCGCCACGCATCCACCGGTCTGTACTTCTGCTCTGCCGGGGCCGATTACTGCCGCGCATGTTCACGGTCACAACAACGAAGGTAGCTCAATCAGACAGTTGCCCAATTTTGTGAAGTGAATAAACCTCCCCCAAAACCGTGGAGGCATGCACTACGAGCAGTGACATGCCCGAAACACGACGGAAGATCGACCCAGCAGCTCCTCGGACTGTTACAGGGCGACGGGCAGAACGCTGTCACCGGGCATGAGCAGCCCAAACGGAGGCGGCTCACCGACTCGCCAGGTGCCGTCCTGCAAGCTTCGGCCCGCCGCGCGAGCCCGTTGCAGGGCGCGCCGCGCCACAGGCAGCTGTTGAGCCTCCCAGGCCCTCAGCCGAGTTGGGATGTGCTGTGCCGTGACGCCGAGCAGCGCGGTGCCCAGCTGCCAGCCATCGTCCGCGGCCTTAGCGGTGCCCACACCGATGTGTGGGCGCAGCACGACCGCTGCGTCGCCGATGAGGCAGGATCGCCCGAACGCCATCCGGGGCACTTCTAGGTCGACGATCACCTGGATGAACGGGTCAGCGGTTTGTTGGACAACCTCGGCGAGCGGCGCCGGCAGATCAGTGTCCGCCGCCGAATGCAGTTGCTGAACGTGGCGGGTCTGGACCGCTCCGGGTGGCACGGTCAATTCTGCGGAGAAACCATTGCGGTCGGTGAGCAGGTCCGCGAGACGGTGTCCCGGCGCGATGTTCTGATACCAGAGCCAGTTGAACTGCACAGAGCCCTTCGGGCCGGGGATCGGGTAGGTCAGCAGGTGACCGCGCGGGAGGATCCGGTAGGTGAACGCGTCCAGCAATGTGCTCGCGGTGCTACCGCTGAGTTGGTCCATGTCGATGGTGCCGCGCCAGGTCACATATCCCGCGTAACGGGGTTGGGCGTCGGGCAACATGATCCGCCGTCCCGTCGACCGAATGCCATCGGCGCACACGACGAGATCCGCCGCCAAGGTCTGACCGTCGGTCAATGACAGCGTCGCGGCGTCGCCGTGGTTATCCAGGTGCGCAAGCTCATTCGACAGGTGATATCGCTCAGCGCCGAAAGCGTCCAGCAACCCTCGATACAGCTCGAAATACGACGCGAACCGGTAGGCGCAGGGTTGCTCGTCTGCGATCGAGCCGTGCTCATCGAGATACTGAAGCCTGTGGGCCGGCAGACCGATGTCGCCGATCGATTTGCCTGCCCGCTCCACAAGATAGCGAACCGTGGTCGGGTGCACGACGATGCCGGTCCCGCGCCCTTCCAACGGATTCGGACTACGTTCCAGAATGTCGACGTCCCAGCCCTGGTCTCGAAGAACCAGAGCTGCGGTGAGTCCGCCGAGCGACCCCCCGATCACAATGGCCCGCATGATGCGGCCCTCCCACCGGGGGGAACTGTTGGCGCGAACGGGGGAGGAGGGACCGTGACCATAGCCCCAGGATCGCCGCTGAGAGGTCGGTTGTCGTCGGCGCTGCCCGCCATTGTCGTGGCTGCCAACACTACCGCGTCATACCCACTAGCGGGGAAATCCTCGATCGCCCAACCAGATTGCGCAGCACGGTGTCATGCCGCGGGTAGGCTTTTCGGTATGCAGCCACGCGCAGATCTCTACCTCGACCGTGCGCGCGCGGACTCGTTCGGTGCCGCGGCGCGCGTCTACGACGCGCATAGGCCGCGCTACCCCGCCCAACTCATCGACGACCTCCTGATGCAGAGCCCTCAAGCGGTGCTCGACGTTGGCGCGGGTACCGGGATCGCTTCCGAGCAACTCCTCGCGAAGGGAGCTAATGTTCTTGCCGTTGAGCCAGATCCGCGGATGGCCGATATCGCGAGGGGCAAGGGAATCCCCATCGAGATCGGCACGTTCGAGAGCTGGGACCCCGCGCAGCGCCACTTCGACCTCGTGGTGTTCGGACAGTCCTTTCACTGGGTGAATCCCGATATCGCGTTGCCGAAGGCCCATCGACTGCTGACTAGCGGTGGACGTCTTGCATTGATGTGGAACCGCCTGTTCCCAACACATCCCACTCACAGCGACCTCGCCGAGATTTACCGGGACTACATGGATCCGGGTTCATCTGTGTTCGGCGGCCTGCCGAACGATCTCGTCGACACCGACCGTCGCACCGAGCGGATGACCGCCTCAATCACAGCTTCCGGATTCACCGTTGAGCAGCGCACGTACCCGCGCCACGCCCACTATTCCACGCAGCAGTGGCTTGACCTCGCATTCACCCATTCGAACCACCTCATCCTCGCCGCCGAGAAGGCTTCGGAGCTTCGAGCCAGGCTGGCAGAGCGGATCGGTTCAACGGGCGTGTCCGTGGGCGGAGATACCTTGCTGATTCTCGCCACCCGCCCATAGGAAGTTGCGGCGCAACTCTGGAATCACGCAACCGATTGGCTGGGCTCCGGCGGCCCCGGCACGCAGATATGTTGATGAATCTGTCGGGTGAGGTCATCGACTTTTTGCAGGATCTCCGTCAACTGTGTCGTGTTGTCGTAGGTGTGCAAGGCGAGCTCAGAGCTGACTTGGTCAGAGCGTTTGGCGGCGATCAGCAGGATTGCGCCCTGCAGGCCGGCGACCATTGAAAGCATGAGGTTGAGCAAGATATAGGGATAGGGGTCGAATCCGTGCTGGCCGTCCTCAGAGCCGCCGAGGTAGAACACGCTGTTGACGATCGCCCACACTCCCATGATGGCGACGAAGCCGAACACGAACGGCCACGAGCCCATGCTGTTGCGCATATGGTCAGCTGCACGTTCGCCCATGGTGAGTTGATTCCCGGTGCGGACCCCGGGATGTTTATGCCAGTGTCGCTGCCATTGCATCCTGGATGTGTCCTTTCGGTTGGTTGGTCGAAGACAACACGAGAGAGATTGTGACTGAATCGCCTGGCAGCCGCACACCTTACTGAGCGCCGGCGGCGAGTCGACGTCCAGCCTGCTCGGCAACGCGGGATGGTTGCTCGCCGAGGACTCCGCCCTGCGGGCTCGTCCGTGTAGACGATAAAACCTACTAATGAGTAAGTTCGTTCGGAGTGCGGATGGCCCGTCGGCAGGCTGACGGCAACTGGGCCGCTCGTGACAACGAATTCCGGCTGCACATGTAGCGCGGTACGCCACGGCGCCCGGACTACTCTCGGACCATGGCCGGTTCGGCAGCCAAGCGATGACCATTCCAGCGATCCCGATTGATCCACCCCTCACGGGCGACGATGCTTCGCCATCTAAGCCCGCGCCGTCAGCCATACGGAACATGGTGGTGTCGCTGGTTGGGGATGTCGGGCTTCCGGTGGCCGCGTACTCGATCGCCGAACTGCTGGGCGCGAGCACTTATACGTCGCTGTTGGCGGGCACCGTCGTAGCGGGCTTGCGGATGGGATGGGTCGCCATCCGGGAGCGGCGCTTCGACGTTTTCGCAACGTTTCTGCTCGTGCTGTTCGGCGCCGGGTTCGTTCTGACCTTCGTGACAGGCGACGTTCGGTTCGTGTTGGCCAAGGACGCGACCACCTCTGCGACGGCCGGGATGATTTTCCTCGGCAGTTGCATCGTCAATCGGCCGCTGGCTTATTACGCCGCGAAGCGCTTCGCCGGCGCCGCGGGCAGCGGGGAATTTAATGCCTCTGCAGACACGCCAATCATGCGCAAACGGTGGTATCGGGTCTCGCTGGTGTGGGGTATCGGTCTGCTCACCGATGCCGCGCTGCGGATCGCGTGCATCTATCTACTGTCCCCGGACATTGCTGCCAGCGCGTCCCAGGCGCTCATGGTTACCGCGTACACGCGGCTGGTTGCCTACACGATCTACACCGCCAAGAAGACCGCCAAACAACGCTCGGCCGTGGCGGAAGGACCAGACGTCCGCGACGAGTCCACGGATGCGCCGTAACGACCCTGATGACCCTCGCCGTCTTCGTTCAGGCCGTGCGGCTGCCGCAGGTCTAAGCACGCGCCTGAGCGGTGGCGACGCAGTTCCACTCCAGACAGACACGGGTTCCCGCCGCAGACGAGTCGACGGAGGCGTGGTCGGCGAGCGCCCG
>Ga0073928_10005363_pt1 | contig 18061 bp, 18 predicted proteins | sample PaiPotPPA55metaG_FD_76969 | JGI IMG/M metagenome (GOLD analysis project Ga0073928, IMG submission 76969) | Iron sulfur acid spring bacterial and archeal communities from Banff, Canada, to study Microbial Dark Matter (Phase II) - Paint Pots PPA... ... | reverse complement strand
GGCGGGCGGCGCCCAGGCGTACGCGGCCGGCCACGCCGAGGGCTCGCAGGCCGCACGGGAGGCGGCCGAGGAGGCCGAGCGCCGGGCCCGGCAGGGCCGGGAAGGCATGGGCGGGGACCAGGGCGGCACCGGCGCCGGAGTCTGATCGAGAAGACGCGGCGGGGCAGGGGCCCGAGCTCTGAAACGAGCTCGGGCCCCTGCATCTGTCCGCTTATCCGACTTCCGACTTCCGGCACCGTAGCTGCAGCGGTAGCTGTGGCTGTGGCTCAGGGCCAGATGTCGTCGCGGCGCCTGGTGTTGGTGTGCTTCGCCGTGGTCCGCGCACGATTGCGCGCCTTGGGCGTCGCGCTCATCAGGCCCGCACACTGCGAGCACCATTCGTTCGACCTGCGGGCCGCGGCCATCGCCGCCTTCACGTTGACGAACGAGTCCCCCATCGTGCCGTGGGTCTCGCACTCCACCGCGTACCGGTGCGTCGCCGTCTTGGCCGACTCGGGCGCGTCCGGCGCCTCGTTGTCGAGCACCGCGACGCGCACGCCGGTCTCCCGGTGCCGCAGGATCTTGTACACGTACCCTCTGGGCAGTTCTTCCTTCGTCCCGTGCAGACCCTCCGCGTGCATGATCGCCGCCGCCCGCGCGCGGTACTTGTTCAGGGTCATCTCGGCCCGCTCGACCTGCTTCTTCGCGGAATACCGCATGCGGTGCTCGCGCGCCCGCTTGTCCTCCTGCGGCACTCCTTGCGCTCCGCCGCTCATTACGTCGCCTTCTTCTTCTGTGCTCGTGCCCGGTTGTGGATCCGCCGGCTTCCGGCGAGTGCGGCCGCGCAGCCGGAACACCAGGTGTGCGAGGCCTTGACCGACTGCAGGGCCCTGCGATGCTCGGCGAGGTAGCGCGTCTCCTCGTGGGTGAGGCAACGCACCGCCCACCGCATCTTCACCCCCTGCGGGTCGGTGAACGGCGCCGAGAGGTCCTCGGGGTTGTCCGGGGCGCCGAGTTCGAAGACCGCGACGTGGCTGCCGATGTCGCGGCGCACGTGCTCGCGTGCCTCGCCGGGCTCGCCCTCGTGTCGGGGAACGACCGGCACCTGCTGGTCCCGCACCATCGTGGCGACGGACTCGTTCAGGTCCTCGGGCCTGTCCTCCCGCACCTTGCCGGTACGGCCGGCGGCCAGGGCGTGCGCGGTCACCCGCGCCCGGTCGTCCTTGTGCCTGGCCTTGGCCGTGGTCTTCGCCTTCACGGTGAATCCGGGGGATGCGCTCGCGGCGGACGGGCCGTCGTTGCGCGCTGAACTGAAGCCGCTCATCCTGGATCCTTCCTGCATGAATCGGACTAAGGCTTGCTTCCTTCGACCTTAGGTCCGGTCCGCGGATCCGGCTCGGGGAACGGCTCCTGACCTCCTAGATGGCCACCGGTCCGAGGGGCAGATCGTGCTCGCGGATCAGCCAGGAGACGGCGGTGAGGCGCAGCGTCGCGAAGTCGTAGCCCGCGTGCTCGCGCCAGTCGGCCTCACGCAGCGCGTCCAGGAAGCCGAGCGTGTAGTCGCCCAGCGTGTGGTGGTAGGCCTCGGAGCCGCCGAGCACGTCGCGCACAGCGGCGGCGTGCTGGTCCACGGCGGCGACCAGACCGGGCTCGATGGCCATCTCCGGCAGCCGCGGTCCGAACCGTTCCCAAACCTCGGCCAGCGAGTGACTCATCGCCGCCCTGCCCTTCGCTCGATGGTTCCGAGCGCCGGCTGCCGCTCGTGCTGTACTCCATCCAGGCTAACAAGTCGCTCCCCGCCCGAGGCAAACCTCGAGCGGGGGGTGACAAGGATCACATTATTTATTTTTCTCTGCAAATCTAGACAAATGCTCCCATAGGCGTCGGCTGGCTCACGCACTGCGCCGCATCGGGCAGTCCCGCGCCGCAGTGCGCCGGGTCGGTCGCGCCGTAGGGGCCGAACACGGGCTGGCGCGCACTCGCCTTGATCACCGCGAACAGCCGGTCCACCCGCTCCGCGCCCTGCGGTCCGCGGCCGTCCCGGAACAACGGGTGGTGTGCCAGGACCAGTGCGGCCACGGCTGCCACGTGCGCCGCGGCGAGTGCCGTGCCGTCCAGCGCGGCGTAACCGCCGTGCGGAACCGCGGAGACGATCGCCACCCCGGGAGCGCACACGTCCACCTGGGGGCCGCCGTTGGCGAACGCGGGCACGAACAGGCCCTCCGCGGACGCGGGTCCGCCCGCCTCGAGGACCGCCGCGCGGCTCTCCGGCGGGAAGGTTCCGTGCAGGCCGAGCGCGCCGACCGTGAGGACCTGCGGCAGGTTCGCCGGGAACGGGACCGGGCCCGCGCCGTCCCCCGCAGCGGCGATGCACGCCACCCCGGCCTGCCGCGCCTGCTCGATCTTCTGTGCGACCAGGCGGGAGGGCCCGGCGCAGTGGACGGAGAGCAGCACCAGGTCGAGGCGTTCGGCGATCGCGTAGTCGAGGGCTTCGATCAGGTCGCTGCCGTACCCGCCGGGCATCAGCCGGAGGCTGTGCACCTCGGCCTCGGGTGAGATACCGACCAGGCCGGTGCCGTCGTCCCGGCCGGCGATCAGCGCCGCGCACGCGGTGCCGGTGCCGAGCTGGTCCAGATTCCAGGACTTGTCGTCCTGGCCGAGGACGTCGCGGCCGTGCTCGATCCGGTCGGCCAGGTCCGGGTGGCCGCTCTGCGCACCGGAGTCGATCAGTCCGATCCGCACGCCGTGGCCGCGGAAGGTCGGCGGCATCCGGTCGAGGCCGAGGGCGCGCTCTGCCCAGCCGGTGTGTGCCCGGTCCGGAAAGTCGCGCAGCGTCGAGGTGAGGCGGCGGCAAGCGACGTGGTTGGGCTCGCGTTCGGACAGCCGCGGCCGGACCAGCACATTGCCGTAGTGGCCGCCGCGCGGCCGGACGTCGAGCAGCAGCGCGGTCTCGAGGAGCTCGCGCGGGGCGGAGAGCTGAGCGCGGCCGTCCTTGCCGGTGAACGCGGTGACGGCGGCGCCGGGGCACAGCAGTTGCACGGCGGCGCCCTCGAGCGGGCGATCGGTGTCGTCGTGCACGGTGACGGTGAACGGCACGGGATCGCCGTATCCCGTGGTGCTCGGTCCGGCCGGCACCGGGCGGGCCTCGCCGTAGCGCAGCGGCTGGTCGGGCTCGACGAAGAGGTCGGGCACCGCGGTCAACGCGGAGGCCTGAGCCGGACCGGCCTCGATCACGGCGATCCGGGCCGGACCCGCGCCGGGGCCGTAGCGGGCCTCGAGCGGCGAGCGCTGCGACGCGAAGCTTCGCAGCAGCTTGACGCCGGCGTCATGGCTGAGCAGCCCGGCCAGGTCCCGTTCGTCGGTGTGCGCGGCGGACGCGACCAGGCAGCGCTCCGGCCGGGACTCGACGTACTGCGGGCCGGACGACGGGTCGTGGTGTCGCTGCTGGGTACGGGTGGGTGCTGCGGAGGCCGTCGCGGCGCCCGGCGCACCGGAGGGGGCCGCGTGTGCGGCGGTCTCGGCCTGCTTGTCCGCGGCCGCCCTGCCACGCGGGGAAGCGGGGCGCGGCTCGCGCGATTCCTGGGTCATCCGGGGACTCCTGTCTTCTCTGCCGTCCGGCGGTCCCGGCCGCATCCGCGACCGGGACCGCCGGACGGCGTACGGGCTCAGAACTGCGGGTAGCCGGACTGGAGCTGGCCGAACGGCGAGGAGGCGAGCTGCGTCAGCCAGGACGCGCCCTGCGAGTACTGCTGCTGGTGCTGCGGGAACTGCTGCTGCGAGGGCTGGTACTGCGACCCGGCGTACGGGCTCTGCCCCGGCTGGGGGACGGAGTACGACTGCTGCTGACCGAACGGCTGCTGACCAGGGGTCTGCTGACCGTAGGGCTGCTGACCCTGACCGAACTGCTGTGCCTGCTGCGAGCCCATGGCCTGGAAGAGCGTCGCCCGGGCCCTGAGCGTCTCGATCGCGATCTGCTGGGCGACCTGCGGCGGCACGAACTGCCGGGCGATGTGCTCGGGCACGAACATCTGCGCCACCTGCGGCGGCACGAACTGCTGGGCGAGCTGCGCCGGGACGTGGTCCTGCGCGATCTGCTGCGCGAGCTGGTTGTGCGTGAACTGACCGTGCGAGAACTGGTGCTGCTGCGGGCCCTGCTCGGCGTACGGAGAGGTGCCCGGGTACGAGGTCTGCGGAAGCTGGCTGTGCGTCATGGCGGTCATCGGAACCTCCTGAAGGCTGTGGGGTTGCGTGGTTGCGACGGTGAGGTCGGCAGGATCGGCGCCGGGGGCCGTCGGCCCGCACCGGCATCTGGCAGTCGTGTCCAGAACTGTGTCCGACCGCCGTGTCCAAAAAATCTGACTTCCTGTCCAACAAGATTGGACACTAGGCCCGTTCGAGCATCCTGGCAAGCGTCTCGAACCGGAATGCCGCTACCCTGACGGCACAGGAGCGGCCCCGGCTTCCGAATCGCGGCGGCCGTGCCTGCACCGACGCACCGGAACCCGCGGGTTGCCCCGCTGCGGAAACCGGGCACGAATCCTCCGAGGCCGCACCCGTGAACCCCCTCCAGGAACTCATCAGAACGCGGATGACCGAGCAGCACTGGTCCTTCGCCGACGTGGCGCGCCGCGGCTCGCTGCCCCGTTCCACGGTGCACCACCTCGCGACCAACGAGCAGCCCGCCCGGACCCCGCATCCGCAGACGCTCACCCGGCTGGCCGCCGGGCTCGACCTGCCGGCCGAGCAGGTGCGGGAGGCCGCCGCGCAGGCGGCCGGGTACACCATGCTCTCGGCCACGGCGAAGGATCCCGAGGTGGAGATACTGGTCGCCGCACTCGGCCAGCTCAGCCGGGAGGACCGCAGGCACGTCGCCGCGCTGGTGCGCTCGCTGCTCGCGAGCAGGGCGGAGGCGAACGGGAACGGCGAGACGTCGCTCCCGCCGGTGTCCGACGACGTCCTCGGCACGGTCGGCGTGGGCTTCGACGTCTTCCCGGCCGACGCGGAGACGGACGGACCCGACGCGGCTGACCCGGATCCGGGGCGTGACGGGCAAATCGGGCGTGAGCCCCTTCCCGGCGCGGGATCCGCGCAATAGGGTCGGGACCGGGTAAAGCACTGCCAATCCGGCAGTCCAAGATCGACCTATCCCCGAATGGGGGCGCCGCCGTGCGCATCCTCCGTCGCAACGGCCTGACCGCGGCCGTGGTACGGATCAGCACTCCGCACGAGGTGGTGGTGGCCATCCCGTCACACCTGCCTCGCGCCGCCGTGCTCGACCTCGCCCGCGTCGTCCTATCCTGTGATGAGTATGAACAGCTGAGTAAAGCAGTTGCCACCGGACCGGGCTCCGCGCGCGGCCCTTAGGATGATCGTATGAGCGCGCACCTCTACAGCCTGCCCACCGCCATCCCCACCTCCCCGGAAGACCTCGCCGCACCCGTACCGCCGATCGAGGCGGTCCTGTTCGACTTCGCGAACACCCTCTTCCGGAGCCTGCCGACCGAGCAGTTCCTCTCCAGGATCTGGACTCGGGCCGGCCGCGACCCGGAGACGCTGGACGCCGCGGCGGTCGCCGCGCAGGTGCACGCCGCCGGCCGGCTGCCGCAGGTCCTCGCCGCCCAGCACGAACGGGACGTCTCGGTACAGCGACACCGTGAGGCGACGCTGGCCTGGTTCGCCGAGGTGCCCGCCTTCGCCGGGATCACCGATGAGGCCTACGAGGCGGTGTTCGACCTCGAGAGCTGGTATCCGTACACGGACACCGAGCCGGTGCTTCGCGCACTGGCCGAGCGCGGCGTTCCGGTCGGCATCGTCAGCGACATCCCCTTTGACCTGCGCAAGAACTTCGCCGTGCACGGGCTCGGCGATCTGGTCGGCGCGTACGCGCTCTCCTACGAGCTCGGCTTCGAGAAGCCTGATCCGCGGATGTTCCTCGGCGCCTGCGCGGACCTCGGCGCCGATCCGCGCAGAACGCTGATGGTCGGGGACAACCCGGCCCGCGACGGCGGCGCCGTCACCTGCAATCTCCGGGTACTGCTGCTGCCCTCGGAGCCGAAGACCGGCGAACGCGGCCTCGACGCGGTGCTTCGCCTGCTCGGCTAGGTACAGCACGGCACGACTAGGCACCACGTCGATTCCACCTGCTTCAGTACTCCGCGTCCGGCGGTACCGCACGTCAGCCGGTGCTGCGCGTCCGCCGCGTCCGTCACAGCCCGCTGAGGAAGCCGAGCCGTTCGTCCATCGTTCGGCTCAGCTCGGCCAGCGCCTGCTCCGCCTCCGCGGTGGGCAGTTCGGTGAGCGAAGGCGCCGACACGCCGTCGACAACCGTCGCCGCGAACTCCGCCTGCTGGTGCAGCAGCTGGTCGAACTCGAGCAGCCGCGCCGCGCCGGGGCCGCGCAGGCGCTTCCACGCCTTCTTCGGGTCCGGCGGGAACGGCGCGTTGCGCAGCCGGTCGGCGGCCGCGGTGTAGCGCTGTGCGCAACGCCGTGCCACGTCCATCGGAGCCTTGAGCTCGGCGGGCGGGAAGGGCTGCTCGCGGGTCGACGGAGGCAGGATCGTGCGCTGGTAGTCGACCACCGCCTCGCCGATCCGCTGCGCCGCGCGGGCCAACTGCTCGGCGGCGTACGTGCGCACGGCGAGGTCGTCCGACCGCAGCCGGCCCGCCTCGGTGTACCGGTCGACGCCGAGCAGCGGTTCGAAGGCTCCGTGCGTCATTGCTTGCCGAAGCTGCCGTTGCCGAGGCCGAGCTGTGTCACGTCCCCATAGAGGTTCGAGGGCAGCAGCGCCACCTGCAGCGGCTCGCCGAGCAAGGCGTTGACGGCGACCGCGAGGCCGCGGTCGGCCAGCTTGATCGCCAGGTACGCGCGCATCGCCTCCTGCTCGGTCATGCCGAAGGCGCGCAGCGAGAGCAGCTCGCGCATCCGCTCGTCCTGCGGCTTGATCAGCACCTTGACGTCGTTGAGGGTGATCCCGTAGACGCCGAGGAACTGCTGCAGGTGCCCGGAGACCAGTTCGCTGATCTCGTGGATCTTCTCGTTGACCTGTTCGAGCGGGGTGACCTGGACGATCTGGTTGACCGCCTGCTCGACCACGGGGCCCGCGTACTCGTTGACCTCGTTGGCGTTGACCGAATGACCGGCCACCGGCATGTGCTGCACGAGCTTGAGCGCGTCTTCCTTCGTCTCCACGTGGATGTAGTAATCCACCTCGTAGGAGAGCTCGGCCATCTCGCGGGAGAGCGCGGTGCCGCGGGTCTTGATGACGCTCTTGGAGCGGTTGATGTAGATGACCTCGTACTGCCACGGCGACTGCCCGCCGTAGAAGGACCGCTGCATGGAGCCGAACAGCGGCCGGTCCGGGGTCTCCAGCTGGAACTGGCCGGTGTCGTAGACGTTGAGAATGGCCCCGCGTGACTTGAGCACGCAGAAGTGGTTGGACTCCACCGTGATCAGCGAGCCGTTGAGGATGTTCGGATCCGCGTAGTGGTAGAGCAGCACCCCGGGTCCCATCACCTCGCGACCCTGCGCGTCGAGCGTGGAGATGACGTTGCGGATAGCAGGCATGAACCGCCCCCTTGAGTCTCGCGGCCCGTACCCACCCGGACCGTCGGCCGTCACACTACCGCTGCGGCAGGTTGCGGGTAAGAGCCGGGAATTCGCCGCCGGAGACAAGGAACCCGCCGGTAAGAGAAAAGGGGGCGGCCCCACGCCACGGGGGGAGCGTGGGGCCGCCGGACACGGTCACTGAGGACCGGTGGGAGGTCTGCGTTCCACTACGGGGGGGAGATAGTGGAACGCGCCTCAATGCCCTTGACCATACCCCGTCCGGCGCTTGGAGGGAAGGGGAACGCGGAAAACCGGGGTTCGCCCTTCGTCAATGGTCTCGATTAGACTGGGACGCGCTTTTTCACCGGGTTTACTTGGGGGTGGGAGGATGGGTGTGGTGGTACCGCAGACCGCCACGGTGGAGCAGCGTCTCCTGGAGGCGTTGAAACGGGGAGACCTCGAGGGCTATCTGCGGGCCCTGTCGGACACCCACGTACTGGTGTTCGGATCGCGCAGGCTGGCGGACGCCGGGCTGGACGACCCGAAGGCGCCACTCGGACTCGTGCAGGACATCGCGGGGCAGCGGAAGGTCTATGCGGTGACGCCGGATCAGACCGTGGATCCCGGGCCGCATTTCGTGTACTACGCGATGACGCTTCGCACCATGCTGCGCAAGTGCGCGCCGCTCACCTGGCAACTGGTGGTGAACCAGGGCTCTGATCACGAGGGCCGGATACCCGTGAAGAAGCTGGCCTCGTGGGTGGACGGCCATCCCGACGAGATCCGCCCGTTCTCCGACTACGGCAACCGGCTGACCGCCGCGGAGCGGTGGCCGCGGGACGGCGCACTGGCAGTGGCCCTGGCCTGCGGCGCGCATCTCGCGGTGCAGAACGAGGTGCCCTGGAACGCGATCGGGCACGTGTACAACGACTACCCGGCGGACGTGCGGCTGCTGCGCGAGGGCTGGAACATCACCGAGTACGACCACTGGCGTTCGGCCGTCGACGGGCTGCTGACCGGGCCGGGCAGCGCGGCCGAGGCGGCGCGGCAGGACCCGGCGGTGGCCGGCCACCTGGGCGCCATGCGCAAGGACGGGGTCTGGGAGGCGGAGCCGGGGCGGGGGGGCCCGGACGTACGCGCCTGGGATTACGGCCGCGCGGTGAATCTGTCGAGATGGGCGGCGGCGACGAAGCTGTGCGATGCGGACGAGGCACGCGAGACGGTGGAGCAGATCGGCCGGCTCGCGGCGGAGATCTACCGGGACTGGCGGGAGTACTCGGCCGGGTACGTGCTCGGGCGGCTGCTGCACTTCGGGGACGCCGACCGGAGTAAGTATTACCGGTCGGTGCGGAAGGTGCACCGGATCCTGGCCGAGGATCCGGCGAGCCCGTGGCGCACGTTGAACCTGGAGGACGCGGGGAACTAGCGCGCAGGTCGTCGCGGGGCCGGGTGGGAAAGTCGAGCCGGCGCGGAGGTCGCAATATTCTGCGACCTCCGCGCCGGCTCGGCTTTCCGCCACAACCCGCCGCGTCGATGACTCGTCGGCGGCTGAGCGGCTCAGCGCCGCATCAGGCCGCCGGCCGCATCAGCCCTCTGACTGCTCGTCGTGCTCCGCGAGGAACGCCTCGAACTGCCGCGCCAGCTCGTCCGCGCTCGGCAGCTCCTGCTGCTCGGCGAGCAGGTTCGGCCGGCCCGCGGCGCCCTCGGCCGCGTCGTACTGCTCCTCCAGGCTGCGGATCACCCCGCGCAGCTCCTGGTCGCCCTGGCCCACCTCGTTCTCGATCTGCAGCGCGACCCGCTGCGCCTGCTCGCGCAGCTCCTGCGCCGGCAGCACGAGGCCGGTCGCGGCCGTGACCGCCTCCAGGATGCGCACCGCGGCGGCCGGGTACGCGGAGCGCGCCACATAGTGCGGCACCTGGGCGGCGAGGCCGAAGACGTCCTTGCCCGCCTGGGCGAGACGGAACTCGGCCAGCGCCATCGCGCTGCCCGGCACCTGCGCCTGGTCGAACCACTTCGGGTAGCCGAGCAGCAGGTCCTCGCGGTTGCCGTGCGGGATCAGGTGCACCGGCCTGGTGTGCGGCACGCCGAAGGGCACGCCGTGGAAGTTCACCGCGAGCGTCACCGCGAGCTCGTCGACCAGGGTCACCACGGCGCGGCTGAACAGCTCCCACTCGGTGTCCGGTTCCGGCCCGGAGAAGACCAGGAACGGCGTGCCGATCGCGTCCTTCGCCAGCCGGACGGTCAGCTCGGGCTCCTCGTACCCGGACCAGTGGTCGGCGCTGAAGGTCATCAGCGGACGCTGGGCGCGGTAATCGACGAGGCGGTCGGCGTCGAAGCGGGCCACCACCGGCGCCTCGTCCCCGTCGAGCAGGTAGTCGAGCGCCTGCTCGGCGGCCTGACCGGCGTCCATGAACCCGGCGAAGTGGTAGAGCAGCACCAGGTCGCCTCGCCCCTGGCCGGACAGCGCCGACCTGGCAGGCTGCCGGGCTGCGGCGAGCGCCGCGACCCCGTCGGAATCGTATGTGTACAGCGCCCGGGCAGCGGCGGGATCGGCCACGGTCTCACCCTTCTCCTAGGTCGTCGGTTCAACCGCGGCGCCCTGAGGAACGCGGCGCGGCGGAACTTCTCGTTACAAGTGTGCCAACGATCGAGGCGGCGCGGCCATTCCCGGACCTGCGGGACGGGAATCACCCCTCCCCTGGGCGTGCGCGCCCGCCACCGACACCCTCCGTATCGCCGACGTATCGCCGGACGGCCCGGTGCTGAGCCGACCGGGCCCGATCACACTATGCAACTTTATCCTGACGGATAGTCAGATGGTAATCGTTGATCAAGTCTCGATCGGATCGCGGTCCGCCTCGTCCCCTGCCCTGGTACGCGGCGTTCCGCTAGCGTCGGTGCTCTGCGCAGGCCCCGCCCCACCTCATGACCTGGAACAAGGAGTTCGGATCCGATGGAGTCCACGCACGACTACCCGCCGAGCGCCCCGGTGAGCGCGGTCGGCCCGGTCGGCTCACCTGCGGTGATCAGCGTGCGCGGGGAGTCGCTGCTGACGGTCGAGCCCGAACTGGTCGACCTGACCGTGGTCGTCACGACGCACGCGAAGGACCGGCGCGAGGCCTTCGAGCGCCTCGTCAAGCGCAACGACGAGGTCCTCGAGCTGCTGCGCTCCTACGGCGACTCGGTGGAGAAGGTCGAGTCCTCGGGCGTCGCGGTGCACCCGGAGGTGCGCAAGGGCGGCCGGGAGGAGAAGGTCCGCTCGTACCGCGGCGCGGTTCGGGTCGAGGTGTCTGTCGCCGACTTCTCGGTGCTCGGCGAGATCGTCTCGCGGGTGGCCGACCTCGATTCGGCGCACCTGGAGGGGCCGGTCTGGCGCCTCCGTCGGAACTCGCCGGTGTACCGCAAGGCGCGCACTCGAGCGGTGAGCGAGGCGCTCACCCGGGCCCAGGACTACGCCGAGGCCCTCGGGTCCCGGATCACCGGGCTGATCGAGCTCGCCGACTCCGGCTTGATGCAGAACCAGGTCGAGCGGGTCCGGCACGCCACCTTCACCGCGGCACGCGCCATGCCCGCCGCCCCGGGCGCGGCCTATGGCTCGGTTGCTGAGCCACCCGCACTCGATCTCGAGCCGATGGCGCAGGAGGTGCGCGCGTCGGTCGAGGCCCGGTTCTACGCGACCCAGCCGCTGTTCGAGATCAAGGTCGAGGGCTGACGCATGTTCCGCACGCGTGCGAGGTACGCGGGTCGTGCGAGTCGTGCAGGACACGCGCTGTCCGCGGCGGCCCTGGTCTCAGTGGCGGCGCTCGCGCTCGGCGGCTGCTCGTTGCTCGGCGGCTCGAAGAACGTTGCCGCGACGAAGTCCGCGTCCGCGTCAACCTCATCCACCCCCTCGGCTACGAGTTCGTACTCACCCCTGGCCGGGCCGGTCGAGGCGGCGAACCTGCTGCCGAAGGAGTGCTCGCAGATACTCACCAGCGCGCAGTTGCAGGCAGCCTTCGGCGCGGGCGTGCCGATCGGCGACAACTACGGTTCGTACGCGGCGCTGACGAGCATCGGCCGGACCGGGCGGGTCGCCTGTGTCTTCGGCGTGGGCCTCGACTCCTTCGGGCAGCAGAGCAGCGGAATGCTTGAAGTCTCCATCGCGACGTACAACAGCGCGTCGAACGCGGTCGGGCGCGCGGCGGCCACCGTGCAGTCGGACTCGAACGCGGGCGCGACGGAGGCGGCGATCTCGGTCGGCGGCCATCCGGCCACGATCGTGGTGGAGCAGACTCCGGTGGGCGCCACCTCCCCGGCGCCGGCCGCCGGGACGACGTCGCCCGGCGCCTCGTCGCCCGCGACCGCGGCTACGACCGCGACCACGGCCGCGACGTCGACTGCCGCGGGCGGGGAGACCGAACTGGTGATGGCCGACGGCAACCGCACCTTCGTGCTGCAGGTGCCGTTCACCAAGCTTTCCGCGCAGCAGGCGGTGGCGCCGCTGACGCAGTTGGCGCTCGACGTATACCGGAACACCCTCCCGGCGGGGTCGGGCTCTTCCACCCGCTGAACTCCGCGGTTATCGTCGATCCATGATGCGAGCGGGATCGACGAGTTGGCACATCAGCACCGATTTCGACCGGCACGGTGCGCGCATGCTCTACGTCCGGGACGCTGCCGGACTGGCCGGACCCGCCGACTATCCGGTCCCGCGCCTGTCGCCGGAAGTGGGTCTGCGGGCCGGTCTCGCGCCCTTCGCCACGGAGAACGCCGTTGACCAGTGGCACCTTTGGTGGACGGCGTACCTGGACGGCCTTGGCCGCGCCGAGGCCGTCCGCATGGGTCCGGAGTCCGCGCCGCCGCCCGACCCGGGGACCGATCTCAGGGCCCTGTACGAGTTGGTGGTGGATGAGGCGAACGAGTGGCTCAGGGAGCGCTACCGGGAGTTCAACGGGCGCACTCTCGGCCCCGCGCGGCAGCGGATGGCCCAGCCTCAGGAAGTGGTCCGGCGGATCGGGCGCACGCTGGGCCGGGAACTCGCGCCGTTCGCCCTCGATGTACGGGTACTGCCGTTGGAGCGCAAGTGGGGCCGACGGATCGACGGCGGCCTTGTGCTGGTCAGCGAGGCGCTGTGGACCGATCCGGTCGCGTGTGAGGCGTTCCTCGAGCCGGTGCTGCGCTTGCTCGCCTGAGGAGCGAGATCGCCCGTCGACCGGCCCTGGCCCACACGAGAGCCGGTCGACAGACTTTCTTCGTACTCTTCCATGTGCAGACTAGTACGAGAACTGTAAAGTCCGTTCATCCCGCCCGGGCAAAGGCGCTCGGGCGGCGCTCCAGGAACGGGAAACGGGAGGGGAACATGCTCGAAGCCGTCGGTCTGTCCACCCGGGAGATCACGGTGTATCAGGCTCTGATGAGCAGACCGGGGGCGGACGCGGCGAAGCTCGCGGCCGACTGCGGGCTGCCGGAGGCTGAGGTCGGCGGGGTGCTGCTGCGGCTCGTGCAGGACGGTCTCGCGGTGCAGTCCGGGCGCCCGGCCAGGTACGAGGCGGCCGCGCCGGACGTGGCCCTCGCCGAACTGATAGTCCGACAAGAGGAACGGCTGGGCGCGGCCCGTGCCGAGATGCACCGGTTGACGCAGCTGTTCCGGGACGCCGGGGCGGCCGGCGACGCCGGCGCAGTCGAGGTGGTCAACGGGAGCGCGGCCGTCGCGGCGCGCGTCTCCCGGCTGCACGAGTCCGCACATCACCTCGTGCGCACCTTCGACCGGCCGCCGTACCCGCAGTCGCCCGGCGGGCACTCCCCCGAGGGCAAGTCGGCGACGCACCAGCGGCGGACCCGTGAGGGCGTCGTCTGCCGGACGATCTACAGCCGGGAGGCGCTGGCGTGGCCCGGGCGCTTCCAGGGGGACATCCTGGCCGGCTCTGCCTCCGGCGAGCATGCGCGGGTGCGGGCGAGCCTGCCCACCAAGCTGGTTCTGGCCGACGAGGCCGCGGCGATCCTGCCGATCTCGCAGGAGGATCCGTCCGTGCAGAGCGCCTTCGTGATCCGGTCCTCAGCGTTGCTGGCCGCGCTCGCCGCGCTATTCGAGCACGAATGGTCTCGGGCGGTTCCCCTCGTCGCGGGACCGCGCCAGGCGCCCGACCAGACCGACCGGCCGGACAGCCAGACCAGCGCCCTGTTGAGCCTGCTGGCCGGCGGGCTCACCGACGAGGCGGTCGCCCGGGCACTCGGCTGGTCCGCACGCACGACCCAGCGCCGGATCGCCGCGCTACTCAAGGAGCTCGGCGTCTCCACCCGGTTCCAGGCGGGCGCCGCGGCCCGCGACCGCGGCTGGCTGTGAACCGCCTGGAACCAGCCGTGTCTGACGGTGCGCCCGCTCACCTGCGCTTGGGCCGGCCGATGGGTCGCACCGCAAGGCCGGCGCCGATCAGCTCGAGCACCATCAGCCCGCCGAGGTAGCCGGTGTCCTCGGTCCACGCGGTCTTGGTCGGCGCGTGGGCCGGGTCGCACTGCGAGGCCATGACCATGCCGTTCGGCGACGCCTGGTGGTTGCAGCCGTCGCCGAGCAGCTTGTCCAGATCCACGGTCGACGCGGCGGCCGAGTACCCCCAGCGTGCACTGGAGAGATACGAGATCTGGTCGAGCCCGGCCGTGCCGCGCACCGGGAACGCGGAGCCGCTCAGCACGAACTGGGCGAACAGGATCACCGGCAGGATCGTCATGACCTTGTCGGCGTTGCTGGAGAGCGCCGAGACGAGCAGGCCGAGGGCCATCGCGCTCAGCCCGGCCAGCGAGACCCCGATGGCCACCTCGAGGCGGAAGTCCACCAGCACCGCGCCGTGCTTCGGGCCGCCCTGCCGGAGCAGCGCCAGATAGGTCAGCACGAAGGACTCGGCGATCGTCATGACACCGAGAGTCAGGGCCTTGCTGAGGATGTACGCGGCGGTGGACTGGCCGACCGCGCGCTCCCTGGTCAGGATCGGCCGTTCCTTGACGATCTCGCGGATCGAGTTGGCCGCGCCGAGGTAGCTGGCCGCGAGGGTGAGCGCGAGCAGCACGGTGGTCGAGTTGCCCGCGGCACCGGCCGTGCCCGCCACCAGGTTGTCCTTGCCGAAAGCCGCCAGCATCAGCAGCCCGAGCACCGGCGCCTGCGCGAGCAGCATGAGCGTGTTGCGCTTGTCCGCGCTGATCAGGGACAGATACCGACGCGTCAGAGTGCTGAGCTGGCGCCAGGCGTGCGGGTTGCGCCGCGGTGCCTCCGGGTGGGCCGCGGCCAGCTGGGCCCGGCCGCGCTGGGCGGTGAGCGGCTCGGCGACGTAGTCCCGGTGCACATCGGAGTTGGCGAAGGCGCGTTTGGCCTCCCCCGGCTCCGAGCGGTCGAGTTCCTGGAACACCTCGGGGTAGCCCGGCTGCTCGAAGTAATCCAGGGTGCCCGACGGCGGCCCGAAGTACGCCGTCTGGCCGCCGGGAGCGAGGAACAGGATCCGGTCGCACTGGTCGAGGCTCTGGATCGAGTGGGTGACGGTGAGCACCGTGCGCCCGCTGCCGGCGAGGTCGCGCAGCAGGTGCATCACGCTCTTCTCGTAGCCCGGATCGAGTCCGGAGGTGGGCTCGTCCAGGATGAGCAGAGAGGGGCGGGTGAGCAGTTCGATGGCCACGGAGGTCCGCTTGCGCTGGCCGCCGGACAGGCGCGCGACCCGGACGTCGGCCCGGTGCTCGAGGCCGAGCTCGGTCATCACCTCGGTGACCCGGGCGGTGCGGTCGGCGGCCGGGACGTCGGGCGGGAAGCGCAGTCTGGCGGCGTAGTCGAGGGCGGACTTGACGGTGAGCTCGGGATGCAGGATGTCGTCCTGCGGCACGTAGCCGATCCGGTTGCGCAGTTCGGCGTAGGAGCCGTAGACGTCGCGGCCGTTGTAGAGCACCGAGCCGCGGTCTGCGGGCCGCGCCCCGGTCAGCGCCTTGAGCAGTGTCGACTTGCCCGCGCCGGTCGGCCCGAGGACGGCGAGGAACTGGCCGCCGTCGAGCGCGAAGCTGACCTCGTCGAGCAGGACCTTGCGACCGGCGTGCACGGTCAGGCCGAGCGCGGAGAACGAGGCCTCGCCGGCGTCCACGTACTCTTCGAGGGTGCCGTGCTGCAGCCGCAGCAGGGTGTGGCCGACGGCGACGAGCGCGCCGTCCCGCAGGCGCGTGCGTCCGGCCACGCGGCGGCCGTCCACGTAGGTGCCGTTGTGGCTGCCGAGGTCGACCAGCTCGAAGGAACCGTCGTGTGCGGTGCGCAGTTCGGCGTGGTGGCGGGAGGCGAGCAGGTCGTCGACGACGATGTCGTTGTCCAGGGCCCGGCCTATCCGCAGCCGGTTCGAGGTGCGGTACGTGCCGGTGAACATGCCGGGCGCGGAACTGCTGCCGGTGAACACCGGCACGGTCGGGATGTGCGGATCGAGCGAGCCGCGCGGGGCCGGCGGCACCAGGCGTATCCGGCAGCCGCCGCCGTCCTCCGAGCCGAGCCCGAGGATCATCGGCCGGTCGACGGGGAGCCGGGATATTCGTTGCCCGTCGAGGAAACTGCCGTTGGACGAGCTGCGGTCCTCGAAGACCCAGCCGGAACCCTCGAGGTGCAGGACGGCGTGTTGGCGGGAGGTCGCCGCGTCGAGCACGACCACGTCCGCGGCGCTGTCTCGGCCGATGGTGATCGGCCTGCTGCCGTCGAAGAAGCGTTCTGAGCCGGCGGGCAGGATCTGCAATGTGAGCATATTGACCGGCGAGCCCGGGGATCCCTCCATGCCGTTAATCCTGGCATCACGTAAGGGGTCTGGGCTAGCGATCGAAGGTGGCTGTCGCCTGGCGGTCCGCCGGGACGCCCGGCCGGGCGGACCGCCGGCGACCGTGTCAGCTCACGAACACTTTGGTACGCAGACTGAGCGCGTGCACGGTGCCGCCGATCCACGTCACGGCGAGCGCGAGGGTGAGCAGCGCGCCCGAGCCGTCCGCCGGGGTGACGGATTGCGGACGGGCAGCCGAAAGGACGAAGGACATGAGCACGGCAAAGGTGTAGCCGAGCGAGATGAGAGCGAGGGACCGGGAGCGCAGCCGGAACGCGGCGTAGCCGAAGGAGACCGGCGTGAGCAGCCCGAAGGTGGCCAGCGGGATGAGCGACCAGGCGAGCGAGGCCAGCACGTGATTCTGTGGCGCACGGGCCGGCACGGCCACCGAGCCGCTCGCGGGCGAGTTTGCCGGAGAGTCCGCGGGCGGGTTCGCGAGCGGGTTTGCGGGAGAGGTGGAAGCGCTCAGTTCCACGATCGACGCGTCGCTGGATTCGGCGGGCTCGGCGGTGGCGCCGCCTCCGATCCACGGGTCGATGCCGATCACTGCCGCGGCGAGCGGAGTCTCATCGCGGGAGTGCGGTGCATCGCCGCGGTCGTCGGCATCCACGTCCGCCGCGACGGCGACGAAGACACCGGTGTCGAATTCCGCATAAGCATCGGCGTAGGCATCGCCATGGAAGCCCGGTACGAAAGACGCAGCCGAGTCGTAAGGCTGCAGCGGCGGAAAGTCCAGCGACTCGTCCCCCGCGCACAAGCAGTCGTGAGGCTCCCCGACCTGCGACTCGTCAGCTTGAGCAACATCGGCGACCGCGCCGACGTCATCGATCACGGCATCGGTGGCGTTGTCCACGCCGGGTGCGAGTCCGAGCTCAGCGGCGCAGGTCTGAATCGAGACGAGCGTAAGCCCGGCCTCGCGGATGCGGGTATAACGGCCATCGTCGGGATCGATCCCCGAGCCGTAGGCCACGTGCGAGACACGCGCCGAGTAGCGCTGGGCGAGCTCGAGACCGGCGGCGAGCGCCTGATCCCGCAACTCCTGGGCGTCTGTCTCGGTGCCGAGCACCAAAAGCCGTACCCCCTGCCCGCCTCGCGGCGCCGGGATTTCCGCCGTGCCTCGGCCGGCCTGCTGAGGAGAAGTCACGCTGCTCATGTCGATGCAGCGTAGGGGCCGATTAGGGCCATTCGGCCGAGCCGCACCCGCAGACGGACGTCCATTCACTCGTCCGGCCCAGCGGCGCGCGGAACCGCCAGGTAAACGGCGGATGTGCGTTCGGCCCCTCGCATCCGGTATGGTTCTACTCGTCGCCAGGGAGCACAGCGAAAGCCAAGATCCCAGGTAGCACGCGGACGTGGCTCAGTGGTAGAGCATCACCTTGCCAAGGTGAGGGTCGCGGGTTCAAATCCCGTCGTCCGCTCTGGTAATTCCAGAGCAATTCGATTGATAGCCCCTGCAAAAGCAGGGGCTTATCTGTTTTCGGCACCAGGCCGCCGAGTAGCGATTTTGTCCAGGTCACCAGCCCCTGCTAGAGTCTTGCCTCGTTGAGGACGATTAGCTCAGCGGGAGAGCGCTTCCCTGACACGGAAGAGGTCACTGGTTCAATCCCAGTATCGTCCACCACGTCGCTGACGGCTTCGCTACGCTTCGCCACCAGCTAACCTCAGCCCTTGAGCGCTACGCTTCGCTGCGCGCTCAAGGGCTTTGTCGTGGACGATGCTGTCCGTTCTGGGGGCCG
>Ga0073928_10005362_pt1 | contig 18062 bp, 14 predicted proteins | sample PaiPotPPA55metaG_FD_76969 | JGI IMG/M metagenome (GOLD analysis project Ga0073928, IMG submission 76969) | Iron sulfur acid spring bacterial and archeal communities from Banff, Canada, to study Microbial Dark Matter (Phase II) - Paint Pots PPA... ... | reverse complement strand
GACCGCCTGCCCCGGGCTGACCATGGTCGAGACCGATTATGGCCGCAAGATCGATACCGACCTCACCTGGTGCGTGAACGACGGCGCCTGCGAGCGCGTCCGCGTGAGCAGCGACGCCGGGACGGACGTGAAGCCCTGCCCGAGCTTCGAGGATGTGACGGTGATCCGCCGGCGGCGGCGACGCTACAACCTGCCGCACATGGGACTCGATAAACTGCCGGAACCCCCGCGCGTGCATTTCCTGGAAGAGCAAGGGGACACGTGGCGGGCCCACATGGCCGGCGTCGGCGGCACGGGGATCGGCGTCGTCAACGCGATTTTGGTCCGCGCGGGCCATAAGGAGGGTTATCACGTCGTCTTTTCTGACAAGAAAGGTCTGGCGATCCGCAACGGTGGGGTGTATTCGCAGATTACGTTCGCGAAGGAAGACGAGGCACGAAGGCACGAAGGCGCGAAGGCACCCAGTGAAGAGGGTGCGGGTGCGTCTTCTCCCACTTCGTACCTTCGCGCCTCCGTGCCTCCGTCCCTCGAGACGACGGGAACCATCCCCTACGGCAAAGCCGACCTGCTCTTTGGTGTGGACATCCTCGAGGCGGCTCGCGCCACCGATCCACGCGAGCAGTTCCGGGTGGCTTCACCCGATCGCACCGCGGCGGTGCTGAACATGTATCGCCAGCCCACCGTTTACGGGCTTCTGGGCAAGCAGGACTTCGATCCGGAGTTCTTGCGCCAGGGAATCTACGATCATTGCCGGGCGGAACATTCATTTGCCCGGGACCTCTCGGAACTGTGTGAGCAACGGCTGGGCAGCAAGTTGTACGCCAACATCATGATGCTCGGCATCGCCTATCAGCTCGGACTGATCCCGGTCTCGGCGCGGAGCATCGCCTGGGCGATCAAGGACTCGATCCGTCGCGAGCACCGCAAAAACCTCAAGGCGTTCAACATCGGCCGCAAGCTTGCCCTCGAGCCCAGGGCGCTGCCGCGCAAGCCCACGCCCGAAACGTGGGAACAACTCGTGACCAATAAGGGTCGTATCCTCCGCAAAACGCGCATGTTCGGCCCTGCGCTGGCCATGAAATTCGAGAAGCTCGTGCAGGGGGCCATGAAGCAGATGCGCGACCTGAGCGAGCAGGCGAAATACGATCTGGCTCTGCGGATTTACGACCTGATGCAGTACCAGAGTCCCGCGTACGCCAAGCGGTACCTGGAGCTGGTCCGCGGCGTCTACCGCCGCGACAATGCCGAGCGGCAATACGCCGCCACGGTTGCCGTGGTGTGGAACCTCGCAAAAGTGCTGCTCATCAAGGACGAGCCTTACGTGTCCTACCTGTTGACACGGTACGAGAAGAAGCAGCGCGACATCGTGAAATACGGCGTGGACGTGAGCAACGGCGACAAGCTCGTCTACCGCCACCACACCAACCCCGAGTTCAATATCGGCCGCCATCGGATTCGCTTCCGCATCACCACGCGGGACTGGCAGTTGCGGCTGGTCAGCCACTGCAAGTGGTGGCGGAAGCTGCCCGGGTGGCACAGGCGGGAGGCCGCCTTCCGTGACTGGTACATCGGGCTGCTGGCGCGGGTGAACCTGTCGACCGATTACGACAAGGCGGTACGCGTGCTCCAGTCTCCCCAGGACGTAACTGGCTACCGCGAGATCCGCTACCCCAAACAGGACCAGGTCCGCGAGCGGGTAGAGGCCGAACTGGGCCCCGCTCCCACGCCTCCCTCACCACTGCCTGTCAACGAGATCGGGGCGGTGTTGGACGCTTTGCGGAGGCCGACACACGTATAATAAGACCTGCGTCGAGCCCTATCTGCCAAAGCGTGCATCAGACGTGGCGTTCGTGCGTCGCCGGCAGATACAATCTGACGCTGGCCGGAAGTGAGGCGCCGCATGCAACTGGAAGACTACTTCGACTTTCTTGACCCGGCCGACATCCGGATCAAGGGAAGCCGGATCGGCATCGAGCACGTGCTAGACGAGTACATTCACCGGTGCCAGACTCCAGAACAGATCGCGCAGCGCTTTGAGACGCTCACGCTCGAGCAGGTGTACGCAACAATCCTGTATTACCTCCATAACAAGGAGACCGTCGGGAAATACGTCACCGACTGGATTGAGTGGGGACGGAAGATGCGGGCTGGACAGCCTCTCATTAGTGAGGACCTTCGAGAGCGGCTTGGTCGGGCCCGCGAACAACTGGTGGCACGACAGCAGGCCCAAGCGTGAGCCTCGGCTATCTCCTGGATGAGCACGTTCCGCGTTCCCTCAAGACAGAGATTGTGCGACGGGAGCCGGAACTGACGGTGTGGCGCGTCGGCGAGGTCGGAGCGCCGGTTCTGGGCACCCTCGATCCGCAGGTCCTTCAGTGGTGTGAGTTAGTGGAATGCGTGCTCGTGACCAATAACCGGCGCACGATGCCGGCCCACTTGGCCACTCACCTCGCAGCGGGAAGACACGTCCCCGGCATTTTCGTTCTCGATTTGCACATGTCGCTGGCCGCGACGGCGGACCATCTCGCTCTGGTGGCGATCGCGAGCTTTCCAGACGAGTACCGGGACACGATTCGCTTTCTGCCTCTCCAATAATGCTGCCGCTCGTAAGGTGAGACCGGTGTGGGGCGAATCACGCTGATGCGCCCTTGCCCGTCACCGCAGCGCCTTGACCCAATCCCGAAACTCCCGCAGCACGGCGTTCTGCGGTTCGCTGGCCAGGCGGAGCAGAAACGACTCGAATTTCGCCATCGGCAGGAAAGGGAATGCCAGGCTCGCTGCCGCGGCGCTGTATGTCCCGTCCGGGCCAAGCAGCAGCACGGTGAGCCGGCGAGCATCGAAGCGCCAAACCTCGGGCACGCCCAGCGCCGCGTAGATCGGCTTCCGCGGGATTGAGCGGTGGGTAATGTCGATCTCGATCGCCAGGTCCGGAGGGGGATCCACTGTCAGATCCAACTCGTCCTTGCCTTCGACGGCCGCGGCGTGCTGAATGTAGTAGCAGTCGTCCGGTTCCAGCCCTTTGCCGCGATCTTTCCGGCGAAAGGTGGTCGAGCCCAGCGTCGCCATCGTGATGTCCAATTCCAGTGAAAGCATCTCGATCAGTCGCGCGATCCGCTTCTTCCACTTTTCGTGAGTTCGCAATGGAGACATGACCTCCAAGCTCCCGTCGTCGAAGGTGACACGGAACGGGCGGTCGCCGATCTCGGCCAGCAGGTGCTCGTAGAACGCCCACGATACGTCGTCATGCAGCAGGTGCTGGTCGCCAGGAGGCGGAGCAATTGCCGTGGCAGTCGTTGTCACCCCTGGATTATAGCGGGAAGCGGACGCCGTGCGCTTAATGGAAGTTTCACAGCCTCGTGGCCCCGCGACGAAACAGCCTCTTAGCCTGACATGCCGATAAGACCACCATGGACACCGCGCTTCCCATGCGGAGATCGATTCCGGCCGGCCAGGTCGAGCTGGTCGTCGATGGGCAGCACTTCTATCGGATCGTTCGCGACGGCATCCTTCAGGCGAAGGTGAGTCTCGACATCGCGACCGCCGATTTCAAGGCGATGCTTGTCCCGGAGGCGGGGCTGAATCGCGCGCGCTCGATTGTCCAGGTCCTCCGTGGGCTGGCATCGCGCGGGGTGGAAATCCGCTTGCTCCACGCCGGTACGCCCAGTTCGGCGGCCCTGCGGGAGCTGAAGTCGGTCCTTCCCAGCAACCTCACCATCCGCCGCTGCCCGCGTCTCCACTCCAAGGCAGTGATCCTTGACTGCAACCGCATGTATCTCGGCAGCGCGAACCTGACCGGCGCCGGCCTGGGCGCCAAGGCCGACGGGCGGCGCAATTTCGAGTGGGGCATCTGGACCGAGTCTCCTCCCCTGATCGACGGCGTTCTCGAGCAGTTTAACTCGTTGTGGGAAGGGCGGCAGTGCCAGAGCTGCAAACGGAAGGACATCTGCCCGGTGCCGCTGGAGGAGCCGAAGCTCAGCTAAGCTCAGCAGTGAGCGATTTCTGGGCAAGTCATCGCGATCGCCTCCGTCGGGGATGTGTGCCGTTGTCCAGCACGAGGTCAGTCACCAGCAGCAAATCGATATGATGACCGACGTCACCCGGTTCCTCGACGTATATCGTGCGGCCGCTGGGACTGCGGGCCATGAACTCCGGATGCTCGACGCGCACGCTACGACCGTCTGCCAGATGGATGGTAAAGGGCTTGAACGGCTTCGCATCGTGCAATGAGCGGATCTTCTCGATTGTCATATCGCCGATAGGGTAGTCCGCCGTTTTCCCGAGCTCAATCTCGGCACGAACGTTGTTCCCTTTTTGCACAACGGCAACGGCAGCGGCACTTCGGCCGATACACTGATGGGATGACTCAACGCCGACCCGAGTTCGAGCAGTTCATCCGCCGCGTCCATCGGCGATACGTGGTGCTGCGCGTGCTGGAACAGGCTGCCCTTGGGGTGCTTGGCGGGTGCGTGGCCGCGGCGCCACTGATCGCCATCGCGCTATGGCGCGGATATCCGTCGCTGTCCCTGGCGGTCGTGGCGTTGACTGCCGGGGCCGCGGCCGGATTGCTGTGGGGGCTGATGACCCGTCCGTCCCCGCTGTCAGCGGCGATGGAAGCGGATCGGCAGCTCGGATGGGCCGACCTGCTCAGCAGCGCGCTGACCACCCCTCGGACAAATGGTGACCCATGGGTCGCGGCCGTAGCTGCGGCGGCGGACGCACGCTGCCGCCGGACGGCGCCTTCGTCCGTCATCTTCAACCGGCTCGGGGCGCGGGCCTGGGGCGGCATCGGCCTAGCGACCGCCCTGGTCATTGTCCTCGGACTGCTCCCCACCTACGCGGCGCCGACTCGGGCCGGCGATAGCGCCGCCGATTCGCCCAACTCGCTCGCAAGCGCGCGACTGCCCGAGTCGGAGAACCCCACGAGATCAACATCGCCGGTCCGGCGAACGCCCAGGGAGCAGGAGCCGGCCGACACCAGCGCCACCCGTCTCGGTCACGACATTTCCGACTCGCAGCATCAGGCCCGCAACAGCGAGGCCGCCGGGAACGACTCCGCTCGCCGCCAAGCCAACTCCTCCGACCCGAACGGCCACGGAACCGGGGCCAGTCATTCGGACGTCCGTGATCCCGGGTCGCTGGCCTCTTCGCCCAACGGCACGCACGCCCGCGCCGCCCGCGCCGGCGGCGATCCGTCGGTTGGGGTCGGGGAATCCTCCTCCGACCTACCGGCCGCAGGCAGCTCTTCAACCGGCTCGGCCGGTTCGACCCCGCCAAAAGCGTCGGTGTCTCCCTGGTCGTCGTCGCAGTGGCCACAGCGCGCGCAGCACGCGCGCCAGTTGCTGTATAGCGGGCAGGTGCCCGATGCCTATCGGGACCTCGTCCGCGAGTATTTCGATCGCGCACAATAGGTCACGTCGTGTCAACGGGGTAAGCGATAGCGCAACCAGTCGCGCTTGCGGCAGACTTGCCATTGGGCCGCGGGTGCTCCTTCTCGTGGTGAAGTTGGAGCAGTCGGTCGCGGGCCTGGCGCCAGCATCGGTGGGCTCGGGAGAGAAGGGGCTCGATCCGCACGCGGACTTTAGGCGAGAGCCTGGGATCGTGCAGGATTCGCTGAACGTCCCTCCACGTAGGGACGTGAAGCAGGCGTGTGGCATACCTGTGTCCAGGCGGCGAGCCGTTCGCGGGGTCGGCGGGTCCCACCGCGGGCCGTTGGCCGATAATCGCGGTGTATACGGCCAAGCTGTGGTTCTCTCGACTCGGACGCCGCACCACCTGCCTCATACCACTAACGTAATCGCCAGCGCCGTGCGCGGCAGCGCTGGAACTTGCGACGGACTGGCTTGCGGGGGCTTTGCGGTGAGGGCCGTGCCGATCGTATCGCTCCTGCCGCCGAGTGGCGGGGCCATCGAGGAGTGAAGTGCTGTGGTAGAATAGGCTATGGCGGTGACGGAAGCGGAGATTCAGCAGCTTGCGGCAGCGGCGATGCGGCACTTCCGTGCCGGGGAACTGGAAGCAGCAATCGAGGCGATGTCCCGTGTTGCCGCCGCCGCCCCGCAGGTGGCGGCCTATCACAACGACCTGGGCGTCTTGTACGCCGCCCACCGCGAGCCGACCCGCGCAGAGACGTGCTATCGCAAGGCGATCGACCTGTGTCCCCAGTTCCCGGCCCCGCATCTGAATCTCGGCAACGCCCTGCGCGATCAAAACCGGTGGTCCGAGGCGGCGGAAGCCTACGGCCAGGCGGCGCGCCTCGATCCGAACTTCCCCGACGCCCATCACGCTCTCGCTGCCGCGCTGCGCGCCGCCGGTCGGCTCGACGAGGCGGTGCAGAGCTACCGGCGAGCGATCCAACTCCGCCCCGACTCGCCGCACCTTTATAACGACCTTGGCGGCACGCTGACGCGCCTGGGCCGAACCGACGAGGCGATCCGCTGCTTCCAGACGGCGATTCAACTGGATCCGCATTTCCTTCATGCGTATCGCAATCTCGGCCCGCTGTTGTTGCAGGCGGGGCGGGCGAGCGAAGCCGCTGCCGTGCTGGCGACGCTCGTGCAGCTCGATCCCACGTCCGCTAAATCGCATTACGAGCTGGGAACCGCGCTGGCGCGCATCGATCGACTTGCCGAGGCGGTTGAGCATCTGCGCCGAGCCGTCGCTTTGGATCCGAGTTTGGGCCTGGCGTGGTGTAATCTCGGAGTGGCGCTGGAGGACCAGGGGAACATGCCCGAGGCAGCGGCCGCGCTAGCGCGCGCCCGCCAACTGCTGCCGCAGTCGGCGGCGGTCGCGTTCCATTGCGGCGCTGTCGGCGCCGGCCAACCGCCGGCCCAGTGCCCGCAGGAATACTTGCTCGAGTTGTTCGACAACTACGCCGAACGCTTCGACGAGCACCTGTTCAACCGGCTGGCCTACCGCGGACCGAAATTGCTGCTCGAGACGGTCGCGACCGTCGGACATCCGCCGCTCATGGACATTGCCGACCTGGGGTGCGGGACGGGCGCCGCCGGGCCGCTGTTTCGCCCGCTCGCCCGAAACCTGGTGGCGGTCGACGCCTCCCCACGCATGCTCGACAAGGCGCGAGCGCGCCGCGTTTATGATGAGGTGGTCTACGGCCAGATCGCCGAGTTCCTCCGTTCCCGCCCGGGTGCGTTCGACCTGCTGCTGGCCGCCGATGTCTTCATCTACATCGGCGACCTGCGGGAGGTTTTCGAAACTGCCGCGAACAGCCTGCGGAAGGGGGGGTTGTTCGCCTTCACGATCGAGACCATCGATTCCGGCGATTACGTCCTGCGTCCGACCCGCCGATATGCCCAGTCGCTCACCTATATTCGGCGGCTGGCTTGGGACTTCGGTTTCGAATCGGCGGCGATGTCGCCCACCATCATTCGTGCCGGCGAGGGGCCGACCGTCCACGGGACCGCAGTTGTCCTCCGCCGTGCTTCTGCATGAACCTCCCCTCACGGTATGGTTGAATTCCCGGCGCGGCTTGAGCCGGAGGTGGGCGGGGCCGGCGGTGGCGCGAGCTCGTCGGCGGGCCTTTGACGAAGGATGTCCGTGGCCCGCCGCAGGGCCTCGGTGCCGGGGCGGTCGCCGTCTGCTTGTCGCACATCCGCCAGCTTGTGATTCGCCTCCAGTGGATCGTATTGGGCAGCACTTGGGCAATAGGTCGTCGAACACGATCCTCATCGTTTCCTTGAACCCCTCCGCACATTGGCGACCGGTCTCGTACACCTTGTCCAGAACGTCCACCGTCACGCATAAGCCTGTAGCGGTTGAGGTCCGCTCCATCAACTGCTCCACGATATCGACGGTACGGAAGACCACGCCCCGGCAGGCCCGCGTCACATGCGGGAATAGCCGGTGCTCGATCGGGTTGTACTTGGAGCAATACGGCGGATAGGGGGCCACGCGGACCTCCAGCGCGAATCTGTCTGCCAGGCGCTGCAAGTCCTCCTTGAAAACATAACGGTTGGCGCTGTTGCTCCCCCCGCCATCGCACAGCACCAGCAGCCGCGTGGCGTTCGGGTACTGCCGGCGGCCGTGCTCTCGCCACCAGAGTTCGATGCTGTCGCAGGCGAACTGGCTGGTGTCGTGGCTCGCGCCCAGGTTGATGTGCCCCAGGTTGCGGCCCAAATCGTAGAGGCCGTGCGGGATCATCACGCCCGACGCTGCACTGGGAAAGTCGTGGTCGAGCGTCTTGAGCACCTCCTGCGTGTACAACGTGCCCTCGCGGTAGAAGTTGCCCAGCAGTTCCTTCTTCTTGGTGTCGATGCTGACCACCGGCTCACCCGCCGCCAGGTACTCTTGCTTCAGCCGGGCGATGTTCTGGAACTGCGCGTCGCGGTCGGGGTGCTCACCCATCGCTTGGTCTTTACGGGCCTTGCGCCGTCGGTAACCGTGCCCGGCCAGCAGTTGCTTGACCACGCGGCGGCTCGCCCCCGTCCCCGACTCGGCCAACCGCCGGGCAATCTCCGTTGGCGTCAAGTAGGTCCACCGGACCTCTTCCCGCATCGGGTCGCCGGCCGTGTGCTCACGCACCACGTTCAGGAAGTTGGCCTCCAACTCGGCCGAAACGTCGATCAGGGGCTTGCGTCCACCCCTTTTTTTCGCACGCGGCCGACTGCGGGATCCTCGGGCAATTCCAAATCACTTCGGCCTTGTTGAATCGTCTTCGGGTCGCAACCCACAACCCCCGCGACGTACTCGACGCCGCCGTGCCCTAACTTGGCCGCCTCGACCGCGGCGTACCGACGCCGGTCCTTTTCCGACAGAAGCTCGAACAGACGCTTCATCAATCGCTCAACTTCGATCGGATAGGCTTCCATGCCACGCCCTCCACACATCGCCGCTCTCCACCCCTTGCCGCCTTATAACCACGCCGACACAATCCGGGAAGTTATTTCGTCCGCGTTCCTTAGAGGCTGCGAAACAGCCTGTTGCCTCCGGCGTCGTGAACCTCGGGCCCTTTTCAGCTTCTTCTTGGCCTGCGGCGAAATTTGAAGAATAACGGGATTCACAAACGCGCTGGCACTAGGTACGATACTCTCGGGCTGGCGCGCTGCCTCGGATTCACGTCGCTTCCGGTGCGTCAGACCCGGGCCCCTGAACGAGGGGAGATCCCCGTGCGCTCTCAGGTCATTTCAAACTGTCGTAGTTCCATCATTGCACTGCTCCTCGCCTCCGGCATCACGACGTCTAACGTGCTGGCAGACTCCTTTACCCTCGAGCAACTCATCCAGCTCGGCCGGCAGGGGGTGGTCGTCGGGGACAAGCAGTTCTATGGCTTCTCTTATGTCGGCACGCCGGCCCAGTCCGATTCCAACCCCAATCCGGCGCCGACGGCAGACCAGATCCAGGTCGTGCCGATCATCGGCCCACTGCTGGGGCTCTCGTTCAGCGCGCCGTGGGAGTCGGCCGCGGGGCTGAATCAGGACTCGCTGATCCGATACTACGTCCACGTTCTGGACGGCTCGCCTCAGCAGTTCATCGACGGCGCCGGCGTCTCGTTCAACGGCACCGCGCCGCTTACCGGGCCGCTCACAAACGCCGCCATCACGGAGACGATCGAGGCCCTCGTCGGCACGGTCCTTGGGCAGTTCACCGTTTTCAACGACGGGACCGGCGCCGCCTACAACCGTCTGCAAAACTCGATCACGCTCCCTACGCCCGTGCGCGACGTGTTGGTGATCAAGGACATCATGGTGAATTCGTCGAGTGCCGGTGGCGTCGCGACCATCTCGTTCGTCGACAACACATTCCACCAGATCGCCACCCCCCTGCCTCGCTCTGCCTCCGCCGGCCTGCTTCTTTTGGGCGTGCTTGCCGTATGGAGATGCTTACTGAGCGCGCTGGGACTCGAACCCAGGACCTACGGATTAAAAGTCCGTTGCTCTACCAACTGAGCTACGCGCTCTGATCGGCCCGTCCGCCTCGCGTTCAAAGGATAGACCCAACGGGGCGAGGCTTCAATCGCGGAGGATCCTCGCGTCGGGCGCAGTGGCCCCGTCATCTCTTGAAACGCCCGGCTTTTCGTGAGGCCTTCTGGTCGGACTCAGCCCACCGGCGTTCTGCCTCCAGACGAAGCGGTTCCGCCCTTGTACCGATCGGCCGGGCCGCTCCGCTCTTTCGGGCCTGGCCCGGTGCTCGGGTCTCTGAAGAAGTGGTCGGCTTAACCAGTTTTGGTTTCTTCATACGTCTTCCTTGTGCGAGCCGGTAGATTGAATGCCGGCCGATCGGGCGCGACAAGAGGCGGCGGCTGAGGCCGCGGTAATCGGGCGGCCGCACTCGGGGCAGCGGGCGGTGCTGGCGCGCAGGTCGTAGCCGCAACTCGGGCAGAGTCCCGCGCGTCCCAGTCGGCGGCGCTGGCGCCGCCGGGCGGCGACCTCGGCTAACCAAGCCGCGGGCAAGACGCCGCCGATCGCGGCCAGCATCCAGAAGGGCACCTCGACGATCAGGTAAGGCACCGCTGTGCGTCCTCTTGCCATGCCGGCCGGCGAGAACCTGTACCGCTGGACTGCCCAGAGCACGGTGCCATCGGAGTTGAGCGCCAGATAATCCACTCCGCGGTCGATTTTCAGTCCGAACCAGTTCCAGCCGTGCCCCGCGCCGCCATCCAGGAAAACTGGGTACGGTTGCATGGGACCCTGGCTGTCTATCGTTGCCCAGTCGCTGTCGCCGATCCAGTGGAGCGGCACGCGATCGGGCCATCGGCCGTCCGCGATGACGTGCAACGTCCCCTCGCGGCCCCAGATGCTCCAGCAAGTCCGACGCGGGTCGGTGAAGCAGAGCGTTTCCAGGCGGCGGTACGACCGGTACCAGAACGCCGCCGTGGCCGCGAGCAGCAGCAGCGACAGAGCGGAAGCAGCCGTGAAAAGCCGGCGGCGCACGCCGCCGATAATACCCGCGGAATGGATGCACCGCGAAGGCACGGAGGTATTGTTGAACGAGCCCGAGGTCAAGAGATCTAGGTTGGCCGCCGATGGCTTGGAAGTATGCGAAACCAATGGCTGCTGGGGTGCGGTGCGGTTTGTCTGTTGATGCTCCCGGCGGTCATGGCGACCGCGGACACGGTGACGAAAAAGAACGGCGCGGTCATTACTGGACAGGTCGTTGCCGAGCGGGCGGACGCCGTGGTGATCGAGGTCGAGTCGCAGGGGATCGTGTTCCGCCAGACCGTCCCGCGATCACAGATCCAGTCGGTGCAGCGGGAGAAACGGGCGGCCGGGCCGGCGTATTGCCAGGTCCCTGTCCAGGGGGTTGTCGGGACCGACGTCACCGCCGACGCGCTGATGGCGGGCTTTGCCGAGGCCCGGGCCCAGCATGCCGAGTTCGTCGTCCTCGTCTTCGACAGCCCCGGCGGCGACATCGCGGAGATGTACAAAATCCTGGACGTGATGCGGAACAACCGCGACCTCAAGCGGGTGGCGTATGTGAAGCACGCCATCTCGGCCGCGGCCGTCATCGCCATGACCTGCCCGGGCATCTACATGGCGCCGGACGGGACGATCGGGGCGGCGGTGCCGTACCAGGTCGGCCCGGACGGGACGCCCAAGTTGATCGAAGAGAAGTTCCAGTCGATCGTGCGGGCCCAGATGCGTGCCGCCGCCCAGCTCGGCGGCCACAGCGAGCTGTGGGTCCGCGGCATGACCGAACCGGACATCGAGCTGGCCACCGACACCCGCAAAGGCCAGCCGGTTTTGCTCGAGGCGTCGGACGCGCCCCGCGGAAATTTGATCAAGCGAAAGGGCGAGATCCTGTCGGCGACGGCGTTGGAGGCGCAGGCCGGCGGACTTTCGCTGGGGACGGTGGCCAGCGTCGATGCGCTGCGCGAGCCGCTGAACCTGGCCGAATGGCATTCCACGGGCGATCGCGCCTGGTTCGCTGTGATCAACAAGGCCAGCGCAAGCAAGGATCACAGGTTAGCCCAGGCGAAGCGCGAGGAATACCTCCGGCGGGCCGGCCCGGCCGCCGCCCGGATTGATGCTGAGATTCAGCAGCTCGGCTCCACCGCTGACGCCGCCAACAAGGCCGCCGCAAAGCTGCGCGAGCAGTGGCGGCAGGAAACGGCCCCCATCGAAGCCGAGTACCAGAACACGATCGATCAGGCGCAAGGCTCCACCGAGTTCGCTCTGATTCAGTCGCGCGCCGACCGCGTGCGGCAGCGGAAGCTCAAAACCGTCGCCAATCGTTATCAGCCCCAGGTCGTCCAATACGAAGCCATCCGCGATGAAGCCCTGTCGCGAATGAAGCATCTCGCGGCCCAGGAAAAACAACTGGCCGACAACCTGCCGCCGGAATAGTCGCCGTTATGGAAGACGGAGCTTCTTCCGCAGCTCTTCCCGCACCATGTTCGGGTTCAGCCCCTTCGCGTTCTTCATGACCATGCCGAACAGCGCATTGAACGCGGCCTGCTTGCCGCCTTTGTAGTCCTGGAGCGCCTTGGGATTCTGCGACAGGACGGAATCGATGGCGGCTTCGATCGCTCCGGTGTCGCTCACTTGCGCCAGGCCCAATTCCGCCGCGATCTGCTCGGGTTCGGCGTCGGTCTGCGCGAGCCTGTCGAAGATGGCGCCCGCGCTGCTCACGGAAACCTTATTGGCGTCGATGAGCTGCGCGACTTGGGCAAAGCGGCGCGGCGAAATGCCAATCCGGTCGAGCGGGACGGCTTTCTCGTTAGCCAGCCAACGGCCATGAGATAACAACAGGTTGGAGACGCGCCTGGGCTCGCCGCCGGCCGCAATGGCCTGCTCGTAAAAGTCGCCGGTGTCGCGATCGCCGGCCAGCGTCGCGGCGTCGGCGGGAGAAAGACCCAAGTCCTGGGTGTAACGCCGGCGCCGCGCCGCCGGCATCTCCCGGATTTGCGATTTGAGCTCGGCCAGCCACGCGTCGTCCACCTCCACCGGAACCAGGTCCGGATCGGGAAAGTAGCGGTAGTCGTGGGCTTCCTCCTTGTCCCGCTGCCAATAGGTGGCGCCGGCCGACTCGTCCCAGCCGTGGGTGCTCTTCTTGCCCAGCGAGCCGGTCTCGGTCCATTCGCGGACCTGGCGGTCGATCTCGAAGGTGGTCGCGCGTTCGAGCACGCTGAAGCTGTTGAGGTTCTTGATCTCGGTGATGGCGGTCTTGTGCACCTGGCCGTTCTGATCGGTGATGTGGACGTTGATGTTAGGCTCGAACCGCATGTGGCCCATCTGCATCTGACCTTCGCTGACGCCGAGGAACTGCACGATCTTCTGCAGTTCCTGCCCGAACGCGGCGACTTCCTCGCCGCTGGACAGGTCCGGTTCGGTGACGATCTCCAGCAGGGGGGTGCCGGCGCGATTGAGGTCGACGATGCTCCAGTCGATCGGGTATCCGCCGGGCGCTTCGTGCAGCAACTTGCCGGCGTCTTCCTCCAAATGTGCCCGGCGGATGCGGACGAGCTTCGCGCTCCCACTTTTCAGCGCCAGCTCGAACCGCCCCTGATGGCACAGCGGCAGGTCGTACTGGCTGATCTGATAGTTCTTCGGGAGGTCGGGATAGAAATAACTCTTGCGGTCCCATTTGGTATGCCGGGCGATCTGGCAAACCAGGGCCAGGCCCACCTTTATCGCGTATTCGACCGCTGTCTTGTTCATGACCGGCAGCACGCCCGGGAGCCCCAGAACCTGCTCGTCCACGAGCGTATTGGGCTCGGCGCCGAATTTCGCGGCCCCATTGGCCGCGCCCGTGAATATCTTGCTCTTCGTCGCGAGCTGGACGTGGATCTCCATCCCGATCAGCACCTTATACGACTTGACGATGCGCTCAGGCACGCAGGCGTCCTCCTGTGGACCAAAGGGGGCAGAGTAGGTGTGACGCTTGCTAATGGCGAGGCCTTACTCGTGGCACGGCCGACTCGGCCGTGCCACGATCCAGCCCGCGACAAACGAGCGCCACACCCTGCAAAGTATAGCCGCGATCTGGCACGGGGCACCAGCCCGCATGGTCCGTCGCGGGTTCAATAACATGGCCGGGGTTAATGCGATTGTCCGATCAACCGATAACAGCGGCATGGAGCATTCGGACGACCGCTCGCAGTCAGACCCGGCAGGATCGCCTGAGCGGCGTCGCGCCGCCCGGCAGGCGTTCGTGACCAAGGGGATGTTGTACCGCGAGGACCGGTCGGCAGGTCCGCAGCGGATCACGCTGACCGACGTGTCGGCGCTGGGCGTGGGGCTGGACGCGGCCACGCCGGTCGAACCCGGGTCCCGCTGCCGAATTCTCATCGAGGCCGGACCTACCCGAATCTGGTGGCGGATGCGCGTCGTCTGCTGCGGAAAGATCGCCGAGCACCTGTATCGCGTCGGGGGGGAGTTCGTGCCCGTGGAGCTGGAACGGCCTGAGGACGCGCCCGACGAGCCCCAGTGGGCGGAATCGCCAGCGCTGCTGATCGTGCCGTCATGAGTTTGCGAACCCCATCTTCGGCCGACGAAGCGATGTACTACGCGATCGTGCCCGCCGCCGATCGGCGCAGCGCCGACCGTCGCCCGGCGGGTGCGCCTGCAACCGCCGCACGCATTGTCGCCGGCCAGGCAACCCGCGCGTTCGACGTGATCGTCACCGACGTGTCGGAGCGAGGCGTCGGAATCCGCTCGCCGGTCCCGCTCGAGCCCGATACCATCTACCGGATCATCACGCTGACACAACAGGTCGGATACATCCGCATCGTCCGCTCTCGGTCACGTGATGACGGGATGTACGACGTGGGCGCGCTTCACGCGGATGTCGCGGGCGGCGGGCGGCTGCGGAGCGCCGCCTGAGTCAACGCTTGCGGCTTCGTGGTCTCCGCCTCATCCCTCTAATCATTCGCGGAACTGATTTGCACGGGCCGCCAGTAGCTCGCCTGGCGCGCATCCACCTGTTGCGTTGCCCGCCGCTTGCCTTGCAGCAGGCACCGTCGCTGGTAATCGCTCAGGAACCGCCGAAAACCGCGATCGCCATATCGGGGCCGGCGGGTGAGGAAGCTCTTGGCATAGCCCCATAGGATGGCGACGCCGCCGATCAGAAGCGGCGGACGGGTCATGCGGAACAGCGCGCTGCCCAACATATAAAGCGGTCCGGTCCCCATGAAGTATTGCCCGGCGCCATGCCGCACGCGGCCGGTCCACCAGCTCCGGTCGCTGCTGCCCATGGGACGAAGATGCTCGAAGCTCAGCCCCGGCTCGTCCCAGCTCACCGCGATCCAGCCGAGCATCCGGCAGCGGTGGCAGTCGATCCCGTCCCACATGAGAGCGCGCTCGAACCCTCCGATCTGCCGGAAGCAGGCGGTGCGGTAAAACTTGGTCATGCCGACTGACGTTTCATCCCCGCACATCTCGCTGATCCGCTTGCCCCGACGGTCGCGGAAGAATGGCTTGCCGCTGCACGTCCCAATTCGCGGGTCCCGCTCCATCCGTTCGATTAGCGATTCGAAGTACCGCGGCGGCAGGTCCAGGTCCATGTCGAGCTTACAGAGGAAGTCAAAGTCGTCGGGGTTGATGGTGTCAAAGCCGGCGTAGAAGGCGTCGATGACGCCGCTGCCGAGTTGCCGAAAGCCTCGATCGGACCGGCGGATGACTCTAAGGTACGGGAGCTTGGCCGCGTATTCTTCGAGGATGGCCGGCGTTTGATCCGTCGAGCCGTCGTCGATGACGATCCACAGGGCCGGCGGGACCGTCTGCGCCGCGACGCTCTCGAGCGTTCGTCGCACGTGCGCCGCTTCGTCACGGCATGGGCTGATCAGGCAATAACGCCGCCCGCTGGCCGCCCGTGGAGGAGGCGCGGGGTCGGCCCGTGGACCGGCCGCTTCCGACCAGACGGCGTGCCGATCGCACCATCGCAGCAGCACGTAGAGCGCCCAGACCCGCGACCAGTACATGCCGGGGGCGCCGTCCTGAAAAGCTTGCCAGAGCCGCCCGAGGGCCTCGCCGCTCAGTCCGGCTTTGGCGGCCAGGAGCCGGTCGCGCATCACCGCGTCCATCTTGCTGCCCAGTCTGCGCCTTGCCCAGGCGCCGAACGGCATCTCGAAGCCGCGCTTCGGCCGCTCGAACAAACGCGGATCGAGGCCTGTCAGCGCGACGTCGCGCAGAATCTGTTTCCGCCCCAGCGGCTCGTAGCGCAGCTCGTCGGGCAATCGGACTACCGTCTCGAGCACGGCGTGGTCCACCAGCGGAAGCCGTGTCTCCAGCGACACGGCCATGCTCGCCGCGTCGATGTCGCGCAAGAGCCGCTCCCCCAGGAAGCATCGCTGCTCCAGGATGCTCAGTGCTGCCAAGGGAGAGCGGCCACGCGTCTCGCGCTCGAGCCTCTCGTGCATCGCCGGCGGCAGCCCCAGCCTGACATCGGTCAGGGCCGCCGTTCCGTCGAGCAACTGCGCCTGGAAATCAGGCAGGAACAGGGCGTAGGACAACTGGTAGAGCCGCACGAGGTCATCGCCGGCGCGGATCATCTCCGGCAGCTTCGCCCAGCGGGTCTGGGCGGCCACGGCGCCGGGACGCGGACTGGCCGCGGCGGCGACGATTCGCGCGGCACCCACCTTCGCCGATTGCGGCACCCAGCTCGCCCTCCGGGCCCACCGCCGCAGCGACGGCACATACCGGAACGAGCTGTACCCGCCGAACAGCTCGTCCCCGCCGGTCCCGACCAGGGCGACGGTCAGGCCGGCCTCGCGAACGGCCTTGGAGATGTAGTAGCTGTTCAGGCCGTCGAACGTCGGCTGATCGAAGCTGTCGATCGCCGACTCCAGCGACGCGAGGAATTGCGACTCGCTCAGCAGGACTTCCTGGTGCCGCGTGCCGATCGCGGCGGCGACCGCGCGGGCGTGCAGCGCTTCGTTGTAAGCCGGCTCCTCAAACGCCAGCGTGAACGTGTGGATCGGACGATCACTCGACTTTTGCGCCAGGTTGGCGACCGCGCTGGAGTCGATGCCGCCGGAAAGAAACACTCCCAGCGGCACGTCGCTCGCCAGGTGCAGCCGCACGGACTCGCATAGGGCCTCTCGCAGGTCCGCGACGGTGGCGCTGCCCTGGCCGCCGTCGGGGATCGACCAGAAAGTTTCGCGCGTGGCTTGTTTGCCGCGGCCATCGAGCACGTGGACCTCGCCCGGCCCCATCGATTCGATCCCGCGCACCACGGTGCCCGGCCCCATGACGAACCCGTTCCACACCACCGACGCAACCGCGTTCCCGTCCAGCTTGGGCGAGCGGAGCAATCCCGCCGCAAGGATCGCCCGAACCTCCGACGCAAATAGCAGCGACCACTCCCGATCGTCACCCACGTGCGGATTGGGGCATATATACAGCGGCTTGATCCCCAGCGGGTCGCGGGCGAGCAGCAGCTCGCGCTTGCCATCGTCCCACAGCGCCAAGGCAAACATGCCGCGGAGCTTGGAGATCGCTCGATGTCCCTGCGTCGCCAGCAATCCCAGCAGGACGGCGGTATCGCCGTCGGAGCCTAACGTCTGGCCGGCGGCAAGCAGCTCGCGGCGCAGGTCCAGATAGTTGTAGATTTCCCCGTTGAAAACCATCGTCTGGCCGCGCGGGTCGGTCATCGGTTGAGCGGCGGCGTCCGAAAGGTCGAGAATGGCCAGCCGGCGGTGGGCCAGCATGCACCCGTGCCCGCGGGCATCCGGCGTGCTGGCCCAAAACCCCTCGGCGTCCGGCCCGCGGTGTGCCAGCGCCGCCCCCATGCGGCGCAGCGCCACCTGGTTCGCGTCGTTCACCCGCCCGAGAATGCCCGCGATTCCACACATCAGACCGATCGATTCTAACTACGCGGCGCTCGCGTCCGTCTGGGCCGCCCGTCACAAAAGATAATCCCCCCGTCGCCCCCGTAATAGGCCGGCGGCGGCCGGTCAGCAGAAATATCGGAAGGACGCCGCCATTCGCGCCACGAAGCAGGGATATCTATGGGACGCTCGCCGGCGGCGGCTAGTGAGCCAAGCGGTCCTTAGGAACGCGTCCGAAATAACTTCCCGATTTTATGCTGTGTTGGGGATGGCACGGTAGTTCCACTTGGGCAGGAAGTCGTCGAACACGATCCTCATTGTTTCCTTGAATCCATCGACGCAT
>Ga0073928_10005360_pt1 | contig 18071 bp, 16 predicted proteins | sample PaiPotPPA55metaG_FD_76969 | JGI IMG/M metagenome (GOLD analysis project Ga0073928, IMG submission 76969) | Iron sulfur acid spring bacterial and archeal communities from Banff, Canada, to study Microbial Dark Matter (Phase II) - Paint Pots PPA... ... | reverse complement strand
GCAGACGGAATTGTCATTCCGGCGGCCAGTGCCGCCTCAGTGGAAAGGAGCTGGCCATGCTTCTGGCTGCAGCAGTAGGAGTTCCGCTCCATGCGTTGTTCTGGTGGGCGATCGTTTTCTTTATTGTGGCGCTCATTGCCTGGGCCCTCGGGGCAGGCGGGGTGGCGGGGATCAGTGCCGGTGTCGGCCGGGCGCTCCTCTTCGTCTTCCTGGTTCTGGCCGTCATCTTCCTGATCCTGAACTTCACGGTGTACCCAACCTATTAGCAAGCACGGGACAGGCCTGATTAGGGTCTGCTCCGACCGCAACGTGCGGCGTCGGGAGTGCAACCCCCCCGACGCTTGCACGCGTTACGGGCGGCTGCTAGAAGCCGGAAATGGCAAGACAAGAGCGGTCCGCCGGCTTTGTTATCTTTCGCTGCCCGCCCCTCAGCTCCCACGAGTACTTGCTGCTGGACTATGGCCGCCACTGGGACTTTGCCAAGGGACACGTCGAAGAAGGGGAGGACGACCTCGCCGCCGCCACCAGAGAGCTGCGGGAGGAAACGGGAATCAGCGACGTCGAGGCGATCCCCGCCTTTCAGCACGAGATCACCTACTTTTTTCGCGATCGCAAGAAGGGGCTTATCCGCAAAAAAGTTGTGTTCTTTCTAGGCCAGACGCGGGCCGCCGACCGCGACATCGTGCTCAGTCACGAACACGAAGCCTTCGAGTTCCTGCCGTACGACGCCGCTATTAAACGCGTAACTTTCCCCAACGCTCGCCGGGTGCTGGAGCTGGCTGAGCAGACGCTCAACGATCGTTCCCGTACCAGCAACGACAATCTGACGGAGGGGAGGCTTACAAGTTGACTTTGGTTGACCGCGTCAACAGTCAGTTCAGAGGCTAGCCGCCTCAGGCTGCTTTGCTCAGTGATTGCCGCAATTCTTCGGCGCGCCGGGCGGCTGAGTCCATGCGGTCGCGAGCCCGGCGGATGGGGGCGATGAGGGCGTCGATCCATTCCAGCGTCTGCGTCGCCAGGTTCAGCGAGGGGTCGGTTACGTCGGCCGACTTCCAGCGCCTCAGCAGCCTGGCGACCTGTCGCTGCGTGTTCCACCTTAAGGCCAGCCACAGGGCGATGAAGTAGAGGATGAGGAACCCCGCGCTCTTGAGAAGATAATTCACGCCCAAGACCTGGACGGCGAGGTAGGCGGCGTCCTTCCAGCTCCAGGTAGAGACGTGCGACCCCGTGGCGAGAACCGCCTGGAGCACCGGCTGTACGAAAGGGAACCAGAGCACCGCGCCGATGGTGAGCAGCCAGCGGATCGGCGCGGCGAGCCAGCCCCCGCGGATGAGCTGCCGGCGGGCGACGTCACGCTGCCGCTGGATCGTGGCGCCAAGCAGCCGGCGCAGGTCTCCCGCCGCGAGGTCGGCCGACATCTGCTCCCACAGTCGGTTGTGGGCGTACAAGTCGGCCGCCGTCGGCTGCGACTGGCGGAGCTGGGCGAACGTGGTCTGCACCAGGTCGCTTACTGAGCAGCCGGTCTCCTTCAGCACCAGCTCCACCAGACCCTCGGACGTTTGCAGGGGTGCGGCAGTCCGCGACGTGGCCCCGCGCAGCAAGACAAACAGGGGAGACAGCAGCGTATGGACGAGGCGCACCAGGGGCCACCGGGCCACCCGCTCGGTCAGGATTTCCTCGGTTATCGCGCCGCGGCTGGCAGGGTCGCCCAGCAGTCTTGGGATCACTTCCTCTACCAGCGGCCCCCCGATCCGCTGCGCGGCTAGTTCCTCCGCATCTTCCTGAAGCTGTGCCAGTCGAGCGGCGCGGGTGGGAAGTTGCTGGTTCTCCAGCCATGCCAGCAGCGATCGGTCTTGGCGCCGGGCGGCCAGCTCCTGTGACTGCCGCACGGCTTGCGGCGTCCTCTCCCGCGCCAGCAGCGCCCGAAGCGCCGGCATGTCATAGTCCCCCGGGTGCGTCGCGCTGATCAGGTAAACCTGCGGCGGCGCATCCAGGGATAACGTCCGCGCCACCCGCGCCGCGTAGTCGTCCCTCAGCTCCAGTGCCTCTTCTTCCCTGAACCCCGAATCCCGGCGCGCCGGGATCTCCGCTGCGCTTCGACCCTGAATCCCGACGTTGTCGGGACTTCGCTCGCGCTCAGCCCCGAACCCTTGCAACTGGTCCATCTTGTTGAGGCAAAACACGAAGTTCTTCGGCGCGTTTCCGGCCGCTACTTTGGCCAGCATCTGTTGTGGCTGACGGTCGGCATATTTCTCGACGCTGACCAGCCATATGGGATAGAGCATGTGCCGCAGCATGGTCCGCGTGACCTGTAGATGGGCGGCAAAGTGGCTGTCGATATCAGGGAGATCGAGCAGGACCTGGCGGCGGAGGTCGGGCAAATCATGGGTCACGATGCGGTGCTGGCCGGGGACTTCCCGCTCGAGCAACTCGCGCAGAGCTCCTTCCTGCGACGAGTGGGCGTATGCGATGACGCCTTCGGTGCCGGGCCCGTAAGCGCTGGTGGCGGTGATGTTGCGGCCGGCCAGGGCATTGACCAGCGCGCTTTTGCCTACGTCTTTGCCCCCGATCAGGCCGACCAGGTAGAACGCCCCGTCCGCCGCCGACAGGGCATCCTCCGACAGAATCGGCGCGTCATCCTCCAGAAGCGCGGGTTGCTGAGCGCCCGTCAGCTCCATTGTCTCGCGGACCAGTTGTTCGATCGCCGACGTCATCGGATGCTGAGATTAGCGATTTGGCTCGCCCATGCGCACAGCGGAATCATTGCCCCGCCGACAGGAACGTGATGCACACCGGCGTTGGCACGGCGACATTTACGCCAACCGGCTTCAGTTCGCCCGTGTCCGCATCGATACGGAAGACCACGACATTGCTGGTGTCCTGGTTGGCGGCGAGGAGCCACGTGCCGCTCGGGTCAATGCCGAAGCTGCGCGGGGCCTTGCCCTGCGTGCTGGTATGACCGGCGGGCGTGAGCTTGCCGGTTTGCTGGTCGATGCGGAAGAGAGCGATGTTGTTCGCGTCCCCCCGATTAGAGGAGTAGAGGAACTTGCCGGACGGGTGCACAGCGATCTCGGCGCCCGACTTTTCACCGCTGAAACCCTCCGGCAGCGTCGAGACGCTTTGCAACTGCTCGAGCGTACCCCGGTCGGGATCGTAGCCAAAGGCGGTGACGGTGCAGGCCATCTCGTTGACGACGTAAACGAACTTGCCGCTGGGGTGAAACGCCAGGTGCCGCGGGCCCGAAGCAGGGGCGACCGCGGCCGCCGGCGGGTCATTGGGCGCAATCGTGTGCTTCGCCGGATCGAACCGGGAGACGAAGACCTTGTCCAGTCCAAGATCGCAGGAGAAGGCGAACCGATTGGCAGGATCGAGATTGGCGCAATGGGCGTGCGGCCCTTCCTGACGCTGCGGGTCGGCGCCGCGGCCCTGGTGCTGGTCGATGGAGGAGACAGGTGCAAGCTCGCCGTCCTCCCCGACCGGCAGCACCACTACGCTGCCACTGCCGTAGTTGGCGACCAGCACGTTGCGGCCTTTGTGATCAATGCTGATGTGGGTGGGCGACGTTCCGCCGGAGGGCTGCCGATTGAGCGGCGTCAGCTTGCCGGAGGCCGGATCGATCGCAAAAGCGCTGACGGCGCCGCCGCCCCGTTTCCCGTCAAGACTGTCGACTTCATTCACCGAGTAGAGGAACCGGTGATTGGGATGAAGGGCCAGGAACGAAGGGCTGGCCGCCTCCGCCACCAACTCGGGCTTCGTGAGCGCGCCGGTACGGGGATCCATCCGCATCAGATAGAGGCCCTTGCTGTCCTTCCCGGTGAAGGTGCCGACGAAGACCAGCAGCTCGCGACTGCTCGAGTGCGCCTGCGCGCTGCGCTCGGTCGCGCGGCAGGAGCTGGGCAGGGCGAACATGAGTGCAGCGATCAAAAGAAACGCCCAGGGAGGTGGCCAGTTCATGATAAGCCTCATATTAGTCCGCGGCCGCCCGCCGCGAGATCACGCGGATGATACCGTTGCTGGGTCATGAGGCACAGTGTGCTCGATGTGGCACAGCCGCCCTCGGCTGTGTTCGACCGAAGGTCGAAATCAACCGGCAGAATTCCGCCTTCGGCGGAACACAGCCGAGGGCGGCTGTGCCACATGGCAGGCCACAGCCGAGGGCGGCTGTGCCACATGGCAGCACACAGCCGGGGGCGGCTGTGCCACATCGCCAACACAGTCCTTGCAGGCTGGAACCGTCCCGCAACTTAGGCCCGGAGCCGCACTACGCCTTGACGCGGCCGCGGCAGTGCCGCAGGATGTCGTGGTTCATGGCTCGTGGTGTTGGGCTGTCATCTCGTCCGGCCGCGGTGGTTGCGCCGCCGGCCAGGGGATCGTTCATCCAGCGAGGGTGGGCAAAAGCGAGCTTGCTGCTGTTGAGCATCGCGCTTCTGACGCTCTCATTTGCCCCGTTCAAGCAGTTTTATCTGGCGTGGGTGGCGCTGGTGCCGTGGCTGGTCGTGGTGCGAGGGTGCCGGTCGGCACGGAGCGCATTTGGCTGGAGCTGGCTCGCCGGGGTGGGGTTCTTCGCGGCAAACATGTGGTGGCTGGCGTGGGTGACCGGGCCGGGCATGCTGGCGCTGCTGCTGATCCTTGGACTGTATTGGGGGTTGGCCGGGATGCTAATCGGCGGCGCGCGACTGCTCGACCTGCAAGGCAGATCGGGCTTGGCGCCCGCGCCGCTGGCGGCGACGTCGTCGCTGTTCCTGATCGCGACAATCTGGGTCGCGACGGAATGGCTGCGGGGGACTTGGCCGTTCGGTGGGCTGGCATGGCAATACCTGGGCTACACGCAATCACCGGCCCTGCACCAGTGCCAAATCGCGGACATCACGGGCGCGTACGGTGTGTCGTTCTGGGTGGCACTGGTGAACGCATGGGTGGCGCTGCTCGTGCTGAACCGGCGGCGCCTTCCGGGGCTGGTGACGGCGGGGGTCGCCGTGGGCATCGCGTTGATGGCCGTGGCCGCGTATGGGTTTTATCGCTTTTCCCAGAAGACAACGCGGCCCGGCCCGATGGTCATGGTCGTGCAGCCTGACTATCCGCAGAGCAATAGCGGCGAGAAGGGGGCCGACCTGTCAGAAATCCTGCGTTTCCATCTCGAACACACCAAAGCGGCCCTGGCCAGGGAGCCGAAGACCGACCTGGTCGTCTGGTCAGAGACGATGATGCCGCCACTCAATGCGTCGGCGATCGAACGTTTGCACGACCCGTCGGGATCAACGCTGCCGGAGGTTGCGCAGGGGCGAATCGACGCGTTGGCCGAGCGTTCCGGTGCGGCGTTTTTGGTCGGGGGCATGTATTGGGACGGATGGGTCGACCGCGGAGCGGCGGGATGGCGGCAGACGCAAGAGCGGAATTCGGCCTACTTCTTCGTCCCCGGCCCAAGCGGCGCGACGCTCCGATATGATAAGGTCCACCTTGTGCCCTTCGGCGAATACATCCCCTTCCAGACCACCTTTCCGCCGTTGTATCATCTGCTCCTGACGTTCAGCCCGTATCCGAAGGACTACATCTGGCTGACGCCGGGAGCGCCCGATGCGCTGACGGTCTTCTCCCTGCGATCGGGATGGCGGTTTGTGACGCCGATCTGTTTCGAGGACCTGGACGGCCCGCTGCTGCGACGGATGTTCCAGCCGCCGTCGGGCCAAACCCGCAAGCGCGCCGACTTTATCGTCAACATCACCAACGACGGCTGGTTTCGCTTCAGCGAGATGCCGCAGCACCTTCAGGCGGCCATCTTCCGCAGCATCGAGAACCGCGCTCCAACCGCCCGCAGCGTGAATACCGGTATCAGCGGTTTCATCGACTCGGTGGGGCGGACTTACGGGTTGGTACCCGCCGGCCGCGGCGGTGTGAGCATTGCCAGGGTCGATCCGGACGAGCGGCTGACGTTTTACACCCGCTTCGGCGACGTGTTCGCGTACATCTGCGCCGCCCTGACCGCGCTGATGGCGGCAAGAGCGATCGGCGAGTGGTGGAAACAACGGGGGCAAGCCAAAGAGGCCGGAGCTTGAGAACCTTGAAATTGAAGTCGCGAGTCTGCGTGCTCGGGATGATGATAATGGCGCTCTGTTGCGCGCCGGGGTGCGGGCCGGAGTCCGACCCGGTCAGGGGCCGGATGCCCGATCCGCCTAAGCCTCCGCCGGCCTACCCTCCCGCGCGGATCGCGCCATTGGACCCCCAGTTGCAGGAGGCCGCACGAAAGGAACTGGACAGCGCGCTTCATGCCGGCGATCCGAACGTCCGGGCGCACGCCCTGGAAGCGGTGCGGCAGACGATGGGGACGCGGCGAGCCAATGACGTGATCGCCGCCCTGGGTGACCGCGATCCATTGGTCCGTTATGCCGCCTGCCTCGCGGCCGGCGAGTTGGAGCTCAAGGACGCGCACGACAAGCTGCGGCACCTGGTCGAAGACAAGGATATGCGGGTCGGCGTGGTGGCCCGCTTCGCCATGCACCGGATCGGCGACTACCGCTACAGCCATGACCTCGAGAAACTCTCGCGCGATCCCGATCCGGCAGTCCGCGGCACGACCGCGATGGTGCTCGGTATGATCGGCGACCCGAGCGGGCTGAAGGTGCTGCGCGGGATGCGGCTGGACCCGCACCCGGCCGTCCGGCAACAAGCCGCCGAGGCCATGTGGCGGCTGGGAAGCGAGGAAGGGCTTGAAGAACTGGTCGGATGGAGCATCAGCGGCTTCCAGGAGGATCGGATGATCGGGCTACTTGGCTTGGCCGCTCCCCGCAATCACAACGTCATCGAGCATCTTCGCGGGGGGCTGGTAACCGACTCACCGGTGGTGAGCCTGGTCGCGGCGCGGGCGTTAGGAATGATCGGATGTGATGAGGGGTATGGCGTCGCGCTGCGGGGAGCAAAAAGCGCCGATCCGCAGCAGCGGCTGCTGGCGGCCTTCGCCTTCGGGTCCATCGGCCGCAGCGACGCGCAGGAGGTGCTTCGCAAGCTTCTGGCGGACGCCGACCCCAACGTCAGGGTTGCCGCCGCGCAGGCCATTCTCCAGCTCAAACCCGACTTCAAGCCCGAGTGAAACCGATCGGTTTAACGCGGCTGTCCAAGTCGCCTGGAAAACTTGACAGATGGCCCCGCGAAGTTAGGATGGCCCGTGTCTTTTCGGCCCAAAGTGGGCGTTTGCACGCGCCGCAATGAAGCCGGGAGGACTGGCGGAACGGAACCGATAGCCCGGCAACTTGCCACGCCCGTTTCGCCCGGGATACACCACTGCCCGACAGCCTCGTCTAAGGAGCCCCCGTGAGTGCCCTCACCAAGATTTTCGTCGTACTTCTCGTGATCCTGTCCATCGTCATGGCCGCCGGCGTGGTGGTCTGGGTGAACCGGCAGCAACAGTTCAATGTGGCGCTTAGGAGCGCCCAGGAGAAATTGGCGGCTGCCGACCAGAAAGCCAGTTCGGCAAGTCGGGAACTGGAGAACGCGAACAGCGCCCAGAAGCTGCTTGAAAAGACCTATAGCGACATGGTTAAGTCCAAGGACCAGGAGAAGGCGCAACTCAGCCAAGGGCTGATGGATGCCAACACCCGTATTGCGGAACTCAACACCAACCTCGCCCAGCAGACCGCCGCCAGCCAAAGCGCCAACAGCGCGCTCGAGGTCGCCCAGAAGACGCTGGACACGACGATGGCCCAGTTCGCGGACCTCCGCAAGTCCGACCTGGATTTGCAGAGGCAGTACGCCGAGGCAACCTTCCGCATTAACGACCTGTTGAACAAATACGAGACGACCAACAAACAGTGGCAGTTTGCCGAGGAGCAGGTGACGCAGCTCCAGAAGGACAATCAACACCTGACGCAGGTGATGCACCAGGCAGGCGTTTCCCTGGCCAACCCGCGGACGATCAACGGCGAGTCGCTGGTTCGGCTCCAGGGCGTCATCCGCAGCAAGTCGAATGTCGGTGGGATTCCCATGGCCACGATCTCGCTTGGCAGCGGCGATCAGGTAACCAAGGGGATGCAGTTCAAGCTGCTCGACCCCTCGGCCAAGGACCCGTTCCTCGGCTATCTGATCGTCGACAACGTCGAGCCGCACGAGGCCATCGGCCACCTGAGCGGTCCACGAATCAACGAAGTCCGGCAGGGCACTGAGGTGCGGACACAGCTGTAAGCTGCGTGGTCCTTTGTCCTTCGTCATTTGTCCTTTGTAGTGTGCTCGAACGTCGGTGACTAGGGACCAAGGACCAAGGACAAAGTAAAGAGGAATTGTTATGACCCGCGTTCCCCGTGGCGATCAGATATTCGTGAAGCCGAAGAACGACATTTACACCGCCCTGGCGGGGGTGGCGTGCGCGACGGTTATCCTCGCGCTGATCGCGATGTTCGTGCAGTCCAATGCCGTGTTCGGCGACGGCTTGTTCATCACCAGCGGCAACGTACCGTCAACGACACGGTAGTCCGGCCATGACGGATTGCTGTTCCGGCGATTCCATTTCCTCGACCCGGGTCCGCTGATCGACGGCGAACTGGAGTTGGTCTATCCCGACCCGCGATGGTTCGACGACCTCCTGGCGGCCTGCGCCCACCCGCTGACCGTCCGGGACGCACCCCACGAGGCCCGCACGACCCGCAAACAGCTCGAGACATTCCTGCGCATGGCCCCCTGGGGGCACGAGCCGGCGGACAGCTCGGCGGGGAAGGTGCCCCAATATCACTTCTGGATGCGCGTGCGTCAGGAAGCCCCGGCGCCGCCGGGGGCGGAGCTGCCCCCTGTGCGGATTGCCGGCGGGATCGGGCTGCGGGTCGGCACCAACCACGCCGTCGAAATGTATTACGGGCATCTCGGCTACCACGTCTACCCCCCGGCCAGGGGAAGGCGCTATGCCGAACGGTCGTGCAGGCTCCTGCTGCCGCTGGCCCGGAGGCACGGCGTCAAGACCCTCTGGATCACCTGCAATCCCGATAATTACGGGTCCCGCAGGACCTGCGAGCGGCTGGGAGCGCGATTGATCAGCATCGTCCCGGTACCCGAGAACGATCCCCTGTACCTCCGCGGCGAGCGGGAGAAGTGCCGGTATTGTCTGGATCTCTGATCCCCGGATTGGGGAGCGCGCCCACCTGTCCGCGCAGCGGCGCGTGCGCCGCACCGCACATCGTTGCCACAAATATCTGATTAATTTTCCGCTTTTTTAGATCGCGCCGCGGGTGCGACCGATATAGTGAATCGAACGACGGGCTGAGGAGGGAGATGGCGGCACGTCGATTTCGTGGCGCGCCTCGCCCCCGGGGCATGTGCATCGGGGACAGGGATTGGCGAGGCGGCCGAGCGTAGCGGAGGAAACCGTCACTTTTATGGACGAAGACCCTTTCTCGGGTTGGGGCCTGCGGCCGGTGGAGCTGGCCGATCGGGCCGTCCTCATTTCCTGCTTTTTGTCGCTGGCCGAGCCCCTGTCGGATTACACCTTCTCGCAATTGTACACCTGGCGCAACAGTCTGCGCATCCTGTGGAAAATGATCCGCGGGCACCTGTGCGTGTTCGCCAACGGGACCGGCGACCTGACCTTGCTCTTGCCGCCAATCGGGGATACCAACGGCGATGCCGCCCTGGCCGAAGCGTTCGAGATCATGGACGAGTACAACGCCGACCGCGGCGTCCCGGACCGCAGCCGCGTCGAGTACGTCAGCGACGAATTGCTCGCCCGGTTCGACCATTCCAGGCTGTCGGTCCAACCGATGGGGGCCGATTACGTCTATGACGTGCGGCGAATGATCGATCTGGCCGGCGGCGATCTGGCGAGCAAACGGCAGGCACGAAACCGCTTCATGCGGAATTACGCCTACCGTGTCGAGACTTACTCCACCGCTGTCCATCGCGACTGCTGCCTGGCGCTGCTGGATCAGTGGAAGATCCATCAGGACGCGCAGCATCTGGACGAACCCGACTCCAACGCCGTGAAGCGATCGAAGGAATCGATCGCCACCGCACTCTGCCTGGACACCGCGGCGGAGCTGGGCATGAAGGGAATGGTGGTCTATGTGGACCAGGGTTCAGGTGCCACGGTTCAGGGGTTCACCTTCGGGGAACACGCCGGCGCCGACCAGAGCAGCATTACGATCGAGAAGACGGATTTGGCGATCAAAGGCCTGGCGCAGTTCATCTTCAGCGAATTCTGCCGGCTGCACTGGGCGGACCGCCCGTTCGTGAACGTGGGCGATGACTGGGGCCTGGAGTCGCTGGCCTGGACCAAGCAGAGCTACCGGCCGGTCAAGATGCTTCGTAAGTATGCCCTGCGAAAGGTGCCGGTGACCGTCAGCGGTCCGGCATTCGCCCCAACCAAGCAGGGAGCGACGGTCCGGCCGGCCCAGTTGAGCACTCGCCCGGCACGCCAGCAAGACCTGCCCGCTGCGCCGTCGCTGCTGGCCGCGGTCAAGACGTAGTCGGGTACAATGCCACCGTGTCCGACCGGCATATCCAGATCGGCGCCGTTGCCGGCCTCTGGCCGCCCAACTGGCCGATGGGTTTGACGATGCTCCGGCTGCTGTTGTTGCCGGTTTTTCTATGGTTGATTCTCGCTGACCAGGGCCAATCGACGCTCCCACACCGCTGGTGGGCGATCGGGGTCTTTGCCGTCATGGCGGCGACCGACAAGCTGGACGGGTATCTGGCCCGCAAGCTCAACCAGACCAGCCGGATTGGCACGATCCTCGATCCGGTGGCCGACAAGCTGCTGGTCGCCTGCTCGATTATCCTGCTGTCATTCGACTGGATCGCCACGCCGCGATACCAGATTCCGCGGCCCGTCGTGGTCTCGGTGTACGGCAGCTACGTGGTTATAGTCGCTGGAACGCTGATTTTGCTGGGCCTCATCGGCAAGGTGTCGATCAGCCCGCGGCCGCTGGGAAAGCTGGGAACAGTCCTGCAACTGATGCTGGTGCTGTTGACGCTCATCGCCCCTAACCTCCAGCCTCTGGTCCGAGAGGCGCTGCACCGAGTCCTGGTGGCGCTGTGGTGGGTCGTGCCGATAGTGGCGGTGCTGACCTGCGCGGACTACAGCCTTCAAGGCGTTCGGCAGCTCAGAGAGTGGCGCCGGAGAAGCGAGCAGCCCACGCCGTCGTCCGGCGGCGTAAGCGGTGACGGTGTCCCGCGGCGTTGATGCGGCGCCTATGATCCGAATTGAGCGCGTTATGCCCTTTTCGCCCATCCCTGAGATCGTGGAAGAGTTGAAAGCCGGTAAGCCCATCGTGCTGGTGGACGACGAGGACCGGGAGAACGAAGGAGACATCGTCTATGCCGCCGAAAAGGTCACGCCGCAGGCGATCAATTTCATGCTCGTCCATGGACGCGGCCTGATCTGCCTCGCTATGACCGCGGACCGCTGCCAGCGGCTGCACCTGCATCCCCAGACCGACAACAACACCGCCCAACTCGGGACCGCCTTTACCGTGACCATCGACGCCCATCCGAAATACGGCGTGACCACGGGCGTCAGCGCCAAGGACCAGGCGACGACAATCCGCGTCGCGATCGACGACAACGCCCAGCCGCAGGACCTGCTCCGCCCCGGCCACACACACCCGCTCCGCGCCCGCGACGGTGGCGTTCTGGTGCGGGCCGGCCAGACCGAAGGGAGCGTCGACCTGGCCAGACTCGCCGGCCTCAGGCCTGCCGGCGTCATCTGTGAAGTGCTCCGCGACGACGGCGAACCGATGCGCCGTCCGGAACTCGAGGTCTTCTGCCAGAAGCACGGCCTCAAGATGTGCACCATCGCGGAGTTGATCAGCCATCGGCTCAAACGCGAGCAATTTGTCAAACGCATCGAGAGCGTCACCCTGCCGACCAAGTGGGGCACGTTCCGGCTGCACGCCTATCAGAGCGCCATCGACCCCCAGCCGCATCTGGCACTTTGCAAAGGCGGCGTCGGGGAATTGGATGAGGCCGGCCAGGTGATCGAACACCCTGACCCCGTCCTGGTCCGCGTCCACAGTGAGTGTCTGACCGGCGACGTCTTTGCCTCCGGGAAGTGCGATTGCGGTTGGCAGCTCGATACCGCGATGCAGCACATCGAACAAGCGGGGAAGGGCGTCTTGCTATACCTGCGGCAGGAGGGCCGCGGAGTCGGGCTGGTGAACAAACTCCACGCTTATGCGCTTCAGGAAAAGGGGCTGGACACGGTGGAGGCGAACCTGCGACTCGGGCTGCCCGCCGATAAGCGGGATTACGGCATCGGCAGTCAGATCCTGCGCGACCTGGGGCTGCGGCAGATTCGCATCATGACCAATAACCCCAGGAAGATATACGGGATCGACGGATACGGGCTGAGCATTGTTGCGGAGGTTCCCGTGCGCGCTCAACCGGGCGAGCACAATCGCAAGTACCTGGAGACGAAGAAGCACAAGCTGGGGCATCGGTTGTGAAACAGCCTCTGAGTTGACGCGGGCCGGAAGAATCCCAAAATGCGTCCCGCGGTCGGCGTAAGAGCGTGGGCTTCAAGGCATCTCGACGTGATTCCAGGCGAATTCATCATACAAGGCGTCTACGGTTTCCTCGGCCCGACGATCTGGGGCCTGTACGGCCAGGCGTTGACGGCTGGCCGACGGAAAATGCAGCTCATGAAGCGGCCGCCGCACCCGTTGAAGGGCGGGCCTCCACGGGTCTCGATCCTGATCCCGGCCAAGGACGAAGGGGAGCGGATCCGTACCTGCGTTCAGTCTGCCCTGAAGCAAGACTATCCCGACTTTGAGGTCGTCGCCATCGACGATCGCAGCACGGACAATACCGGCGCGATCATGGACGAAATGGCACGGGCCGACCATAGGCTGCGCGTCCTGCACGTCACACAGCCGCCCAAGCCAGGCTGGACTGGAAAAAACAATGCCCTGTTTGAAGGCAGCAAACAGGCGACGGGTGAGTGGCTCCTCTTCGTCGATTCCGATGTCGTGCTCGAGCCGGCGGCGCTGGAGGTGGCCATGTCCGTCGTCCGCCGCAAGGAGTTCGACATGCTCAGCCTCCTGCCGCGGATCGAGAGTCACTCGATATGGGAAGGCATGCTCATCCCGCTGTGCGGGGGGGCGGCGTCGACGATGTACATGATCGCGCTGAACAATAAGAGCCACCTGGCCCGTCAGGCGTTCGCCAACGGGCAGTTCCTTCTGATCAGTCGGCGGGCGTACGACGCCATCGGCGGCCACGAAACCGTCCGCGACCGCTATTGCGAGGACGTGGAAATCGCCCGGCTGATGAAAGCGCAGGGCCTGCGGCCCCGCGTCTCCTGGGGCAACGAGTATTGCTCGGTGCGGATGTACAGCAGCCTCGCCGGCATTATCCGCGGTTGGAGCCGCATCTATTACGCCGCTCGCGTCGGCAGCCCCCGGCGGCCGCTAATCGCGCTCGCTTTCCTGCTGCTATGTTGCTTCAGCGTGTATCCCGCCCTGGCCTGGGGAATATGGCGGACAATGCACCCAATGGCGGCCGCCCCCGGATGGCTCGGCGTGATCGAACCCTGGCTCGGTCCGCTCTGGCTCTTCACCGCCGCCTCGCACCTGGTCCTGATGACGCTATATCTCGGCCGCATCTACAAATGGAGCGGAAATTCGAGGCGAAACGCGCTCTGGTTCCCGGTGGCCGGCAGCCTGCTCGTCTATATTCTGCTGCGCGCCCTCAAGATGTGCATCACCAAAAAGGTGGAGTGGCGCGGGACGGCGTATTCGCACACGATGCAGCATATCCCGGGAGGCGCCGCGGCGCTCGCCCCGGCGCGAGCCCCCGAAAGCTCTCAGTCCCCGGCGTAGAGTCGTGACCAATAGTCGCCAGTCCGCAGTTCCGGAGCGCGACAATGAATGATCTAACCCAACTCAACTCGGCGCACGCGATCCCGGGCATGGTGAAGTTCGAGGCCGGCGAAGGGGGCCTGGCGCGCATCGCGATCACCACTCCGCTGGCCAACGCCCACATCTACCTTCAAGGCGCGCACGTCACGCACTATCAACCTGCCGGACAGGGCCCCGTCCTTTTCGTCAGTGCCAGGAGCCAATTCGCGCCTGGAAAGGCAATCCGCGGCGGCATCCCGGTCATCTTCCCGTGGTTCGGGCCGCGGTCCGGCGACCCCGCCGCCCCGCAGCACGGCTTCGCCCGCTCGTTGATGTGGGACGTGCAGAGCGTTGCCGAACATGCCGACGGGGCCATCAGCGTCAGCCTGACGCTGCCGGCATCCGACCTCTCATGCCGATGGCTACCGAACAGCTTCCAGCTCGTCTACGAAATCTCCATCGGCGCCTCGCTGCAAGGGTCGCTCCGGGTCCGAAACACCTCGGATTCGGCGCTGCAGTTCGAGGAAGCGTTACACACGTACCTGGCCGTCTCTGACGTACGAAATATCGGCATCGAGGGGCTGTCGGGCCACACCTGCATCGACAAGGTGGACCAAATGAAACGAAAGGTCCAGCCGGCCGGCGCGCTGCGACTCGTGGGTGAGACCGACCGCGTCTATCTGGACGCGCCCGGCGCCGTTGCCGTCTTTGACCCGGCAGGCCGCCGGCTGGTGATATCGAAGGATGGCTCCCGCTCCACCGTCGTGTGGAACCCATGGGCACAGAAGGCCCGGGCCATGTCCGACCTCGGCGAGGACCAGTGGCCGCGGATGGTTTGCATCGAGACCGCCAACGCCGCCGATAACGCCGTCACGCTCGCTCCCGGCGAGCAGCATATCATGCGGGCCTCGATTTCCGCCGAGTTGTCACGCTCCTAGTCCCGCGGGTCATCGCCAAGTGAACATTGCGAAATGCAAAGTGCAAATTGCAAAATGCAAATTGCAAATTGTGGAGCGGCCAGGCTGCCCTCGCTCAATTTGATTTTTGCAATTTGCAATTTGCATTTTGCAATGCGCCCTGCCCCATGACAGCGAATGGCAACCCCGTCACTTCCCTCGCATTTCCAGGTCCTCGTAGATCGCCGCATGTACCGCCCGCATTCGCCTGTCATGAGCCGGCTCGCCCGGCATGCCGTTGCAGACGATCGCCACCGCCAGAGCATTCTCCGGGTCCGCAAACGCCGAAGTAGATTGGTGCCCGTTGTGGCCGTAGGTCCGGTACGACGCGTACGGCCCATAGCCGTACGGCACCGTGTCGGGCCCGTACTGGTTGGAGTTGAGCAGGAACCCCAGCCCCCAATCCATCACGTGCCGGAAGGTGTGGTCGTACATCCCGGCCCGGTGGCGGGCGACCAGCGCCTCGGTCGTCTGCGGAGAAATGATCCTCTTCCCGGCCAGAGCACCGCCTGCCAGCAGCATCTCATAGAAGCGTCCCAGCTCGCCGACCGGCCCGTGGCCGCTTCCGCTCGGGCGGGCGTTGGTGCAGGCGGCCTCGGTGTCCAGCCCGGCGTCCGTCACCTGGTCCCCTTCGGTCTTCTGCATGATTCCCAGCCGCGTTCCGTAACCGCGGTAGGCATTAACCGGCATCGCGACCCACGAATCGTTCATCCCCAGCGGCTCTAGTATCTCCTGCCGCACGTACGTCGCGTAGTCGCGCCCATCGATTCTGCGGACGATCTCGCCGAGCATAAACCAACTCACGTGAGTGCTGTATCCAGCTTTGCTGCCCGGCGTCCAATCCCGCTCGATCCGCATGGCGCAGATCTTCGCGATGATCTGCTCCCACGATTCCTCCGGCCAGCCGGCCTCGATCGACCGAATCCCGGCCGTGTGCGTGAGGATATGTCGAATCGTGATCAAGTCCTTGCCGTTCTGGGCGAACTCGGGGACATGACGCGCAACGGGATCGTCCAGCGCGAGCTTGCCGCGCTCCCACTGCTGCGCGATCGCCACCGCGCCCAATGGCTTGGTGGCCGACATCCAGAGCATGACAGTATCCGGGGTCATGGCGACGCCCGGGCGGGACTCGCCAAGGCCGAAGTCCGCCGCGGTCACGCCGCGATGCGACACGTACACTTGGGCGCCGATGTGATGGCCGTCGGCCATCCCCTGTTCGAGGACGGCGGTCGTGCGACGCAGGTTGTTGACGCGGGCGTGCATGTAAATGTGGCACAGCCGCCCTCGGCTGTGTTCCGCCAAAGGCGGAAGATCACCGGTTGACTTCGACCTTCGGTCGAACACAGCCGAGGGCGGCCGTGCCACATAAATCACGGGAGCATCCCGGGCGGAATTCCCATCTCGCCGGCCAACTTCTGCATCTGTTCCTTTGCCGCCTCCGACGCTTTGTTCTGCGCCGCGGCCACCGCCGCCACGATCACGTCCTCCAGCATCTCGGTGTCGTTCGGATCGATCCTGCTCTTGTCAATGCGGAGCTTGACGAGTTCGAGGCGGCCGTTGACAGTCGCCTGCACCATCCCGCCTCCGGCCTCGGCCACTACCTGCTTTTTTGCCAGCTCTTCCTGCATCGCCTGCATCTGGCCCTGCATCTCCCGTGCCTTGGAGAGCAGGCCGGGCAGGTTTCCGAGGTTTTTCAGTCCGTCGAACATGACTACTCCACTTTCACGATCTGTGCCCCCATCTGATCCATCAACGCCTTAATCAGCGGCTCGTTCCGCAACGATTCGATCAGCTCGGGCGTGAGCTTCACCGCCGGGACGGCGGGCGCCGCCGGCTCATCGGGAGCCGTTACCGCCTGCGGCGGCATGCGCTGCGATGCCCCGGCACGGGGCGCCTGAGCCGGCGGCGTTGCGGCCGCCGCAACCTCCTCGGCCGGGTCCACCTCAAATCTGACGCCGACGCTCTGCCCCAGCAATTCGGTCAGCTTCTCTCGTACCAGCTCCTTTTTGCCGTTCCGCTCCAGCATCTTGACGAACGTCTGGTGCTGGGCCGAGTAGCGGACGACGGCCCGGCCGTCCTCGATCGCCACCAGCTTTCCCGGCGCCAGCAGCGAGTGGAGCACCGGCCCGTGGCTCGACAGCGATCCCAGCAGCGTCCGCCACACGGCCGACAGGTCGGATGGGTCCACCGGCTCGATGTTTGCAATTGAATCATCAGCAGGCTGCGGTGGCGGGGGGGCTTTGGCATCCTCGGGAACATTCACTGCCGCCGATCGCGCGGGTTCAGGATTTTTTTTTTGCGCCGTCAAGACGGGCGCCGATGCGGATGCCCGCGGCGACGGGGTGCCCCCGCCATCCAGGCGCGACAGCAGTTCGCCGATCGACGTGAACTGGTCTGCCAGCGCCATACGCACCAGCGTCGCGTCCAGTAGCGCTCTTCCCGTGAGCGACTGGCGAATGTTGCGGCGCAGCTCTTCCAGGACCGTGATGTCCTGCGTCAGCGTCGCCGGGTCGAACCGATTGGCCTGCTCGACCAATTGTTCCATTGCCAGCCCCGGCACTTCAACCAGGTTCGACTCCGGCCCGCACGTCCGCAGGATCAGCAGGTTCCGCAGGTGATCGACCAGCGCCCCGATGAGCACGTCCGCCGACAGCCCGCTCTGCAGCATCGAATCCGCCTGCGCCAGCGTCGCCTTCACATCACCCGCGCCGATAGCGCCTGCCAGATCAAACAGGAGCTGCGCTTTGGGCAGGCCCAGGAGCTGCTCGACGAGTTGGCCGCTCAGGTGCTTCTCGCCGACGCTCAGCAGCCGGTCGAGCAGCGACAGGGCATCGCGCATCGATCCCGCGCCCGCCCTGGCCACGAGAAGCAGCGCCGCCTCGTTCGCCTTGATCTTCTCCTTCTGACAGATGTCCTTCAGGTGCCCGGCGATCTCCCGAGTCGCAATGTTGCGAAAATCGTACCGCTGGCACCGCGACAGGATCGTCGCCAGCACCTTCTCCGGCTCGGTCGTCGCGAGGATGAATTTGACGTGGCCCGGCGGCTCCTCCAGCGTCTTGAGCAGCGCATTGAACGCGCTCTTGGAGAGCATGTGGACTTCGTCGATGATGTACACCTTGAACCGGCTTGCGGCCGGGCGGTACTGGCTGTTCTCGATCACCTCGCGGATGTTGTCCACGCCGGTGTTGCTCGCCGCGTCGATCTCGATCACGTCGATGTCCTCGCCGCGGGCTATCGCGAGGCAGGAGTTGCACTTCCCGCACGGCTCGATCGTCCGTCCGTCGCTCTCGCGGCAGTTCACCGCCTT
>Ga0073928_10005358_pt1 | contig 18072 bp, 15 predicted proteins | sample PaiPotPPA55metaG_FD_76969 | JGI IMG/M metagenome (GOLD analysis project Ga0073928, IMG submission 76969) | Iron sulfur acid spring bacterial and archeal communities from Banff, Canada, to study Microbial Dark Matter (Phase II) - Paint Pots PPA... ... | reverse complement strand
CGGAAAATGTCGTGGGTTATTCCACCATGGCGGAGTTCATCCCCCCTCAGGCTCGTGGCAAATGGGTGGGCGGCATGTCCTTTATTGTTGTTCTAGGCCTGCCTGCCACGGCGCTCGTCGGCACTCTGGTCATTCCGGCATTTGGTTGGCGCGCCATGTTCGTCATCGGCGGACTCGGCGCCCTGGTAGTTTGGTATCTTCGTAAAGCGCTACCGGAATCGCCCCGCTGGCTCGAGTCCATCGGCCGCTACGACGAAGCGGAAGCCCTGCTGCAATCCATCGAACGCGAAATCTCTCAGCAGCACGGTCCGCTTCCTCCGCCATCGCCCACGCCCACAATCGCGCCGTCCAGAAAACTCAATTCCCTTCTCACCCCAGCTCTGTTCCCCCGCATGATCGTCGGCTGCATCACGCTCATCACCGCAAACACTCTGATCTTCGGCTTCGTTACCTGGCTCCCAACTTTCTTCGTTCACAGCGGCCGCAGCATCGCGCAATCCTTCAGCTACTCCCTGATCATCTCCGTCGGCGCGCCCATCGGCTCCGTGATCGGAGCATTGACCTCCGACTCGTGGGGACGAAGACCCACCATTGTCGGCGCATCGCTCCTAACTATCCTGATCGGCAGCATCTATCCCTTCATAAAAGAACCGCTTCTGCTCTCGATGATCGGTTTCTTTCTAATGATCCCCATTTATGTGTCGGTTACCGTATGTTTTGCCGTGTACATCCCCGAATTATTTCCTACCGAAGTGCGCTTGCGAGCCTCAGGCATTTGCAACACCTTCGGACGCGGGGCCACCATCGTCAGCCCGTTTCTGGTAGTCGCTCTTTACCGCCATTACGGCGTCGGCGGCGTAATCAGCATGCTGGTGGGATTACTAATCATCGAAATCATTGTGGTACTAATCTTCGGCATTGAACCCAAAAACCGCCGCCTCGAAGAAATCACTTCTAACCAACCACCCGCGCTGGAATCGCTCGTAACCGCCCAAGATAAATAATCACCTACCGATTTTTGACTTGACTTGGTCATTTTTTTATATTTCCATTCTTTTGGAAATATGAAGCAATCAGACGTCATCGATTCACTCGCCGCCTTGGCTCAATCGACGCGACTCGACATCTTTCGTTTGCTCGTCCGCCATGCCCCCAACGGTCTCCCCGCCGGCACGATAGCTCGCCGTCGCCACTTACCCGGTCCAACGCTTTCCTTCCATCTAAATGTTTTGGCCGCGACGGGTCTGGTGCGCGCACAAAAAAACGGACGCTCAATCTCCTACTCGGCGAACCTCGAACTTGTAAACCGCCTCGCGGATTTTCTGATGGAAAACTGCTGTGGTGGACGAGGCGGCTGTGCGCCAATCGCCAAAAAGATGCCGGCGCGAAGGTGATCAACCGTGCAAACTCCCTATAACGTCCTATTTCTGTGCACTGGAAATTCGGCGCGTTCCATCATGGCCGAGGCCATCATGAATCGCAAAGGTGCGCCAAACTTCACCGCCTATAGCGCCGGGAGCCAGCCCAAAGGCTCCGTGCACCCCGCCGCGCTTCGTCAAATCGAAGTCGCTGGACTCCCGGTGACCGAATTACGCAGCAAACCTTGGGAGGAATTCGCACGCCCAGGAGCGTTGTATATGGATTTCGTTTTCACCGTTTGCGATAACGCCGCGAAAGAAGTCTGTCCCGTTTGGCCCGGGCAGCCCATGACCGCGCACTGGGGCATTCCAGATCCCGCGGCAGTTGAGGGCACCTCACATCAAATCGAAAAGGCTTTCCGTGAAGCCTTCATGATGCTCGACAGAAGAATCAGCCTGGTGCTTGGCCTGCCACTCGCCAGCCTTGACATCCTCGCCATAAAAAAGAAATCGACCGCATCGGTCAGCAATGAAACTTAACTGAATCAAACGTCAATTCCCTGCCACTTCGAATCCGCCAAAACGACAGACGTTTCTCTCTGCCGTTCTGATATCTTCCAATACTTTTTGAGTAGCCGGTCCTTTTCCGCCGAGCCCACCATTCGGAAGCCGTGCTTCTCATAAAAGCGGATCGCCCAAACCGCATCCGCCCATGTACCAATCAGAATGCGATCCTTCGTCAACCCGCGCAGATGAGCTAACAACTGCGCTCCAATCCCGCGATTCCTCCACTTGGTCCTCACATAAGCGTGTCGAATGAGCGTCACATCCTGCACCTTTTGAATCCCCATTACGCCCACCAATTCCCCGCTCTCTTCAAATCCCCAAAACACCACCGCATCAGAAATTTCGCGCTGCATTTTCTCCCGCGACATATACGGTTCTGTCCACTGATCAGCCGGGATAACGCCTTTATAAGCCTGCGCCCCATCATTGATGATCGTCCAAATCACCTTTGACTCGCCATCCTCACACCGTCGGATCATGATTGCTCAGTTGCGATTGCGTTCTTATCGTAATTGCGCTCGAATTTAAGCTCTGCCGTCCAACGCGAAGCGTTTACATACTTAATCCCTAAGATCGGGTGCCGCACCTTTTGTGATTTTCAAAGGGTGCGCTCTTCGCTCTTGAATTTTCCTACTTACGCGCTGCGAAACAAATCAATCCTCTTTCATAGCCGCACTATCGAGTATCGTGTCGTAAAGCGGAAACCGATGCTGAATGCAACAAATACGTGTGAAGGCTGCTGTTGATTTACTTTGTTGTTTATACGACGAATTAAGCATATAGTCCGCAAACAAGTTTCATCAGAACAAATTAATAGAACAAGTTTGATCGGTCCCCTGGAAGCTGCTCGGAGGTTTCTTGGGAAAACGTGCACTTACAATCTACGTCCTCAGTTTGTGTGCGCTTCTCCTATTATTTAATCTTCCCCTCTCGGCACAATCCACCATTTTGCAGATCAATTGCCGGCGGCCCCGCCGTCGCGCCATTTCAGGCTGACCAGAGCTTTACATCCAGCAACACCATAAGTCACGCCAATACCATCAACACCACCAAGGTAAGCAATCCCGCTCCGGCAGCTGTCTATCAGACCGGTCGTAGCGGCAACTTCATCTACACCATTGGAGGATTCGTTCCTGGAGCGACCGCAACTGTGCGTCTCCACTTTGCTGAAACCTACTGGGCCGCCGCTGGGCAGCGCACTTTCAATGTGAGCATCAACGGCGCCCAGGTGTTGACGAATTTTGACATTTTCTCAGCAGCTGGGGGCCCCAACATCGCCAACATCCAGCAATTCACCGTGCCCGCTAATTCAACCGGCCAGTACATCATTCAATTCACTACCCTGATCAACAACTCGCTGGTCAACGGGATCGAAATATTACCTTCCAGTTCTTGCACGGTGCCTACTATCCCGGCCGCTCTGACCGCCACCGCGTCTTCCACCAGTCAGATTAGTATGAGCTGGACGGCCAGCACATCATCGTGCTCCGGCATCACCTACACCATCTTCCGCAACGCGACTCCCGGGTTCACGTCCTCGAGTACCAATCAGATCGCCAGCGGTGTAACGGCTACAACCTTTTCGGACAGCGGCCTTACGCCTGCAACCACCTATTATTGCTTGGTGGAAGCGGTTGGCTCACGCGGCTCATCCGCAGCCTCGAACCAGGCTAGCGCGACCACACAATCCATCGTCGTCAGCTCGCAAATCGCCATCAACGCGGGCGGCCTGGGAGCGGGCTCATTTCTGGCTGATCAGGACTACCTCGGTGGCACCACCATTAGCCATGCCAATACCATCAACACCACCAGGGTCAACAATCCCGCTCCGGCAGCGGTCTATCAGACCGGTCGCATCGGCAACTTCTCCTACACCATTGGCAGTCTTAAGCCTACGGCAAACTATGTCGTACGGCTGCACTTCTGTGAAACCTACTGGACGACCGCTGGCTCGCGTTCGTTCAACGTGAGCATCAATGCAACACAGTTGCTGACTAACTTCGACATCTTCGCCGCCGCTGGCGGTCAGAACATCGCCAACATTCAGCAATTCACCCAACCGGCCAATTCGAACGGGCAACTAGTCATCCAGTTCACAACCCTGGTCAACAACTCGCTCATCAACGGAATCGAAATCACACCGGGTGCCGCAACTCCAGATTTTTCCTTCTCCACCGCTCCATCCCTGGAAACCGTCGGAGCCGGTTCGAACGCAACTTATACCTTGAACCTCAGCCCTTCGAACGGTTTCACTGGGAGCGTGGCATGGAGCGCCAGCAACTTGCCGTTGGGCGCGACCGCCAGTTTTAGCCCCACTTCAACGACCACCTCCGGAAACTCCGTACTAACCATCACAACCACCGCTTCGACTCCCAAAGGATCTTTCCCGCTGACCATCACCGGAGCAAGCGCCAGCCTGACGCACTCGACAAGCGCAACCATGACTGTCACTTCAAGCGCCGCGGTCGCGCAGATTATTAACCAGATGACGCTGGCCAATGACATAACTGAATTGCATGGCATTCAGGACGCCAACGATTATCGCGTCGTGCCTGGAATCTCCACCCTCGGGATCCCCTTACTGAACATTACCAATGGCCCTGCCGGAGCTACCAATGGCGGTCCAGGGCACCAAGGTCCCGCCACGGCTATGCCCGCCCCAATCGCTCTGGCCGCCACCTGGGACGTTAATCTCGCCAATCAATATGGAGCGGTTGTCGGAGCAGAGGCCAAGGCCTGGGCCAACGGTCTCCTCGAGGGACTGGACATCAACATTGCGCGCGTGCCGCAGAATGGCCGCACTTTCGAAGCTTATGGAGAGGATCCCTACCTGGTTGGCCGCATGGCCGTAGCCAACTTAACAGGCGTGCAGTCACAGGGCATCATCACGGAATCCAAACATTTTGCCGCCAATAATCAGGAGACCAACCGGAAAACCGTTAACGAAATTGTAGATGAACGCACTTTGCGCGAAATTTATCTGCCGGCCTTCGAGGCCACCGTAAAAGCGGGCGTTGGAGCGGTCATGTGCGCGTATAACAAGGTCAACGGCGCGTACATGTGTGAAAACAACTTTTTGCTCAATCAGATTCTGAAGCAGGAATGGGGCTTCACCGGGTTCGTCACTTCAGATTTCGGAGCCACTCATTCCACCGTGGCGTCCGCGAATGCCAGCCTCGATCTGGAAATGCCTACCGGCGTGTTCTTCGATACTTTACTGGAATCCGCCGTTACCGCTGGTCAGGTCCCCCAAACGGTCATAAACGATAAGTTGATCCGCCGTTTTTCCACCATGATGAATTTGGGCGTTTTCACCAATCCTCCAGGCATTACCGCCATCCCCGGCCAGCAGGATGGCCTCATCGCACGCCAGATCGCCGAAGCAGGGATGGTGCTGCTGCAAAACAAGCCGGGAGTGCTGCCTCTCAGTACCACCAAAATCCTGCCGCTCAACGCCGGCAGTCTGCACCACATCGCTTTGATTGGCCCTTATGCAGGCGCAGCCAAGACCGGTGGCGGGGGAAGCTCCGCCGTGTCGCCCATTTATACTGTGGCGCCGATAACCGGTATCCAGAACCGCGTAGGCCCGACCGTTACTATCGCTTACAACGACGGCAGCACTATCTCCTCGGCTGTCTCCATCGCGCAAACCGCTGACGTCGCCATTGTGATGGTCGGCGATAGCGAAACCGAAGGCACGGATAACTCCATTTCGCTGAGTGGCAACCAGGACTCCCTGGTGCAATCGATCGTGGCCGCCAACAAAAACACCATCGTGGTGATGAAAAGCGGAACCGCCATTCTGATGCCGTGGGCCGCCAGCGTGTCGGCCATCCTGCAAGCCTGGTATCCCGGCGAGGAGGATGGCAACGCCGTGGCCGCGGTGCTCTTCGGAGACGTCAATCCGTCCGGGAAACTCCCGCTAACTTTCCCCGTGCAGCTAGCTGATCTTCCCGCCAATACCGCGGCGCAATATCCGGGTGTCGTGGTGAATGGCGCCCCCACCGCTACCTATTCCGAAGGTGTCTTTGTGGGCTACCGACATTACGATCAAGGGAACATCGCACCTCTGTTTCCCTTCGGCTTCGGCCTGTCGTATACCAATTTCTCGTTCCAGAATTTGGGCGTCGCCCCTTCCAGCTTCACTTTTACCAATAATCCAACCCAGACCGTGACGGTCAGTTTTAGCATCACCAACACTGGCACGGTGCCCGGCGCGGAAGTCGCACAACTTTACCTCAGCATTCCTTCCACCGCCGTACCCGAGCCACCTAAATCTCTGCAGGCCTTTCAAAAAACCGCGCTCCTACAGCCCCGCCAAACCGTACCGGTACAACTTACTCTGAACCAACGCTCATTTTCCTACTGGGACGTAGTCAGCGAAAGCTGGCGCGTGGTCCCCGGCACCTATCAAATCATGGTAGGTAACTCTTCGCGTAACATCTTGCTGCAAACTCAAATCACCATAAATTGAGGATAGGGATCGGAGAAAGGCACCCACCTCTTTGCAAAAAGAGCGCAAAGGATGAACCACCCGGTTTTTTGTAACTTTGGAGTGCGCCATCGGCCAAGAGATACCACTGCGCCAAATCAATCCGCCGGCGCAGCCCGCGTCCTGGCCCATTCCCGGATCGACTCCACTTCCTCCGCCCGCGTCACGCTAAGCGGCGGCGTTGAGCGAATCTCCCCCAGCAACACTTCCGTCGTCAGTTGCTGCTTCTGCGCAAACGCGGTGTAAAGTCCCGCAACAATCGCCTGCTCAATTTCCGCTCCCGAAAAGCCCTCGCTATTCGCGGCGAGTTTCTCCAAATCAAACGCACTCGCGTCGCGCCCGCGCTTTTTCAAATGCAATTCAAACAGCTCCGCGCGAACTGCAACGCCAGGCAAATCCACAAAGAAAATTTCATCGAAGCGTCCCTTACGGATCATCTCCGGCGGCAAAACCGTAATGTTGTTCGACGTCGCCGCCAAAAACACGCCGCTCTCCCGGTCTTGCATCCACGTCAATAAAGTTGCCAGCAGCCGCTGCGACAATCCTGCATCTGCATCCCCGCTTGAGCCCGCAGACGCAAACGCTTTCTCGATCTCATCGATCCACAGCACCATCGGCGAAAGCTTCTGCGCCAATTCCAATGCCTTGTGCAGCTTTTTCTCGCTCTCCCCCACAAATTTGTCGTACAACGCGCCCGCATCCAGTCGCGCCAGCTCAAATCCCCACTCCCCCGCCACTGCTCGTGCCGCCAGACTCTTCCCGCATCCCTGCACGCCGGTAATTAATATTCCCTTTGGCGGCACCAGCCCAAATCGCTGGCCTTCCGGCGTTAACGCGCTTTTGCGTTTCGCGATCCATTCGCGCAAACGCTTCAAGCCGGCCACATCATCAAATGACGTGTCGCGCCGCACAGTCTCAAGCCATCCATCGCTGCGCAACGCCTGACGCTTGGCGTCCAGCACATCATGCAGTAATCGCGCATCGGCTCGTCCCCGCGACAGGATGCACATCCGCAGCGTGCGCATGGCCTCTTCACCGGAAAGCCCTGCCAAATTTCGCGCGACTTGTGCCATTCCCGCGAGGTCCAGCGCCACCGGTATGCGCTGCTCAACGCGCTCATGATCGAAATCGTCGCTGCCAACGACGCCGGCGGAACGGGTGAAGTCTACCGCGCCAAAGACACGCGTCTCGGTCGGGACGTCGCGATCAAGGTCCTTCCCGAAACAATTGTCAAAGACGCTGACCGCTTGCACCGATTTGAACAAGAAGCTCGCGCCATTGCGGCCCTCAATCATCCGAACATTCTGGCATCCACGACATCGGCACTTACGCAGCGTCTTCAACTAAAAAACAACAGCGCGACCACTCGTTCAGAATCGTCGCGCCATTTCAAAATCACTCCAAGTCAAACCACTCAACCCGCGTTCATCATGGATAAGGCAGATAGGTCCACAGGTCGCCCAGGTAGCCGTTTCCGCTGGCCGCATCGCCGCCGTAACCCTGCCCGCCAAAGATCCAGATGTAATGCAGGAAATCAGGCTGCCACAGCGAAGTTCCTCGGCGGGCTCCCGGTACGTTTCCTACAAACGAAATAGGCTGTAGATACGCCCCCGTTTGGTTAACCGTGCTGGAACCTTTCCACCACGTCCACTGACCGGCCGTCGCATTGTATTCCCACACGTCATTCAGGAAGCCCTTCCCGTGTGTAGCGTCAGAATCGTAACCCCAGCCGCCAAATAACCATAGGTTCCCCTTCGCATCCGTCCAGCCTACAGGTCCCCACCGCGAGCCGGGAACGTTCGCCGCCGCATTAATCAGCTGAATCCCGTACGTGCCCACCTGGTTCGCCAAGTTAGATCCAGATACCCAGATCCATTGCCCGCCTTTGAACTCCCACAAATCGTTCAACGTCGGATTCTGGCCATTTATACTGCTAACCGATGCCACGGAATCGAGGCCAAATCCGCCGAAGAGCCAGATATTACCGGACGGATCCACCCACAGAACCGCGTTCTGCCGTCCTCCTGGAAAGTTCGCAGCTGCTCCAGTGCCTTTCGTTCCGTAGACGCCATTCAGGTTACCGACGTTGCTGCCACCCATCCATGTCCATTGACCACCGCTATACTTCCAGAGATCGCTGAGCAAACTGATGTTTCCTGCGGAGTCGTATCCCTGTCCGCCGAAAAGCCACACAGCTCCGGTCGAATCGACAAATGTCGCCGCCGCCCACCGCCCGCCGGGAATGTTCGAGGCTGCTGGAGTGTTTAACGCGCCATACACCCCAGCGTGGTTGAAGGTGTTTGGGCCGCCTTGCCACGTCCACTGACCGTTATACCTTAGTCCCGTAATCGTATCGAAGCCGCTCGGAGTAAATTCCCAAAGGTCGTTGAGCAATCCGGCTTCGATTCCCAGGGAATCGTATCCTTGGCCGCCGAACATCCACAGATTGCCTGAGGCATCCGTCCAGCTCGCGCCGCCCCAACGGGATCCAGGAACACCCCCGGCAGTTCCCATCGTCCCGTAAAAGCCCGGCACGTTCTCTTGCTCGAGCTGCTGCGGGTTCAATTGCGTCGTGGAATTGACTGTAACGATATCCACGTCGGCGGGGAACCAACCCGGGAAGTAATTGGGGGTCAAACCGTCCACGGTGTCCCAAACCCACATATCGTTCAAGAAACCTGCTGGCTGATTTAGGGTATTGTTTGCCGGATAACCGAATCCACCGAAGATCCATTTCCTGCCGGCGCTATCGGTCCAGGTTATACCGAAATCTCTCCCCCCAGGATTGTTGGTATTCGGGAAAATCGGAGGCACCCCCGAGTGCACCTTTGTGTATTGATTCACTGATGTAGGACCAAAAATCCAGGCCCAATCGTTGTGCTGGCAATCGATAAGCACGTTTGTTACGTTCGCGGTGGAAAGTCCAGAACCATTAAATACGTTGCACGGCTGTGGCTGGCTTGTCGGCTCCAAAAACACGGAAACATTATAAATACCCCCGGAAGTCACTTGCGTCGGGAATGTGAATGTCTGGTTGTCCCCGGTAAGAAATAAGTTGTCCCCGGCGTTGTTCTGCAGCTCAACCGTATCTCCTGGGCCGGGTACCAATCCGACAAGCTGTCCGCCAACCGTGAAATTCGGCTGCGGGCAAGTAATCTGAATATTCGTAGTATTTACGTTGGCTGTTCCCGTGCCGTTAACCACCACACAAATCTGCGCTGGCGCGGTGGGCTGCGTCAAAATCGTAACGGTGAACTTGGTGGTTGCGCTTAGTGGCGTTGCAAACGTGAATGTACCGTTGGTCGTGAGTTTTAGGTTGTCGCCGCCATTGTCCTGCAACGTGATGGAAGAATTGGCCGCTAACCCGGAGAGTGAACCGCCAATGGTGTATACGTTGCCGCAGGTAACCTGGACATCAGTGACATTCGCGACCGCTGTGCCGGTTCCGTTCGCCACGCTGCAGTTCTGAACGGGATTCGACGGCTGCGTCATTACCGTAACCTTGAATGCCCCCGATACCGGCGTCTTGAACTTGAACGTCATATTTCCGGTGCCGGTGACCGTCAGGTCGTCAGTACCGTTGTCCTGGAGCACCAAGCCTGTCCCCGTCAATCCGATGATGTTGCCGGCTACCGTCAAAGATGCGCTTTGCCCACCAGTGCCAGTCCCCCCAGTAGTGCCGCCAGCAGGCAGTTTCACGCCGCTGCAACCAGAAATCAGTAAAGCGCCCAAGCTGAAGAGAGCGAGAGTAAATTTTTTGCTGGGAACCATGTTCTCCTCTTCCGATTATTACTTCAGGAACTGCGGTCGACCGTTCGACCGCCTGCTCCCGCTAGAGTCCTCAAACTGCAACCTGCACCAATTCCCGCGCCCTATTGGTTCGAACATGGGCATCTGAGACGAGTCTTCACGAATTTAAGTGCCAAGGCCCCGGCCTAGGCATAGGAGTACTAAACCTGTATCCGTAGATTGCCTCGTGCCCGTTTACGCGGCAATATCAAACGCCGCGAGCTGTGTTGAAATCAGTAATAGCTGGCCGGATGTACAGTTCGCGAACGAATATTCTGAACGTAGAAAGGCCAGGAATTTCGAGCCTTCCATTTTGCTACAACGGCTTGGAATTTCAGTTTCTCCATCCTTCTACGAATTGAATAATCACGAAGGGTGGCCCACCCTCGGTTTGTAGGGTGGGTTTTCGTTTGGTCCCACGGGTTGGGTGGTGGCGAACTCTACTTTGTCACCCGCAGCTAAGAAACTTCGACAAGCCTTTCAAAGCTAGCGCGGCGTAAGCCGCAGCGGGCTTTGCGCCCGCGCCGGGATCTTCCATTTTTCCGGCTTTCTTATGATGCAGAAACGCCGTGCACCACGCCAGCTGGAGAACTATTCTCAATACCGTAAAATTCGTACGTAATTTACTTATAACTTATTTCCGAATAATTATTATTACCTGTATGTTATATTACGGTAAGAACATCAACTTACAATGGCAGTCGTATAAAATCGATGTCATCAGCAACGTCATTTGGCGCTTGATTCCGAGTATGGCGTCCATGAGTTCATCATGAAGCGCGATTTTTGTAGGGAGCACAACATATGGCCACGATGACAGCCTTGCCGCATAAACCGAAATGGATAGAGTGGCCGCCACTGTCTCTCGCTTTGCGTTATGCATTGGCGCCAGTATCCATTGCGCTCGCTCTCGCGTTGGCGCGTGTATTCATTTACTTGCATTGGCCGCAACCGTTTACCGGATTGGCTCTATGCGCAATCGCCATAACTTTTTGGTACGGTTCCAGGCGATATCGCCTCGCTGGTCCGCAATTATTTCTTCCAACCTGAAACCCCGGTAACCGCCCGCGTTCTCTGTTGCACGCTCCTCTTTTGGATCAAGCGGGATTAGAAGACGCCATTCGCGACTACGTGCAAGGCTTTACCAAACGCAGTGGCATTCACGTCGCTTTGGAATTGCCTTCGGGCCTGGGCCGCCTGGCTCGAGATGTGGAACTGACCTTATTCCGGGTTGTGCTGGAAGGCTTAACTAATGTCCAACGCCACTCTGGAAGTGACTTCGCTGAGGTGCGCATGCAGCACGACTCAGACCTTTCGCTGGAAATCCTCGATCATAGTGACAACACCTCCAACGGTGCGCCGAAGATCAAGCAACAATCTCCCTACAAAGTCGGTGTTGGTATTTTAAGCATGCAGCAGCGCGTGAAACTGATCGGCGGTCAGATCGATATTAGTCGCACCAGCAGCGGCACCACCGTGGCTGTGCGCTTACCTTGTCACTTAGCAACGTACCGAAGCTGAAATCCTCGTTTTTCTCACCGTCGTGCACGCCCGTATCGTTGTAATGTCAGCAGCCACTCGCCGCGTCGGCGGCACCAGCCATCGGCAGCATAAATTCGAATTTTGCTCCGCGTGGCTCTCGCCTTGAGGCTGAAAGCTTGCCGCTATGGTTCTCCACGATCGAACGGCTTATCGACAATCCCATGCCGATCCCTTGGTCTTTAGTCGTGAAGAATGGTTCAAATATTCGCTCCATCTGCTCCGGACTAAGCCCCATCCCTGAATCCTCCACCGAGACAACTACACACTCCGCTTCCTTCCCCGTGCGGATCAGAATTTCACGCGGTCCGTCGGAAATTGGGCGGATCGCGTCCACTGCATTAATCATCAAATTGACCATCACCTGCTGAAGCTGCACGCGGTCGCCCCGCACCCGTGGAAGCCCTGCGGCCAAATCCATGCGCATCACAATTCGGTTGCGCGACAATTCATTGCTGAGGAGTGAAATTACCTCCTGAATGGCATCATTCATGTCGATTTCAGCCATTACCGTGTCCTGCTTTTTCAACAGCGCCCGTATTCTTGCAATAACCGAACTGGCACGCTTTCCATCCGCGACGATCGCCGCTGCCGCGCCGCGTAAATCATCTCCATTTGTTATTTTGCCTGCGAGTCTACGCAACAGGAAACTGCCATTCGTGACAATCGCGGTGAGCGGCTGCCCCACCTCATGCGCAATAGAGGCCGCCAATTCGCCCATTGCAGTGAGGCGTCCGATATGCGCCAGCTCCGCCTGTGATTGCTGCAACGCGGCTTGCACTCGTTGACGGCCCTCGATTTCTTTCCGAAGCTCCTCAATTACGATCATGAGTTGCCGGGTGCGGTCCCCTACGCGTTGCTCCAGTTCGCTGTTTAGCCTGTTAATCTGAGCCTTGGCTTGCTTCAACTGCGCGGTCTCCACCATTTCCCAGTTTTTGTTTCTCCGCGCAATGGCGAACTGGTGCGTGCGCGCTACATCGAGAATTTCAGTGGCGGTGCTCCTGGCCAGCGGATAAGTGCAAAGCGCCAGCATCCGCCGCTTGACGAGAAAGTTGTTAATCTCTTCCTCGTATTCGGTAAAAGCACTCCAATGTTTCTTTTTCAACCACGCGGTATTGGCGCTCAGCCGCAATCCGGCATAACCGTTAGCCAGCGCATAATCAAGTTTCTGTTCCCATCTCCTGATAACTCTCTTCAGGTCAAACTCCTGCCCTTTAAGGTAAAACTCGGGGCCATTAACAATTTCTATGCTGTGGTTATCCAAATTGCGATCAAAGCCGGGAACAGCGCGCCGCATCGCGCGCTTCACTTCCTCGGCCGTCAGCGGCTTATAGGCCGCCCACATGCAGAACTCACCCGATTCCAATCCCGCCGTGAAATAAGGAACCAAGGCGTCCAGCAGATCTTCTTTTGTTTCGTAGAACAAAAAAAAATGCGTTCCCCACGGAACATTGCCAACCACGCGAATCCCGGTCCTCCTGACTTCCGATTCCATAGGCTTCCCGGCACCGTTAATCCTAAGCGGTTGAGATCCTGGATTCATGAGGGCCTCCCGGGTCGTACACTGGCTTGGGTGCCGCTTGCGCGACGGTCATTTACACATCCGTTATTCACCTCCGGCATATCGCCTGTCAATATGCTGCACGGTGTAATATCTACAAATTGGACGTGGGACTACACGGACCGCCGGGAATAATTACCTTAATCCAGTATCGGGTGACGACGTGACGCCCTTAACTAAACCTGTGCGATCTCTGGTTTTCGTTGTGGATGACGATCCCTCCATCCGCGATTCGATTGAGCGCCTGCTAGGAACCGTAGGCTTGCCAGTCAAAGCGTTCCGATCGCCCTTCGAATTTCTCGCCGGAGACCGCCCCGAAGAACCTAGCTGTCTGGTCCTCGACGTGCGCTTGCCAGGAATCAGCGGCATCGATTTTCAGCGTGAGTTGAACAAGGCCAACATCCGGATTCCCATTATCTTCATCACCGCGCACGGGGACGTCCCCATGAGCGTTAAGGCCATGAAGGCCGGAGCTGTCGAATTTCTGATCAAACCTTTTCACGACCAGGATTTAATTGATGCCGTTCAGACGGCCCTGGAGAAAGACCGCGTTCGGCGCTTGTGGGAGGCTGAGGTCGCTGAGCTCCAACAGCGCTTGCGAACCCTCACTCCTCGCGAGAATGAGGTCCTCCCGCTGCTCATCTCCGGCCGTCTTAACAAGCAGATCGCGGCAGAAATTCACGCCAGCGAGGCCACTGTAAAAGTCCATCGCAGCCAATTGATGCGCAAGATGGAAGCAAAATCACTGCCCGACCTGGTAAGAATGGCTGAGAAACTGGGGATTTCCGCCGCTACGCCTAAAGCTGACTCTTCTTTACCAAAGTAGAATACCTCTTTATCTAAAGCCAATATCCTCGCCTACGTTATTTTGCTATATTAGTAACTGAATAGTAATGGTGGATATCTGCAGCTGACGATTGTAACGATCTCGTCCGATGAATTTGATATCAGCCCGCCAAGGACCTAACCAAACTATTTCTGATGTGCTCTATGCGTGCCGCCCGTACGCGACCGTTAAAGCGAGTGTGAGCGCGACCGGATATCGACTCCACGCGTCACCGCCAAAAATTACGCCCGACAATAAATTCGGGAGAAAATTACTTTGAGAAAGCTTCGCATTCTGATTGCTGACGATCACGGTTTGGTACGCCGTGGAGCACGGACCGTTCTCCAGGCCCATCGTGGCTGGAAAGTCGTCGGCGAGGCTGCAGATGGGCGCGAAGCGGTTGAAAAGGCTTTAAAACTTAAACCGGATGTGCTGGTAGTCGATATCAGTATGCCCGCACTTGACGGAGTCGAGGTGATACATCAAGTCCGAAAGTCCCTGCCGGAGGTTAAGGTTCTCGTGCTCACCATGCACGAATCCGATCAAATGATCCGTCGAGCGCTGGACGCCGGTGCAAATGGCTACCTCTTGAAATCCGATCTTACGGAATATCTCCCTAAGGCCGTTCGAGCCGTTGCGGAGAACAAAACCTTCCTGACCCCCAAAATATCCGAAATCGTGCTCGAGGGATTTGTCAACGCCGGAAATAAGCCCGAGGAAAAAAAGCCGGCAGGCCCCCGCATAACCGCTCGCGAGCTGGAAATTATTCGCCTGTTGGCCGAAGGCAAGTCCAATAAAGAGGTCTCAACGCAGCTCGGAATCACTGTCAGAACCGTGGAGACTCATCGCAGTAAAATCATGCTTAAGCTTGGCCTCCATTCTTTGGCCGAGCTCATTCACTATGCCATGCGCAACGAAATAATCTCAGTAAAACGTCCCGAGTAATCCCCACGTAATGTATTGACGCTTTCCCTCCGCCGCAGCGCAGTGACCCGGCATTTCAAATTTAATGGGCCAGGCGTATGCCATGCGCGAGTAGCGGCTCCCAAAACGGCAAATGCCCAAAACGCTGACCCTCCAATTGTTGACCCGATTAAGAATCGGGGCAGCGGCCAATAGAGCAGCAAGAGCAAAAAAGTTCCCAGCAGCCACGGCGCGAGCGTAGTGCAAACGACAGCTTCGGCGCGACCGGACTCATGGGGCACCCAGCGCAACAGTTCTCTTCCGATGTAGTACACGAAGCATGGAAGAACTATGAAGCCAGTGGCCGAAGCCAGATAAGCCAGTGCCGTGGAGATATGCAGGAATGTGAAAGCAATGTGGAGGTCTCCCCCTAGGGCCGTGCCTGCAAGCGGACCGAGGAAGGAATAAATACCCACCACGGCCAGCATGAGGAACGCGAGCCCTGACGGTCTTTCTCTAAAGCGCCGTTGATAGAACAGCCGACAGGCTGCCCCCACGACCAAACTGAAGAGCGGACCCGAAACCGCGATGATGGCGACCTGGCTCGGCGTAGCTTCTGCTGCATCTGGATTCACCCACATCTGAAAAACTGTGGAGTTGAATCCGAGCGCATAGCTAGTCAGTGCATGCACGATTTCGTGGGCGTGACATTCAGCGCATAGGCCATCACGAACAGCAGAGTAGGACGACAAGCAACCCCCCACGCGTGCACCACCTCTGGTTGCGGCGTACACTGATGCTTTCAACGAAGTGAAATCACTGGGCATTGTCCACAGCACGACAGCCACGCTCGATCAAGCCTTGACCGGACGTTTCTGGAATGGCGCCATTCAAAACTACTGGAATGAGATTGCCCAAACCGCAACGCTCGGGCATCAGTTGACCACCGCGCAAAGCGCGCGCCTGTTTGCCCTTTTAAATTTGAGTCTTGCCGATGGGATGATCGCCTTCTACGACTCAAAATACACTTACAACTTCTGGCGCCCGGTTACGGCCATTCGCGAAGCGGCGATAGACGGCAACCCACAAACCATCCCCGACCCTGCTTGGTTGCCGGAAGTTGGAAACACCACACCAGATCCTGCCTACCCGGGCGCCCACGCAGGAATCAGTGCCGCCGGCGATTTAGTGCTGAAATCATTTTTCCGAAGCAATCACTTCGATTTCGCCGTCACTTCTGAAGTTCTGCCGGGCGTAGAGCGTTCTTTCGACAACTTCTCGGGTGCCAATAAGGAAGCCACGCTGAGTCGAATTTTCGCCGGGGTGCATTTCCGCTCCGACCTCACCGCCGGTCAGCGACTCGGTCGCGAAGTCGCTGATTTTGTGGTGGACAATTTCCTGACGCCTGTTCACCAAAAATAATCGAGCCGGTGACGGCAAGTAATCCCCGTTCAGTAATTCAATAAAACGAAATGCGGCGAGGCGCGTCGACTTCCGATGCGCCTCGCCGTTTTACGTGTCAGACCTCGCGCTACCCTCCTCCGTAAATCCTCCAAGATCCATCGCTGCCACTCAGCGCAAACGCCGCGCCGTTTACTGCGGCCGCCGAATTACGAAAGGGTCCCGACGGCCGCTCGTTGATCCGTCCGGCAGTTCCTCAAAATTGAAGCCTCAAGCCTGGCACCCGTTCACATTGAAACAATGATTCAGCGCATTCGGCTCGCGCTATTGCATTGAGCGTGATAGTTTACGGAAAAGCTCGGCAATTCAGGTAACTACTAAACCGGAAGGAACACCGTGATCGCCAAAGAACCTCCTGCTGCGGAAATCGGATCACCTAAAGGCCAGACGCCTGTTCGGCACTCAGACGACAGGATTGAGAAGGCCCGCACGCTCTTCGATCAACGCGCGGCTTATCTGGACCGCAGACAACTGGACATCCGGCTGCGCAGGGAGACCGTTGACCGGGTGGTTTAGGGCAAGCACAGTACAGCGAGATCCTCGATATCGGTTGCGGGGACGGATCTATTTCGACTCCGCTGCTAAATTCCAACTGCCGGCTGACTTTGCTGGATGTCTCGCCGGGAATGCTTTCGATTGCGCGCTCTCGGATCCCGGAAGAATTGTCGTCGCGGGTAAAATTCGTGAACGAGGATTTCATGCAGGCGCCATTTGAACAAAACTTTTTTGATTTGGTGATCTGCGTGGGTGTGCTGGCCCACGTGGTCTCCCGAAAGATTTGATCGCCAAAATCGCGTCGGTGCTCAAACCGGGCGGAACATTAATTCTGGAATGCACCAATGGACACCATTTCCTGGACCGGCTCAATCAGCTCCGCAATCATGTGGCCTGGCTGTTTCACCCGCCGAAATACAAAATGAATATTCTATCGGCCACGGCCATCCGGAAAACGGCTGAGGAATACGGGTTCAACCCCGCTGCGGAATTCCGCTATGGGCTGCCGCTGCCTGGGACCGGCAGATTTTATTCCGCCGACGGCGCCTATACCTCTACCCGTTCATTGTTCGGCGACATCGATCACAATCGCAATCGATGGCTGGCTACCCAGCATATTTTTCCCTTTGTCCGCGGATAAATCGCCGCAACAGAAGCTATAACTGCAAGCGCCTGTTGATCCTGTCGCAATCCGCCTATTCTACGGCCGTCTGCTGTCCAAACGCGATTTGCCAGCGCCCGTCCCTCTTCACAAAATACCCTCGTCACGTGCAGCACTTTTCCGTGCAGCGGTCTGTGTTCCGAGCGCATCACCGCCGCGTCTCCGAACGCCCACACTTGCCACGTTTTACCTGTAAACGTGTCGTTGTTTCCAGGGCCTGTTCGCATACCAGCAGCCAATATTAAGTGAAAACATGCCCATCCACAGCTTCACCGCTCGCCGCCGGTTTCCCGGCAAATTTACCATCCACATTCGCCGCAGACTCATGCACCCTCGCGTAATTGGTTGTAATCTGTGTTTCGTGGCGTAGATTTTGCGTCGATGAGGATTCTCGTCGAACCTCATGAATGTGGGAATAGG
>Ga0073928_10005356_pt1 | contig 18081 bp, 16 predicted proteins | sample PaiPotPPA55metaG_FD_76969 | JGI IMG/M metagenome (GOLD analysis project Ga0073928, IMG submission 76969) | Iron sulfur acid spring bacterial and archeal communities from Banff, Canada, to study Microbial Dark Matter (Phase II) - Paint Pots PPA... ... | reverse complement strand
GTCGGATTGCGTGTAGACCTTTCCGTCGGGGCCGACGTATTTGCCTGTGGCCGGGTCGTACTCGGCGGTGGCGATCGGCGGCGGACCGGCGGCAGCCGCTATCGGCGGCGGACCGGGCGCGGCTGCAGCGGGCGGTGGCGGCGCGGGTCCACCCGGAGGCGGCGTTCCGGGCGGCAACTGCGGTATGTCCTGGCCGGACAGCGTCGCGTTGGGATCGCCCTTCCAGTTGAAGCCGTCGTTCAGTGGCACATACTGTTCGTCGCTTTCGCACATTTTCACCGTCGGTGCGCGTTTGCCGGGCACGGTTTCACACGGGATGTTGCGGGCGCCGCGCACGTTCAACGGCGAGTCTTGCGGCACCCTGCAATAAAGGTCGCCGGGGGCACGGTTCGGATAGTCCTCGAACGTGGGTATCCGCTGCTGCTGGGCGGGCAAGAACCCGGTGGTGCATGGCGGCGGCAGGTTCAGGTTCAGGTTGAAGCTGAGGTATTGGCCCTTGTAGGCCTGCTTGGTGTTCACGTTCGCCACGATGCCCGCCTGACCGTAGGACACGGACTGAGGCAGCAGCACCAGCAGCTGCTCGATGTCGTTTTGGTAGGTCAGTCCGACTTGGCCGATGCTGACCAGGTTGGTCAACAGAATCGGCAAGGTCGGTTTGAGCCGGTCGACGAGCTGGCGTACCTCGCCGGCAGCGGGCCCGCCCTTGTCGATGACACCGGCGACGTCGGCGTCATGGCTCTGCAATTCACTGGTCACGGTGGCCAGGTTCGATGCCCATGCCTGAATCGCATCGGAGGTGTTGGTCTGCGAATCGAGGACCGGCTTGGATTGGTCAATCAGCGTGATCAGCGGGTCGAGGTTCTTGCGTGCCTCGATCGCGAGGTTAGAGGAGCCCTTGATCAAGCGAGACAGTTCCGGTCCGAGTCCGCCCACCGCGGTGTAGGACTCGTCGATGACGGTCTTCAGGTTCTCGCGAGGCACCGCCTTGAGACCCGTGTTGAGGGTGTCGAGCACCGAGTTGATATCGGGCGGCACGCTGGTGCTGGCGACCGGGATCACGTCGCCGTTCTTCAGCGGCGGTGAGGTCCCGTTGCGCGGCAGCAACTCGACGTACTGTTCACCGATCGCGGTCTGGCTGTGCACTTCGGCCTTGAGGTCCGAGGGGATGTCGATGCCGGATTTCAGTGACAGCAACGCTTCCACACCGGTGTCGGTCAGCTGCACGGATTGCACACGGCCCACTTCGGAGCCGCGATAGGTGACGTTGCCCGAGCTGTAGAGCCCGCCGGTTTCTGGCAGTTGCAACTTCACGGTGTATCGGCCGACGGCGAATAGTTCGGCCGGCAACTTCATGAAGTGAAAAGCCATTAAGGACATCGCTACGAGCGCGATAACGCTGAAGAGGGCCAGTTGGATCTTCATCCGTCGGGGTAAGTGCATTTATGGCCCCTGGTCCCAGCGGTACGGGATGGTCAGCGGGTTGCCCGGGTTGTGCGGGCCCCCGGCGGTGCACGGACTGGGGTACTGGCCGATCGTGCGGCCCCACTGCAGCTCCAGCTCGGTCAAATCACACTCCCATCGGGTGCCGGTGAAGAATCCCGAGTCGATGCGGCTAAGGGTCAGGTCGACGATCGCGGTGAGGTTGGCGTAGTCCCCTCGCTGCCATTTCTCGATCGTCTCGTTGGGGAACGGGAAGGTGGGAATCAGGCCCAGTGATCGCGTCAGGCTGGGGCCTGCGTTGGCCAGCGACTCCAACACAGGTCCGATTTGCTGTAGTTCCTTGATCAGGTTTTCCTTGGTCTGATTGACCGTGTCGACGGTCAGGGCGCTGAACTTGCCGAGCTGGTCGGCGGCGTCGACGAGGTTGTCCCGTTCGCTGTTGAGCACCGCGAGAGCATCGGGGATGGTGTTGAGCGCCTTATCCAGGATGGGTTGGTGCGCGGCGAGCTTTCCGGTCAAGTGGTTGAGGCTGTCGGTGGCCGCGATGATGTCACCAGTCTGGTCGTTGACGTACGCGGTGAACTTGTTCAGTTGATCGATCAGACTGCGCAGATCTTGTTCGCGGCCCCGGAAGGCGGTGCTGAACGCCTCGGTGATGTCTTGCACCTGGCCTAGCCCGCCACCGTTGAGCACCATCGACAGGGCTGCCAGCGTCTGCTCGACCGTGGGAAAGGCTCCGCCGTGCGACAACGGAATCAGTGAGCCGCCGTGCAGCTTGCCCTGCGGTGGGGCGTCGGTCGGTGGCGCCAGCTCGACGTGCAACGATCCGAGCAAGCTGGTCTGGCCGAGCTTGATGGTCGCATTGGCGGGCATGTCGACCTCGCCATTGAGCTTCATCGTCAGCAGCGCATGCCAGTCCTGGCGCTCGATCTTGGTCACCGTGCCCACCGTCACGTCGCCGACCCGTACTCGCGCGTTTGGCTGCAGGTTGCTGATGTCGGGCATCTGCGCCTGAATCTCGAAGGAGCCGGGTCCGTGGCCTTCAGTGCCCGGCAGTGAGAGCGTGTTGAGCCCGCGCCAGCTGGCGCAACCAGTAACCGCTGCCAGGACCCCGATCGTCAGCACGAGGTGCAGCGCCACCCGGCGCGCTGGGTGCGGACTCATGAGCCACCTCCGGGGGGAACCATCAGGCCGGGCAGGCCGGCGGCGGGGTTGGTGGCGGCCGTCGGCGTGTCCGGAGTGTCGGTCGGTGCTTCGGCGGGTAGCGGCGGACCCGGCGGCGCCTCGGCGGGCTGTGGTCCCGCGCCGGCAACCGCCGCGGCCGGCGCAGCGTCGGCGGCCGGTGGAACGAAGTCCGGCCGCATCCAGTCCTCGCTGTAGGTGATCTCGTTCGGTCTGGCCTCTGGCCCGACGAAAAGGTCCTCCCCGAGCGGTGGGAAGTTGAACTGGCGGTTCTTCACAATCGGCGCGAGATACTGCACACAGAGCTTGGCCGATTGCGCACCGCCCAAGCGGGAGGCCGCCTGTATCGCGCCGCACAGGAACGAGATCGGGTTAGCGAAGTTGTTCACCGCCAGCGCCCCCGTCAGCGAGCCGTTGGCTGGCTCGTAGATGTTGTTGAAGTTCTGAATGGTCGTCGGGGCGATGTGCAGTGTCTGCTTGATGTCGTCGAGGCTGTCCACCAGCGCCTTGGTGATCGACGCCAGCTTGTCCGACGTGGTGCCGATCGCGCCGCGATTGTCCGCGGCAAAGCTCTGTACGTCGCCGACCACCGAGTTGAGGTCCGCAGCGGCCTGACCGATCTTGTTCGGGTCGTCGGCCAGCACCGAGGACACCGAGGCCAGGTTCTGGTTCAGTTGCTCGAGCAGATCGGTGCTGTCATGCAACGCGCTCACCAGTGTTGACAGGTTCTTGAACGTGGAGAAGATGTCCTGGCTGTGGTCACCGAGCGCGGACACCGCCTGCGATAGCTTGATAGTGGTGTCGCGGATGTTGGCGCCTTGCCCGCGCAGGTTGGTGGCCGCGGTGTTGATGAACTCACCGAGCGTGCTGACCCCGCCGGGCTTGGTGGGCTGCAGCAGTTGGGTTACCCGCTCGAGTTGGACCCGGACGTCGTCCCACTCGACCGGCACCGCGGTGCGGTCCAGCGGAATGATCGCGCCGTTCTGGATCGTGGGGCCGCTCGTATAGGGCGGCGTCAGCTGGATGGCCCGACCCGTAACCAGCTGCGGCGACAGGATCGCAGCTTTGACGTCGGCCGGCACTTTGTGGTTGCGATCGAACGAGAAGGTGATCTTTGCCCGTGAGGGCTGCGGCTCGATCTTGTCGATCTTGCCCACTGGCACGCCCCGGATGAGCACGTCGTCGCCGGGGAACACCCCGGTGCTGTTGTCGAAATAGGCGACCACCGTGGTTCTGGCGATCTGGCCGGTGACCCGCATCGCAACGAACACGCCGGCAGCGAGGGCGACGATGAGCAAGGTCGCCAGAAGGACGCGTGGACGTCGCAGCCGCGCCATCATGGTTGGCCCCCCGGTTGATTCGCCGGCGGAACCTCACCGGGTGCGGGAACGTAGACCGGCTCTGGCGTTGGTTCGGGGGTGGACCGCAACTCGGGCGGTGACGGTGCCGGCGGACCGGGGGGCGGGCCGCCTGGCGGCGGAGCCGGCAGCGGTTCGCGGTAGGGATAGCAGCCGGTGGGGCCGGGCAGCGCCAAGCCAGGCGGACCGCACCCCTGATCGCCGGGTTTTCCGGTGATCGCGTCCGGCAGCGTCAGATGCGGCTCCCCGCCCTGCCCTGTCCGCGGGTAGGGCACCGGCAACGCCGGGGTTCCGGGCTGGCCGGTCTGCGGATCCGTTCGTTGTGACGGAAGCAACGTCGACGGGTCCAGGCCCAGATCGGAAAACGCCGCATCGACGAACGGCTGGACGAACTGACCCGGGAACAGGTTGACCACATATGCCTTGAAGAAGGGGCCCGACGACACGGATTCACCAAGCGACATGGCGTAGGTGTTGAGCAGCTTGATGGCCTGCTGCACGCGCTCCTTACGGTTGTCGACGATCGCCAGCACCCCGTTGAGCTTGTCCAGCGCGGGGCGCAGCTGGTCTCGGTTCTCGGCGATGAATCCCTTCAGCTGCCGCGACACCGCCGAGATGTTGGCCCAGATCTGATCCAGCGCACCGCTTTGTGTCTGCAGCTGGGCCAGCAAGGCATTGGTGTCACGCACCAAACTGACCACCTGGCCGGTCCGCTTGGCCAGCACGCCGGTCGCCTTGGCCGCGTTGTCGAGCAGGTTGCGCAGTTGGGCGTCGCGTTCGTTGAGTGTCTGCGAGAACCGCGCCACCCCGGACACGGCGTCTCGCAGATCCGGTGCGGTGCCGGCGAAGGTTTGCGACAGCGTGGCCAGCGAGTCCGACAGCTGGTTGGTGTTCAGGCCGCTGATCGTGGTGGCCAAGTCGCCCAGCGCGTCCGGCAGCTGGTAGGGCGACGTCGTGCGGTCGATCGGGATGGCGGCGGCCAGCTCGGTGTCCCCGCGGGGGATGACGTCGAGCACCTTGCTGCCCAACAGGCTCTTGGTTTTGATCGCGGCCTCGGTGCGGTCCCCCACAAAGATGGACTTGTCGACATTGAACCTGACCAGCACCCCGGGCCCGTCGAGCTCGATGCTGGAGACCTTCCCTGCGGGGAAGCCCGAGATGTCGACGGAGGCGCCCGAGCGCAGTCCTCCGGCGTCGGCGAAGTAGGCCGAATAGTCCTTGTCCTGGTTCACGAAGGGCAGCTTCTGATAGTTGAGCGCACCCAGCACCACGGTCAGCACTGCCGCGACGCCGATGGCGCCGATGACTAGCGGACTGCGTTCGGAGAAGGATCTCATTTCGGCGTGCACCGTCCCGAGCTCTGCCCGGCCACCTTGACGTAGACCGGCTGGCCGCCCTTCCCGTTGAGCTTCAGCACGACATCGCACAGATAGAAGCTGAAGAAATCGCCGTACATGCCCTGACGGCCCAGCGCCCGGTACTGGTCGGGCAGGGTGTCGATGATCTTGTCGAAATATTCGTGGTCGGCCACCACGATGCCCGCGGCCCGGTCGGTCTCGTGGACTACCTTCTGAAACGGCTGGCGGGCTTGGGACATCAAGTCAGCGACCGAGCCTGCGGCGGCATTGGTGTAGGCGACCGCGTTCGAAATGTCCGTCTTGCGCTGCGACAGATGACCGATCAGCTCCGACAGCGACGTCACCGCTTTGTCGAGCTTGTCGCTCTGGCCGCCCAGCGACCCCAGCACCACGTTGAGGCTGTCGATCACTTGCCCGATGAGCTGATCGCGGTCGGCAAGCGTGTTGGTCACCGCGGCCGCCCGGTCCAGGAACGATCCGATCGTCGCGCCCTGACCCTGAAACGCCTGCAGCAGCTGGCCACTCAGCTCGTTGACCTGGTCCGGGTTCAGCGCCCGAAACAGCGGCCGGAAACCGCCGATCACTGCGTCCAGATCCAACGCGGGTTGGGTACGCGACACTGGGATCGTGTCGCCAGGGTTCAGTTTCTTGACGCCTCCGGTGCCTTCCTCCAGGGCCAGGTAACGGTCGCCGAACAGGTTGTCGTACCGGAGCACTGCCCGACTGCCTTCGGTGAGCACAACCGAATCCTCGGCGGTGAATTCGACCCGCACGGTCGCGTCCCGGTTGACGGAGATGTTCTGCACCTTGCCGACCTCGACGCCGGCGATCCGCACCAGACTGCTCTTTCTCATGTTGGACACGTTGGTGAACACCGCGAAGTACGTGTTGCCCTGGGTGAAGCGGAACTGCGCGAAGATCGTCAGCAGCACAAACGAACCGAACAGGCAGACCGCCAAGAAGACGATCAGACGCCAGGCGGCCCCTTTGAAGTTCCCCATCAGCTCTCCTCGGGGTTGTGCAGGTCGTTGGCGGTCACGGTGGCGTCTGGCCGTTCGTGTCGGGCTGCGCCGGGCCTGCGCCCGGCGGTCCGGGCGTCACCCCCGGCCACAGCGGGACCCCGCCCGGCCCGTACAGCGGCGCGCCATAAGGTGGTGCCCCCGGGTAGGGCTCCGGCCCGATCGCCGGGCCCGGGATGCACTGGCGAATACTGGGCGGCTCGGGGACGGCCCGGGTGACGGGGAAATAGTCGGCCCAGCACGGATGTCCGAGTCCCGGGTTGGGTCTCTGATCGAGGCCGGTTCCCCATCCGGTGTTGGTGATCAGCGTGCGTACCGGGAAGTTCTTCGTGGCGTCCGGCAGTGAGCCACACCCGGGCTTCCCGCCGGGTCCGCCCTTGGCCGCCACGATGGGCAGGTTGTCGGGATAGCCGTACGGGTCGTTGCCCAGCAGCAGGCCGACGTCGAGGTCGATCGAGCGACCGTCGGCGCCACCCCACACCGAATAGCCTCCGTTGTTGAGGAACCACGTCGCCCCTTGCAGCCAGCAGGTGTACTCCGGGTTGTACTTGAGCAGCAGATTCGTCGTCGGCTCAAGCGTGTTGACCGATGCCACCAGACTGTCCTTGCTTGTGGCGAGCAGATCGGTCCCGGATTTCGCGAAGCCAATAACGTTGAGCAGCAAGCTATCCAGCGCACCCGAATGATTCACGACGGTCGTGCTGGTGGTGCTGGCGGCGTTCAGGACGGTCAGAATGTCGTCGGCGGCCGCGGCGTAGGTATCGTTGAACTTCTTGAATGAGCGCCAGTCCTCTCGGATGGTGTCGCTTCGTTCGTTCAGCGCTGTCAACACCTGATTGAGGTCGGTGGTGGCCTCACCGATTCGTTCGCCCTGCCCGCGCACTCCCTCGGCCACCGCACTGAGCACCGCGTTCAGCTTCGCCGGATCGACCATGTTAAGTAGGTCCACGACGTTCTCGAAGACCGTGTTCACCTCGGTGGTGACGTTTTTCGAGACCAGCACCGCACCGGCGGTCAGCCGGCCAGCACTCGGGTTCTGCGGGTACACCAAGTCGACGAACTTGGCGCCGAACGCCGTGGTGACCCTGATCTGTGCCTGCACGTTGGCCGGGATGTAACGGATCTGGTCGGGCTGGATCTCAAGTGTCAACCTGGTCGCGCCTTTGGCGGTCGACACCTGGCTGACTCGCCCGACCTGCACACCGCGCAACTTGACCTTGGCGTTCGTTTCCATGATGAGCCCGGACCGATCCGACGTGAGGGTCACTGGGACGTAGGACCTGAACGTGCCGGCAAAAATCACCGCGGTCGCGAACAGGAAGGCGGCGATGGCCGCCAACAGGATCACCGTCCACCACCCGGTGGGGATACGTTGTTCTCCTGGCCGTGGTTCCATGCCGCTACCCAGCCAGGTTGAAGTTGCCGGATTGGCCGTAGACGGCGAGCGAGATCATCGCGATCTCGACCGCCGCGATCACCATCGAAGTGCGCACCGCCCGGCCGACGGCCTCGCCAACACCGGCAGGCCCACCGCTGGCGGTGTACCCGTAGTAGGTGTGCACCAGCATGATGACGACGGTCATCGCCACGCACTGGAAGAACGACCAGATCAGATCAGTGGGGTTGAGGAAGGTGTTGAAGTAGTGGTCATAGACACCGGATCCCTGGCCGTAGATGGCGGTGGTGCCGACACGGGCGGCCAGGAAGGCCATCATGACCGCAACGCAGTAGAGCGGGATCACAACGATCACCCCGGCGAGCACCCGCGTGGATGCCAGGTAGGTGACGCTGCGGATACCGATCACTTCCAGGGCGTCGACCTCTTCGTTGATCCGCATCGCACCGATCTGAGCGGTGGCGCCGGCTCCGATGGTGGCCGACAACGCAACGGAGGTGGTTCCGGGCACGATCAGCCGGACGTTGAAGAATGCCGACGCGAATCCGGTCAGGGCTTCCACACCAACGGACCCCAATTGGTTGTATCCCTGCACCGCCACCAACGCGCCGGTGGTCATCGTGAGAAAGCCGACGATCGCGACGGTTCCGCCGACCACCGCCAGGGCCCCAGAACCCAACCCCATCTGGGCGATCAACCGCAGCAACTCGGTCCGGTAGTTGATGACCGCATCGGGAATCGCCCTCAACGTCTTGGCGTAGAACCGCGTCTGAGCCCCGATCCGCATCCACCCGGCGGTCAGGCTGTCCCTGGTGCGCAGAAGCCGTGGATGTAGCTTGCTGGGAACGGTGGCGGTCATCGGGTGCTCACCTCAGGACACCGTGAACTGGATGCCGACGGCGGTCACGATCACGTTGATCGCGAACAACACCATGAAGGTGAACACCACGGTCTCGTTGACCGCGTTGCCGACCCCGGCCGGACCACCGCCGACCGAAATGCCCTTGTAGCAGGCGATCAGGCCGGCCCCAAGCCCGAACAGCATCGCCTTGACCATCGAGACAATGACGTCGGCGGTGCCGGTGAGCAGCGTCAGGCCGGCGACGAATGCGCCAGCCGAAACATGCTGGATGAACACGCAGAACAAAAAGGCCCCGGTCAGACCGACCAGGATCACCGTTGCCGACAGCGCCAACGACACGGTGGTTGCCGCCAGCACGCGCGGAACCACCAGCGCCTGGATGGGATTGATCCCCATCACCCGCAGCGCGTCGAGTTCGTCGCGAATGGTGCGCGCCCCCAGATCGGCGCACATCGCGGTGGCGCCCGCACCCGAGACGACCAGCACCGTGACGATCGGGCCGATCTGATTGACGGTGCCGATCGCGGCGCCCGTTCCGGAGAAATCCGCAGCGCCGAACTCGGTCAACAGGATGTTGAAGGTGAACACCAGCAACACCGAGTACGGCATCGTCAACATCAACGCCGGCAGCACCGACACGCGCGCCACGAACCATGACTGAAGGACGTACTCATGCCAGGCGAAGGGCGGCTTGAACAGCTGGACCAACGTGTCCAGCGACATCGCAAAGAAGCCGCCGAGCGCGCGGACGGGCTTGGTCGCGACATACGTGGCCATCAGCTGTGCCCCCGCGACAGCGTCTTCAGCGTGCGGACGCCGCGCGTCGCCCGCAGCTGCATAACGTCATAGTCGGCCCGCGGCATGGGCGGAACGCTATCGACGCGACAGTGACTGTGACTGCTCCACCAAGAGGGATAATGCGTCCCTCGTCAGAGTCACAGGGGCCCCGCCAATTTGACGGAGGTGTCAGGCGACCGCCTCCCCGCTCGAAGCCGCCGAGCTGGTTTCCCGGCAGCCGCACCACAACGCCCGGCTCACCGCTCGCGGTATTCACAGACCAAATCGTTTGTACGGCTGGAGTTTTCGCGAGCCCGCAGGTCGACACGCCGAATCTTGCCGGAGACCGTCTTGGGTAGCTCCATGAACTCGATCCGCTGGATACGTTGGTAGGGCGCGAGGTTAAGGCGCGCATGGGCGAAGATGGCGTCGGCGGTGGCCTGGTCGGGGATCCATCCCACCGCCAAGCTGATATAGGCCTTGGGCACCGCCAGCCGGGTTGGGTCGGGGGCCGGCACCACGGCCGCCTCCGCCACCGCGGGATGCTCGATGAGCACGCTTTCCAGCTCGAACGGGGAAATCTTATAGTCGGACGCCTTGAACACATCGTCGGTGCGGCCAATGTAGGTGATGTAGCCGTTGGCGTCGCGGCTGGCCAGGTCGCCCGTGTGGTAGTAGCCGGCAGCGGTGACCCGGTTGTTGCGGTCGTCGTCGCCGAGATACCCGGTCATGAGATTCACCGGTCGCGGATCCAGTCGCAGACAGATCTCACCCTCGCTGGCCGGCTGCCCGCTGACAGGGTCGACGATCTCAACGGCAACACCGGGCAGCGGTCGGCCCATCGAACCGGGCTTGACCGGTAGGCGCGGGGTATTGCCGATCAACGCCGTGGTCTCGGTCTGCCCGAACCCGTCGCGGATAGTCACCCCCCAGCTCTTCTGAACGTGCGAGATGACCTCCGGGTTCAGCGGCTCCCCAGCCCCGACCGCCTCCCGCAACGTGGTGGGCCGGGCACCCAGATCGGACTGAATAAGCATGCGCCACACCGTCGGTGGTGCGCACAGCGAGGTGACCTCCGCCTGCCGCAGCATCGTCAGGAAGCGGGGCGCGTCGAAGCGCGTGTAGTTGTAGACGACGATCGTCGACTCGGCGATCCAGGGCGCGAAGAATGAACTCCAGGCGTGCTTGGCCCATCCCGGCGAGCTGATGTTGAGGTGGACGTCACCCGGGCGAAGTCCGAGCAAGTACATCGTCGACAGATGCCCGACGGGATAGGACCGGTGTGTGTGCTCAACAAGTTTGGGCCGGCTGGTCGTGCCCGAGGTGAAGTAGATCAGCATCGGGTCGTCAGCGCTGGTCTGCGTGCCGAGCGGTGCCGACGCGACCACTGTGTCGGCCAGCCGGTAGCGCCGCCATGGCGGTGGAGCGTCGCCGATCGCAATGCGGCCGAAATCCCCTGAGATTTCAGCGAATTTATCGACATGGTCGGCATTGGTGATGACATGGCGCACCGCGCCACGGCCGACGCGGTCGGCGAGATCTTTGGGCGCCAGCGCGGTCGTGGCCGGCATGATGACGGCGCCCAGCTTCATGACCGCCAGCATCGACTCCCACAGCTCGACCTGATTGCCCAGCATGACCATGACGCGATCGCCAGTCGCGACGCCTTCCGCGGCCAGCGACGTGGCGAGCCGATCGGACCGCTCGGACATCTCGGCGAAGGAATACGAGCGGTCGGACCCGTCCAAGCCGATGATTCGCAGCGCCGTTCGCGGGTTGGATGCGGCGACGGGGTCGAACCAGTCGAGCGCCCAATTGAACCGATCCCCGACGTCGGGCCAATGGAAAGCCGCAACCGCGGCGTCGTAGTCGTCGCGGTGTCGCACCAGCATGTCGCGAGCAGCGCGATACGCTTCTCGCCTGCTTGTTCGATCCATCGGTCCGGACTCCTCACATCGGTTCATCTGGGAAACTGGCGGTGACGGCTCCGCTAAGGGGCCGCAGGCGATTTCAAGGAGGCTGCGTGCAACGTCGCGAACCTGCGCTGCGGTCTTCTCGGGCTGAACGCGTCGCGGCTGATCTGGAACACGAGATCCTCAGCGCCCGCCTGCCGGTCGGAGCTCACCTTGGGCGCCGCTCGGAGATCATGGACCGGTTCGGCATCAGCCCGACGGTGATGAACGAGACGTTGCGCATCCTGCGCGATCGCGACCTTGTTGCGGTCCGGCCGGGACCGGGCGGCGGAATCACCGTAGCCAGCGCACCCCCGCAGGTCCGTCTTGGGGCGTTGGATCTGTCGTTTCAAACCTCCAACCCCCACCCGCTGGACCTGTTCGAAGCCCGGTTGTACCTCGAGTTCGGGCTGACCAAGGCCGCCTTCGAGCGGGCGACCAGCGACGACGTCGCTGCGATGCGGTCGGCGATGGTTGTGATGCGGGCCAGCACCGACGCCGCCGAGTACTTCGATGCGGTGCTTGCGTTTCACGGCGTCGTCGCGGCGGCGGCTCATATCCCCGTCCTGGAGGGAATGCACCAGCTCGTAGTGACCAGCATCAAGGCCGTGCTGACGCGGGTGGTGTTCGCCGGCGACCATGAACCGCTTCTGAAGAGCAGTCTTGACGTCCACGACGACGTCGTGGCCGCCATCGCGCTGCACGATCAGGCGTCGTTTGTCGACGCCATCAACCGACACGATCAAGACCTGATCCGGGCCGACGACCCCGATCGCACGCCTGTCACCCCGCAGCGCCCCTGACCGAACGTCGCTGATAGACGCGCAGTCGCTCGCTTGCACAACCGGATCAATCCTGCCTGCGTGCACGTACTTCTACCACCGCCCGAGGTGTGATCCACAACATTGTGCATGCACATCTTGAATTATGCATCCACAATCCTTACATTGGACAGAACTCGCCGTTCGACGTCATGCACGGAGTCACGACCATCGACGCTCACCGATCCGCAGGCACAGGGTTCGTCGATGTCCACACCCACGCCATCGATCCGGATCTGCCGGACCTCAGGCAGGTCTATCCAGACGACCGCTGGCCCAGCGTCGAACGCACCAGTGAAACGGAAGCCCGCCTGATGTTTGGTGGGATTCCCTACCGCCGGATCGATCAGCGGTGTTGGTCAGCGGATGCCCGAATCGCCAACATGGATCGTGAAGGCGTTGCCGTACACGTACTTTCGCCGATTCCCGTGACGTTCTGCTACCAGGCGTCCGCGGCCGGCGCGGCCGAACTGGCGTCGGCGCAAAATGAGTTCTTCGCCGGGATGGTGTGCGCGCACTCGACACGCTTCGCTGCGCTAGGCGCCGTTGCCCTGCAGGACCCGGACAGTGCCGTCGACGAGATGCGGCGGTGCATGCGCCGTCAGGGATTCCTGGGCGTCGAGATCGGCACCCAGGTCGGCGGTACCGAGCTGGCCGACCCGAGCCTGGACCGGTTCTTCGCCGTCGCGCATGAACTCGGCGCGCTGGTCCTGGTCCACCCGAGTGATCAGGACCTGTCGCCCCGGCTGACCGGGCTGGGACTCGGCTTCGGCGCCGGGATGCCCATCGAGACGGCAGTGGCTGCGGCGGCGCTGATCACCAGTGGCGCGCTATCCCGCCGACCGGCAGTGCGAATCTGCCTGGCGCACGGCGGTGGGGCCCTGCCGGCACTGATCGGCCGGCTCGACAAGGGGGCGATCATCGCCGGCACCACGGCCGACTCCCCCGACCTCCCGAGCCGGCTTGCCAGGCAATTGTGGTGCGACTCGTTGACCTACCACCGCTCTGCGCTGATGGCGGCCATCGACGTCTTTGGGGCCGACCACATCGTTTTCGGATCCGACTACCCCTTCCCGGCGATGCCGCAGCCCATCGACGACATCGTGGGGGACCTACCCGCCGACGTGTGGCAACAGATATGCCGCACCAATCTGGAGGAATCATGGCGCAGTTCCTGGGCCTAGGCCTGACCCACTATCCGCTGCTGGCCGGCACCGACGAACACATGGCATCCCTGTTGCGCTGGACGCTCGCTGATCCCGACATCCCAGCCGAGGCGAAGGATCCGGCCAACTGGCCAGCGACGATGCGCGCCGAATGGGGCACCGACAACGGTGTCGCCGAGGCCGCCTATCATCGAAAGCTATTGGTGGAGAACCTCACCCGGTGCCGTGATGCGCTGGACGAATTCGCACCCGACGTCATGGTGGTATGGGGCGACGACCAGTATGAGAACTTCCGCGAAGAGGTCATTCCCCCGTTCTGCGTGCTGGCCTACGGCGATGTCGAGGTGGATCCGTTCGAGGTGATGACCAGGCGGGGCAGCCCGAACGCGTGGGGACTGCCCGACGACACCACCATGACGTTGCACGGCGACGCCGACGGCGCCCGTCGGCTCATCGACCAGCTACTCGAACGCGGCTTCGACGTGGCGTATTCGTATCAGAAGCGGACCAATTCGCCGTTCCCGCATGCCATCGCCAACACCCAGTTGTTCCTTGACTATCCGCACGCCGGGCGCGAGTTCTCCTATCGGATGATCCCGATCACCGTCAACTGCTATGGCCAGCATGCGATCGCGCGGCGTGGCGGGCTGGCGCGGTTCGCCGACATCGCCACGGAGAGACTGGATCCGGTCGGCCCGTCGCCCGCGCGGTGCTTTGCGCTGGGCCGGGCCGTGGCAGAGACGTTCGCCGACACGGATCTTCGCGTCGCGTTGGTCGCCTCGTCGAGTTGGTCGCACGCGTTTCTCACCGACAAGACCTGGCACATCACCCCTGACACCCAGGCGGATCTGCGGCTCTACGACCTGTTGGCCGCGGGTGACTATGCCAAGTGGAAAGAGACCACCACCGCCGAGATCGTCGATTCCGGACAGCACGAAATGCTGAACTGGTTCTGCCTGACCGGAGCGGCCGACGAACTCGGCCTGGAACTCGCGTGGTCGGAGCTCGTCATCACGGATGTCTTCAACTCCAACAAGTGTTTTGCCGTCTTCGAGGAAGGGAGGCAACGATGACGACATCGGTCGCTATCGAGCCAAAGACCGTCGGTGCCGAAGGCGTCGAAACCAGTTATCTCGAGGCCGGCTCCGGTCCACCGGTCCTCATGATGCACGGCTCTGGTCCAGGCGTGTCGGGAACAGCCAACTGGCAGTACAACATTCCGGTCCTGGCCGAGAAGTTCCATGTGCTGGCCCCCGACATCGTCGGCTTCGGGGCCACCGAGCGTCCCACCGACGTCGTCTATTCGCTGCGTGCCTGGACCGACCACGTGTGGGCGTTCCTCGACGCCCTCGGCATCGAGAAGACCGCGATCGTCGGCAACTCGCTGGGTGGCCGCATCGCGCTGCAGATGGCCACCGACCGCCCCGAGCGAATCTCCCGGATGGTGCTGATGGGCTCGCCCGGCGTGGGAATGAGCCTCACCGTAGGACTGCAGGCGCTGCGGGCTTACGAGCCGTCACACGACGCGATGCGCGCTTTGCTACGCAATTACTTCGCGGTCGACCCGACGTTGATCACCGACGAGCTGGTAGCGATCCGGTACGAAGCGAGCGTCGCCGACGGCGCGTACGAGGCTTACCGCGCGATGTTCTTCGATCCTCGCCACAAGGGATCCGAACTCGGCATCACCGAGGAGGAGGCGCGCGCGATCGCCACGCCCGCGCTGCTCGTCCACGGCCGCGAGGACAAGGTGGTGCCGTTGTCGGTGTCCGTCTCGATGCTGGACCTGCTGCCCAACGCCGACCTGCACGTGTTCAGCCACTGCGGACACTGGACCCAGATCGAGCGCGCCGACGAGTTCTCCGCGCTGGTCAAAGATTACCTGGACCGGCCATGAGCACCGCGATCGATGCGGCGCAGATGCCGATCGTCGCCGATGATCCTGGCGCCCAACGGTTTCGGGTACACCGCTCAGCAATGACATCCCCGGACATCCATCGCGCCGAGATCGAGCGGATCTTCGCCAAGTCGTGGCTCTACGTCGGCCACGAATCCGAGATCCCGAACCCAGGCGACTTCGTGCGCAGACCGCTCGCGGGCCGGCCGATCTTCATGGTCCGCGGCGTGGACAGTGGCAACGTCAACGTGTTCCACAACTCGTGCACGCATCGCGGCGCGCTGGTGTGCCGCCACGATTCGGGCACCGCCAAGGTGTTCTCCTGCTTCTACCACGCCTGGTCGTTCGACACCGAGGGCGAGCTCAAGGGTGTGCCGGACCGCGACGCTTATGCGGGCGGGGTGAAATTCGACGAGTTGGGCCTGCGGCGGGTGGCCCGTGTCGAGTCCTACCGCGGCTTCGTATTCGCCAGCTTCGATCCCGAGATCGTCGACCTGCAGTCCTATCTCGCCGGCGCCAAGGACTACCTCGACCTGGTGGTGGACGGGTGCGGCGGCAATGTCGAGCTCGTAAGGGGCACCAACGAGTACAGTTTTAACGCGAACTGGAAGCTGCTGGTGGAGAACAGCATCGACGGCTACCACGCCCAGTCCACCCACGATACCTACTTCAAGTACCTGGTGTCGATCGGCACCGACCTGCAGGGCGGCGTCAACGGCCGAGCCGTCGCGCTGGGCAACGGGCACGCGGTGATCGAGTACTCCGCCCCGTGGGGGCGTCCGATCGCCAAGTGGGAACCGCTGTTCGGAGAGGAGGCCCGTGACGAAATCGACCGGCTGCGCGCCGATCTGGCGACCCGCCACGGCGAGGAGCGGGCCCACACCATGTCCGAGGTGAACCGCAATCTGCTGATCTACCCCAACCTGATCATCAACGACATCATGGCGGTCACGGTGCGCACCCTGTTCCCGTCGGCGCCAGACCGGGTCGATGTCACGGCCTGGCAGCTCGCGCCCCGCGACGAACTGCCCAGCCTGCGACAACGCCGGTTGGACAGCTTCCTGACGTTCCTGGGTCCCGGTGGCTTCGCCACACCCGACGACGTCGAGGCACTGGAGTCCTGCCAACAGGGCTACGCCGGCGGCGGCGTCGAATGGAGCGACATCTCCCGCGGCATGGGCCGTTCCCCGATGGCCAACGACGAGGAACAGATGCGCGCCTTCTGGCGGCGCTGGCAGCACCAGATGGGCTCTGCGGCGGACCGGGCAGGTGCGCGATGAGCGCCACCGCAGTTGAGGTGTCCAGGCAGCACGTTGAGGATTTCCTGTACGCCGAGGCCGCGCTGCTGGACACCTGGTCGCTGGACGACTGGCTGCTGCTGTTCGACGAGGACGCCAAGTACGAGGTGCCCTGCAACGATGCTCCCGACGGCAATCCCGACACCGACCTGCTGCTCATCGACGACGACTACGCGCGCCTGCGGGCACGGGTGGCGCGGCTCAACAGTCGCCGCGCCCACCGCGAATACCCGCACTCGCGCACCAACCACCAAATCTTCAATGTCCGTGTGGCCGACCCGGATGGCGACGGTGAGATCGGCGTGACGGCGTCGTTCACGGTGTGGCGGTTCCGCGGCAGCAAGACGAGCTGTTATGTCGGGCGCTACCGTTACCGGCTTCGTCGGTCCGACAACGGGTTCCGGATCGCGTTCAGGCGCGCGGAGCTCGACATGACGGACCTGCGCGCCGTCTCGGACGTGGCGATCGTCCTATGAGCGCCGCACTAGCGGGCCGGACCGCTATCGTCACTGGCGCATCGTCGGGTATCGGGTTGGGCATCGCACGGCGGCTCACCGCTGACGGTGCCCGCGTGTTCGCCGCAACACAGTCGAAGGAGGACCTGGAGAAGGTCTTGGACCAAGTTGAAATAGCCCATGGATTCGTCGGCCAACTGCAAGAGCCTGGCGTTGCCGACAGCTTAGTCGCGACGGCCGTCGAAACTCTCGGCCACGTCGACGTACTGATCAACAACGCCGGCGGCGGCGTGATCCGGCCGACGCTTGAGCACACTGCTGAGTCGTTGCGCGACACCATCGACAACAACCTGTGGACCGCGATTTACTGCGTGCGAGCGGCGCTGCCGCACATGGTGTCTCGAGGTCACGGTCGAATCATCAATATCGGTGCCGATTCGGTTCGCACCGGTTTGATGGACCACGCGATATACAACGCCGCAAAGGGTGGTGTGCATGCGATGGTAACCGGCTTGGCGCGTGAGTTCGCCACCGCCGGCATCACCGCCAACACCGTGGCGCCGTCCTATGTACGCACAGCGGAACTGGCGCAGCTATTCGAATCCGGCCTAGCACCGCCGCGCCTTCTGCGCGTCGTCGAGGAGGGCACGGCGATCGTGCCGATCGGACGTCCAGGCGACCCGGCGGAGGTCGCGGCGGTTGTCGCCTTCCTCGCCGGCGAGGACAGCCGATTCATCACCGGACAAACGATTTACGTCAACGGCGGCAGCAGCATGGGCTGATGCGTGGCCCGCGACGAACATCGACCTTGACCCCAACACCCCTTCGCCGATATGGTCTGACCATTCTAACGTTTGGTGTAAGGAAGAGCGATGACGGTCACGCCTGGCATCAGTGGCGAAGCGAAGTGGGGCTACGCGCTGTGCGGCGGCAACGCACGCGTGATGGAGCGATCACAACGGCTCTTCGACAAGACCGGCCGCGAGCGAAACGGCGCCAGGGCCACACCCCTGGAAGGCGCGGGGTGATGACGCCCGACAACTTCACCTGCGAGTCCGTGGACGGCAGGCAGCTCGCCGGCTACCGCTGGGCCGCCCAAG
>Ga0073928_10005355_pt1 | contig 18083 bp, 12 predicted proteins | sample PaiPotPPA55metaG_FD_76969 | JGI IMG/M metagenome (GOLD analysis project Ga0073928, IMG submission 76969) | Iron sulfur acid spring bacterial and archeal communities from Banff, Canada, to study Microbial Dark Matter (Phase II) - Paint Pots PPA... ... | reverse complement strand
GGCGCTTTCATATGCGATCGAGCATGACGCGCTGTTCGGTCCCATGCTGAAGCTGTTTGATCTGGCGCGGCGGATTGGAACGGCGATCACCTACGAAATCGGAGCGCTTGGCTAGAGTGCCCCGCTCTGGGTATTCGCCCGTTGTATAGCACATAAAGCGTGACCTCACATCCCGGTGTGCGGCTCTGTAACGACACTATCCAGCAGCGTTAGGCCGGTGTGGCAGGCATCTTCGCCAGCAGTGGCAGCGAGTAAACATCCTCGTTTTGGCGCGCCCGCGAATAGGCATGCGGTCATCGAGCAGGATAGTCGCGATGGAATGCCGCAGTAGGTGCGGATAGACACATTTCTTTATTCCAGCGGGTGCGGGTACAGGTCGTTATGATCGATAGGAGTCCGGTGTTCGACGCGTTTCGGAGTCGCTGGTAGAAGGCTTCCGAAGCGCCTGTGCATAGTGCCCATCTACCGCGCATGTTGAATGAAAATAAGGCACTTTCCGCCACTCGGAAGAAATAAAGCTTCACCGATCGGTTGAAAACTAGTTGTAAACAACCGGGGCATCGTCCTTGCTCCCAGCGGCAAGTTAATCGCGTGAAGGTCTCGAGGTGACCTCCTGGCGATAGTTTCACTTTTGGAGAACACGATTTTGAGTGGCAGTTCAGGTCGTCTTCAGGCTATCGAGGCTGTAACTACTTATCGTCCAATTTGACAACCACTATCGTTCTCAAAGCTCTCCGCCACGGAGTTCTTCGGCATCAACGTCTTTAACAAAACGGTGATGAAGGCGCGGTTGCCCAAGCCGGTTTACAAGTCGTTGCTGAAGACTATCGATACAGGCTCGACCTTGGATCCGTCGGTCGCGGACGCCGTCGCCGCGGCGATGAAGGACTGGGCGATCGAAAAAGGCGCTACCCACTATGCGCATGTGTTCTACCCTTTGACCGGATTTACGGCCGAAAAGCACGACAGCTTCCTGTCGCCCGACAACGACGGCGGTGCGCTGGCCGAATTCTCCGGCAAGACGCTGACCCAAGGTGAACCTGACGCCTCCAGCTTCCCGAACGGCGGCATTCGCAATACGTTCGAGGCGCGCGGCTATACCATGTGGGACGTAACGAGCCCAGCCTATATCCTTGAGAACCCGAACGGAACGACGCTATGTATTCCGACCGCCTTCGTGTCGTGGACTGGCGAGGCGCTCGACAAGAAGACGCCGTTGCTGCGCTCGATGCAGGCCCTGAATACGCACGCGCAACGCATTCTCAAGCTCTTCGGACACCAGTCGGTTGACACAGTGGTTTGCTACGCTGGCGCCGAACAGGAATATTTCCTGATCGACCGGCACTTCTTTTTCTCTCGCCCGGATCTGCTCGGAACAGGACGGACGCTGTTTGGAGCGCTGTCGCCGAAGGGCCAGGAGTTCGAGGATCACTACTTCGGCGCGATCCCTGAGCGGGTGCTCGCCTTCATGCTCGACAGCGAGCGCGAACTGTTCAAGCTCGGGATCCCGGCCAAGACGCGGCACAACGAGGTGGCGCCCGGGCAGTTCGAGCTTGCACCGGTCTTCGAGAATGGAAACCTTGCAACCGACCATCAGCAGATGACGATGGTCATGCTGAAGCGCGTGGCAGAAAAGTACGGCATGGTTTGTCTGCTCCATGAGAAGCCCTTCGCCGGCATCAACGGTTCGGGCAAGCACGTCAACTATTCGCTCGGCAATGCGACCCAGGGCAACCTGTTTGATCCAGGCGACACCCCGCACGCCAACGCGCAGTTCTTGATCTTTTGCGCGGCGGTGATTCGCATGGTCCATCGATGGAGCGGGCTGCTGCGCGCGGTTGTGGCAACCGCCTCCAACGACCATCGCTTGGGCGCCAACGAAGCGCCGCCGGCGATCATCTCGGTCTTCCTGGGGGATCAGCTCTCTGACATCTTCGATCAGGTGACCAAAGGCGGTGCCAAGAGTACAAAAAAGAAGGAGACGCTCCAGGTCGGGGTTGATTCACTACCCAAGATTCCGAAAGACGCCGGAGACCGGAATCGCACGAGTCCCTTTGCCTTCACGGGTAATCGTTTCGAGTTCCGCGCGCCGGGATCCGGAATGTCGATCGCCGGGCCGATGGTGGCGATGAATACGATCATGGCGGAGTCACTCGACTTTATCGCGACCAAGCTCGAGAAGGCGGTCGGCGACGATGCGACCAAGCTTAATGGCGCCATTCAGAAGGTCCTCGAAGAGATTATGGCTGAGCACGGCAGCATTGTCTTCAACGGCAACGGTTACGCGGAGGAGTGGCACCAGGAGGCTGAGAAGCGCAGTCTGCCGAACCTGCCCTCGTGCGTGGAAGCACTACCGCTGCTAGGAACCAAAGAGGCGACCGAGTTGTTCTCAAAATACGGCGTCCTGAACGAACGCGAGCTGCACAGTCGTATGGAGGTGTACATCGAGCAATACTGCTTGGTTGTGGGGCTCGAAGCGCGGACCGCGATCGAGATGGCGAAGACCATAATCTTCCCGGCGGCGATCCGTTACCAGGGCGAGCTCGCTATGACTTGCGCGAATTTGAAAGCAGTTGGGTACACCTTCGACACTGACACGCTGGACAAAGTCACCGAACTCGTGAAGGAACTCCAGAACGGGGTAGTAAGGCTCGAAGCGGCGCTGGCTGAACACGGCGGCGGCCATAGCAAGCTCGCCCATGCGAAGCATCTTTGCAAAGAGGTGCTGCCTGCGATGGCGGCAGTACGCAGGACCGCCGACACGCTCGAGGGTATCGTCGCCGACGACTTGTGGCCGCTGGCAACGTATCAGGAAATGCTCTTCATCATGTAGGCTTTCATTAACAAACAGACTGTAGACGCAAACTCGGCGAGGAGGGCTCTAAAAGCTTCGCGCCGAAGCATGCTCAGGGGAGCGTGACAAGGACCAGTTCGACTTAAGTAGTAAAAGCACCTCAGGCGCTGAGTCGGTTGATCCCGTCCAGCGCCGCATTTTTATAGCATTCGGCCAGCGTCGGATAATTGAAGACCGTATTCACGAAGTAATCGATAGTACCCTTCATCGATAGTATCGCCTGACCGATATGTACCAGCTCAGCCGCGCCGTCGCCGACGATGTGGACCCCCAGCAGTTCGTGAGTATCGCGATGAAATACCAACTTGAGGATTCCGCTGCTGTCGCCGACTATCTGGCCACGTGCGACTTCCCGGTACGCAGCCTTGCCAATTTCGTACGGTACGCCCTTGCTGGTCAGGTCCTCTTCGGTGGCGCCGACGAATGAGATTTCAGGGATCGTATAGATTCCGTAAGGGAACAATTCCGGCAAGTGTAATGTCGGAACATTGAACGCGCGGCAGACCGCGACTCTTCCTTGCTCCTTCGACGTGGATGCGAGACTGGGGAATCCGATCACATCACCGACCGCATAGATATGCTCGACGTCGGTCTGGTACGAGCTATTGGTCTTCAAGCGGCCGCGCGCGTCAGTCGAAAGGCCGGCGGCAGCCAGATTGAGTTCGCTGGTAGCGCCGTTGCGGCCCATGCTCGACAAAGCCTTGTCGGTAACGATCTGTTTTCCGCTTGCGAGGCAGGTACGCACCCGTTTGATACTGTTGTCCTCGAACACCTCGATCGATGAGACTTCTTCTCCCAGCCGCAACGTCACGCGTCGTTCGCGCAAGTGATAAACCAGCGTTTCAATGATTTCCGCGTCTACGAAATCCAGCAGCCGGGACCGCATGTCGATCAGGGTTACACGCACTCCTAAGGCGGCAAACATACTCGCATATTCGCAGCCGATAACGCCCGCGCCGATTACGGCAAGCGTGCGCGGGAGCTCGTCAAGCTCCATGACGTCATCGCTGGAAAAGACCTGTTGGCCGTCCAGCGGAGTTCGCGCGTCGCGAATAGCCTGCGTACCGACCGCCAGCACTATCGTTCTCGCCGATATCCGTCGTTGCAGTCCACCCAATTTGTCTTCCAGGAGGAGGACATGAGGCTCAACGAAACTCGCGCTCGCAGTTACCAGTTCGACCCCGTTGCGCGAAAGCTGATGACGCAATACGTCGATCTCGTGGCGCACGACGGGATTCACCCTCACCAGGAGGTCCTGCAGCGTGATCTTTTCCTTGACCCGGTAGGAATCACCGTAAATCGCGTGTTCGCGATAACCTGAAAGATACAGGATAGCTTCGCGCATGGTCTTGCTCGGAATTGTTCCGATGTTGATGCAAACGCCGCCGACGAGCGGCTTGCGCTCAATCATGATCACGCGTTTGCGCAGCTTGGCGCCTTGAATCGCCGCATGATGGCCCGCCGGACCTGAGCCCACTACCGCGAGATCGAAATCGAAGTCAGGCATCGTGATTCTCGTGACTCCTAACTCTTATGTGCGCGTTGCCGTAAGGGTGCCACACGACCAAATACGAGACTACTGCGGATAACTTCCGGGCTCGAAGTTTGAGGTGACCCGCGATGACATCCTAGCACGAATCCTCGAGCTGGATGTGACCAGAGCGGTCGAACGGCTGAGCCTGATTTTTCCGCATGACGATGGCGTAGCGGAGTCGCACGATGATTTCGGCGAGGAATCGCAATACCGGCAGGAGCCGGCGCTTTCTTACGCGATCGAGCATGACGCGCTGTTCGGTCCCATGCTGAAGCTGTTTGATCTGGCGCGGCGGATTGGAACGGCGATCACCTACGAAATTGGAGCCCTTGGCTAGAGTGCCCTGCTCTGGCCTCCCAGACAATTTTCCTGGCCGCACCCGGCAGGTTCGCTGCCTCGTCAACAATCGCGGGATTTTGGCCTCCCAATTCGAGCAACACCGGAGCGAGGTGTTCGGTCCTTCCTAGTCCTTTGCTTCTCCCTCACGCGGTTTTTGGCGTGTTTCGAAACGAGAATAGCAACTGGCTATTCTGGTTTCTCCTGCGTCTTCAGCGACGACATGCTTTATAATATGGCTGCGTCGCTCCTCGCCACTAAGCGACCCTTCTTCCTATTACGAGATGCAGCACCGCTTGGGCTGCGATCTGGGCATTTACTTTCAAGACCATCCTGAGCAAAAGACCCATGCTGCCGGGCAGATTCTGAAATACAAGCGCGATCATGCCATGCTGAAATTCCTCAGAACCCCTTGATCGGCGCGCACATTTATTTGGAAGGTCTCATTCGAGCCATTTTTGACCCAGCTCCGACCGAATTCGTAAGGTTCTTCGATCGCTACTCCTGCCGTAGCCGCCAGACTCCCGGAAGCTCGTTGTCATGCGCGGGGCGAATAGTTAATATCAGTTGGCATTTGACGCAACTCGGAGCAGCTCAATTGGCTTGTCAAATTTCCAACCCCCAGGGCAAACTCTAAATGTTAGCCGGCCGACCTCAGTGGACCCAGCGCATCACAAGGTTGGCTCAGTGGCCATTGAGATGCACACGGGTAAAATAGGTTCGGTCCTCCAGATCTCGATGGTAAGTGATGGTACAGCCTTGGCCCAGGCGACCTTCCGCTTCATCTAACGCCGCTTCAACTGTAGGAAACGGCTCGAATCCCACCCGGCGAGCGACGTCTTCGTTCTCTTTAGCCACGCCCGCCGCAAACACTGCACTGAGATGATTTAGCGCGTATAAACCCTGGCCATACAAGATACAAGGATGCGCACCGTGAAAAGCGAAGCCGGTGCGATATTTGTGTAGAAACTCCGGCCGATGTGCATACTCCTCTGAGTAGGTATCCCAGACCTCGACCGGATCCTTCGTCGCCGGAAGCACTTCGTTATAAAACGCGTAGTAAGACGGATGATTTAGCAGACTGAACTTGGGCTCAAATGGGTTAGCAACAATGAATACGCCGCCTTTCCGGACTAGCGGATTATCATGATAGGCATTGAACAATGCGGACAAGGCTTTGTTGCGGCAATGGATCGGGTTAAAAACCGACAACCGGGAGTAACTGTCGCCATCTGTCATGCCCACAAGTAGCACGTCGGTTTGGCCCTCGACGTCGGTCACCAACTCGGAAACGAGCATGTCCAGATGCATCTCGCGCACCGGTGTGATCAAGCCAGCATCGATCGCGGCGAATTTCTGGGGCTTGCCGGTCGTCAGCACTCCTTCGATCTTCATGATCGGCGGATGGCCGCGTCGCGACAGTTCGGCGTCCACCAACGTTCCCATCTCGTTCAACAGCTTATGAAAGGAACTGTTTTTGGGATCCTGCACTGAATGCCCCGATGCAAAGGGCCACGGTCGATGATGGTACCGAATTGATTCCCAGCAGCCCATCCCGACCAGGATTGATTTCCAGCCACCCTGGAAAAAGCCTTGCGGCGTTGACATGAAAATGAACAGGTCCGACTCGACCACTGTGCGATGCACTATCACTTCCATTCCACGCCTGGTCATGCCGAGCGAGATAAACTGGTCTTTATCGGTTGCGTCGATGCATGATAGCCGACCGCCCAAAGTATAGGGCATGCGCGGACCCAGGATATGGACCATTTCTTTTCGTGTCCACATCCGATGCAAGGCATTCGCTACCTTGATCTGAATATTCTCAGGCCGTACGCCATAGCGTTCCAGCAACTCAAGCAGGATAGGCAGCCCGAGGACGCGCAAATCCTGATCGTCCGGAAGGTAATTAGTGGCACGGCCGTCCTGGATACCGATGGTGACTTTGGAGTTTTTGCTGACTAATTTCTCCAGCGGCGGCATGCCGATTGGATTGGCCACTGCCTCGCGCAATGCGGCGGCGGCATCGGGCAATGGTTGCGCTGAAGGCGGAGGACCGGGAGGAAGCCGGAGGCGGTCAGCCGGCAGCTTGGCGGAAATTTTCCCCGCGCCGCAACTTACCATAAATTCTTGCGTTTGCGCCATTTGGATATCTCTCCTCGGCTAAGAAGCTGGGCCGGTAGCAAGCGACTCGGCGTTGAACCTGGCCGATCAGCAAAGAGCAGCGCCCACGCGATAATGGCGCTACCCGTTCAATTCGTCCAGCAATGCCTTTGCGTCCTTCAGGTCGGCAGTATCGAACGCTTCGTTGAACCAGCCGTGAATCTCCACGAGCATCGCGCGAGCTTCTTTGCACCTGTGCTGCTTCGACAGCAGCCGCGCGAGGCTCACGGTCGCGCGCAGCTCGGGAAGCTTTGCACACTGTTGGCGCGCCACCTCGATCGCCGCACGAAACGACGCCTCGCCAGCAGTGACCTTGGTTGGATCGCCCATTAGCAGCAGCTCACCATACAACCGATGAAGTTCAGCGTCATGGGTCTTATCCGCCGTTTCCAGACCTTTAACTGCGGCTTTTAGCCCCTCTCCCGGCTGCTCCGCGGCCAGAAAAGAAAAGGCAAAGCTGTCATACGCCCAGCCCGGAATCACCGCTCCGGTACCCTCAAGAGAGTGCAGCGCAGTCTTTATCTCGGCTACAGCCTCGTCCGCTTTTCCCAGTAACGCGAGAGCGTGGCCATGGACAATCTGGCCGAATGAATGCCAATTGCTGAAGCCGTGCTCGGAAGTAAGTGCGAGCAAAGCGTCTGCGTATTTCAGAGCCTGTGCCCCTTCGTTACGCCACGCCAATATCGTCGCAACAGCATTCAGAGCGATTACCAACGGCAGCACCTGCGCTCGCTCTCTGGCCCAGGCAAGAAACTCCAATGCCCGCCGCAAGCCTTTTTCCGGAAAGCCCAAAGCGGCTGTAGACAGGCACCCATGTAAGTGGCATGCGGCCGCCATATGTTCCTTGCCGAGTGGTAGATGTTGTGGGTGCGCAAACAATCCCAGACCCTTCTCGGAATGCTCGCGCGATCCGATAAGATCTCCCAACAGCCAAAGGACGTTGGCAAGCGAGCCATGGGCTTCCAATTGCATCTCCGGATCGTGCTCGTGGTCGGCGATCCCCAAAAGCTTCCAACCGATATCCTGGGCCTTGCTCAACTCCAGCCGAAACGCCGCGAGCACTGACATCCCCACCAGTGAGTAAAAGATCTGCGTGGTGTCGCCCAGGCGCTGAGCGAGTTCATGCCGACGGGTCAGGTGATGTTCATATTCAGCAGCGGCGTAGCCGCTCATCACTACCGCTGCGTCCGCTAAGCCCGCGTGGATCGCAATTTCCTTGCGGTCACGCTCGGCACTGGCCGGCTGATAGTTGAGCCGTGTCAAAGCCTGTTGCAGGTACGTCGCTGCTTGCGAGTGAGCCGAACGCTGGTGTGCTTGCTTGCCCGCACGAACTAGGTAGTCGATCGCGCGCGAATCGTTCCCACTGCGGCTATAATGATACGAGAGGTCCACGAGGTGTTCGTCGGCAGAATCAACAAACAACGCTTCGAGCGCTTGCGCGGTACGTTCGTGCAATGTCTTGCGGCGTTCGAGCAGCAGCGAGTTATACGCAACCTCCTGCGTCAACGCATGCTTGAATCCGTACTGGACTTCGGGAAAGGCCGGCCGCTCGAAGATGAATTCGCTGTTCTGCAGGGCAGCGATCATCCCGTCCACTTCTATCTCCGAGTAATCTGCCACGCGCTTTAATAGCGGAACCGAAAATTCCCGGCCGATCACTGCGAGCGTTTGCAGCAGTTCTTTTTCCCTCGGCGCGAGCCGGTCAATTCGCGAAGCCAGAACGGCTTGCACATTGGGAGGAAGCTTCAATTTGTCCAGCGATTTGGCCAGGTTCAGTGTACCTTTGCCTTCGGCTGCGGTGCGCTGCAGGATGCCTTGTTCGAGCAAGGCCTGCACCAGTTCCTCGATAAAGAACGGGTTACCTTCAGTCTTGTCGATGATGAGCCGCCTGAGCGGGACGAATTCCTTGGCATTGCCCACCAGCATATCGAGCATTTGCTCGGCGTTTTCTGCCCGAAGCGGCTCCAGCCGTAGCTGAGTGTAATAGCTCTTATTGTTCCAGTCGTGGCGATATTCCGGCCGATAGTTAACCAGTAGCAGAAGCGGCGCGTTTGCGATGCTGTCGGCCAGCAGATTCAGGAACGCCTGCGTTTCATCGTCAAGCCAGTGCAAATCCTCGAAAACCACCATCAGGGGCTGGTTAAGCGATTGGCGCAGCAGAACCCGCTTGATCGCGTCCAGTGTGCGCTGGCGCTTTACCGGCGGGTCCATCTGCGCAAGCGGATCCGAAGAATCTTGAATTCCGAGCAGTCCGAACAGGTACGGCAGGGTATCCTCCAGCCGCCGATCGAGGGCCATCACTTTGCTGGTCACTTTCTCGCGTGCCCTTCTGCGCCACGGTGAAAACACGCGGCCTGAGTCCACCGCCAGCAGTTGAGCCACCCGCTGTTCGCGCCGCCGGCGCTTATCATCCTCAACCGCAATCGCGAAATAGTGTTTCAGCAATTCGATGACCGGCAAGTAGGAGGAGTCTTTACCATGGGCGAGCGAAAAAGTCTCCAAGACCATGCACTCGCTTTGCGCCAAAACCTTGAATTCATGGAACAGTCGCGACTTACCGACACCGGCATCGCCCAACGTGGCAACGAGCTGGCCGCGCCCGCCTTTAACCAGCTCCAGTGCCCGCCGTAGCTGTTCAAGCTCGCTCTGCCGGCCGACGAATTTCGAGAGTCCACGTTCTGCCGAAAGCTGAAAATGTGTGCGCAGCGGCCCCAGCCCTGTAACCTCGTAAACCCCCACCGGATCGCTCCCGCCCCTGACCCGCGCGGCACCTAGCGACTTGAAGTTGAAGTAGCCATCGCACAGCTTCTTGGTCTGGGCGGTCACTGCAACTGAGCCAATCGGCGCCAGCGCCTCCATCCGCGCCGCCAAACCGATCGAATACCCGACGGGTGCGTATTCGGGACGTCCCGCGCCGGCCAGCAACGAGCGGACCACCGCCTCACCAGTATTGATACCAACCCGCGCCTGCACCCGTTTGCGGCCTTCGGCGCCCAACTGGTCGGAGTAGCGATTGAGGTCATCCTGCATCCGTAACGCCGCGTAGAGCGCACGCTGAGTGTGATCCTCATGCGCTAAAGGGGCCCCGAAGATCGCGAAGATGCCATCACCGGTGGACTGCACGACACGGCCTCCATAGCGGCGAATTGCCTCCATCATCAGTCTCAGCGCAGGATCGATGATATCGCGGGCCTGCTCGGGGTCGAGATTCTCGATCAGTTCCATTGAGCCCTTGATATCTGCGAACAGGGCCGTAATCGTTTTGAGCTCGCCGTCGGCGGCAGTGGGAACTTCAGTCCGCTGCGACATGCTGCCGGCCGGTCCAGTCCTTGTGCTTGATGTAACTGAGTCGGGAACGTTAGCCGTCAGCGAGTTGCCGCAATCCCCGCAGAACCTCGACCTCCCCGGATTCTCCGTCCCGCAGTTCGGACAAACCAAGGGAAGAGCGCTGCCGCATTGCGAACAGAATTTCTTCGCAGCCGGATTTGGCGTTCCGCACTCTGAGCAAAGCATGGCTGGCCTGTTGATGGCGGTGGAGATCTGCGGCGCATCTAAGCCGAGCGCGCGCGCAGTGCGCCTCTTACCTCCCTGACCGTCGCGGCGGCACCTTCGCGAATCAGTCCGGCATCGGCGCAGATCGTCACGAAGCCGAAACCCATCGTAATCGCGCGCGACGCATACTTGCTGGAGTTGGTGTGAAGGCCCGGAATTTTGCCGTGGCCATTGGCTCGTTTGGCGATATCCTCCAAGGCCCGAACAAATTCCGGTTCCTCACGATCGGTACCTGCGGCCATTCCCATCGCGATGCCGAGATCATTCGGACCGACGTAAATCCCGTCCATGGTTTCGATCTCGAGGATTTCATCGAGATTCGCGATAGCGCCCGGGGTCTCGACCATCCCCAGCACCAGGACCGCTTCATTCACGTGCTTGAAGTAGTCAGCGCCATAAATCATCGATGCACGCAGCGGACCCGAGCTGCGGTTTCCAACCGGATAGTAGCGCGCCCCCGACGCGAAGGTCCGCGCCTCCGCTGCGCTATTGATCATTGGGCAAATGACGCCCAATGCTCCGATGTCCAGCACCCGGGTGATGAAAGTCGGGTCGGAGCTGGGCACCCGGACCAGCGGTGTTACCTCGGTGGCGGCGAGCGCAGTCAACAATTGGAGTGCGCCAGAGTAATCGATGGCGCCGTGCTGCATGTCGATCGTCAAACTATCGAAGCCAGCCCGCGCCATAATCTCGGCGGATAGCGCTACCGGCAGGGTGAGCCAGCCGTTAACGGTAGGGATCCCTTTGTTCCAGCGTTCGCGCACAGAATTTTTCAGCGGAGCGGGCATTTTGCTTTATCCTTTTGACTTAGGTGACGGAGTCTGCGGGCCATGATTGGCGCTGACTTTGTTTCAGCGCGGCGCGAGCGCTTCGAGCGCACCGATATCAGGTCCGGCTTGACCGTCTGCGCGGATAGCTTGCAGGCAGACGTGAGTAGCGCCTGCCTTGAAGTGCGCATCGATACGGTCACGGATTTTATTCTCGTTACCCCACGCCACGATCGCGTCGACCAGCCGATCGCTGCCGCCGTCGGCGAACTCCGCGTCCTGCCAGCCGAGCGCTCTCAGATTGTTAGTATAGTTAGGCAGCCGCGGGACGTAATTACTCATAAACCGCCGGGCGGCCGCTCGCGCCTTGCTCGGGTCGCTTTCGAAAACTACCGTTTGCTCGACGCAGATCCAGGGATCCGGACCGATCTGCTCGCGTACTTTGGCGGTATGTTCGGGTGGCACAAAATACGGATGGGTGCCACTGGTCTCGCGTGCCGCCAACTCCAGCATCTTCGGATGGAGCGCGGCGATAACGATCGGAACCTCTTGTTTGGGCGGGACCCCTCGAAACATCGAGCTCTTTAGCCGCGCCAGATACTCCTTCATGAAACTATAAGGTTTAGTGTAGGTGTGACCGCGATCCCTGACAGTCGGTTGATGGCTGACGCCGATCCCCAGGACAAAGCGTCCACCGGCAAGCTCGGCTACGGTATTCGCCGCCGAGTACATTGCTAGGGGGTCGCGGATCCAGATATTCGCGATCCCAGTTGCGAGCGTTAGGCGCTCGGTATGGCTAAGCAGATAAGCGGCATGGGTGAACGGGTCGCGTCCGCCGCCGCCCTCCGGCACCCACAGCGTCGTGTAGTGGTATTTTTCTACAGTTTTGGCGAATGCGAGAGTCTCAGGGGCCGGCATAGCACCGAGATTCGCCCAGACTCCGACCGTTCGATTCTCCATGGCTCACCTCCTCGCGCGTTCGTTCCTGCTTCAACTGACTCTCAGAATTCTTCATTGACCCGAGAATCTCAAGCTGGTGCCGCTTCGACCTGCCGGCCAACCGCGCCGATTGATATACATCCGGCCGTGCGGTATTCGCTTTATGCCCGGAAAGAGCTCTGGCTAAATCAAATGGGGACACAGCAAATGGGCGCGGATGTCCGCATGGAAAGCGTAGTGTACGCCAAGGTGCGGCGGAAGCTGCTGCCCTTCCTTTTTGCATTGTATGTCGTTGCTTATCTAGACCGCGTCAATGTTGGGTTTGCCGCGCTTCAGATGAACCGGGAACTGGGGCTCAGCGAGGCGGTCTTCGGCTTCGGGGCCGGGATCTTTTTTATAGGCTACTTCGCGCTTGAAATTCCCAGCAATCTCGTCCTGCAACGGCTCGGCGCCCGGGTCTGGATCAGCCGCATCATGATCTCCTGGGGAGTGGTGGCGATCGCGATGATGTTCACCCGCGGTGCACGTAGCTTTTACCTGTTGCGTTGTCTGCTCGGGGCTGCGGAAGCGGGATTTTTTCCCGGCATCATTTTTTATTTGACTCATTGGTTTCCGTCGCGCGAACGGGCGCGCGCCATCTCACTATTCATGACGGCCACGCAGATCGCCGGCGTAATCGGCGGCCCGCTTTCTGGTGTGTTGCTCGCGATGAATGGCGTATGGCGTTTGGCGGGATGGCAATGGTTGTTTCTGGCCGAGGGCATTCCCGCCGTGTTGTTGGGAGCGGCCGCCGCCAAATATCTTCCCGATGGTCCGGAGCACGCGACCTGGTTGAACTCCGCCGAACGAAGCACGCTGATGGCGCGGCTGGTGTCCGAGCGTGATAGCCGCCGCTCGAACCATACACTGCGCGGCGCGTTAAGCAATGGAACCGTATGGCTGTTGTCGCTGCTCTATTTCGCAGTCGTCTTCGGCCATTATGGGATCGCGCTCTGGCTTCCGCAGATTCTGAAGGGCTTCGGCGGCATGAGTGACCTCCGCGTCGGGATGCTCTCAGCGCTGCCATTTATGACTGCGGCAGTCGTGATGGTCATCGTAGCGAAGCATTCAGATTTTCACGAGGAACGCCGATGGCATCTAGCGCTTTCCGCTTTCGCTGGAGCAATTGCACTGGCGGCGTCGGCCGCCGCCCGCAGTCCTTGGGTGAGCCTGCTTGCCATCTCGATTGCCGCAGCAGGTGTTTCGAGTACCGCCGGCCCTTTCTGGACACTGCCTGCGGGATTTCTTGACGGCACCGCCGCAGCCGGAGGTATCGCGTTAATCAACTCGACCGGCAACCTCGCAGGTTTTGTCGGGCCATCGGTAGTCGGCCTAATCCGGCAAGTAACGGGCAGCTTCGCCGGCGGACTGCTGGCGATGGCGCTGGCCGCATTCATCGCTGGTGCAATCGCGCTGGCAATGCCCGTGTTTGAGCCTCGGCAACTCCGGGAGGACAAGCTGGAAGAGGCTCTCGGCGAATCATCTTGAATTCAGACATGCCGAAAAACCTGAGCGGGTTCCGCTTGCCGCATCATTGCGAAGCCGCAAATACTTCGCGCCCGCATCGTAGGCAATGAGGTTAGCCTGGGTTCCCACATCGCATGATGATCGTTTCCCACTCTGCGGGCGAGAACTCGGCCCGTACGAGCGTTATGACGGTTATGGCAATAGACCCGCCAAAGCTGAGCGCCGCGCAAAAAGAGCGCGCGCCGCTCGGTTTCACCAGATGATTCGGCTGGGCAAGGCTCGGAGACACAATATGGCGACTACCTCCATGGCTCGTCCGCGTTGCAGGCTGCCTATCGTACGAACCAGATTTCCGATCTCCCGCGGCTACCCGCTCATGCGTCCTCTTGTCAGGCCGTAGATGTTGCGCGGTTCGAATTTTTCCAATTCTAAGCTCACCACGATCAACTCAGATTGCCTGGTGACGCCGGAGAACCGCGCGACCACCTACCGTGGTCCGCGTACAGAGACCGCCGGACCTCCAAGAATCCCACCGGGGTCAGATAGTCGAACACCTGGTAGCAGCCAGATGCTGTTTGACCGTGGGCTTACCGGCTTTGGTGCCGAGCTGTTCGATGTAGGCAGGCACGGTAGTGGCCTCCATGCACAGCGAATCACATCACCCTTTAATGGCGGTAACTGGAGTTCACCGCGATCAGTATCAGCTCCTCCCGCCCGCTTGGATACAAGCCAGGTCGCGGAACTCAGCCGTACGGTAATACAATTAGAAGCGTGCATCTTCCTGTAAACCCGCCGGTCCTGCCGATGCTCTCCAAGCGAATTGCCGAAATACCGGCCAGTGGAGCATGGATCTTCGAACCGAAGTGGGATGGTTTTCGTGCGTTGGTCTTCCGTGATGGAGACGAGATCCTAATCCAGAGCCGCGATGAAAAATCACTGAACCGCTACTTTCCTGAGTTGCTCGAGCCCTTACGGGAACGGTTGCCTGTGCGCTGCGTGCTCGATGGTGAAATCGTCGTGGCTAATAATGGTGAGCTCGACTTCGAGGCACTGCAGCTCCGTATCCATCCTGCAGCTTCGCGGGTGAGGCTCCTGTCGCAGCAAAGCCCGGCATCAATCGTGTTCTTTGACCTGCTTTGCCAGGGCGAGCGGGATTTGCGGCGCGAACCGTTCCAAAACCGGCGCCACGAATTGGAAACGCTTCTTTCATCCGCGGTGCCGCCGATCCATCTGACGCCGGCAACCCGCGAATTGAGGGTCGCGTCTGATTGGTTTCGCCGCTTCGAAGGCGCCGGTCTCGACGGGGTCATGGCAAAGCCGATTTTAGGCGTTTACGAGCCTGGCAAGCGCGTAATGCTTAAGGTCAAGCACGGGCGAGATTGCGATTGCGTCGTTGCCGGTTTTCGATGGCATAGAAACGGCCGGCGCACGGCCGTCGGCTCGTTGTTACTCGGCCTTTTCGACGATTCGGGCACGTTGCAGCACGTCGGCGTCTGCGCGAGCTTCACTCAAAAGAAGCGCCTCGAGCTCGTAGAATACCTCGCGCCCTATCGCCGAGATGCATTGGCCGATCATCCTTGGAAGCTGTGGGCGGAACATGGACCCGAAAATGGTGAAGCTGAGCATCGGATGCCGGGGGGTCAGAGCCGCTGGAGCCACGGGAAGGACTTGTCGTGGGAGCCGTTACGGCCTGAGCTGGTGGTGGAAGTCGCTTATGAGCATATGCAGGGCGCCCGCTTCCGTCACACTGCGCAGTTTCGACGGTGGCGCACCGACAAAAAACCGGGCGACTGCACCTACGCCCAGCTCGAAGTGGTTCCACCACAAGAGTTGATGGCGATTTTTGCCCGCGGCCGCTGAACCTGGCAAGACGTATTCATGCACCCTGGTTCGAAACGCGCTTCGGACGCCACTCACGCGTAGGATCGTCATCCGGGTCGGGAGGTTCCTGCGCTGGTCGCAGCTCTTCGGGCACATGGCGCAGGTTTACTCGAATGCGAGTCCACGTGGATGACCGGCCTCGCATGGAGTCGACCAGTACATCATCCGCGGTGAGAAGTCTCGCTACCTCAGAATGTTTGCTCTTCCATTTTTCCAGACCGGCCAGCGCGGCGCCTCTGCTGGGAGAATTCGCTACCACCACGAGCGGCATTTTCGTCCGCGGTTTTTTCGCCATGGATTTCGCGCGCGAAGGGGCAACCCGCCGCGCTTCGCCCTCCATCTTGCGAAAGTGCGGCGGCCAGGGCGCATCGCCGAATCCCGCGGCCTCGTCTCTTGCGGCGAGTTCGAGCAATTTTTCGAGCGAACCCGGCGCGGTATCGATATTTGCGTGCGGATCGCCGAGCTCCGCGAATCGTTTCGGAATCGTGAGAACGGTAAAATCGGCTGGCTCACAATCGGGAACCTCGTGCCAGTGGAGCGGCGCAGACACACGGGCGTCTGGCAACGGACGCACGGAATATGCGGAGCACGTCGTCCGATCCTTCGCGTTCTGGTTGTAGTCGAGAAATACGCCGTGGCGCTCCTCTTTCCACCATTTCGAGGTGGCCAGGGCGGGTGCGCGCCGCTCAACGGCACGGGACAGCGCGAGCGCCGCGCGGCGCACCTCGTCGAAGGTCCAGCACGGTTGGATCCGCACGTTGATGTGTATTCCCCGTGAACCGCTGGTTTTGGGCCAGCCGTGAAGCCCCATTTCCTCCAGAAACGACTTCACCTCGAGGGCGACAATGCGCACTTCGGCCCAACCAATGCCAGGACATGGATCGAGGTCGACCCTCAATTCATCCGGGTGGTCGAGATCTCGGGAGCGTAAAGGATGCGGGTGTAGCTCGATGCAGCCGAGGTTGACGATCCAGGCAAGCCCGGCGGCATTATCAACCACGACCTCCTCCGCAGTGCGACCCGAAGGGAATGCGAGCGTTATGGTTCGGAGCCATGGAGGGCGCTTGCTGGGCGCTCGCTTCTGATAAAATGCCTCACCTTCGGCGCCGTTAACGAAGCGCTTGAGAACGAGCGGACGATCCCGGATTCCAGCGAGAGCGCCCGGCGCCACCGACAGGTAATACCGGAGGATGTCAAATTTCGAGAGTTTAGTCTGTCGCGAAAAATAAGACTTGTCCGGGTGCGTCACTCGGACCTCGAGTCCATCGATCGAGACCAGTTCCTTCCCCACTGGAACAGTCTACACCGACTTGCACAACTTCGACCAAGACTGTGGAGCCTTTGTAAAGAGGTAGCCCGCGTTTTATGCCGACCGAACCGGAAGAAGCATGCCGAGCGGTCTCGCTGGTACGGTCGAATCATCGAGAGTCTTCGGAATTTCGGGCTTGAGTTGGGTTGCCCACACCCAGCGAACCGGTTGCAGTGCGCGATGAATTGCTCGCGTGAGGAGCTGGCCGCCTATGCGGCTCAGCTGCCGACAGCTGCTCCTAAAGATTCCATTGATGAAAGGGGTCGAACGACAAGCTGCGGCATATCTGGAACGGCAGCCCGAGGGACGGATACCGTTCGATGAAGAGCAGATGCTTGCTACCGATAAATACGTTCGCACTTCGCCGCTTTTAGCGCGGCCACTTGTGCCGCGGTGTCCTGGTCATTGGAAGAGACCTGAGCGTAGCCGATCAGCATTGCGCAAATGTAACGCCAAAGATTTCAATAAAGCGCACCGCTTCCGCTCACAGCACCAGCTTGCGATAGACAATGTCAATGGCGATCGACAATACTCCTGCGCCATCGTAGCCGAAGCTTGCAGCGTCGAACGATGGCGGCAAGAGCGTCGCCTTTGCGCCATTAGAAAACCCATAACCTTTGGTCGGCATGCCCATCCAATTGAAGTCCATCTTGCCGTCAAGATTCTCGTCATGCAGAACCGTGACCGCGTAAGTGCCGGCTGGGATTCGATGAAACTCGCACGCGGCAGAGCCACTGTGAATCGGCGTCCATATTTCGCGGTACTCCTTCTCCCTGTTGCGCGGAAATCCTTCGGCGTGATTGAAGAGGCTGCATCCAACACGTCCCTCGTCGTTACGGAGACCTCTGACCACTACGCGAATCTCACCTCCAGCGGCGGAATCTCGCACTATCGGAAAGGCCGCGATCATCGTCAACAGTACGATTGATGTGGCAAGCAATGAGGACTAGCCCATCTACGAATTCTTGCGAAATGTTGTTCTCAGTTGCGATTGTCTCGCTCCGAAACGATGCACACAAGCGGCCGGTCTGGTCTGGGCGCGAGTGCAGCCGCGCCTGGAAGAACTCGTAGCCGAATGGGAACCACACACGACGGCGAAACAACGCCTGGCTGGGGTGCGGCTGCATCGCGCTCTGTTGGAAGAAGGTTATCGGTTGGTCTGACCACTATTCACCAATACCTGCGGGAGCGACCGCGCCAGTGGCCGGGGTCTACGTACCGCTGATTCATCGCATAGGCGCC
>Ga0073928_10005353_pt1 | contig 18089 bp, 16 predicted proteins | sample PaiPotPPA55metaG_FD_76969 | JGI IMG/M metagenome (GOLD analysis project Ga0073928, IMG submission 76969) | Iron sulfur acid spring bacterial and archeal communities from Banff, Canada, to study Microbial Dark Matter (Phase II) - Paint Pots PPA... ... | reverse complement strand
GGCGCGCGCCTACGAACTCAATGCGCAGCCCGACAAGGCGCTGTCGACCTTGGATCAGCTGGTAGCGACCTATCCCAACAGCCATTTCATCGACGAAGCGCAGTTTCGGCGCGGCGAATTGCTGTTCACGAACAAGGCATACCCCAAGGCTCAGAACGCGTACGAGGCCGTCATCAAGATCGGTTCTTCGTCCGGGTTCTACAACCAGAGTCTCTACAAGCATGGGTGGTCGCTGTTCAAGCAGGGCGAGAACGAGCGCAGCTTGGATTCCTTCGCGGGCGTGCTCGATTCCGTGCTGGTGTCGAAGCGCGATCCGGCGGAGTTGGTCGAACTCGAGACTCTGACCCGGCCGAACCGCGAGCTGGTGGAGGACACCTTCCGGGTCATGAGCATCACCTTCTCCTATCTCGAGGGCCCGAAGACGATCGACGCCTTCGTGAAGCGCCGCACGCCGCCGGGGCGGCTGCCGCGGCCCTACTCGTACCTTCTGTATGCGCGCTTGGGCGATCTCTACATGGAAAAGGAGCGCTATACGGACGCGGCCGATAGTTACCGCGCCTTCGTTTCGCAGGACCGCAACAACGAGAAGGCGCCGCTGCTGGAGATGCAGGCCATCGAGGCATACCAGAAGGGCGGATTCCCGCAGCTCGTGCTGCAGGGCAAGAAGGAGTTCGTGGAGAACTACAGCTTCGGTACGGCGTACTGGCAGGGCAGGGATCCCAAGAAGGAACCGCAAGTCGTCGCCGTGCTCAAGACCAACCTCAAGGATGTGGCGCAGTACTACCACGCGCAGGCGCAGCGCAGCAAGAGCGTGGCGGACTATCAGGAAGCGGCGAAGTGGTATCACAGCTACCTCACGTCCTTCCCCGATGACCCGGATTCGGCCGTCACCAACTACTTGCTCGCCGACACCTTGTACGAGAGCAAGCAATATCTCGACGCCGCCAAAGAATACGAAAGCACCGCCTATCACTACGGCAACCATGAGAAGGCCGCGGCGGCAGGTTATGCAGCCATCATCGCCTACGGCAAGCAAGAGGAGACGCTGAACGGGGACGCGAAGGCGGCGGTGCACAGCCGGAGCGTGGACAGCTCGCTGAAGTTCGCGCAGGCCTTTCCCGCCCACCCGGAGAGCGCAGCGGTGCTGACACGGGCCGCCACCGATCTCTATACGGTCAAGGACTATCCTCGGGCAATCGCGGCGGCCGAGGCTGTGTTGGCGCACCAGCCCCCGGCGGACCCCACCAAACAACGCGTGGCCTGGACGGTGATCGGAAATTCGAACTTCGAGCAGGGCGTGTTCGACAAGGCGGAAATGGCGTATGGCCATGCTCAGTCGCTGATGCCGGCGAATGACCCCGAGCGTGCGGTGATCGTCGAGCGGTTGGCGGCATCGATTTACAAGCAGGGCGAACAGAAGAGCAAATCCGGCGACAGTGCGGCGGCGGTGGATGATTTTTTACGCGTGGCGGCCTTGGCGCCGACCTCGAAGGTGCGAGCGAACGCGGATTTTGACGCGGCGGCGCTGCTCATGAAGGACAAGCAATGGGATCGGGCCATCGTCGTGCTGGAGGGTTTCCGCCGCAATTTTCCGCAAAGCCCGCTGCAGCCCGATGTCACGCGCGATCTCGCGGTGGCGTACACGGAATCGAATCGTCCCGGCCAGGCAGCGGTGGAATTCGAGCGGATTGCGCAGAGCCCCGGCGAATCGGCGGACGTGCAGCGCGAAGCCACCCTGCAGGCGGCGGATCTATACGACAAGGCGGGCAACACGGCAAAGTCGCGCGCCATGCTCGAGGCATTCGTGAAGCACTTTCCGCAGCCTTTGAATCCTGCGATGGAAGCGCGCAACAAATTGAGCATGATGGCGGCGAAGGCCGGCGATACGGTGGGCCATGATGCTTGGCTCAGAGACATCATCGCCGCTGATCGCGCGGCGGGCCCGGCCCGCACGGATCGCAGCCGGGCCTTGGCGGCGAAGGCGACGTTGACCTTGGCGGTTCCGGTCCGAGAAGAGTTCCGAAGAATCAAACTGGCGGCGCCGCTCAAGAAATCGCTGGCCGAGAAACGCAAGGCGATGGAAGCCGCGCTCAAGGCCTATGAACAAGCGGCCGACTACCAGGTGGCCGACGTCACCACGGCAGCGACCTTCGAGAGCGCCGAACTGTATCGGCAGTTGGGCAAGGACTTGATGAGTTCGGAGCGGCCGAAGAATCTGTCGAAAGACGAATTGGAGCAGTACAACGTATTGCTCGAGGAGCAGGCCTTCCCGTTCGAGGAGAAGGCGATCAAATTGCACGAAGTCAACGCAGCGCGAGCCAAGGACGGCACCTACGATGAATGGGTGCAAAAGAGCTACGCCGCGCTGGCGCAACTCAATCCAGGCCGTTACGGCAAGGTGGAAATCGGTGAGCAGCTGGTCGAATCGATTCGTTAGCATAGGGGGGCTCGCACTGCTCGCCGCCTGTCACAGTGCGCCGGTGAAAGCGTCGCGCGCGCCTGCGCCCGTGGAGGCCGCCGCCGCTGCGCCGGCGACGAAAACCGCGGGCGCGCCCGGCGCCGCCGCAGGCAACGCGACCCCTGTCGAGGCAACTCCGATCCCCGAGCGGGCGACACAGCAATACGCACAGGCTCTGCAGCTCATGAAATCGGGGCGCAATACGGACGCCGAGCTGGAGCTCAAGGAGTTGGTCATCGGCTATCCGCAATTGACGGGACCGCAATTGAACTTAGGATTGCTGTACATGCGCGACTCACGGCTGCCCGAGGCGGAGGCTGCCTTCAAGGCCGCCCTCGAGCTGAAGCCGAACAATGCCGTGGCCGGCAATGAACTCGGCATCGTCGAGCGTAGGCTGGGCAAGTTCGCGGAGGCCGAAGCGGCCTATCAGCGTACGATAGCCGCTGAACCGAATTACGCCCCCGCGCATCTGAACCTGGGCGTACTGTACGATTTGTACCTTGCACAGCCGCAGAAGGCGCTCGATGAGTTCGAGCGCTACATCGAGATCGCCGGCGAAAATAAACAGGTCGCCGGCTGGGTGGTGGAATTGCGCAAACGCGTCGGAGCCCCGGCGCCGCCGGCGACGACCAAGAAGGAGCCCGCATGAACAACGCCATGGCCGTGAAATTGATGGCGCTATTATTCGCCGCGGGTCCGGTGTTGGCGCAGCAGCAGGCGGCGCCGCCCCCAGCGGGGCCGGCGGCATCCGCGGTAAAACCCACCGCCCAGGCGACTGCGCAATCCGAGGCCGGCGACCCGCGGGCCGACACATCAAACGCGCCGGCAACGGCGCCGCCGGCGGCCCCGTCCGCAGCCCGTGCCCCGTCCACAGGCCGGGCACAGGCGGCTCCTGCATCGGACGGCCGCTCCGCCGGGGCACCGGGCGGAGGATCGGGCCAGAAGTCGGCTCCCAACAAAATTGATCGGTTGGAGCTGGGCACGGCCACGGTTACTGGCGACCGAGAGCAGCCGAAAGTCATGTATATCGTCCCTTGGAAACGGTCGGATATCGGCAATCTGGCGGGCAAGCCCATGAACAGTTTGGTAGATGAAATTCTGGCACCCGTCGATCGGGACGTGTTCAAGCGCGAGGTCGTTTATTACAACGCCGTGCAGGCAGACGCGTCCCAAAATGGTGCACCGCCCAAGCGGGGGCAGCAGGGTGAGAAGTAAGTCATAGCCGATTTTACGGAATCTGGTTGAATCGCAGGTTCGGAGCGGATGGGCATTATCTAGGAGCGCGCAGATGAATTTTATGAATTCGGTGGTCAATTTCTTCAAGGACGGCGGGCTGTTCCTCTATCCGCTGGCCTTGATATTCGTGGTCGGCGTATCGATCGCCATCGAGCGATACGTGTACTTGACCCGCGAGACGTTTCGCAACCGCAGTCTGTGGGATGACCTGGTGCCCGCCTTGAGCGCCGGTAATTTCAAACAGGTGGTGAGCCTGACGCAGAACTCCAAGGCGTCGATCGCCACGATCCTCAACTACGGAGTGGCGCGAGTGGCGAGCGCACGGCGGCGCGACGACATCGAGAAGGCCATGGACGAGAGCCTGCTCGAGGTCATTCCGCGCATCGAGAAGCGCACTCACTACCTGTCGTCGCTGGCCAACGTCGGCTTGTTGATCGGCTTGCTCGGCACCATCACCGGCTTGATCGGCGCCTTCAGCGCCGTGGCGACCGCGAACCCTGCGGAGAAGGCCAGCTTGCTCGCGGCGGCCATCTCGGTGGCGATGAACAACACGGCATCGGGCTTGGCGGTTGCCATCACCCTGCTCACGACGCACATGTTTCTCGAATCCAAGACCACGTCGTTGATCGACAGCTTGGAAATCGCGTCGGTGAAATTCTTGAACTCCATCACCGAGCGGCAATCGGAACCGGCGCATGCGCCCGCGGCGCCGCCTGCGCCCGCGTCGCGAGCTCCGGCCGCCGCCCGCGGCACGATCTAGCAAGACCCGCTCTTAGGATGGTGCTCCAACCATGAAGTCAAAGTCTGCGCGCCTCGTCCGACGCAATCACGCCCGCTATCACCAGGGGCGTGACGATCTGAACATCGTGCCGATGATCGACATGATGGTGATCTTGGTGTTCTTCTTGATTTTCACCGCGGTGTTTTCCAAGACGAATATCCTGCAGATGAACCTGCCCAACAGCAGCAATGCCACTCCGCTCGACTTGCCCAAGGACCTGAAGCTCGAAGTCATCATTCGCCCCGACGACATCGTGGTCAACGACCGCAACTCAGGTCCGCTCAAGGTCCTCGCCAATACGGCAAGCGGCTATGATTTGGATGATCTGTCGGAATTCATGCGCAGGATCAAATCGCAGTATCCGCAAATGAGCGACGCAACCATTCTGTCCAGCCCCAATACCACCTACGACACCTTGGTTCAGGTCATGGACACGGTGCGCGTTTACCAGCTGCCGGTGGCGCCGTTTTCGAAGGCGGAGCTGTTTCCAGATATCTCCATTGGGGATGCGCCCACATGACGTCTTACCGAATCAAACGCCATCGTCAACGGCGCCATGGCGCGAATCATTTCGCGCTGATTCCATTCATCGACATGATGACCATTCTGGTGGTGTTCCTGCTGGCGCACACGGCGGAGGTGGACATCCTGCCGAACACCAAGAACATTTCGATTCCGCAGTCGCTGTCCGATCGCAAGCCCAGCGCCGCCGTGGTCGTCATGGTCACCAAGGACTCGGTGTACGTGGACGGCGAACTGGTCGGTTCGTTGAGCGACGTCGTCGCCAACCAGGGCACGTCCTTCGCGCCCCTCAAGAGCGCGCTTCTGGCGCAGAACGCACGCAGCTTGCGAACCGCGGAGCAAACCGATCCTTCCAAGCGCGAAGTCACCATCATGGGAGACAAGAGCACGCCGTACACTGTGCTGAAGAAAATCATGTTGACCTGCAGCGAAGCGGATTACGGCAAGGTGTCCTTCGCCGTGGTCGAGCGCGAAAGGGCGGCGACTTAAATGGCTGCCGCCAACCCCGCCGCTCAGCGCGTGGCCACCGGACTCGCGCCGTATTACCGGCGCTATGAGCTGCCCTGGTCGCCGTCCGAGGAGATGGAACGGCGCTTCCGCGCCATTCTGCGCAATCTCGCCATCGTGTTCGCCATTATCGCGGTCATCATGCCCTTTCTGCCGCGGCATCAGATCGTGGTGAACACCGAATCACTGCCCGAGAGAGTGGTGCAATTGGTCATGGAGCCGCCGCCACCCCCGCCCCCTCCGCCGCCGCCCAAGCCGGAGAAGCCCGTCGAGAAGGCGCAGCCCAAACCCGTCGTGCCCGTGGATCCGCGCGTCAAGGCGCAGAAGAGCCTGCAGGTGTTCGACCAGCTCGCGGCACTGCGCGATGTCGACATGGATAAATTCGCAAAAAACCAGCCAAAGACGACCGACCCGGGCGACGTGAGCGTGGTAAGCCGCAACATCATCTCCTCGAAGGTGGGCGGCACCAGCGGCGGCATCAGCGGGCCCACCAGCAGCGGCCTCGCGGCGGGTTCAGGGTCGCTGCGCGGCATCTACACGACGCAGGTGAAGGCCCCGAACCTGGGCGCATCCGGCCAGGCCACGCGGGCCGGCGGCAGCGGCAAGGCCTCGCGCAGCGCGGACGAGATCGCCTTGGTGTTCACCAAGAACAAGGGCGCGATCGACGCCATGTACGCGCGCGCCCTGCGCGACAGCCCGGCCCTGCAGGGCAAGGTGGTGCTTGAATTGACCATCGCCCCGTCCGGCGACATCACCGCGGCGCGCATCATCTCCTCGGAGCTCAACGACAAGGAGTTCGAGAGCAAATTGCTGGCGCGCATCCGCTTGTTCAAATTCGAGGCGAAGGATGTCGCGACCCTGACGGCCACCAAACCCATAGATTTCTTCCCAGCAGGATGAACATCCAATCTGAAATCGAGTTCTTCAGCGACTTAGGCCTGGTCGACAAGGCCCGATTCGTCACGCGCCTGATTTTCGAGGTTGCCGAAGAAGCCAAAGTGGGAGCGGGCGACGGCAACGACGCGGTGCGCCTCAAATTCGCGAATGAAATGAATCAACGATTGGCGCGCTTCGCCTACCAGATATTGGGCGAGGATCCGGCACGCCCGCAGGATGACATCGTGATTCGCATGCTGCTGGGCACGCGCGCCGACAAGAACGCGGAGCGCATCATGCAGAACGCCTATCGCCGCGTCCTCACCGGCTTCGAGAGCTTCGATACGACCGTATTGCTCAACCCTCATTGAGAGCCCGCGGCGCGGCGCTTGAGCGGGGTCTCCTGCTCTTCGGCGGCGTCGGTCTCGAACAGATGCAGGAGTTGTTCGGCGGATTCGCGCGTGGTCTGCAGAAACTTGCTTTCGTCATCCTTCACCGCCTGCTGATTGGCCATGGTCGCCTCGTCGTGAGCGCGGAATCGGCGCACCGTTTCGATCGCCTTGGACTTCGATAGTCCGAGGGTCTCGAGGACCTTTTCGGACATCTCGAGGCTGGACACGAAGGTCTCGCGAATCGTGTAGCGCACCTCCAAATCCATCAGCCGAAACGCATGCTGGCGATTGCGCGCGCGCGCAAAGATCTTCAAATGCGGAAAATGCTTGCGGATCAGTTCCGCGGTCCTCACCGACGCCTCGACGTCATCGATGGCGAGCACGAAGACCTCGGCGTTTTCGGCGTGCGCGGAGCGCAGCAATTCCAAGCGTGACGCGTCTCCATAGAAGACCTCGTTGCCGAAACGGCGCACGAAGTCGACTTGCGTTTGATTGGCTTCGAGCGCGGTGAAGGAGATTTTCCTGGCGGTCAGGATTCGGCCGACGATTTGTCCGAAGCGCCCGAAGCCCGCGATGATCACCTTGGGATACAGTTCCTCCGGCGTATCGAACGGCCCGTCGTCCCGCTCCTTTTTCTTGAACAGGGCGTCGTGAAGCGCCAGCAGCAGCGGGCTCAAGATCATCGAGGCGGTCACCACCAGAACCAGGAGTTCGGCAATTTCGCTGTCCATGATGCCGAGCGTCGCGCCGAGGCCGAAGAGCACGAATGCGAATTCGCCCCCGGACGGCAGGCTGAAGGCGAGGCCGCGGCTCGCCGTGAGAGAGAGCCCCGAGAACCGCCCTATGGCGAGCAGCACGGCGATCTTCAGCAGCATGAAGCTCAAGGTGAGGCCGACGATGAGCCCCGGCTTCTCGAGCGCCAGCCTCAAGTTCGCCGACATGCCGACCGTGATGAAGAACAGGCCGAGGAGCAGGCCTTTGAACGGCTCGATGTCGGCCTCGAGTTCGTGCCGGAATTCGCTGTCGGCGAGCAATACTCCGGCGAGGAAGGCCCCCAATGACAAGGACAGCCCCACCTGGCTGACGAGCAGAGCGGTTCCGATGACGACCAGTAATCCCGCGGCCGTGAAGGCTTCGGCGACGCGTGTCGCGGCGACGATCCGCAGCATGGGGCGCAGCACATAGCGGCCGCCGATGACGACCGTTGCGAGCACGGCGACGAACTTGAGCGCCAGCCAGCCGCCCGGGCCGGCGTTTCTGGCTGCGGCGACGCTCAATAGAGGAAGCAAGGCCAGGGCGGGCAGGACTGCAATGTCCTGAAACAACAGGATACTGAAAGCGGAGCGCCCGAATTGAGAAGTGAGCTGTCCGCGTTCGGCCAATACCTGCAGCACCAGCGCCGTGGACGACATCGAGAGGCCAAAGCCGATGACCAGCGCGGAGGCCCTCGTCTGCTCGAAGCCGAAGTACGCGGCCGAACCGATCCCTATCGTGGTCACCAGCACCTGGGCCAATCCCAATCCGAAGATGGGCTTGCGCATCACCCACAGGCGCGAGGGCTGAAGTTCGAGGCCGATGACGAACATCAGGAGTACGATGCCGAACTCCCCAATATGCTGAGTGGTATCGATCTTGCTGATGAGCCCGAGGCCGGCGGGCCCGATGATGATGCCGGCGGCCAGATAGCCCAGAACCGACCCCAATTTGAAGTAGCGGAATATCGGGATCGCGATGACCGCCGCAGCGAGAAATATAGCGATCTGCGCCAACAAGCTCATACAATTCTCCCTGTATCCTCGAGAGCCTAGCATTATGTATCGACAAAGCATTCAATTTCCCATCAAGGACTCCGCGCTGCGCGAGGACGTGCATGCCCTGGGCGCATTGATCGGCGAGATGCTTCGCGACCAAGGAGGCGAGGAATTCTTCAAGCTCGTGGAAGGCGACCGGGTCGCGGCCATTCAGCGGCGCGAAAGCGATGCGGCGGACGGAGCCGAGCTGCAACAGCGCACGATGAACCGATCGCCGTCGGCGGCGACCGACCTGACGCGTGCGTTCTCGGTCTGGTTCCAGACCGTGAACACGGCGGAGAAGGTCCAGCGGGTTCGCCGGCGCCGCCAATATCTCAACGATTCCAGCACAGCTCAGCCCGGCGGCATCGCGGATTGCATCGCGCGCCTGCAGCGCGACGGAGTGACGCTGGAGCAGGCGTTGCAATTGATCGCCTCCATGAGCATCGAGCCGGTGTTCACGGGGCATCCGACCGAATCTACCCGGCGCACGATTTTGCGCAAGCAGCAGCACATCGCGCACGACTTGCTCGATCGGCTCAATCCGGCCTCGACATCCACCGAATTGAATACCTTGTGGGCGCGCGTGAGGCTCGAGATCACCAGCATCTGGCAGACCGAAGAGCATCCCCGTGAGGGCCTGACGGTGGTCGACGAGCGCGAGCACGTGCTCTTTTATTTGATCGACATTCTCTACCGCGTCGTGCCGCTCTTTTACGAAGAAATCGAGGCGGCGCTGGCCAAGGCCTTTTCCGTTCCCGCGGAACAGCTCGATGTGCCGAGCATCCTGCACTTCGGTTCCTGGGTCGGGGGCGACATGGACGGCAATCCGGACGTGCACGGCAAGACCATTCGCGAGACCTTGCATCGCCACAGCCAAGTCATCGTGTCGACCTATTATTCCGAGTGCGGCCAGCTCGCCGAATCCTTGAGTCAGAGCGCAAACCGCGTCGGCGTCAGCGCCGCACTCGCGGCACGCATCGATTCCTACGGCACCCTATTGCCGGGCGGTCAGGCGCTCGCGCCGGCGCGGCACGACCGCATGCCGTACCGCGTGTTCTTCGGCCAGATCGGCGAGCGGCTCAAGGCGACTTACGAGGGCCGGCCCAACGCATACCAGAATCCCGACGAATTGCTGGCCGATGTGGGGCTCGCCGCCGACAGCTTGCTCGAGAACCGGGGACGCCACGCCGGATATTTCCTGGTGCGGCGGTTCATGCGCAGAGTGCGGACCTTCGGTTTTCATCTTGCCACGCTCGACATTACTCAGCATGCGCACGTGCATGATCAGGTGATTGCGCAAGGCTTGGGTGTAGCGGATTGGCCGGCGCTCGCGCCTGAGGAGCGGCTGCGGCAATTGCGCGATCTCCTGGCCCGCGATCAAGGGCCGACGTCGGCCTTCGATGCCGTCGGCCGGCGCAGTCTCTGGGTGTTCGAGGCCATCGCACAGGCGCGCCATAAATTCGGCGGCCGCGCCATCGGTGAATACATCGTGAGCGGCGCGCAGGGGCCGGAAGACGTCCTGGCAGTGCTGCTGCTGGCCAGATGGGCCGATATCACGGACAAACGCACCGGCGAATCGCCCCTCGATGTCGCCCCCTTGATAGAGTCCATCGATTCGTTGGAGCGGGCGGGCGAAATCTTGGGCGCCCTGCACCGCGAGCCCGCCTACCGGCGGCACTTGGCCGCACGCGGCAACGCCCAAGTGACGGTGATCGGCTATTCGGACAGCAACAAAGAGGGCGGGATCGCAGCTTCACGGTGGGCCTTGCAGGTGGCACAGATTCAGTTGCTCGAAGCGGCGCGTGAGGCCGGCATCAAGATCCTGATATTTCACGGCCGCGGCGGCACGCCGGCGCGCGGCGGCGGGCGTACCGAGAACTTGGTCGAAGCCGTGCCGGACGGCGCCATTCGCGGCGTGTTGCGTCTGACCGAGCAAGGCGAAGTCGTCAATCAGAGTTACGGCTTGCGGCCGATTGCCATGCGCACGCTGGAACGCACGTTCGCGTCCGTGGCCTTGGCGACGGCGCACGCCGGAAAAGGACCGCCGATGCCGGCGGCGCACGCGGCGGCGATGCAAACGATCGCCGCACGCAGTCTCATGGCGTATCGCGGGCTGGTCTTCGGCAGCGCAGAGTTCTTCGAATACTTTCGCGCGGCGACGCCCCTCGACGTGATCGAACGCATGCACATCGGATCGCGCCCGGCGGCGCGCGCCGGGAGCAACGGCGTGCGCGCCCTGCGGGCGATTCCGTGGGTATTCGCGTGGACGCAAAGCCGCCACATGTTGCCCGGGTGGTTCGGCTTCGGCAGCGGGCTGTCGGCCGCGCTCGAGCAGCACGGCGCACAAGTCGTCGACCAAATGGTGGCGCAATGGCCGTTCTTCGGGCACTTGCTCGACGACGTGGAGGCCATGCTGGGGCGAACCGACTTGGACATTGCGAGTCACTACGATGCCCTGGCCGGCGACGCGCTCCGTGCCCAGGCCGACGCCATCCGCAGGGAATACGCATTGACGGTGGCGCACGTGCTGCGGCTGCGCGGCTCGGCGCGGCTGCTCGACAGCGACCCGACTCTTCAGCGGTCGATCAAACTGCGGAATCCCTACATCGATCCCATGCATCTCATGCAGGTGGATCTGCTGCAGCGATGGCGCAAGACGGGGCGGCAGGACCGGGAGCTCTTCGGCGCGCTGCGTGCCACGATCAGCGGCATCGCACAGGGGTTGCAAGCGACTGGGTAGCGCTTCCCCGGCAGGGTAAGGAAGCCTTGAGGCAACGGCGGATACAGTTGCCTCAAGGCTTCCTTACCCCGCCGGGGGAGGGCTCGGACCGGGCGGCATCACTGTGCCGAGGGGCTGGCTGCGGTCAACGCGCTCGGACCGGTCAACATCCCTGTGCCGAGGTACTTGCTGCGCTCAACACTCCGGGACATTGACTGCAAGACCACCCTGCGAGGTCTCCTTATAGATCGTCGACATGTCGTGGCCGGTTTGGCGCATGGTGGCGATGACTTGGTCTAGCGATACTTTGTGTGAACCGTCGCCGCGCATCGCCAGGCGGGCGGCGTTGATCGCTTTCACCGAGCCCATGGCGTTGCGTTCGATGCAGGGGATTTGCACCAGGCCGGCGACCGGATCGCAGGTCAAACCGAGATTGTGCTCCATGCCGATTTCGGCGGCATTCTCGATCTGTTCGTTGCTGCCGTTGAGCGCCGACACCAATCCGGCGGCAGCCATGGAGCATGCGACGCCGACTTCGCCCTGGCATCCCATCTCGGCGCCGGAAATGGACGCATTTTGCTTGTAGAGCATGCCGATCGCGCCGGCGGTGAGCAGGAAGCGAATGATGCCGTCGTCGTCCGCTCCCGGCTCGAAGCGCCGGTAATAATGCAGCACCGCCGGCACGATCCCGGCGGCGCCATTGGTCGGCGCCGTCACAACCTGGCCGCCGGCCGCATTTTCCTCGTTGACGGCCAACGCAAAGACATTGACCCAGTCGAGAGCATGCATGGGGCTCGAGGGGTCGCCGCTCATGAGCTGCCGATAGAGTTTCGGCGCGCGCCGGCGCACTCCCAACACCCCGGGCAGCAGGCCCTGGGCCTCGAAGCCGCGGCGCACGCAATCCTGCATGACCTGCCATATGCGCATGAGGCCTGCGCGAATCTCGGCGTCGGTGCGCCAGGTGCGCTCGCGGGCGAGCAGAAGCTCGTGAATCTCCAATCCTTGTGTGCGCCCGTGCTCGAGCAGGCGCGCGCCGGAATTGAACTGGTACGGAGGTTCTGGGCGCGCGGCGCCGACATTCGCTTCGGCGCCGGCTTGCACCACGAAACCGCCGCCGATGCTGTAGTACTCCTCGCGCGCCAGGACCTGCAGCGCCGCATCATGCGCGGTGAAGCGCATGCCGTTGGAGTGGCCGGGCAGCACTTGATCCGTGTGGAACAGAAGATTGAGCGGCTCGTCGAACGCAATCTCATGCCGGCCCAGCAAGCGGATGCGTCCCTCGTCGCGTATCCTCCGCAAGGTAGGTTCGACGGCGGCTGAATCGATGGTATCGGGGCTCATGCCTTCTAGCCCCAAGAGAATGGCGCGGTCCGTGCAATGACCGCGGCCGGTCAAGGCCAGTGAACCGTAGAGCTGCGCGGACACCTGAGCCGTGCGATCGAGCAAGTCGCGCGCCGCCAACGACAGGACGAAGCTGCGCGCCGCATTCATCGGTCCCATGGTGTGCGAGCTCGATGGGCCGATACCGATCTTGAAGATATCGAAGACACTCAAGCTCATGCGTTTAAACCTGCGGCGACCGGGGGAGCCGATGATACGCCGCCGTTGCGGTCGTGGCAGTCAAAACCCCGACGCCCAAGTGGTAGAATGCGACGACAATAAACCCTGTCCAGGCACTAGGCCCAAAACGGAGCATTCCATGATTCGCTTCCCACGCGTTCTTGCGGCAGCCTTGGCGGTCACCCTGATGCTGACGGCAACCTGTGCGAGCGCCGCACCCATTCCCGGCAACATCGCGGCAGCCGTGGCCGACAGCAGCCGGCCCGAAGCCGACAAGGTACGCGACGTGAACCGCAAACCGGCGGAAACCCTGGCGTTCACGGGCGTGAAGCCCGGCATGCAAATAGCCGAGCTCTTGCCGGGCGGCGGCTATTTCACGCGCATATTCAGCAAGGCCGTGGGCAGCTCGGGGCATGTGTATGCGCTGGTGCCGGCGCCCTTGGCCGATGCGCCGGCGGACGTGCCGGATTTCGCGGCGCGCGTGAAGGCGATTGCCGCCGACCCGAACTACTCCAATGTGAGTGTGGTGGTGGAGCCCTTCAGTCAGCTCGCCGTGCCTGCGCCCGTCGATCTGGTCTGGACCTCTCAGAACTACCATGACCTGCACAATTTCCCCGGTTTGGATGTGGGAATATTCAATAAAATGGTGTTCGACGACCTGAAGCCCGGCGGTATCTATCTGGTCCTCGACCACTCGGCCGAAGCGGGGTCGGGCGGACGGGATACCAAGTCCTTGCACCGGATCGACCCGGAGACTGTGAAAAAGGAAGTTCTGGCGGCGGGTTTCGTGTTCGTGGGAAAGAGCGATCTATTGCACCAACCCGACGATAGCCACTCCGTGAAGGTGTTCGACCCGGCGGTGCGCGGCAAGACCGATCAGTTCATATTAAAGTTTCGTAAACCCTAAGCTGGAACGCAGGCCGCGAACTCCCGGGGTGCTTTGCTGTCAACTAAAGCGGTTCTTTTGCGTTCATCAACAGGATTAGGCCTAAAGGATTGGTTACATGAAGTTGGTGCATTTTTCGGCTGTCCCGGTTGCGGTGACCGTTCTGCTGGCCGCCTGCGTGGCGCCGCCGCCCCGCGTCGTCAGGGTGCCGGGGCCCCCGCCGCCCCCGCCGCAACGAGTATTCGTCTATCCCGCAAACGGTCAGAGTCAGGAACAAACAGAGCGCGACCGCTACGAATGCCATGTTTGGGCGGTCCAGCAAACCGGGGTTGATCCGAGCCGGGCGGACGCCGGCGCCTATGAACGCGTGGTCGTTCAGCCCGCGAATCCTCCCGGGTCAGGCACCGTGGCCGGACTGATCGGCGGCGCCATCGTCGGTTCGATCATCGGGGGTCCGCGCAATGCCGGTGCCGGGGCGATCATCGGCGGCGCTACGGGCGCAGTCATCGGCTCCGCCGCCGACGCCAACGCGCAGGCGCAGGCGCAACAGACCCAGCAACAATTCAATCAGAGCGCAGCCGCGGGGCGGGCGCGGGCGGACTCCTATCGGCGGGCGATTGGCGCATGCCTGCAGGGGCGCGGCTATACCGTCACCTGACGCGCATGTCGCGGGAGCATTTGCGAAATGACTCACACACTGAAGATCGCATTGCTGTCGGTGTCCATGCTCTTGTGGGGGATTCAGGCGAGCACGCTCGCCGCCGCCGATGAGCGCGACCGAGGCCGTGCCGAGCCGCGGCCGGAGGCACGAGTTCCCGGAGGTCGGCCGGGAGCTCGACCGGAGGGACGGCCGGCATTCGACGGGCGCGGACAGAGACTGGACAGCCGCTACGATCACGGCCGCTACTACCCGCCCCGGGGTAGCGTTTTTCGCTCATTGCCGGACGGCTATCGCCCCTACTATCGTGGCGGGAACCGCTACTATTTCAACGGCGGCATTTGGTATGCACCGCGCGGACCCGAATTCGTCGTGGTGAGCCCGCCGCCGGGCCTGGTGATCTCGACACTACCGCCTTACTACTCCACGGTGTGGATCGGCGGTCTTCCCTACTACTATGCAGACGACGTGTACTACTCGTGGCAGCCGGATCAAAACGCTTATGCCGTGGTCGACCCGCCCGACAATGCCGATGCTCCCTCACCGCCGCCGCCCCCTCCCGACAGTGCGCAGGCCGATCTGATCATTTACCCCAAGAATAGTCAGACCAAGGAACAGCAGGCTGCGGATCAATTCGAGTGCCACAGTTGGGCGAAGGGCCAAACCGGTTTCGATCCGACTCAGCCGGGAGGCGGACTCTCGGGCAACGCCGACGCGGCCCGCAGCAACTACAACCGCGCGATGTCTGCGTGTTTGCAGGGCCGAGGCTACCAAGTCAACTAGCGAGCGCGGCGCGGCGTGCCGACACAACGCGCCGATGACGGCTCCGGTCGCCCATCGGCGATGTGAGCGGAATCCTACGCGGCTCGCCGTTTGCCGCCGACTGTGAACGAACTCTCGATCAGGCACTCTCATACTCAGTGCCGTTCACTCATGACGAGGAGATTCCGCGATGCTGACCACCCACCCAAGCTCGGTCTTCCAGAAAAGAGATCTGCATGTGGGCGGCCTCGGTTCGAGCGCATCGGGTGCCCTGGCCGCGGTCACCGAACCCGCGCGTGATGCAGCGGATTCGTGGCTCGAGACAGCCCGTGATGTGGCTCAGGACGCGGAGGACTATGTGCGCGACAACCCGTGGGCCGCGCTCGCCATCGCGGCCCTGGTGGGTTTGGCCGCCGGCTATTTATTGTCGCAACGCACCTGAGCCGTTCGCTTGACCGGAAGAAACTTATGGCAAATTTCGACGATGTGAGGCGCAAGTTCTCCAATCACCGGCAGTGGCGCGATTTTATCGCGGCAGTTCACGAGTCGGTGACATACCCGTGCACGGTGACATATCCGATGGTTCTCGGTGCGCTGCGGTCGGGCCGAGCCTGGTTCAACGACGGCGCGGTACGAGCATCGAGTTGGCTGGACGGCGCGGCCCAGTTATCGAAAGGCGCGGCCCAGTTATCGAAATGAGTCACCGCGCAGCGGAGTCCAGCGTCAATCGCTCGGGGTATGAGTAAACATTGCAGTGAGCCTCGCGTAAAAACCCCACCAGCGTCAGTCCGGATGTCACGGCAAGGTTGACGGCGAGGCTGGATGGCGCACCGATGGCTGCCAGCACACTGACCCCGGCGCGGATTGCCTTTTGCACGAGTTCAAAGCTGGCGCGGCCGCTCAATACCACGATGCGATTGGTCAACGGAATCTCGTTCGACATGAGACTCATTCCCACGAGTTTGTCGAAGGCATTGTGACGGCCCACGTCCTCCGCCAGGTTCAACAAGTTCCCCGAGAAATCGAAGAGCGCAGAGGCGTGAACGCCGCCGGTGTCGCCGAATTTCGACTGCGCCGCGCGCATGCGGCTCGGCAGCCGCAGCAGCAGCGACAGAGTGACGTGTCCGGTATCCGGGATGTGCGTGGCGGCGGCGCGGGCGATGGCGGCGTCGAGCCCGGTGGTACCGCACACACCGCAGCTGGAACCGGCTGAAAAGAGGCGCGCCGGCGTGTTCGGCACGATCTCAACCCTGGGGTGCAGGCGGACGTTGACCACATTCGGCCGCCGCGTGCTCGACTCGACGGCCTCGATGTCTGCGGCCTGATTCACGATACCCTCGCCGTAGAGCAGCCCGGCGGCAAGGGACTCGTCGTCGCCCGGAGTGCGCATGGTGGTGCCGAATGACATGGGTTCCATCCCGAGCGCCGGATGATGCAGCAGGAATTCCAGCGGCGCTTCGACCGCCACGCGATCGTCCCTGGGCGCTTGGGCTTCGGCGCTGGAACGCAGTATGCGCACATTGACCGTTCCGCTCGCCGCCCGAGGCTCGGAGTCCGGTAATGCAGTATCGGCCATGCTCATGGGACCGCCCACTTTTTGCTCAAATGACCCCCCAATGATACCGTTCCTAGGTCTTGGCAATGCCATCAAAGGGGTACATATGTCTAAATCAGCGGATTTGAAGGCCCGCAAGGCGGCGGCCGTCCCCGCCGGAGTCGGTAGCCGGGGTGTTTACGTGGCCAAGGCGGAGAACGCCGAGCTATGGGACGTCGACGGCCGGCGCTACATCGATTTCGCGGCGGGCATTGCCGTGCTCAACACCGGCCATCGCCATCCCCGGGTCATGGAGGCCGTGGCGCAGCAAGCACTGGCGTTTACGCACACCTGTTTCCATGTCGCGCCCTACGAGTCCTACGTGCGGCTGGCGGAACGGCTGAATGCGCTGGCACCCGGCGACTTCGCGAAAAAGACCATGTTCCTGAGTTCCGGCGCGGAGGCGGTCGAGAACGCTGTCAAGATTGCCCGCTATTCCACCAAGCGCTCCGCAGTGATCGCGTTTTCCGGCGGCTTTCACGGCCGCACGCTCATGACCATGGCGCTTACGGGCAAGGTCATGCCGTACAAGCGCGGCTTCGGCCCGTTTCCCGCCGAGGTTTATCACGCGGAATTTCCGCAGCCCTACCGGGGTATCACCACGGAACAGGCGCTCGCCGATTTGGATCGGCTGTTTCACGGGGACGTCGATCCGAAGTCGATCGCGGCCATCATCATCGAACCGGTGCAAGGCGAGGGCGGCTTCAATGTGGCCCCCTTTGATTTTCTGCGCGCGCTGCGGCGTCTATGCGATGAGCACGGAATCGTCATGATCGCCGACGAGGTGCAAGGCGGCATCGCACGGACCGGCAAGATGTTTTCCATCGAACACTCCGGCGTCGTGCCCGATGTCATTACCACGGCCAAGGGCTTAGGGGGAGGCTTCCCGCTCTCGGGAGTGACCGGCCGTGCGACCATCATGGACGCTGCGCATGCCGGGGGCCTCGGCGGCACCTACGGCGGCAATCCGATCAGCATCGCGGCGGCGCATGCGGTACTGGATGTGATCGAGACCGAGGGACTGTGCGGCCGGGCGGCGGCTGTCGGAGACAAAATGCGCACCCGGCTTCTGGCGCTCGCCAAGGAGCTTCCGTGCATCGGCGACGTGCGGGGCTTGGGCGCGATGGTGGCCTTCGAACTGGTCAAGGATCCCAAGACCAAGGAACCCGACGCGGAGCTGACGGCGGCGGTGCTGACTCACGCCGAACAGCGCGGCTTGATTCTCTTGTCATGCGGCACGTCGGCGAACGTCGTGCGCCTGCTGGCGCCGCTCACGATTCCCGACGCCGTGCTCAGCGAGGGCTTGGATCTCCTGGCGGCGTCGCTGAAAGCGGCGCGCGGCGTC
>Ga0073928_10005352_pt1 | contig 18090 bp, 15 predicted proteins | sample PaiPotPPA55metaG_FD_76969 | JGI IMG/M metagenome (GOLD analysis project Ga0073928, IMG submission 76969) | Iron sulfur acid spring bacterial and archeal communities from Banff, Canada, to study Microbial Dark Matter (Phase II) - Paint Pots PPA... ... | reverse complement strand
GTGGTGCTATCGCAGGTTGAAGCGGCAGCCGAAGCTGCACGCCGGGTCGCTCATCCCGCCAAGCCATGTTTCACCATGGGCTTTCTGACTGGACACGAATTGACCTGGATGCCCGAAGCCTTGCGGATCTTGCGCGACGAGTTGCCCAACATCGACGTGATGATTTCGAGTCAATACTCGCCGCAGCTCGCGAATGCGCTTTCGAAGGGAACCGTCGACGCAGCTTTTCTTCGACGGGAAAAAGGGGTGCCAGGGTTGGCGTTCCGTACTCTCGTCAAGGAGCCCTTGGTAGTGGTCTTGCCGAGTGACCACCGTCTCGCTGCGCTCAAAGCCATCAGCCCGGGGGATCTAGTGGGCGAAACATTCGTAGGCGTGTCGGACACGGCTCCTGTGCTGCGTGGGGTCATCCACAATTACCTGAAGCGGTCCGGAATCACTATCACGCCAGATCACGAGATCGACCACGTCGTCATGGGAGTGTCCTTAATAGCGTCGACGGACGGCGTAGGGTTGTTACCTGCTTACGCACAGAATTTTCTCACTTCGTCTGTAACGAGTCGCCCTCTCAAGGGAGACACGCCCACTGTCGATTTGGTCCTCGGCTACAGAAAGTCGAACCAGTCTCCCATCCTGAAGCTTTTGCTTTCGAGATTGGACGAATTGGTCGATCGTGTCTCGAAGAAGAGCCGGTGAAAATCGGGAACGTATCCTACGCAAGCGTCGAGCAATCCAATCAATTCCCCGGTTCATCGGCAGCTCTGAGACTATGACTGCAGCAAGGGCCGGGCTTAGCCTTTGACCAGTTCTCCTACCGGCCGCACTGGCATTTAAGTGTCATAGACCGTCGACACTTGTCGAGAGAACTGTCGACAGGCTGACGCTTCGTGCGAAAGGTAGGGCAAGCTTACACGGCAAAACTCTTCTGTCCTCAATCAGTTGCTGCGGTCTTGGTTGGCGACGTGTCTTTGGCAGGCGGGATGCACTATTTTCTTTCCCGGGGTTGAAAAGACCAAATGCTCGGCGAACGGCCTCGAGATTTATGGCGGAGACGTGCGCGAACGAACTGATCATAGCCTCAGCCATCGTGACCATTCAGCACGGATGCGCTTGCGTCTTCAGAAACTCTAGGAAAGTTTCAGCTGAGTGGTGATAAGTTGACAGTGATGCGCATTCTTCTCCTCGACTTAGGTGTGGAGTCTACCGAGCAGGTAGAGCGAGCCCTGGCCAGTCAAGGCTATGAAATCACCACAGGCCACGACCTGACGGTTGATCAAGTTTTGGCTCTTTCCCCGGAAGTCCTGATCACAGAAGCCACGCCGTCCGATCTCAGCTGCTGCGGTTTGATCAGCCAAATCAAGGCAGGTCCTGATCCGCGAACTCTCAAGATTGTGATGATCGTTCATGGCGGCGCGTTGGAACGTGCCCGCGGGCTGGACTTGCGTGCTGACGATGTCGTCTCCTTCCCTTTTGAACCGTTGGAATTCGCAGCCAGGATCAGAACGCAGTTCCGTGAGAGACAACCAGAGATAGAACTCGAAGCAAAGCTGAACGATGCACTGCAAAAAGAGCACTTGGCGGAAAGTGCTGTGGAAGCCCTGAGTGGCGGCATGAATGCCAAAAGGCGCTTTGGGCTGATTCCAGCGATTTTTGTTCTGAGCGCGGCGGTGGTTCTGGCAGCGCTCACACTGGTCATTTCGAACCGGCACAGCCGGAAGGATACGCTCCAGCTCAAAGCGGAGGTTGCGCAGCTGAACGGCGGCATTTTGCGACAGGGAGAACTCCTGCGCCGCGCAGAACAGGCGCGCGCGTCCCTGACCGCAAGTGATGCAACTCGCGAGTCTTTGAAGGCGCAAACCGAAGAGATCCGCCGGAAGATAGCCGCGGACGGCGATACAGACAGCGAATCTCTGAAGAGGCAGTTTCAGGAAACTCAGAACCGCCTGCGTCGGCTTGAGAATGAGGGCCGAGTTGCGGAAACGATTGTTCATACATACGGACCCAGCATCTGCTTATTGCACGTGGTCGTGGAGTTCCGTGACAAAGAGTCCGGACAGTTAATCCTTATCTCCGCCGACGCTACTGGCAAGGCACAGGTTGACGACAAAGGAATGGTATCCCTGGGAACAGAAGGAACGGGACCGCCTCTGCAGCTCGATATCTTTGGGACAGGATTTCTGGTAGCACATGATGGACGTCTCCTTACGAATCATCACGTCGCGGAGCCTTGGTGGGGTAATGAAGAATTGAAGCCGCTTCTCGACCGGGGTGCTTCCGCGTTCGCCGCGTCTTACACGGCGTACTTCCCCGGGAGCTCTCAAGGCATCGCGGCCAAGCTCGACCGCACTTCGCCGGATGCTGATTTGGCGACTCTCAAACTACAGACTCCAGCACCGCCTCGCACCGCAGTTCTGGAGGTCGATGATCGGAGGGAAGCAAGTGTGTCGGGTGATCCGGTCGTACTGATTGGCTATCCGACGGGAATCGAAGGCATCCTCGCCCGCGCTGGAAACGACATCACACACAAAGTGGTGGAAAACGCCCACGAGGTGACCCAGATTGTTTCGCAGATGGCGGCCCAAAACCTCATTCGCCCAACGACTACCCAGGGACACATCGGAGATGTCTTAAAGGACAAGATTGTTTACGATGCGGCGACAACCTCCGGCGGTTCCGGTGCACCGCTCTTCAATCGCAATGGCAAGGTCATTGGTGTGAACTTCGCCATGTTGAATGACTTTGGCGGCTCGAACCTGGCGGTTCCTGTTCGTTACGCGGACGAACTGCTGAAGTAAATCCATCTCCTTCCTTTCCCCATTAGCCGCTCCACGCCTGGGATCGTTCCCAGCACGACAGCGGCTAACGGGTCGATTGAAGATAGCTAAACAGTATTGACTGGTGTGACCTATTACTTTGCCCTCTTTGCAGAGTTGTTCGCCCGGCTCGTGGTTGAAACTCGATTTATACCTTAGAACGTGAGCTTCAGCGCGACCTGTCCGATGCGTGGCGCCGCGGCTTTCAGCACGTGACCGAACGTCGCATCGTTGATGTTTCCGTCGACCGAGCCGTTCGGGTAGAACTGCGCGTGGTTGAACGTGTTGAAAGTTTCGAAACGGAATTCGAGCGATTTTGTTTCCGTGAGCTTGGTCATTTTGTGTAGAGCGACATCGAAATTGTTAATGCCCGGTCCGTAGAAGAAGCGCCGCTTGGCGTTTCCTTGCGTCCCCAAAGCATTCGGCGTGAACACTGACGTGTTGAAATAGGGAAGCCCGTTCCGCGGGTTGTGATTGATCTGCAGGTCGCCGGGAGCGTAATTTGGCAGATCGATGCTGATGGAGTTAACGCCGTTGTTCTGAACGTTAACCAATGCGTTATCACCGAAGCTCGCGAAGGTTACCGGCAAACCCGTTGCCAAGCGAGTGATGCCGGAGACCGCCCATCCGTCGGTCAGGCGGTTCGCTTTCCCGGTGAGCTTGGCGAAGGGAAGTTCGTAGTTGTAGCTGACGACAAAGTTGTGCTTGATGTCGAACGCCGAAGGCGCGTACTCCTCGCGGTAGTTGTAGGGGTATACCTGCTCCTGAATGCTGGAAGACTGATCGAGGGACTTTCCGTAGGTATAGCTGGCAAGCAGCGTGAGGGGACCAGTTGTGCGCTTAAGCGTGAACTGTAAAGCGTTGTAGCTGGCGTTGCCCATGTTCTTGTACCAGGCGTCGGTGCCGATCGTATTAGGAAACGGCCCGCGCGTGCCGTTGACGATGGTTCCATCGGCCCGTGTGAACACATTATTTTCCAGAAACGGCCCGCAGGTTGGAGATCCGGGAGCCACATCTTGCGGTTGGCTCAGACTCAAGCAGAGAGAAGGAATGCCGGGATTCGCCCCGACCACGGTCAGCAAATGCCGGCTCTCGGACCCGATGTAACTGACTGTAGCGAGCATGTTCGCGCCGACTTGCCGTTCCACGCTGAAATTCAACGACATCGTGTACGGCGTCTTGTTCTGGTACCAGACACTGCCAGCCCCGCTAATCGGCGTGTACCGCGCCCAATTCACGTTTGCATCGGGATTCTTCGGAGACACGTTGTAGGGGGGAACGTTGACCGGGAACTGCTGAATGTATTGTGTCCCGGTGAGCGCACCCACGAAGGGAGTGGCCATCAGAGGCGGTTCGGGGCTAGTGTAGGTGAGCCCATAAGGTGGATTGCCGGTGGGATAAGCGACCGTCAGCCCCTCGGGAGATGTGAAGAAGCGTCCGGCCCCGAAATGAATGCTCGTTTTGCCGGGCCCGCCCGTCAACTTGCCGAGGAAACCATCTGACCAGCTGGGAGAATAGGCTACTCCGATGCGAGGCGAGAAGTTATCTTTCGGGGTGGGCGCAATCCCCGCCGGGATTGCCTGGCCGTTCGGCAAGTGATCGCCAGGCACGAGATATCCGAGCGGTGCACCTGGAAAGGTCTGCGATTCGACCCCGGGGATGAGAGTGGTGGTTTGATGATGCATCTCCGCCCAGGGAGTTACGTAGTCCCAGCGCACGCCATAGTTCAGCGTGAGATTGCTCCTGAGACGCCAGCTGTCCTGGGCAAAAATTCCCCCATCCGCGGCACTCTCGTAAAAGGGCGGGGAAGACTGCTGCGAATAGAAATCGGGTAACCCCAACAGAAAATCGGCGAATCCATTTCCGGTGGACTGCGTTCCCGAGCCGAAAAAGGAAAACGTCCCGTTCGCAACCAGATCGGGCGACTGTTTGACCTTGTACCAGATGTACTGTCCGCCGATCTTCAGGGTGTGATTCCCGATGACTTTCGAAAAGTTGTCAGAAACCTGGTGGGTATCGTTGACTTGGGGGAGAAAGAAGGGGTTGGTCCCCACGGTGAACGAATTGAAATAAAGAGTCTCAACGCCGGCATATTGAGGGAACCCCTGCTGAATACCTTGCGGACCCGTGGAGATGCCCTGATCCGCCAGACTGACTCCCACGCCTCCTTTGGGAACGCCAAGAGTATTGTTCAAGCGCGTGAAGCTCACGTGAGCCTCGTTGACCATGGTCGTGCCAAGAGTCTTCGTATCACGCAGGACTATGACCTGATCCGTGCCGTTTGAGAGTGCATCGTAGGCGCCGGACGGGCCGGGAACAGTGGCGCCGCCGAAGCCGACCGGATACGGATCGTCGAGGTTGTAGCGGTCGATGAAGTAGTAGGCGGACAAGGTCCCGTATTTCGTGGTGTCAGCGTCGACTCTGACGGAGCCTTTGTCGTCATTCGTCCGCCGTTTTTCCGCGCCCGAGGAGAACTGATTACTCCCAACATTGGGGGAAGGAATGAACTGCAGCATTTTGGTTGCTGGAAGTCCGAAGGCTGTTTGAGGAATGACGGCATTGGGAAACACACACTGGGTGTTCGAGGTGCAGCCGGGTGCGTAGAACGACTCGCCGTTATTGACCTGGTATCCGAGGCGGCCGGAAAGAGTTTGGGCCAAAGAGGCTCCGTTAACCTTGCCGGTCAGAGAACTTCCCGAATCAGAAAAGTTTCCGGTGCGGTTGAGCAGGGAAGGGACGCTCACGATGCCGGTCTCGATCCCTTCCACCGTGCGTTGGCCCTGATAGTCCCCGAAGAAAAAGATTTTGCTTTTCTTGATCGGTCCACCAAATGTTCCCCCATATTGGTTCTGCTGAAAGGTCGAACGCTCCGGGGAAAAGTAACCACGGGCGTCCAGATTCGTATTGCGAAGGAATTCAAATACCGAGCCGTGAAACTTGTCTCCACCGGATTTGGTGACGACGTTAATAAGCCCACCACTGTAGCCTCCATATTCGGCGTCGGCGTTGCTGCTGATGATTCGGAACTCTGCGATTGAATCCAGATTTGGAATGATGCCAGCCTGCTGCCCGATAGACTCCTGGACGCTGGCGCCATTCAGGAAAAAGCCGTTGGCCGATTCACGCTGACCGTTGATAGAGAATTGGCCGGTGTTCTCGTTGCCCGCTACCGGGACTGTCCCGAAGCCTCCGCCGGAGCTGCTGTTGGAAGCGCCGCTGGTCGTGACCGGAGACACCCCCGCCTGCGTCGCCAGAAGATCTGTGTAGCTACGCCCGTTCAGCGGCACTTCCGCCACATGCTGGCTGCTGATGGTTTCGCCGATCTCCGTATCTGACATCTGTATCGTGACCACGCTATCGTTGACTTCTACGGTCTGAGTACTTCGACCAATCTGCAAGGTCGCATCGATTTGCAGCGCGCTGTTTACGTCAATCACCACACCTATCTTCTTATAGGGCTGGAAACCGGAAGAACTGACCTCAAGTTCGTAGTTGCCAACCGGAACGACTGGGAACGAATATTGTCCCTGGTCGTTCGTGGTAGTGGTCTGGTGGGTTCCATTGCCCACGTTGTTGAGAGTGACTGTTGCAGCAGCGACGAATGCGCCACTGGGATCACTGACCATCCCCGAGATTCTTCCTGCCACATCGGCCCATGCGATGTTGAGCAACAACCAAAGCACAACCACAGCCCATGAGAGCCTCTTCATCGCTGAGCACGCTTTACCTTTCAGTTCTTTCCTCCTGCCTGGGGTAATGAACAACTGCCCGGCGAAGAGCCCCTTCTCGGGAAAGGGCCCCGCTGAGGCTTCAGGTTCTCGTTCATCATTCGTCGCGCGAGTTGTTGTTATCTGCACGTCAACGAAACTGCGGAGTTCGGGATCGATCCACACGCGATCGAGTGGATGCGCTGGATTTCCGGTCTCGATCCACACGCAATAAAGTGGTTGACGGCTCAAAGTTGGAATAAAAGTGTTCGTCATCGTTTCCTCCCAGCCAGAGACACATATCCTGTGTGAGCGCGCGCTTGTTTGGCGGCGTCCGGAGACGAGTCTCGGCAAGTAATTTGGTTAGGAGGAGTGAGTCAAGCCGTTGACATTCGGCGGATTCGCTCGCTCAGGTCACAGGTCAGGTGCTGTGACGGGCGAGGAGGAGATGGGCCTACTAAACGCTAGGTGCTTCTTCCACAACGTTCTTCACAGCACAGGTTAACCCTCGGCTACTCGGAGGGTCTTGCGCACATTCAATGTTCATAGTGCTTCTATAATTCTCCGTTTGAGTTCCCTTGGGAATCTCGACTCAATTCTTATATCATATCCCCTTAGCATATAGGCAAGGAAAAAATGTCGCATCTTGAAAAAGAAAAACAGAAGCTGATAGCTCGCATTAAGCGGATTCGTGGTCAGGTTGAATCGATTGAGCGTTCGTTGACGAAGGACGACGACTGCGCAGATGTCTTGATGCTCCTGGCGAACGTGCGTGGCGGGATCAACAGCCTGATGGCTGAGGTTCTCGAAGACCACATTCGTCTGCACATGTTGAGCGACGAAAAGAGTTCAATGCCCGCCGCAGAGCTAGCGGAAGACCTTATTGGGTTGGTCCGTGCATACCTGAAGTAGGGTGATCATGGACTCGGCAAATCTGGCTGCACAATCAAAACAAGACCCGGAGCATGTCGATATGAGAGCGCCTGGGTTTCAAAATAGAAAACCGGGCAGACGCAGCCATGGGCTATGCCCATCGGGCCTCGAACGCCAAGAGGAGCCGCCTGCCGGAAAATGTTGAATGCCAATTGAACGGTTCGTCTTTGTGCTGGGAAGTAACTGAGAATAACCAAGAGAGTGGTGGAGGCGGCGGGAGTCGAACTATTCGGGGTGTTGACGGGACGTAAGTTATTGATTCCAGGAACTGCCACAAAGGCTAAAAACGGCCCCATCGCCCGTCTCTATTATAGGTTCATTGTACGAAAATAGTCTCGCTCTGGGTTCTGCAGACACCAGACACTGGCCACCGTATTCCAGAGATTCGTCGGGCTGGACCGAGAAACACGAACAACTCCCTCCGATACCGCACGCCATCGATTTGCCCCTTCGAAGCTGTGGCTATCGCTTGTTCGTGTGCTCGAACATGGCGTTTGCCGGAGACTTTACACCATTGCTCGCAAAACACTCAAACTCTTTCTCGCTCATCGACTGCATTTCGGCTGGTGTTGATCGAATACAGCGAAACTTCGAGCCGGTGCGAAAGCAAGTGGAAGCCTGGCAGAGAAGTGAATTGACAGACGTAACCGTTAAGGTGGTCCATCTACGAGGCGTTTGTGGAGGGCAATCTGGGAGCCCACTTCGCGCAGTCGTTTTAACCTCCTAGGCGGCGCGGCCTATTCGAAACGAGGAAAGGGCGGAGACTGCTCCGCCCCCTGGCCAACCACCTAACCGATTCAGATTTGTCCCAGCCCACCGTCGACGTTGATTTCAACTCCTGTGACGTAGGACGCATCTTGCGAGGCCAGAAACGCGACGGCTCCGGCCACCTCTTCAGGCTGTCCAAATCGCTTCAGAGGAACTTGCCCAATAATGTCCTTCGCAAATTCATCGACGACTTCCTTTGGCAACCCGGTCCTCCCAAAAATCGGCGTGACAATTGGACCCGGCGCGACGGTGTTGACGCGGATGCCGCGCCCCGCCAGTTCCGCAGCTGTTGTACGCGCCAAAGAACGCAGCGCCGCTTTGGTTGCCGAATACGCGCTGGTTCCTGCGGTACCCGTTTGGCCTGCAACGCTAGTGTTTAGAATTATCGACGCGCCGTCATTCAACAGCGGCAGGGCTTTCTGGATCGTGAAATACGCTCCCTTGATGTTGATATCGAAATTTTCGTCGTACGTATTTTCCGAGGTCTCAGCAAAGGGAGCAAACTTTGCCACTCCTGCGTTCACGAACAAGACATCAATTTTCCCCAGCTTCTGCGAAACCTCGGCGTATAACTTGTCTAAGTCCGTGAGTTTGGCCACGTCCCCCTGCACCGCCACCACGCCGTTTCCGATGTTTTTTACCGCCTCGTCCAGGGTTTTTCTGCTTCGGCCCAGAATGGCTACCCTCGCGCCTTCTTCCTGCAAGCGCTTGGCCGTCGCTAGCCCGATGCCGCTGTTCCCGCCGGTTACTACCGCCACTTTTCCTTCGAGCCTCTTCATGTCACTCTCCCGCTTTTGCTGAATTGTCTGCCGGAGCCTCAGAGGCAACCACGTCGTGCCACCCCCGTCTCGATCAGAGTTAGACATTTAGATGACTATCATAATCGCCCGATGCAAGTTTTTCTGAAATCCTTGCCCGGTAGCCGGCCTGCTCTGTGGCGGCAGGCAAATGACTTCGCTACACTCTAGAGTGACCATGGACCATTCCGAGGTGGAGAAAATATCGAAAGCCCTGGCGGATAAAACGCGCCTTAGAATCTTTGAGTCTATCTCAGCAACGGACCGGATGAAGTGTGGCGAGATCGTCTCCATGCGCAGCGTCACTCCCGCGACTGTCTCTCACCATCTCAAGGTTCTCAGCGAGGCCAAACTCATCGTTTGCCGGCGCGAAGGGCAGTTCGTCTATAGCCAGGCCGTTCCTGGAACCATTGCAGCCTACACTCGCGCTCTCGCTAAAATCGCAGGAGGCTTGAACGGAACACGCCGCCGTTGAGCAGCTACCGTGCCAGCTCGCACATTCGCCATTTCTGTTCCACTCCACGGGCGATGTAACTTCGGCACCTTTGGCTAACCGGAAACGATCCAGGACCCACTTTCGAGGGGGTTGGCCGGATTGGGGAAAAGCCCAAGACCTTTTCCGACAACGAAATGGAGTGCTCCTTCTCTCAACGGTCCGAGCAAACCAACCGTTTTCCCGTTTGTAATTTCGCGATCACAGACTGAGAGCCATTTCTTCCGACTTAAGGAGTCAGAGCCATGTTTCAAGAATTGATGCCGCCACTGGGGCACCCAATAGTGATTATCGCCTTGTCGCGCGTGAGCGAGGATGAGATGCGTATTAATTGATGTCGTTCCAAAGCCACTGAAGTCCGATCAGCAGGACGATGACACCGCGCTTACTACGCCGATGAGTGTCACCGGGACTCCCAGAGAGCTGGACGAACAGCTAGCAACACAGCTTGTGGAGTTTGTCGAGACTCACCTCGGCTGTCCTCAACCTTGCGGAGCGTGAAAGAACAGATGGAGGCTGCCGCCAACGGCAAGGGAAGCAGCCAAGAAATCAACGAGCTCGAAATCCCACAGTGGATCCGGCAAGAGTGCGAGTCCTGGTTCGGCGCGACCGCAGGCAGGGGCTGAGACGAACGAGAAATCGGATGACTCGCAATCTTGTCCCGAGTCAGTTGAGGTATCAGCTCCCGCAATTGCATCTGTGGGGGCCGACGCGAGTACGGGCAGCCTGTTCGACATGGAACCGAAGAACGGCAACTGACACCCGTCCAACGTCCAAACGTTCACTCATTCATGAGCCCTTCCCCGCCTTGCCATCATCTCAACCACAAGACTTCCTTTGAGCGACGGATCATTAGGACAAGATGCCCGAACAGACACAGACGGCTCCTTTCATCGACGGACTGTATGGAAAGTTGGTGGAAGGTGGGATTGGCTATTTCTTTCCCTCGGCGAAGTTCGAGTTGGTTGAGCCTGACCCAGATCCAGGTGAACATCGAATCACACCGACTTCCGGCGGGACGTCACTGATCCTGAATTGGCTCGGATCGAGATATTCCCTCATGCGGGATGAACCTTTCTCCAACGCGGAGTTGAAGTTGCTAACGAGTATCGGCGCGGTCTTGGACTCCCGATACCAGATGATCGTTGACACGACCCGTGTGGAGCAGAGATTCGAGCTCTTTCGAGGTCTGGCCGAAGATCGATACGTTTCCGGCTACATCGACGGCGCCCCGTACCAGCAGAAAAAATGGAAGGGGCCGGATCGCGTCGAGGACGCCATCGAGGTCCTTCGCACGAGTTCCCTCAGCACCTACGAAAACCGGCGTAACTCGACGGGTGCACTGCTCTTCGGCAAAGACCCGGATCCTTGCCACGAACTGCCGGTCACGCCATTGGGTGCTTTGCGTTACTCTCCAGCGCTGACCTCGATCCGTAGCTTCTACCGCCTTTGTGATGGGCTGCAGACTCTCGCTCTGGTTGATCAGAATGGGTTCCTGGTGGAAATCGTTGATGTTGAACAGTGGGCGCAGCCTCTTTCAGATACCAGGCTTGCCGTGCCCAGTCCCACACGATATCAAACCCATAGCCGAGCCACGCTGTGCGGCGGACACGTTTGCATGCTCCTCACACTCAATGGCGAAATGAAGATTTTTGCCAATGGGGTGCAGGTTTTCCTTTTCAGGGACGGCCGATGGAGACTGACAGACGCCGAGCGGAAATACAGCCTCTGGACAGGGGCGATTGGGAATGTCGAACTTGCGGAGCGGTTGTTTGGTGCGGCCCTCAATTTAGCAGAGGACCGCCGCGGCGGCCTGTTAGTTGTTCTCGACGATCCCGGCACCGCCCGAAAGCTAGTGTCGAGGAATGATCTACTTTCTCCTTTGCCCGATCGTGGCGAACATCCTGTCGCTGGTTCGAAGGACCAGCTCCACTACTTGTTGCATCAGAAGCGAGTGCTCGATGTCCCGAGCGCAGTTCTCGAGACCGTAGCCCGGATCGATGGTGGAATCGTGCTGGACCGCGATTCCAATCTTTTGGCGTTCGGTGCCATACTCCGCCATCCGGACTTGGCTGACCTGCATCCCGACAACATTGAAGGCGGCCGCACTACAGCTGCTATCTCCGCTTCGCGATTCGGATGCGTCCTCAAGATCAGCGAAGACGGGATGATCTCATTTTTTCGGAATGGTAAGTGCATCTGGGACATATAGGCTTTCGTTTTTTGGCGATCGGCTTCCCATTTAGGAGATAGGTTCTAGCCGCATTAACGAATAAAAACGAACCTCCTGTCTTTTCTCATTGATTTACATCCACGTTGTCCGATTACCGAAGGTCCTCCAATAGACTTTTGACCAATACATCGTTGGCTCAGCAGCGCTTGCGGGCGTCATCCTCATTCCTTCGCTTCCCTTAGTTAGCTGCTTAACGACTTGTTATGAGTTAAAGATTCAAGACTCCCACCTGGCGCCCACTGAGCTCTCGGCCGGCGCGCTCTCAATTGCCGTCTAGTCTTTTGCGGACGACAAACAGCTTTGGTGCACGGGTGCACGGCCCCACGAGGTGAAAGGGACAGCAGATGACGAGGGTATCCGAATGTCAATTGAGTACTTGTGTGCGCTATCGGACAGGCATTGGGACTGGCAAGAAACGTGTCTCCGCAGAGGCGAGGCCGAGTAGCCCTGAAACAGGACGCTGTAAGATCCATCTCGCCCAAGAATGTCCGGACTTGTGGGAATTGCCTCTCTGGCACCGCCCACTAGCTTTCCCCGACATCGCTTAGCATTGATCGGCGGGTGCGCACGCGAAGAGCGCCAACACTGGTGCGACTTCGCGTGCACGACCCAACTCTTCCTCGATTGAGAATGAGATGCTTAGTAGCATGAGGCACGTCGCGTTCCAATCAAACGCCCTATGACTTAGCTGCGTATTTTCCGCGGCATTGGCGGCGGCGTGGTTGGGAATCGCCCTGTGAGAGTCAGGTAAGCGTCCCGCGGTTGACACGGTGTCCGCATTTCGACAAGTTTCGGAATCACCGAGGCACGCCGAATTCCGGGGTTAGAGATTGGTGCTTGCTCGCCCGTATTCTGACAAGTTATCGCAGCTCGTCGACTTTCGAAAGACACCTTCGGGGCACTAGCCGCTACTTCACATCTCGCAAGCTCCGCTCAATGAGGCAGTTCAGTACAGGATTACCGGTCATGACTCTGGCACCTCTCTTGCATGTACCTCTGCTGCAATCCAGCCAGTTCACAACAGATGAAGTAGGAGAACCGCCTCATGCCAATTTGTTCGAGGTGATTTGCGAATGGTAATAGCCGCCAAGTTCCGTATGGTTCCTTTGTCCAACTTGGCGAGACGGCCAGAGACCGAGGAACATCGCGACAGGTTCAGCTTCGTAGTTATTTAAGGAGAGATTTCTATGACGTATCGATACAATCTAGCGGCTGTGCTGTCGGCAGTGGTTCTACTCTGCTGTGCGACATTGATCTTGGGCCCAAAAGTCAACGCCGCTGGAGACAGCAAGATTACCGGAACCGTCAAACTCGATGGCGCAGCTCCGCACATGAGAGGCATCGACATGTCAAAAGACCCCTTCTGCTCCAAAGCCCACGCCAGCGATCCCGCACATCTGCACACCGTAGTGGTCGGTCAGGGTGGGGGCTTGGAGAATGTGGTTCTGTACATCTCCGGGGGCTAACTGGAAGCGCGCTCACTCAGGTACCAACGTCAGTGCCGGTATTCGACCAGAAAGGATGTGTGTACTCGCCACACGTGTTAGCCATGGACGTCAACCAGAATTTCAAGGTGGCAACCAGCGATCAGACGGCTCACAACATTCACCCGAATCCAAACCCGATGACCGGCAATATCCCGTGGAATCTCTCTCAGCCACCTGGAGCGCCGCGATCGAGAAGAGTTGGAAGGCCGAGGAAGTCGCGATTCCAGTGCAGTGCAACATTCATCCCTGGATGCACGGCTGGTTCGTTGTGGTCAAAGGGCCTTACGCAACCACCGACAGTAACGGCAACTACACGATCGAAAACGTGCCGCCTGGGAGCTACACCCTGACTGCGTGGCAGGAAGACTATGGCACCCAAACGGAAAAGGTGACGGTTGCCGCCGGCAAGCCAGGGACTGCCGATTTCACCTTTAAGGCGAAGTAGAGATGGTAGGACGCTTTCTGCGCGGGTGCAGCACCACCGAATCACCGAATCGCCATGGCTCGAAATGCGGCGATTGGAAATGAGGCCGGACCAATCGCGGTGCCGAAGGCGGTTCGGTCTAGTTCCATCGGGTTGCCCCAACCTTGCCTTCCTGGTGAACCTGACCGCTCGCATCCTTGACGCAGTAGCTGATCGTCTTCTTGTGAACATCTAGCCGATGTAATACATATGTCCTTGAGGATCCGAGGAGCCTCCGTGGTTGTTGTCTGAATCGTGCGGGCGAGCAAAAGCGTGCGAAGCAGCCTCCGTCTGATCCCGATCTGGGAACTGAGCGGTCAGGAGCTGCCTGTCGATTCAGGGGGTCTGGATTGCATTTCTCAGCAAAGCGAAGTGTTGTGCCTGTCCGAGAAATTAGGTCGTCAACTGACACAATTGTCCCATTGTGCTGATCCGCCGCCCGCTTCGGCGCTCTCGCCCCTCAGTCCCCTGCATCGAAGTGCCCAGTTCCGATACGCCGCAGCAAGCCTCCAATTCGTTCGTATGAGGGACCACTTCGAAAAAAGCTGACCTTTAGCCCGCTGCCTAGGCTTCTTCGAAGACGCGCGGCATAAGACACACACGACGGTTTCGAGTTCTCACCGCCTACAGAATGTCGAATATTTGCTCGATCTACATCTTCTAACCGCTGTGTTGTTACCCCGGATTAACGAGATAAACGGACTCCATCTCGGACCTATCGAAATAGGAGCCCGGTAATAAAGGAAGGCCTAAATTAAAACAATTGCTATGACGACTTGTGCTTCGGCGTCTTCGCGTTAAGCGTCGAGATCAGGCCCTTTGCTGCGGGTGGGAGATGCGTCTCGTGAGCAATTACAATATCCTTCGCCGAGATTTTCTCCCCGTAGATTCTCTTGTTTGCATCGTTGTCAGGTCGGATGGTCGAACCCTCTAGAGAAATGCCTGCAAACAGGCCCCGCGCGCGTGAATAGCTCAAGATTTCGGCGCGCATCGAAACATCGGTTTCCGCCGTCGCGTTACGACCGACTGGTCCTGCTGCTACCGATGCGTCTGCCCCGAGCTTCACTTTGCTGCTCAAGATTCCATTCGCACCGCGGTCATTCATCACGAGAAGAACGAAGTCAGTCGCTTGCCCGCCGATCTGAAAGCCTACACTGCCACCCTCAAGGGCCATCATTGAGGGCGCGCCCCAGGGACCGTTGAAATTTTCGCCCCTGCGACACGTCATCGCACCGCGACCATAACTACCACCGACCACAAACGCAGCCTTGAGGACCGATGGAAAAACAACCACACAGTCGGCTTTATCGAGGAGATCTTGAGGAATGTCGTCTGGAATATTCAAAATCTCCGTCAGCACCGTGCCGGCATTCTTCAGACGATCCTCGTCCTTCTCTTTGTCGTCTGCCCAACTGGTTATTGCAAGCAACAACGCACTCATCGCGCCCACTAATATCCTCTTTTTCATGACGCTCTCCTAGATTGGATATAGTTGCGGTAACGCCCGGGCCGCAACCCACAGCATGGTTCGACCTTCGCTCGCGGCATAGCCACGCAAAACTGCCTTCCTCGCTCAGCCGGATGGCAGCGCCTGCGCTCGCCCCATTTTTTAGTATCAACGTTTAGCGAACTATACATTGAAAATCGTAGAGAGGGAGAGTTTTTCGTGTACATCTTCTGGCATTACGTGTGGCAGTGGAGGCGGAAACAACTAGGACCACCGAACTCTTTTCTCATTTATTGAATTGCATGACTCCATTGGCGCTTTCGTAGGTTGTGCGCAGCGGTATTCTTTCGCTGATGCGCACAACGGCGGCATTTCGAGAGTCCCAGACGAAGTAGTCGTCTCCCTCTAAGAGTGGTGATCAGCATCGAGGGCGGCGCTGAGAGCCGGACGTGCGAGGGCGAGACCATCATTGTCAACCTTCATCGATCATTGACGTGACCGCAAAGGCTCCGGAAGTCACGGGAATTGGGCACTACGCGTCGGTTTAGGCACAGATGGGACTTTTGAGGACCTGACTGCACAAATGTTCCAATTTCGCGGCTCGCAAATCAAGGTCGGCCTACAAGCCAATTCGGGATCGCGACTGGCTCACCTGTTAATAAGCCATCTAGGCGAAACCGTGATTCGCGCCGTGCCATAGAGCATGTACGCCCATTCCGCCGCCGCATACTGACGCCAGCGATCGTCGTCGATACCGGCAAGTCCTGCACGGTTACCTGGCACGCCCACCCACCTTCTTCCACCCGTTTGTAAGAATAGGAGAACGGGTATTTGAATGGCAGGACATTGGAATGATCGGTATTCGGCGGCCATACAGAATCGAGAGTTTCGTCATGGAGCGGCTGGTTTTTCCGCCCCATCGGACTCGAACTGCGATCATGCTTGGCCTTTTCCACATCCTGCTGCTCCTGAGCCATGGCGGACGCGGCAGTTGCGGAGAGTACCGCCTGCGGTTGTAAGCGCCGCAGAGCCGATTTCCAGGAATTTTCTCCGCGTGAATGAATCTTTGTTGTTTTCGTTTCCACTGCCTTCACTCCCTTATGTGCCTTTACGTTTTTCCCGATTGCAAACCAAAACGGTGTAACACCCGCATGATTGATCCGTCCTACTCACTCATGCTTTGACCCGGTGGCTGTCGGCTTCTTCAAACTCCATCTCTCTTCCACACTGCAACTCGGCTACTGCAAATTACTTTCCACTCGCCCCGAGTGCGCATCGATTGCGACTGAATACAGTCACAATCATCGTTTGGCAATCCAGCGGTCGGAACTCCGCGCTCTGATTCTGCGATTGTGGTGCTCGACAAAACGACATCGAAGTCCACATCGTGTCAATTGCTTGACACTTAGGGGTCTGAGAATTCGCGATAACCACCATCCGAGTTTTTGCGTTGCGGGGGTATTTGGAACTGAAACTGCACCGTACATGAAAGCGCCAAGGCCAACTGTGTGATGAGAGGTTGCAATGCGAAGATTTATCGTTCCGGTTCTCTTGCTTATTTCGTGTACGGTTTGGCAGCGCGTTAATGCTCAAACAGTTCCTGACTTGAACGAGGATTCTGGATCGAGCGCTAATTCGAGCTCTGCTGGCGCACCTCACCCGACCGGAGATGATGATTCCCTAGATTGGCTGTTTCCCGTCACCAAGCTAAACCGGTCTTTGCCCAGTTGGTTCCGTATCGGTGGGGAATTTCGTGGTCGTCTTGAGGGCCCGACAGGAATCGGGTTCACCGGCACACAAGATTTTTATTACTTGGACCGCTTGCGCGTGAAGCTAGGGATCAAGCCTAAGGAGTGGCTGCTCTTCTATGGCGAAGTGCAGGATGCTCGTATTTTTTTCAATCATCACATCGCCAATGCCAATCCCTACGAGGATGAGTGGACCATGTGGCAGGCCTATCCTCAGCTAGGTAGTTCCAAGACAGGTTGGGTAGATGCCCTGGCGGGCCGCCAGGTTCTCCGTTTCGGCGATGAACGCTTAATCGGCCCATCCGAATGGCTTAACGTCGGTCGCACTTTCAATGTTGCGCGGGTTGACCTTCATCATCCGGGCTACGAAGTCAGCGTGTTCGCCTCTTCGGTAGTGCCCGGCGAAAACACCGACTTACACAATGCACTCCCGGGCAATAACATGTACGGGGTTTACGGAAGCTTCCAGAACATCGTCCCCAAAGCGAATTTCGAGCCCTACGTTCTGTGGCGCGTCGCGCCTAAGAGCGCTGAACTTCCCGAGACGCTTAACCGTGGCCACCTCAATGAAGTCACCATTGGTCTCCACTGGAAGGGTGATCTACCCGCCGGTTTCGAGTACGACACTGAACTTGACGGACAGACAGGCTCGCTCGGCGCAGCTTCGATTGCCGCGTGGGCGGGCTATGCCAGCGCCGGCAAGACATTTCGCAAGGTCGCCGCCGCGCCTCACGTTTTTCTCGAGGGCAATTACGCCTCTGGAACGAAAAACCCGAATGGCCACGAGTGGAATACCTTTGACCAGCTCTATCCTTCGAATCATGACAAGCTTGGCTTTGCCGATCAGGTCGGCCGCCGGAACGTTGTGCAGTTTCGAACGGGTGTCGAAGAAGAACCCACAAAAAAGTGGAAACTCAAACAGCAATTTGAGGGCTACTGGTTGGCCACTGCAAACGACAACTTCTACGCCAGCAGTGGAGCCATCGCGGTCTCCGCCCATCCGGGCGCGAGCCGCCACATCGGCAACGAACTCGATCTGGTTGCCGAATACGAGGTGAATAAAGGACTGAACTTTGGCTTTGGTTATGCTCGCATGTTCGCCGGACAATTTCTCACCACAACTACGCCGGGTCACGATTACAGCTATCCCTACGCGTACTTCGAATACAACTTTTCGAAATCCGGCTTTCACTTCCCCGTCACC
>Ga0073928_10005351_pt1 | contig 18090 bp, 16 predicted proteins | sample PaiPotPPA55metaG_FD_76969 | JGI IMG/M metagenome (GOLD analysis project Ga0073928, IMG submission 76969) | Iron sulfur acid spring bacterial and archeal communities from Banff, Canada, to study Microbial Dark Matter (Phase II) - Paint Pots PPA... ... | reverse complement strand
GGGCGGATTTTGACGCGCTGAAGTTGATGTCGGTAACAGCCTCGTCGCGGCAAAAGGCCCGATAAAATAAGGGTTGTTATCAGATCTCTTGCCGGATAGCTGGACACCAGTGCGCTGCTGCGTCGCCCAAATTTTTGCAGGCGGGAACGGAGCGAGATTGATCCCTTCTGGGCGTAAGGTGCCCCTGCCCACCGGAATGCTAATTAGGGCAGAGCGGCAGCTCTGCCTCCGAGGTTGGCGGTCGCGAGGGGCGAAAACGGGCGGTGGGTGCTTTCGCTTTGACAGTCACGCAACTACCTGTAATTCTCCGCGCATCGCCCGCTGGACGAGCGGTGCGGATGCGAATATCGTGTGAATAAGAAAGAACAACTTTTCATTTCAGAAAAAGCCGCGGATTTGAATCATACTGCCCATGCTGAACACTGACGAAGCCAGGGCCGCCCTGCTGGAGATGCTGCAAAAGAAGTCAGTCTTTCGTGGCGACTTCACGCTCTCGTCGGGCGCGAAGAGCAATTACTATGTCGATTGCAAGCTCACGACGCTGGATCCCCAAGGCGCGTGGCTGGTGGGACAATTGATGCACGACCTCATCCGCCGCGAGCAAGCCTCCCGAAAGGCGGCTGTCGATGCGGTGGGCGGGCTGACGATGGGGGCGGATCCGGTGGCGCTGGCCGTGGGGATATATTCGCATTGGGCGAAAGACGCATCCCCTTTGAAGGTGTTTTCGGTGCGCAAGTCGCCCAAGGCCCACGGGCAAACCAAACTCATCGAAGGAAATTTTGAACGTGGCGATGCGGTAGTCGTCATCGACGATGTGGTGACTCGCGGCGAATCGACGATCGCAGCCGTCAATGCCATCAAGGAGGAAGGGGGCACGGTCGCGTTTGTCGCCGTGCTCGTGGATCGCCAGGAGGGCGGCCGGGACAAGATCGAAGCCATGGGACATCCGGTCGTTGCCTTGTTTACCAAAAAAGACTTGCTCGAAGGCCATGCCCAACCACGTAAGCCAGCGGATTACGCGGTTGCGTGAGCTGGTGCAGCAAGGACTGCACGAGGAGAACCTCGACCGGGCGGTACGGGAGTGCAATTCGCTGGCGCAGGACAGCACGCACGTTCTCGTTTTCTTCACGTTGAAAAGCATTTTCAAGGAACTGGCCGAGACTTTGGAAAGCGGTGCAGTCGAATTGCAACGCTACGACGAACTGATGAAGGGTGTATCGGAAAAGGTATTGGCGATTCTTCGAATCCTCGTCTCGGAAAACGTCGTCGGGCCGGCTGAACTCGAAGATTTGGTCCGCACACATATCGTGAATCGGAATTTGTTCCGATCTTGAGCGGCCCCCACTGCGCCGCTGCCGGGGCCTGTCCGACCTCGTCGTCATCGGCAACGCGCTCCGGCTGCGGCGGTGGCGCCTGTGATTGGGTGAAATGAACCGAACCGCGTAGCCGCCGACGTAAGGAGGCGGACAGGCCGCGAAATTTGCCGACAAATCCGCGTCAATTGCTTGTAGGAGTCGAGGCGACGAGACTCTAATTTTTTTCGGTCCTTCGCGGGTGGTCGGGCCTCGAAGCATGACTAATGCACCTTGAACAGTTTTATCACTTCATCGCCCAGGTGGTTGATGACCTTGACGGCGATGCGGCAGCGCTTCGGCTTGAGGAAGTGGAATCGGGTACGAACAACAAACGACCCCAACTTGCCGCCGCAATCCCAATGGCGAAGTCCAAGAGACGTGTTTTGGTCATCGCCAAACTAGACCGACTGACACGGAATGCGGGAGTCCCGTATCCCATGTGTATTCCATAGCCCGCCCGTCCTTGACAATGACTAGTATCGTCTGTCCATGGGATAACTTGATTGATTCCGAAGCATTCATAATGGCAGAAAGGCAACATGCCTCTCGGTCTTCACCCTTTAACCGATATAGGGTTTGGCAAAAATCCTCATCTCCAACGCAGACCCGTAGAAACTCGCTGCGGCACCAACGAACACCGCCAAACCAGAGGGTTGATGAAATCGCATCAGAATGAACCCCGCTATCATTGGAAGATAGGAAGGCATCCCGTTTATCAAGTTCAGATTGGGTGCGGTAAAAAGGTTTCCCACTGCCACAAACGGAATGGAGAGCAACCACCAGGGTGACACGACAATGGCGGCGAGAACCGCAGCAACGAGCAGGAGTACGGGGACGAACCTCGCTCGCCGCACCATTATGACTTTTTCAGTGCGCATAGGTCATGCCCACGAATGTAAAACTGGGGGTTGGCAAAGGGAAATCAAATCTCCCAAGGCGATTTGTCTAAAGTAAATAATGCCCAGGCGTAGTGGTAGCTGTGCAAGGTCACGCCAGTAACGCCCGCGTTGTGGTAACGGTGGCGGAAGCGGCTGGCCCGGTTGCTCTCTAAAAATGTCGAGAGTTTCGGAAACAGCGGGCCGGTGGTCGGCAACTACTGCAAGACCGTTTCCAGTGCCTTGCTGATCGTGAACTGCGCTCGCGAGCCGGTCTTTGCCGGAAATAGGTAATCGTCCGGCTCTGCCTGTCAATATGCTCTGCCGCCAGATTGGCGGCGTCGCTCTGCGCCGCGCCGGTTTCCCAAAGCAATTCCAGAAACAGTTTTCCGCATCAAAACATGCCTGCCATCCCCCGGTTGGCGCTCCACCTCGCTATTTCAGGGATCAAAATTAAAAAAGTCGATTTTTTTCGAAAATTCCTGTTGACAGTGATTATTAATAGGTATAGTAGTGTATGCATGGTTCGATTTCTTGAATCATTGGCGGGAGGCCGATCCGAGGCCGTACCCGGCGCGCGGAAGCGCCGCGAAAGGGGAGCAGCGGCCCACAATTCCGCCTGCAAGGTTCCCCGTCAACGTCCGAACCTCGCGGAGCGTATGGAGTGCGGGATCTTGCTCCCGCTTTCGCCCGGCGATTGCCCGCGCAAAAACACGCCTAAACACGGTTAAACACGCCTAAACACGGTAAAAAAGCATAGGGGGAGGGGCATTGATGCTTGACACATTCTATATGTGCTTGAACGGCAATGGCTTACAAGAATCGGCCCAGGATTTTCGGCGCCGCTCCGTAGCGCAGGCGTCCCCGCCTGCGAGTTGTGGCGGCGTCTCGCCGCCAGCCGTGGTCGTGTTGCAGTGGCGAATTTGGATGAGTCCATGTAAAGCTATGTAAACCTATGTAAAGCTATGTAAGGTTAAAATTTCTGGTCTGCGCCGAGAGGGGGCGGATCTCGGCACTGCCCCCGGAGCGCGGCTGTGCCGCCGAGGCCAGCCGCAGCAGCTTCGCCAGGAGAAGCCTATGGAACCCAATGCCGCACTACTACTTCGGGACGCCCTGCGGCTGGTCTTTCAGACACAGCCGCGCTCCGTCTCATTTTCGTTTGGGGGCTGTGGCAAGATGCGCCCGCCGAGAGGCGCTCCTGTTCTTTGACATTTCAAATGATGCGTGATTCGTGGTGCGTGATACGCAAAAGAATCGTCGATGGAAATCGCGCGAGCGCGAAACCAATGGCTCTGTTTCCTCCGTTCCCTCCTGTTCAAGCTGAAGAGGCGGCCCGTCCGGCCGCGCCCTTACTGCGGCGTTGCCGCCGGAGGCGCGGAGGTGCCTTCGACCTGGGGTTCGCGGTTGGTCTGCGGCGCGCGCTGTTCGCGGGCGCGTTGTTGCTGCTGTTTCGCCAATTCGGCAAATTGCGTCCGCTGTTCGGGCGTCAACACACCCACGAACTCGGCCCGCGTGCGCCGGACTTCATCGCGGAGTTGCGGCGAGACCGGTTCCATGAGTTTTTTCGTCCGCTCCTGGCTTTCCCGAAAGATCTCGTTGATGCGATCCCGCTGGCCGGGCGTGAGGTTCAAGTCCTTGCTGACGCGGCGCAGAAAGTCCAGGCGCATGCCGCCGGCCGAAAATGGCGGGGCCGGTCTTGGCTGGCCGGCGGGTTGGCGTTGAGCAATGGGGACGCCGGTGAATCGCACCAGGAGGCCGCCGGTCACCACGCCGGTGCCGAAAATCACCATGGTGGCGAGGATGACTTTCCAGGAGTTCACCAGGTCGAATCAGCCGCCGAGTCCTGGTCCGACGCCGCAAGGACGGTGTTCTCGAATTCCTGGGTCAGATCGGCGGGCGGCGGGCCGCTGTTCGAAGCGAAGAAAGACCAGGCACAAAGGAGCAACATGATGGCGGCGCAAGGGGCGGTGGCGCGCCACAGCGCGCGCGACCAGAGCGCCAGACCGTCCAAGGCAGGCCGGGCGGCGATTTGGGCAAGGATGCGCTTCTCGAACGCGTACGGAACGGCGTCGCTCGGGGGGTTGGCCCGCGCGGTGGCGATGAGTTTTTGCTGCAATTCATCCAGGTTCATAGAGCCGGCATTGTTATTAGACGCCCTCGGGCGTTCGAATGTTACAGATACTTCTCTTTGGCGATTTTGGCAAGAATGCGGCGCATCTCGGCCCGCGCCCGGAAAGCGCGCACCTTGACCAGCGGCAGGGACCAGCCGGTCAGCGCGGCGATTTCCTTGATCGAACGGTCTTCGATTTCGAGCAGGGTGATGACGAGGCGCGCGGGCGGGGAGAGTTGTTCGAGGATGCGCTCGACCAACTGGCGCGCGGCGTCGCTGTGCTCGACGGCTGCGCCTGGTTCGCTCACGAAACGCTCGAGCCAATCCTCGTCCGGTTCCGCCAGTTCGGAAAAGGCCGTCTCGCGGTTGCGCTGATGGGCACGCAGGAAATCGTAACAAGTACGGACGGCCACGCGCATGAGCCAATGTTCGAACGGGGCCTCGTTGCGGAAGCCGGGAAGTTTTTGGTAGGCCTTGAGCCAGACTTCCTGGACGATGTCTTCGACCTCGCTCTCGCGCCGCGCATAGCGCCGGGCGGTGGCAAAAACGCGCGGGGAATATTTCACCACCAAAGGCTCGAAGCTGCCGGCATCGCCCTTGAGCACCGCGGCAATCAACTCCCCTTCGCTGGGTTCCATTGGCCCGCAGTATGCCCCTGCGCCCTGCGAAAGTCAAAAGAGGCGCGTCAGGGCCTGGTGATTTCGAGCGACTTTTCGAACTCGGCGGAGAATTTTCGCAGGGCCTCGCTGATCTTGGGCGGTTGCTCGGCCAGCGTCGCCAGCATGCGTTCGGCCATTTGCGGCTTGTGACGCACCAATTCAACCGCCGCCATGATGAGCGAAAGATGATTGTTCACGTCGTGGCGCATGTCCGAAAGCTGTTGTTGCAGCGCGCCGACTTGCTCGACGCTCAGATGAACCGGTTGACTGGGAAGAGCCATCGCGACACTATGGCCAGAAATCGCTGCGGAAAGCAATCCGTAACAATAGGGACATCCGGAAAAAGGCGCATCTTGCCGGCGTCGCCGAGGCGCGGCGGATCTCACGAAGCAAAGGACGTGTTGGCTTCACTTCAAGGTTTTTTCGATGACGGCCAGCAATTCGCTCATTTTGCCTTTGCGCAAATACTGTTGCGCCCCCAGCTCACGCATGCGCTCGACGGCCTCTTCGCCATGTTCCATGCCGGTGAAAAGAATGATAGGCACAGCCGGATGGTTCCGCTTCAAGAACTTCATGAGCATGAGGCCATTCTCGCCGCCCAGATCCAGATCCAGGATGATCAAACTCAAACCGTCGTCGCCGGTTTGCAACAGCGCTTCGCTGGCACCCTGGACAGCGAGCACCTGATATCCGGCCTCCCTCAGGCAGACGGACACCATCAGACGCCATTCGGGATCGTCGTCGACGAACAGGATCTTCTTGGCCATGCTGCGCGCAGCTTAGCAACATCGGCGGGGAGGAGACAAGCAAACGCGGATGAGGGTGCCTCAACTTCATGCCTTGATCGCCCGCGCCAGCGCGGCGACGCGTTCGGCGTCGACCGGGTTCGACAGATTGCCGCCAGTCTTGAGCGAAGTGCCGACGATTGCGCCATCGGCCACGCGCAAATAGTCCCGGACGTTCGCGAGCGTCACGCCGCTGCCGAGCAGCAGCCGCGCGTCCGGGCAGGCGGAGCGCACGCGCTCGACGTCGGCGAGGTCTGCCGCCCGTCCCGTTCCGGCGCCCGAAATGATGAGCGCATCCGCCAATCCGCGTTCGACCGAGTCCCGGGCGGAATCTTCGATTTTGCAAGGGCCGAACGGCACGGCGTGTTTCACGTGAACGTCGGCAAAGATTTGCGCCTTGGGCGCAATGACTTCGCGATGTCGCAACGTTTCGTAGGCGCGGCCCTCGATAATCCCCTGATCGGTGAGCATGGCGCCCGTGTGAACGTTGACGCGAATGAAGCCGCCCCCACAAGCGGCGCACAATGCCAGCGCGGCACGCGCATCGTTGCGCAGGACGTTGAAGCCCAGCGGAAGCTTCGCTGCGGCGCGCACCGCGCACCCTGCTGCGGCCATCGCGGCAATCGTTTCGGCCGCGACGTCCACCTTCGTGAAGGGCAGGTCGCCAAAATTTTCGAGGAACACCGCATGGGCGCCGCCCCGTTCGTAAGCGAGCGCATCGTTGACCGCGAAGCGAATGACCGCGTCCAAATCGCCTCCCCAGCGCGGTGCGCCGGGCAAAGGCCGAAGATGGATGACGCCAATAAGGACTTTGCCGTGGGCGCCAAATAGCGGCTTCATGAATGAGGCCAATTCGAGTCAGGATTTGGGAACCACCTGCGGTTCGGCCTTCATCGCGGCCTCTTTTTTCTCGCGCAGGATGGCCAGCGCGGCCAGCGCGGCCTCGCTCTCGGCGGCTTTTTTGCTCTTTCCCTGGCCGCGCGCCAGCTCAGTGCCGGCATGATGCACGGTGCATTCGAAGACGCGATCGTGGTCCGGCCCGGTGGCCGAAACCACATGGTAACGCGGCGCCTCTGACGAGAGAGATTGCAACAATTCTTGCAATTCGCCTTTGGGATTTTCGAGGATGGGAATGACCGAGAGGCTGCCAAAAGCCTCCCGGAACTGGAGGAGAATGAATTTACGGGCTGCCTCGAAACCGCCGTCCAAAAAGATCGCGCCCAAGAGGGCCTCGAACGCGTCCGCCAGCGCCGATCCCCGCTCCCGACCGCCTTGCAGGTCTTCACCGCGGCTCAGAATGAGGTATTTGCCCAGTCCAAGATTCCGGGCGTGCTCGGCCAGGGTGCGGCGATTGACCAGTTTGGCGCGGGCCTTGGTGAGCGAGCCTTCGCCGACATCGGGAAACTGTTCGTAAAGCTCGCGGGTGAGGACAAGTTGCAGGACCGCATCGCCCAGGAATTCCAGCCGCTGATTGGTTTGCAACGGCGCGCCCCGCTCGTGAGCCACGGAAGGATGCGTCAAGGCCAGCATCAGCAGTTCCGATTGCCGGAAATCGTAACCCAGGCGGGTTTGCAGTTCAGCGTAGTCGGCCACGAGAGGAATGGCGGCTCAAGAGGTTCGGGTTTCTTCGATCGATTCGCCGGGCAACGCCGCCGGTTCCGGGCTGTCGGCAACGACTGCCGCAACCCCTTCCTGCGGCGCGTCGTCCGCCGATGCGGAAGCAGCAGGCGGAGGGTTCAGGCCATGTTCGAGCAACGCGGCAACATCGTGCTGCACCGCGTCGAGTTGGTTGAGCTGCAATCCGGGGTCCACGATCGTGAAGGCATCGCCCGTACCAGGCTGTTCATAAATGAACACACGCCGGCCGTCACGGACGAGCTGCTCTTTGACCTTGAGCACGCGCTTCCGTTCGAGCATGGCGGCCAGGATGTAAGCGGCCGGAATGTAATGCGGATCGTTCAACTCGATGAGCTTGCGCAACAAAGACTCGGCGGTCTCGCGGCGGATTGCCTCGGACGGCGGGGCCGGCGCATGATAGATCCCGTGCCAATAGGAAACGAACCCTTTGCGGTCGCGCGCGCCTTCGCTGTATTGCTTTTGCCAGCACTCCTGGCAAATGTCCGAGCGCCGGAAGTCGCTTTTCTCCTCCACCAGCAAGGTATGATAGACCTCTTGATCGGCAAACGTCTTGCCGCAGGCTTCGCACCCGTGCGCGCGTGATTGAATGTTCCATTCGGTCATGATGCCAAGGAAGCATTATTGCCATCAGCCCTCGAACTGCAAGCGGATTGGTGTCCGGCGGGATTCACGCTCGAAAAATGAAGTACACCGCGCCCATCAAACACAAGGCCGCCCACAGGTAATCGAGCCGGATGGGCTGGCGCATGTAAAACACCGCGAACGGCGCAAACACGGACAGCGTGATGACTTCCTGGAGGATTTTCAATTGGGCCAGGTTCAGGGCGGTGTAGCCGATGCGGTTGGCGGGGACCTGGAACATGTATTCGAAGAACGCTATGCCCCAGCTCAGGATGGCGGCGACATACCATTTCTTGTCGTTCCAGTTTCGCAGGTGCGAGTACCACGCAAACGTCATGAATGTGTTCGAGCAAATGAGCAGCACCGTGGTTTTGAGAATCACTTTCATATTTCGAATGCCAGTTAGCCGTGCATTACCAGCCTTCGCCGGCCTTGTCAAAGATCACCGGCGGCAGGAAGTGTCTTCGTTTGTAATGTGCTGGCCACGTGTGGGGAATATCGGTTTGATCCGGTTGGATTGGCCGCGTTCGCCCGAGTGCCATGCCGGTTGGGGGCTGTTTCGCCTGGACCCAGTTTCCCTTTGACCGCGAATTTTCCATTCATTATGATCGTCTAGTAGTTGCAGGGCGAATACAACGTCAACGAACACCTTTTTATGGACACGAACCAGGACACATCCGCGACCGGCCTGCCGCGCCGGGATTTCATCAAGAAAGCCGCAGTGGCCGCCGCCGCCGTGAGCGCGGCGCCTTTGCTCAAAACGCCGGTCTACGGGCAGGAGCAGTCGCCTTCGGCCAACGTGACGGGCGCCAACGATCGAATCCACGTGGCGGTCGTCGGCGTCGGCTTCGGCATCGGCCAGAACCATTTGATCGGCATCCACGAAAAATCCAATGAGAACAATACCGTCGTGGCGGCCGCGTGCGACGTCTTCAAGAAACGCCGCGAGTTCGCCATGGACAAGGCGAACCTCAAGGAGGCCGACGTTTACGTCGACCATCGCAAGCTGCTCGAACGCAAGGACATCGATGCGGTGTTGATTGCGACGCACGATCCCTGGCACGCGAAGATCACGATGGACGCGCTGGAAGCGGGCAAGCACGTGTATTGCGAGAAGCCGCTGTCGCGCTATTTGGACGAGGCGTTCAAGGTCCATGACACCGTGAAGCGGACGGGAAAGATTTTTCAGGTCGGCTCGCAAGGCTGTTCGGCCACCGGCTGGCACAAGTGCGCCGAGCTGATCCAGGCCGGCAAAATCGGCAAGCTCGTCTGGGCGCAGGGCTTTTATTGCCGCAACAGCGTGACCGGCGAGTGGAATTATCCCATCGAAAAGGAAACGACGGTAGAGAACGTCGATTGGGAGCGATGGCTGGGCTCGGTCAAGCAGCGCGATCCGTTCAGCCCCGAGCAGTTCCATCGCTGGCGCAAATATTTCCGGTATTGCGCCGGGCCGCTGGGCGACTTGGTGCCGCACCGGCTGCACCCGCTGATGCTGGCGACGGGCAAGCCGCAATTCCCGGTTCGCGTCAATGCCATCGGCACGAAAAATATCCACAGCGATCTCGAAACGCCGGGCACACCCGAACGCGAGACGCCCGAGCACATCCAGTTGCTGGCGGAATTTCCGGACGGCTACCTGATCACGATTACCGTGAGCACGGTCAATGCGAAGAGCCCCGGCTTCGTCCTTTACACGCACAAGGCGTCGCTGGAAGTGGGCACTTCCGGCGAAAGCATCAAGCTTTTGCCCGAGCGGGAATTTGCCGATGACGTGGACCCGGAAAATTTCGCGGGCTTCCAGGCCGAGGATATTCGCGTGCATGAAAAGAACTGGTTCGATTGCATCCGCAACGGCAAGCAGCCCAATGCGAACATCGACCTCGCCATCCGCGTGCAAACGGTGATCTCGCTGGCTGAAATGTCGGATCGGCTGAAGACGACGTGCCTGTTCGACGAGAAGGCGCGAAAAATCACCGACGGCGAGGGCAAGGATGTCGCGGCGATTACGTACGGGACGCTGCCCCTTTCGTGACTACTTCGTTCGCGCATGGCCTTAGTGACACTCGCCCGGCTGGCCATGGCCACGCGGTTCGAAATCGCGTTGCACGGCGAGAATCCCGTGATCCTGCGCGCCGCTGGGGAAGAAGCGCTGGATGAAATCGACCGGCTTGAAGCGCAGCTCAGTTTGTATCGGCCTGATAGCGAGATCGCCCGGCTGAACGCGCGCGCCGGGAAAGAGCCGGTGCGAGTGACGCCAAGCTTGTTCGCTCTGTTGGAGCACGCGCGCCGTTTGCACGCCGAAAGCGGCGGCGCCTTCGACATCACGGTCGCGCCGCTGGTAAAGTGCTGGGGATTCATGGGGGGCAGCGGTCGGCGACCGAGCGCGGGCGAACTTGCCGAGGCGCGTTCCCGGGTGGGGATGCACCTTGTGGAACTGGACCCGGCGAACAGCACGGTGCGGTTTGCGCGCGAAGGCGTGATGCTCGATCTGGGCGCCATCGGCAAAGGATATGCCATCGAACGCGCGGTCGAACTGCTGCGCGAATCCTGCGTGGCCAGCGCCCTGCTCCACGGCGGCACGAGCACGGTCTATGCGCTGGGCCATCCGCCCGAGGCCGAGTTTTGGACCGTTGCCGTGGAGAAACCGGACAGCGAGAAGCCGCCTCCGCCGTCCGCAGGCGAGACGGATGCCGGCGCTCTGCTCGATGGCGTGCTGGCCAGGGTGCCACTTAAGGATGAAGCGCTGTCGGTCTCGGCCGTTCGGGGAAAGTTTTTTCAAGAAGAAGGGAAAGTTTTTGGCCACGTCCTTGATCCGCGCACCGGAGAGCCTGCCGATGCGGGCCTTCTTGCCGCCGTCATGCTTCCTTCAGCCACGGAAACCGACGCGCTTTCGACGGCGCTGCTGACCCGCGGAACGCAGGGCCATGACGAAATCGCCGCTCTTCGTCCCGGGATGCGGACGCTGCTGGTGAGCGAGGCGGGCGGACACTTGCAGGTGCAGACAAGAAATATTGCATTGAATCAAAACCCGGATTGATAAATTGAGTCTCTGCGCTAGGTTGAATCGAATATGTTAGAGGACCGTCAGTACATGCGCCGTTCGCCGTTTGATTCGAGGCTCTCGGCGACCGTCGTGCTCGTGCTCGTCAACGTGATTGCGTTCGTCATCGAGTGCGGCGTTTATGGTTATCCTCCTCGAATTTTCGGACTGTCTCATCCCGATTATTTTGCTTTGAGCACCGACGGCCTGCGGCACGGCTACGTCTGGCAGTTGTTGACCTTTCAATTCATGCACGCGGGTTTGCTCCACCTGTTCTTCAACTGCTGGGCCATTTACGTGTTCGGGCGGGAACTGGAGTCGGCGTTAGGTCGCGGCAGGTTTCTGACTTTATATTTTTCGAGCGGTGTGATGGGCGGGCTGGTTCAGGCCCTGGCCGGGGCTTTGGCGGAGCGATTCATGCCGACCTCCAGCTGGGCGCTTCGTTTTGCCGCGCCCGTCATGGGCGCTTCCGCCGGCGGCATGGGTTTGATTGCCGCTTATGCCACGCTCTATCCGGAGCGGCCTCTGATGATGCTGCTTTTCTTCATCATCCCGGTGCGGATGCGCGCCAAATTTCTTCTGTTGCTGTGCGCGGGTCTTGCCGTGTTCGGCATCGTGTTTCCCGTGTCAAACATGGCGGATGCCGCGCATCTCGGCGGCATGTTGGCCGGCGTTGTTTTCATCCGCTACGGACAGAACTGGCAATGGCCGCGGTTCCGGCGAGCGGGCCGTCCCTCGCCCCGGCGGCTGGTCAAAGTGCCTTCGCAAGAAGGTGCTTCCTGGCGGCAGAATAAAGACGTCGTCGACGATCTGGCCGCCGAGGATTTTCTGAGCAAGGAAGTGGATCCCATCCTCGACAAGATCTCTTCCCTCGGCATCCAAAGCCTCACGGAACGCGAACGCAAGATCCTCGAAACCGCCCGCGCCCGGATGGGAAAACGGTGAGCGTTGCGCGGCCACTTGCCGCGAACGAGACTGGGCATGAGGTTGGTCCCGGAAGGCGCCTCCATCCAGCTTGACAATCCGTGGCGAGGTCTTGATTTTTGCGGCGCACGATCAGGACGTCCTGCGCAACGGCATATGGAATATCGCGAACTGGGTCGAACGGGCTGGAAAGTATCCGCCGTCAGCTTTGGGGCCTGGGCCATCGGTGGCGCCTGGGGCGATGTTGCCGATAAGGAATCTCTGGCCGCCTTGCGCCGCGCCCTCGATGTGGGCGTGAATTTTTTCGACACCGCGGATGTCTACGGCGACGGGCGAAGCGAGCGTCTGCTCGCGCGCCTGCGCAAGGAGCGACGCGAACCGTTCTACGTCGCCACCAAAGCCGGCCGCCGTCTCGACCCTCACGAAGCCGCCGGTTACAACCGGCGAAACCTCGAGGCGTTCGTCGAACGCAGTTTGAGAAACCTCGAAACCGAAGCCATCGACCTCCTGCAACTGCACTGTCCGCCCGCGCCCGTGTTCTATCAGCCGGAAGTTTTCGGCGTTCTCGACGACATGGTCAAGGCAGGCAAGTTGCGCCACTACGGCGTGAGCGTGGAAAAGGTCGAAGAGGGGCTGAAAGCCATCGAGTACCCCGGCGTGCAATCGGTGCAAATCATTTTCAATATTTTCCGCCAGCGTCCTTCCGAACTATTTTTCGGGGAAGCCCGGCGCCGGCGCGTAGGCATCCTCGCGCGGCTCCCGCTCTCCTCCGGCATGTTGACCGGCAAGTTCGACCGCGCCAGCTCTTTCGAACCCAGCGACCACCGCGCCTTCAACCGCCACGGCGAAGCCTTTGATCGCGGCGAGACGTTCTCCGGCGTCGATTATGAAACCGGACTCGCAGCCGTGGATGCTCTGCGCCCCCTTGTTCCCGCCGGCGCAACTCTCGGGCAATTGGCTTTACGATGGATACTCATGTTTCCGGAAGTCACCTGCGCTATCCCTGGCGCCAAACGAGCGGCGCAAGTCGCGGAAAACGCGGCTGCCGCCGATCTACCTCCGCTGCCTGCCGACGCAATGGAGAAGATACGCGGGCTGTACGAAGAGCGCGTGCGGTCACAGGTGCATCATTATTGGTAAATGCGGCTCGATCAATCCCATGATTAGAACTCCCATCTTTCGAACAATAGCGGCAGGCTTTTTACTTTGGGCCGGTCACGCGCTGGCGGCGCCGCCGGCCGAAGACAAAAAACTGGAGGACTACTTCAAAACTTACCTCGACCAGTTCTTCGAACAACGCCCGCTCGAAGCGACACGGCTTGGGGATCACCGCTTCGATTCGCGGCTTGACGACCTGAGTCCCGAGGCGCTGGGCAAGAGGACGGAACTCACGCGCCAGACTCTGGCCGAATTGCCCAAAGCTGTGGTTTACGGGAAGCTCTCCCGCGACGGGCAGATCGACTTCGAAATCCTTCAGCACTCCCTGAAAGCCGACCAGTGGTTGAGCAGGAACATTCATTCTTACGAAGAGGATCCGCGCATCTATAACGGTTACATCAATGAAAGCGTCTACCTGTTGCTGACCCAATCCACTCTGCCTGGCGAAACAAACGTCGCCAACTGCATTGCGCGCATGGCGCAGATTCCCAAAGTCGTCGCGTTCGCCCGCGAAAACCTGCGCCACCCTTTGAAACCCCACACCGAGACGGCGATTCGCCAGAACCGCGGGGCGATCGCGTTTTACGAGCATGACATTTTCGATTTCGCCGGCCCCACCAGCCAGCTTGCGGCACTGAAAACCGCTTCGGCCGCCGCCGCCGCCCGCTTGAAAGAATACCAGAATTTTCTCGAACACGATCTGCTCCCGCGCGCCAATGACCAGTGGCGGCTCGGTGCAAAGAAATTTTCCCGCAAGCTGGATCTCGAACTGGACGCCGCCGTGAGCGCCGATCAGGTCATGGCCGATGCGGAGAGCGAATTTGCGCGCGTCCAAAACGACATGTACGTCGTCGCCCGCCAGCTTTGGAGCCGGTACTTTCCGGGACGGCCTTTGCCGCCGGATGACCCGCCGGGCCGTCGCGAGACGATTCGCAAAGTCCTGGAGGCCGTTGGCAAGGAGCATTGCCGCCCCGAGGACTTGGCGGCGGAGATGAAGCAACGCGTCACCCGCCTCAAGAAGTTCATCGAGGCCAACGACATTGTTCGGATGCTGCCGGATCATTGCCAGGTGGTCGTAATGCCCGAATTCCGGCGCGGGAATTCGACGGCTTACATGGAAGCGCCACCGCCGCTGGACCCGAACGCGCGCGGTCAACTGGCCGTCAGCCCGCCGCCCAGCGATTGGGACGCCCGCCGGATAGAGAGCTATCTCGAGGAATACAACAACCACATGCTGGACGTCCTGGCGATTCATGAAGGATTCCCCGGCCATTCGGTGCAACTCGAATTCATGAATCAAAACCCGTCGCTCATTCGGCGCGTCTTGCAATCCGGCGTCTACATCGAAGGCTGGGCCGTCTATACCGAACAGATGATGGTGGACCAGGGTTACGGCCAGGGGGATCTCGGCCTGCGCCTGAGCCAGCTCAAATTCTTTTTGCGCTCCGTCGCCAACACCATCCTCGACCATAAAATGCATTGCTCGAACATGTCGGACGAGGAGGCCCTGCAATTCCTGGTGCAGGATTGTTTTCAATCGGACGGCGAAGCCCGGCTCAAGATCGTCCGCGCCAAGCAAAGCTCGTGTCAGCTTTCCACCTACTTCGTCGGCCGCATGGCGCATTACCGGCTGCGCCAGCAAATCGAGCGCGAGTTGGGCGACAAATTCCAACTGGGCCGCTACCACGAGGCCGTGCTGGTGCCCGGAGCCGTCCCCGTGAAATACCTGCCCGAGCTGGTGCGCGCCGGTTTGGGGATGCGCGACTGAAGCGTTTTGGCTTAGAGCGTGTCTGAAAACTCGTGGCAGCCGACGTGAGTCGGCTCACTTTCTATCCTCGAACACAGAAATTAGAGGCAGCTCACGCTGGCTGCTACTGATAAAACGACTTTTCAAACAGGCTCTTACAGACCGCGGGCAAGCTTTTCCCAATCTGCGAACGCCTAACAGCTCTGGACGCAGCGTTTTCGCTTGCCACGATTATCTTTCTCCTGCACAATACTTGATGAATCCGAAGGTTTGCTCGTGGTCTTTGCTGTGCGCAGTGGTATTGCTTGTGCGCCCCGCACTAGGTGGAAATTTCTACGCCGGCACTTCCCCCACGAACGTCCCCTGGCCCGGTGGCGTCGTGCCCTATATGTTCACGAACACGCTGGGTGCCGCGCAGCAGCAGACCTACCTCGACGGCCTCCGCGAATGGGAACTGGCCGCAGACGTCAGGTTCGTTCCTCGCACCAATCAAACCCGCTACATCCTTTTTACCTACGATACCAACTACTTCGACAACGTCTCCGCCGGTTATACTCCGCAAGTGGTTTCTGTTTCCAGTCTCAGTCGCGCCCAGGTCTGCCACGAAATGGGCCACTCCTTCGGGTTCACTCACGAGAACATTCGTCCCGATCAGACAAACTATCTCACGATCCTGACCAACAATATTTTCGACGAGCCAGCGAATATAATGTGGTTTACCATCGATCCCAACAGTGTCACCAACGGAAATTATGACTTCGAATCGGTGATGCACCTGGGGTGGGACTTCAAATCGATTCAACCCCTGCTCGCCACGCAGCAACCCAAGCCGCCATACTTTCCGCGCTATCAATTTCGCATGGGCAATCTCTGTCTCAGTCCCGGCGACCGCGCCGCTCTCCAGTACCTTTATGGGCCGCCCGCCGTGCCGCTCACCAATGTCGTCACCACCGCCACCGACGTCGGCCCCGGGAGTTTGCGCGCCGCGCTTTATTACGTCACCGATCATCCCGGCGCCATTGTTCGCTTCGGCATCCCGACGAATGATCCGGGTTACGGGAACGGCGTCTTCACGATCCATCTCACCGGCCATCTGCCGCCGCTGGCCGCCAGTGGGATGGTGATCGACGGCTCCACGCAGCCCGGATTCGCGGGCAAGCCCCTCATCGTCGTGGACGGTTCGCAAATCATTCCCGAAACCTTTACCTCCAATTCCGGCCTGCTGATCTATTCGTCGGGAAGCCAGGTGAAGAATATTTCGTTCCAGGGATTCAATTGGAACGGCTTGACGCTGGAATTCGCCGACGCGACGAATAACACCATCGCCGGCTGTTGGCTGGGTCTGGACTCCACCGGCAGCAACGCCGCGCCGAATGCGTATCAGGGAATTCTTTTTGTTCAAGGAGCCGGCCGCAACATCATTGGAGGGACCAATGCGTTGGCGCGCAATGTCATCTCCGGCAACAGCCAATATGGACTCTGGATGTCCGACACCAACACGGTTGGCAACACAATCCGTGGTAATTACATCGGCACCGACGCCAGTGGTTCTTTCGCCATCCCCAATGCGCTGGGCGGCATCGGCATTTTTACCAACGGCGTCGGCCACATCATTGGCGGCACCAACGTCGGCGCCCGCAACGTCATCTCCGGCAATGGCAGCGCGGGCATCTGGCTCGCCGGGACCAACGTGAACAATGTCGCCGTGCTGGGAAATTACGTCGGCCTGAACGCTGCCGGCACCGCCGCTGTGCCAAACACCTTCGCCGGAATGTACGTGTTGGGCGGCGCCACGAGCAATTTCGTCTCCGGCAACGTTTTTTCCGGCCAGCCCTCCGAAGGCCTTCGCATCTCCGATACCGGCACGTCAGCCAATGTCGTGCAAGGCAATTTCTTCGGCACCGACGCCACGGGCGCCAACTCCGTGCCCAACGGTTATGCGGGCCTCACGATTCTTGGCGGCGCGACTTCCAACATCATCGGCGGAACAGTCCCCGGGGCGCGCAATATATTGTCTGGAAATTCCGGAGCTTATAGTTATGGCCTCGTCGTCGGAGACAGCGGCACCAGCGGCAATCTGGTCCAGGGCAATTACATCGGCCTCGCGCCCAACGGCTTGACTGCCGTTCCCAATTATTACGGCTTGGCTGTTGGTAATGGAGCGACTTCCAACACCATTGGCGGAGCCGCCGCTGGTGCGCGCAACCTCGTTTCCGGTAATGCCAGTTACGGTCTAATTATTCACGACAATGGAACCAGCGGAAATATGATCCACGGCAATTACGTTGGCCTGGCGTTCGACGGTTCGACGCCGGCGCCTAATTATGACGGCGTCGCGATTTTTAATGGCGCGACTTCCAATCTCATCGGCGGCACCGCCAGCGCCGATCGCAACATCATTTCGGGCAACAACGGGTCCGGGTTTTTGCTTTCGGACTCCGGCACCTCCGGGAATTTCATTCAAGGCAACTTCATTGGCACCGATGCCGCGGGCACGCAGGCGGTGGCTAACGCCAACGAAGGCATTTACCTGCTCTTCGGCGCAAGCGGCAATCTCATCGGTGGCACTGCGCCGGGCGCGGGAAACGTGATTTCTGGCAACCGGCTGCGCGGCATTTATGCTTATGGCACGGACGTCAGTAGTAATCTCATTCAAGGCAACACCATCGGCGCCCAGCCGGGCGGCACGAACACCTTGGGCAATGGATGGGACGGAGTCGTGTTTTTCGACGGCGCGAGCAGCAACGTCGTCGGCCTCGCGGCAAATGGCACCGGCGCGGGCAATCAGATTGCCTTCAACGGCTTCACTGGCATTTATGTCGGCAGCGACGACACCAACGAGTGTGTAGGCAACACGTTTCGCGGCAACAGCATCTTTGGCAATTCTCGGATTGGAATCAATCTGGCCGGCGGCACCGAGGACGGCTTCGGAGTCACGGCCAACCACGTGGGCGGTCCTGTCACGGGCCCGAACGACCTCCAGAACTATCCCGTTCTTGCCGCCGCCGGGGCTTCGGCAGTTTCTACTATCGTCAGCGGCACACTCGATGGTGCGCCGAGTCGAGACTACCTCGTTGACGTCTATTGGGACACGAGCGCCGATCCCTCCGGCCATGGCCAGGGCCAGGTTTACGCCGGGAGCGCTGGCTTGACCACCGACGCCAGCGGGAACGGAAGT
>Ga0073928_10005350_pt1 | contig 18092 bp, 12 predicted proteins | sample PaiPotPPA55metaG_FD_76969 | JGI IMG/M metagenome (GOLD analysis project Ga0073928, IMG submission 76969) | Iron sulfur acid spring bacterial and archeal communities from Banff, Canada, to study Microbial Dark Matter (Phase II) - Paint Pots PPA... ... | reverse complement strand
GTTCCTTCGCGACGCGGACGGCGTGTGTGCCCATGCACGCCGTCCGCTCGTTTAGAGGCCAGTTTCGAGTTTCGAGTTTCGCTCGAAACTTGAAACTTGAAACTGCCAACTTCCCATGTCGCAGGCATTCGAGCTGCTCACCTTCCAGGACCTGCAGAACGAGGCCCAGCACGCCATCGCCGGGCCGCCGGACCCCAACGCGCCCCTGTCGCGCATCGTCAACGACGCCCTGGAGTACCTGGTGCACTGCCACGACTGGACCTGGCGCACGGTCATCAGCACGCTCGATTTCCTCACCGGGGTGGGGCAGATCACCCTGCCCACCGACTTCGGCCAGCTCATCGACCTGGTGGGGTTCCAGGCCAAGTACACCGCGGTCAAGCCGGCCAACTGGCGCGACATCGTGCGCGTGCGGGTCCACGGCGTGCCCGACCAGCAGATCCTCATCTACCACGTCGGCGCCGGCGGCCAGTACCAGGTGCAAAACCCGATCGCCGGCCCCACGCTGACCGCCGCGAACATCGGCGGGGGCGTGCTGGCGGCGGGGACGTACTACGTGGCCCAGACCTGGCTGGGGGCGGGCGGGGGCGAGACGGCCAACGGGCCGGAAGTCGCGGTCACGGTGGGGGCGGGCCAGAACGCATTCACGGTACAGCCGGGGGCCGCGCCCAGCGGAGCGGCCAACGCCAATGTCTACGTTGGCACGGTCACCGGCAAAGAACAGCTCTCCGGCAGCGTGGCCGGCGGCGGGACTTACAACGTCCTGTCGCTGCCGGTCAGCACCCAGCCCTTTCCCAACCGCAGCAACACCACCTTCGACCCCACCCAGGTCCCCACCCGGCTGCTGGAGGTGGCCCCGCTGCCCTCGATCCAGCTCAGCCAGGCCCTTTACCTGACCTACCGCCGGCTGGTGCCCAAGCTGGTCAACCTCACCGACGTGGCGGCGGTGCCCTACGGCATGTTCGGCCTGCTCAAGGCGCTGGTGCGGGCCTGCGCCTACTCCAGCACGGTGCAGCAGCAGGGTCACGACTGGCAGCTGTTCAACGCGATGCTGCCGGCCTATCAGGCCAGCGACGGCCTGGCCCAGGGCGGCCCGGGCAAGTTAATCGACGCCCTCCAGGAGGACGATGGTCTTTACGCCACGCAGCCGTGGACCAGCATCAAGACGCCGTATGACCCGTAAGGTAAATGCCGAATGCCGATTGCCGATTGCCGGACCGGCCTTCATTCGGCAATCGGCATTCGGCAATCGGCATTGGTAAGAACCGCCGGACCCCGCCGGCCGACACCAGAGGGCTTTGAGAGGAATCCCAAGTGGGACTGAAGCGACAGATCCGGCTCAACAGCGAGCGGCCCAAGAACGATTCGGCCAGCGTCGGCATGACCGCCTCGAACATCGAGCGAGTGCTGGCCCAGTGGGTGATGCCCGATGACGCCATCCAGTATGGCGGCGCCGGGCCCTCCGCGTCGGCCCCGGGCAACAGCCCGACCAACCGCACGTTCTTCCGCATCGCCATGATCGAGGACACGGCGATCTTCAACGCCGCGGGCCAGCTCCAGCTGGCCACGCCCCTGCCGGCGGGCGCGGTGCCCCTGAGCGGCCACGTCAACTACGACACGGCCATCACGCTGGCGGGCGGGGCCACCGGGATCAGCTTCGGCATCACCGGCACGCTCAACCAGTTGGCCCAGACCACCAGCGCCAGCGCCACCGCCAAGAACACCAAGGCGGACAACCCGATCGTGGCCACCATCGACGCCGCCCAGAAGACCCTGTTCGTGACCGCCACCAACGACGCCGGGGCGGCGACGGGGACGGCGACGGGGACGGTGCGGGTGCGGGTGATCTACCGCTACGCCCCCTCGATCCCGAATCAACCTTGAGGAGGAAGGGACGGAGGGACAAAGGGACAAAGGGACAAAGGGACAAAGCGGCGGCCCGTCGAGCGCCCTGGGTCCCTTTGTCCCTCCCTCCCTCCGCCCCTCTCTGGCAATGGCCAAAGCGTCTCCCATCGGCGCCGTCCAGCTCGAGTTCCCCCTCCTGGGGCTGGACCTCACGCCCCCTTACAGCCGCCAGCAGCCGGGCACGACGCCGGACTGCCTCAACGTCATGCCCTTCGACCCGGCCGCCGGCCGCGGCCGCGGCGGGCAGCGCGGGGGGCTCACCCGCGTCGCGCCGTTCCCGGGCAACACCCCGGTGACGTTCCTGCTCCAGGCCAACCTGGTCCTCAGTTACACGCCGACGATTACTACCTTCGCCTCCACGAGCGGCAACCTCGATTCCCACCTGCTCTTCCCCGCCGGCTCGGGGCTGGTGGCGTTCAACCTCGAGGAGAGCGCCCTTTACCCGCAGAGCCCGCAGAACTTCCCCTACTGGCACGCCAAGTACACCCTGGCCGGCAACGGCGTGTGGGACTGCATGAATACCGGGACCGGGACGGATGACCCCGCGACGTCGTCGGGCACGGTGCAGACCAGCGGCACGGGCTTTACCGCCAACAACGCCGTCCGCTTCACCAGCACCGCCTCGGCGCAGCGGGCGATGTGCTACCGGATCAATCAGGACCTGTTCGTCCTGGGGGACCACTTCAACACGATCAGCTTCAATGCCGACAACTGGACGGGGACGAACAACCGGGTGTACCTGTTCGACGGCCTGGCCGGCGGACCGACCCCCAGCGGCTCGGGGAACCAGGCGGTGGGGGTGGCCGTCCGCGATCGCCAATACCTGGAAGTGTGGACGGGATCGGTCGGCTCGGGCGTACTGAACACGTCGATCGACCTGGTGGCCCAGATCAACGCCCTGTTCCCCGGCGCCGGGGCGGCCGCTCCGATCACGGGCAACTGGACGATCTCGGCCGGGCGCAAGTACAGCTACACCGACATCACTTCCAAGATCCAGTGCTACATCACCGCCCAGGTGTCGGTGGTGATCGGCGGCACGACCTACGCCTTCGAGGTCCGCCAGGGCGGCGACAACAAGACCCCGCTGGCGTTGCTTTTGCCCTGTGGGTTCAATGTGGACGGCAACGGGGTGGGGTTCGGCTTTGACCTGAACGCCTCGGCCCTGCACACGGACGTGTGGGGATGGGGGGTGCAGAACTGCACCTTCAGCTACGCCGGCGGCACCGGCTACTCGCGCGACCTGCGCTGCGTCAGCGTGGTGGGGGGCAACTTGTACCAGGGGACGCTGACCGCCCAGGCCCTGGTCCCCGCGGGCTCGGCGCTATTCAACCCCTTCCAGGTGCTGTCAGGGGACTGTGGGCAGGGCCAGGTGTTCATCGTCGATGGCACGCGCACGAAGGTCTACAACGCCTCGGCCAACACCGTCGCCGACTTCGTGGCCACCGCGGGCGCCCTGCCGGCGGGGTGCCGGATCTGCTGCATCTGGCGCGACCGGCTCGTCCTGGCCAACCAGGCGGGCAGCGAGCAGGCCCTCTACGGCAGCCGCCAGGGGACCTACGGGGACTTCAACTACGGCCAGCCCGACGCCCAGAGCGCCTTCTCCCTCAACGCCGCCAACGTGGCCGGGCACGTCGGCCAGCCCATCTACTGCGTCGCCCCGGTCAACGACGACGTGCTCCTGATCGGCTGCGACACCAGCACCTTCGCCCTCTACGGCGATCCCGCCAGCGGCGGGAGCCTCTTGCCGGTGTCGATGGAGTTCGGCGTGCTGGGGCAGTACGCCTGGTGCGTCGACCCCCATGGGATCGTGTTCTTCGTGGGCACCGGCGGGTTCTTCCGCTGGCACCCCCAGCTCCGCGGCATGTGGGGCGAGCGGGCCCTGGAGAACCTGTCGGACAAGAAGATGGCCCCGTTCTTCGCCGCCCTGGACCGGACCAGGGTCAACGTGTTCTGCGAGTACGACCGCGACGCCCACGGCGTGCGCATCTTCGTGAGCCCGATGGACGGCTCCCAGGGCACTCACCTGTGGTGGGACGAGCGAGCCGCCGCCCTGGGCGAGCAGGCGGGGGGCGGAACGGGGTTCTTCAAGCTCCAGTACCCGCAGCCCTGCGGGCCCAGCTTCGTGACCGTCTGGGACGGGGACGCCGCCGGCGACCGCTACGTCCTGCTGGGGGGCGTGGACGGGAACGTGCGCAAGATCGACGTGGCCGCCACCGCCGACGACGGCAGCGCGATCAACTCCTACGCGTGGCTGGGACCGCAGATGATCTCGGACGCCTTCGACCAGGCGATGGTCATCGGCATGGAGTTCTCGCTGGGCAGCGACGGGGGGACGGTGAACCTGAACTGGGCCCTGAACACCGGGAGCGACCCGCTGGCCGCCTTCCAGGCCGGCGTGCCGCAGACGAGCGGGAGCCTCAACAGCGGCGGCCGCGCCACCCGCATCCGGGCCCGGGCCCGCGGCAACGCCATCGCCATGAAACTGAGCAACTCCACGCTCAACGCCCGCTGGTCCTTCGAGCGGCTGCTGTTGCAGACCGCCGCGGGGGGGCAGAACCGATAGGAAGTTTGGACCATGTTCGACCGAAACGCCACCACCCCCGCCGAGGTCCGCCGCTCCCTGCAGCGGCTCTACATGTTCGGCCAGGCGGACGGGGTGTCGATCGGCTTCAACGCCAGCCACCTCTACCAGGTCCTGCTGGGGACCAACCCCGGCCTGTCGATCGCCTCGGGACTGGTCGTGAAACTGGCCGACGCCAGCCTGTCCCTCTCCGCCAGCGGCCTGTCGGCCCCGGTGTTCGTGGCCAGCGGAGCATCGCACGCCAAGGGGATCGTGCCCGATCCGGGCTCGACCGCCGGCACGACGCACTTCCTGCGCGAGGACGCCACCTGGCAGACCACCGGCACGGTCAGCAGCGTGGGCCTCACCATGCCGGGCATCTTCACGGTCAGCGGGTCTCCGGTCACCAGCTCCGGGACGATCGCGGTCACGCTCAATACCGAGAGCGCCAACACCGCCCTGATGGGACCGGCCAGCGGCGCGGCGGCCACGCCGGCGTTCCGACTGCTGGTCCCGGCCGATTACCCGGCGTTCGTCGCCAGCGGCGCCAGCCACGCCGCCGGCGCGGTCCCGGACCCGGGATCGACCGCGGGGACAACGCACTTTTTGCGCGAGGACGCGACGTGGCAGTTGCTGCCCACGGGCGCGGGCTCGCCCCTGACCACCAAAGGCGACCTGTACGTATTCGACGCGGTCAATGACCGCCTGGCCGTCGGCAGCAGCGAGAACTTCCTGATGGCCGACAGCACGGCCGCGGCGGGCCTGAGCTACCAGGCGGCGGCCCGGCTGCTGGCCAAGGCCGGCCTCGGCGCCGCCGTCACCAACACGACCACGCGGACCAGCTTCGGCTTGACCTACACCCTGCCGGCCAACTACCTGACGCTGGGCAAGCACGTCCGCTGCCGGCTGTTCGGCGGCTACGCCGCCCAAAACAATACCCAGAGCTTCCAACTGGCCGCGTGGCTGAACGGGATCGGCGGCGCCGCCGGCGACGGGGCCAGCCCGACTACGAGTACTTCGGGCCGGTTTTTCCTGGAGATCGAGTTCATCGTGACCGCCACGGGCGCGAGCGGCACGGTGGACTGGGGCGGCTACTTCTACTTCGAGGCGGCCACCGGCGTCACCACCACCGTCATGGGCAACAACAGCGCGGCTTTGAACACGACGATCGCCAACACCGTGGACTTCAGTTGTCAGTGGACCGCCGCCAGCGCCAGCAACTCGGCCAACATGCGCGGCGGCACGATCGAGAGTTTGTGATGACCGATCTTTTGTGAACGAGGAGAGCCCCATGTACGGCAACGCGTTCGGAATGCCCTTCAACACGGCGGATCAGGCCGCGATGGCCCACGATCAGAACTTCGGGTTTGGCGGGTACCAGTGGCCGGATGGCTCCTACCACTCCATGCCCTACTCCAACCAGGCGGCCGGCGCGGCGGGGGCCGCTTCCGGCGGCGCCGGGGCGGGGGGCGGGCCCCAGTTCGGCTTCAACCCGCAGATCGCCAGCTCGTACGCCAAGGCGCTGTCGAGCCAGTGGAACCAGGCCCGCCAGGCCAACCAGCAGCAGCTCCAGACCATGCTGGGCCTGAGCCAGAACTACGGCCAGGGTCAACTGGCCCAGTCGGCCCAGCTCACGCAGCAGCAGAACGCCGCCGGGCAGCAGAACATGGCGTCCCGGGGCCTGTACAACTCGACCATCGCCCAGGGCCTGGCCAACGCCAACACGGGGCAGCAGCAGATTCGCGACAGCCAGATCAAGGACATGCAGACGCAGCAGCAGTTGGGCATCTACGGGCAGAACCAGATCACCTACCCCAATTTGTCCGCTTTCGCTCAACTGGCCTCGCAGCCCGGCGCGTTCTCGGGCAACTCGGGGATCGGGGCCCTGATGGGCGCGATGTCTAAATTCAATTACGGCGGCGCTGCCGCCGGCGGAGGAGCGCCGATGCCGCGCGGCCGATAAGCTACGAAAACGCCGCGTTCCCGCGCGGCACCTTACACCGCTGGGGCCGCAGGCGGGTAAGCCGCTGCCGACTGTTATTTCCTATGATGACCCATTGATTACCGCCGGCCTCGCCGGCAACGTCTCGCAGGCCCGCGGCACCCAGCTCGGGTTCGAGGACTCCCTCCAGGCCCGCTCCCTGGCCGACCAGGAGGACGCCCGCCGCCAGCAGGCCGCCCTCGAGCAGCAGCGCATGGCCATGGACGCCCAGCTCCAGGGCCAGCGTTCCGGCGGTTCCGGCACGGGGCAGATGGTCCCCAGCCCCGCCTACACCGAAGGGGGCGGCGGGACCGGCCCCACCCTCTACCAGCCCCAGGGCGCCCTCGGCATGATGCCGGCCGCGCAGGCCGCGCAGTTCGCTTCCGGCACGGGAGGACAAGCAGACCCCGGGACAGGGGGACAAGGGGCTTGGGGCACGGGCCGCTCGCGCTACGCCCACGCCCCGCTGGACGCCCAGGTCCAGCACGGCCGCGTCGACGACATGCAACAGAACGGTTACCTCAACGCCGCCGAGGCGGCGCGGTGGCACGGCCTGATCGAGTCCGGGGGCAATCCCTTCAACCAGAAGACGACCGCCGAGGAGGAGGCGGCGGCCCACTTGCGCAGCCAGATCTCTCCCTGGCAGCAGGCCCAGCTCGATCGCCAGTCGCGCTACGAGGAGGAGCGCGAGACGCGGGAGAGCTACCTGGCCCAGAAGGAGGCCATCAAGGAGCTGATCGACGACAAGCGCAAGCGGGCCGAGAAGCTGCACGACCCGGACGAGCGCGACCGGCTCACCAAGGAGATCGAGCAGCACGAGAAGGACCTGCGCGAGCTGGCCGAGGGGTACGTCAACCGCAAGAAGCAGCCCACGTCCCCTAGTCCCCTCGTCCCCTCGTCCCCCCGTCCGCCCGCGCCCCTCGCTCGCCAGGATGGCCTGATCCAGAACCCCGGCGGCGACGTCCGGCGCGACCCGGGCGCCGGGCAGATCTTCAACACCCAGGGGATGCGGGACTACCAGGACGCCGACGCGGCGCGCAACCGTGCCGGAACTGCCGGAACGGGGCAGGACTTTGGCCTGTCGATGGACCAGGCCCTCCAGCTCCGCCAGATCTACGGCAGCGGGGCGGCGGCCCGCGCGGCACTCCAGAAGTTCGGCTCTTACCAGGCGGCGCTCCAGGCAGCCGGGGAGCAGGGGTAGATCATGCCCGACATCTTTGACCAGGCCGACGCGCTGGCGGCGCAGACCGTCACGAACCCATCGCCCACCGGGCAGACGACGGTGCGCGAGCTGCCCTCCGGCAGTTCCGGCACGGGGACGACGTTCATCACCGGGGACGCGCGCGGCGTTCAGTCGCGCGGCGCGGACATCTTCGACCAGGCGGACGCGCTGGTGGATCTGCACCAGGCCTTCACCGCCGGCCGGGACCTCGCGCCCCACCTGCGCCAGCTCGACCGGCTCGGCTACGCGCCGCCCGAGGAGGACGGGGGGGCGAGGGGACGGGGGGAAGGGGGGACCGAAACTCGAAACTCGAAACTCGAAGCTCCCTCGATCGCGGCCGACCGGGCCTACCTGAACGCGCACCCGGAGATGGACCCCTCCGCCGTCGAGGCCGCGTTCCAGAAGCTGCAAAGCGGGCAAACCGGGCCCGCGTCCGAGACCACGCCCCAGCAGGCCCGCGACGCCATGAGCCAGGACGCGGGGCTCATGCGCAACCTCTCCGACGCGGCGCTGCGCACCATCGGCCAGAAGGTCCAGGGGATGGCCGGATTGGTCGCGCCGGGGGCGGGCCAGGCGGTCCAGCGCAACATGGACCTCACCTACGGGGACCGTCCGTCGGGCCTGGGCGGCTTCGCCGGGGAGCAAATCGGCAACGCCGCCAACCTCCCCTACATGCTCAGCCCGGCCGGGCGGATCCTGTCGGCCGGGGCGGCGGCGGGCAACCAGCGGATCGACGTCGCCAACGAGCGTTCCGGCAGTTCCGGCACGCCGGTGAGCTGGGCCGAGGAGCTGGGCCGCTCGGCCGAGATGGGGGCGCTGGATTACGGGACCAACCTGGCCCTCAACAAGCTGGGGGGGAAGATCTTCGGCTCGGTCGGCTCGATGGCCGGCAAGACCGCCATGCAGGTGGTCTGGGCCTACGCCAGGAAGTTCGGCATCGATGCGGTCACCAACGAGACGCTGGGGCACGCCTCGATCGCGGCCCAGAACCTGATCGCCGGGCGGGACATCACCGAGGGGATGGGGGCCAGCTCGGCGGCGGCCGGGATCGTGCAGACGGCCGGGATATTGGGGATGCACGCGGCCGTGCGGCAGTTTGCCGCGACGGGCGACTGGAAGTTCGCCGACAAGGCCGCGGGCCTCTCCGGGGGGGGCATGCCCGAGCCCGACGCCCGCGCCGCCCTGGGCCTCGACCCCAGGGGCCCGCTCACCCGCGATGCCGTGGACGACGCCTTCCGGGCGGCGGCCAAGGCAGCCCACGCCCAGGGCGTCGATTTGCGGCCGGGCGAAGAGGGCTACGAGCAGTGGCAGGCGAACATGCAGCGCGTCGCCGAGGCGGCCAAGGCCCTGCGTGATCGGGTCTCCGGCCGTTCCGGCACGGCCCCGGGGGCGCCACAAACGGACTCGACAAGCTCACCACGAACGGCGAGGGAGCAAGGGGAAGCCCCGGGCACCGGTCGCGCCGGCCCCCTTGCTCCTGTTGATCGGGCAACCGACCAAATCATTCCCGGCGGCGACTACCGGCCGCCGCCACGGCAGCCGGTGAGCGGGCCCGAGCAGTTCCTGGAGAAGTACGCCAAGGACAAGGCCGGCTTCAACCTGCCCGGCGCGCCGGGGGGGGGCGCGGGGACGCGGCCAGCGATGAGCTCCGTCGAATCGGGACGCGGGGACGCGGGAACTGAACCTCGAACCCCGAACCCCGAACCCTCAAAGGCGACCGACGAGCAAGCGATCCTCGCCGCCAACGCGGAGTTCAACCGGCTCAACGCCCAGAGGACCGACCCATCCCTGCCGCATCCCGCCGACCACCAAGCCGCGCTGGTGCAGAACATGCTGGCTGACTACGAGCTGGCCCACGGGGAGGACGCGGCCGAAGCGCTGATCGCGAAAATAAAGGCGGAGCGTCCCGTTGCGGAATCCGGCGCGGGCGGCCAGACTGCACCCAATGAGCAGCGCAACCAAATCACGTCCGGCAGTTCCGGCACGGTCCAACCCCAAGTCGGGCAATCAGGCATCGGAGGCCAGTTCCCGCAGTTTCGGCACGGGGAAACGCAGCACGGCGCGGCCGCCGGCGGGCAAGCAAACGACCAAGCAGCGCCAGGGGACGCAAGCCGACGAGGCGTAGGTCCGGCGTTCGATCGCGGTTCGACCCACGTCGGCCGCTCCCAGCTTCCCGACGGGCTGGTCGCCCACCTGAACGACCCCCAAGCCGCCTCCGACGCGATCCGGGAGCTGGTGCACTATGCCCAGAGGCCCGGGGCCGCCGGCCACGACCGCCGCGGCGTCGTTTGGCGCGCCGTCGACGCCGAGGAGGCCCGCGCCATCGGCCAGCGCATCGGGCTGCATCTGTCGGGTTATCACCACGTCATCGACAACTTCGGAATACGCCACGCTCTGGCGGCCCACGGCAGCGCCTCTACCGAACGGCCGCGCGGGCAGGAGCCGGTCACGGCCGCGGACCTGGAGCGTGTCCCGCAGATCGTGCGGCCGGAGAACCTCACCGGGGTACGGGCTGGCGACAGCGGCAACCCGATTTTGGTGTACGAGAAGCGGTTCAACGGCAAGACGATCGTGGCCGAGGAGGTGAGGGACAAACGCCAGCACCTGGCGCTGCAGACGGTCTATAAGCAAAAAGGGGAGGGCGGCGGGGAGCAATCCGACGAACGGGTGACAGCGCCTTCCGGCCCCCGGGGGTCGCCTCAGGGGCCGGACGCCACGTCCCCCGCTCTTACGTCCGAACACGACCGGCGCCAGCCGCCGCCCTCGAGGAGCGATCTTACCACGGTAGCGGCGGAGGGGCAACCGGCGCCGGCGCCCAACACCACCGCCGTTGTCCCGATCGGCGATCTGCACGTCGACCCGGCCCGCTTCCAGTACAAGACCGGAGGCGACAGCAAGACCGGGACGAGCTCCCTGCTCAAGGGAGTCAAGACCTTCGACCCCTCCCTGGCCGGCGTGGTCGCCGTCTGGCACGACCCCTTCGACGGCAGGACCTACGTCGTCAACGGGCATCACCGCTACGAGCTGGCCAAACGTTCAGGCGCGGCGAGCTTGAACGTCATGTACCTGCGGGCCCACACGGCCAGCGAGGCCCGCGCCGCCGGCGCCCTGATCAATATCGCCGAGGGGCGCGGCAGCGCTCTGGACGCGGCCCGGCTCTTCCGCGACAGCGGGCTCTCCTCCGCCGATCTGGAGCGGGCCGGCCTGTCGCTGGGGGAGAAAAAGGTGGCCGACGGCGCCGCCCTGGCCCAACTCGATCCGCTCCTGTGGAAGATGGCGCTGGCCAACGAGATTCCCGAGAGCCGCGCCGTCGCGATCGCCGGGGCGGCGCCAGGGAATGCCCCCGACGCCCACGCCCAGCAGCGCGCACTGGCCACGCTGATCTCCCAGCAGGAAAAGAAGGGGACCAGGCTGGGTCCGGAGGAGATTTCCGAGATGGCCCGCTTCGTCCGCTCGGCCCCCACGGCCGAGAAGGACGAGGCCTCGCTGTTCGGCGTGGAGCGCCTGCGTCAGAGCCTGGCCGTCGAGAAGGCCCGCCTGGCGGCGTGGCTCAAGCGGCAGATGCGGCGGGACAAGAAGCTCTTTGGCAGTGTGGCCCGGCCCGGCAATGCCCAATCGCTGGCCAAGGCGGGGAACGTGATCGACCGCGAGGCCAGCTCGAAGATCAGCGACCAGGCGGCCGAGGCCGAGTACGCGTTCGACAAGCTCTCCACCAGCAAAGGGCCGGTGGCCGAGGCCCTCAACCACGCCGCCGACCAATTGGCCCGCGGACAGGAGTTCGACGATGTCGCACAAAAGCTCGAGCGGGACGTTGCAGCCGCGCTTTCCCCGGCTGCTGCCGGGACCCCGGCAGCGGGTGATCGCGGCCACGAAACAGGCGCTGGCGACGCTGGCGGCACAGCCGTCGCCGCGGGCGGCGGGGGACAAGGAGGCAAGGGGACAGGGGGACAGGGGGAGCGGCCCGGTCCCCGCGCTCCCGGCAATGCCGGCGCCGACGACGTCGAGCGACAGCGAAATCCCGACGACGTCGGGGCAGGCGCCGCCGCAGTAATCCCGTGGCGCGAGGCCCGAACCGGAAAGGGGGGCACGTTCGCCGGGTACCACGGCAGCGGCCGCGCCGACCGGGAGTCGGCCTACACCGTCGAAGGGTCCCCTCCGATCCTGGGCGAGGCGCTGTATCTGGCGGACACCCGGGGGAACGCCGGCCAGTACGGCCCCATCGTGGAACGCCGCACGGTCACGCTCCGCAACCCGCTGGTCCTCGACGATGACGGGCCCTGGCGGGCGCTGGCCCGCGGGGCGGGCGTGTCGCCCAACCCCGTCGACCTCGCACCGGGCGGCGTGGAGAGGATGCGGGAATCGGCGCGGAAGCTGCGCGCGGCGATCGAGCGGGCGGGGCACGACGGCGTGATCGTCCGCCTGACCAGCCCCGTCGAGGGAGACGAGACCAAGGCGCTGGGGAAGGTCTTCGGGCACGATCAGATCATTGCCTTCAACCCCGCGGCGGCGGCGGCGAGCGAGTCCAGCAGCTCCGGCACGGGTGGGGGGATGGCCTCACCGGCGCGTACGTTGGAGTCCCATCCATCCGCGAGTGCCGCGCCGCCCGGCGCCAGGACCCAGCCGCCGCGGACGGCGCGAATCGCGGTCGATCCGATCGCCGGCGGCCAGGCCAGGAAGCTCAAGGAGATCGTGCTGGACCTGGGCCGAGGGGTCGGGAAGAACGTCCGCCAGCCGGCCAAGCCGGCCCCGGGGGCCCAGACCCTCGGCACCTACTTCCCTTCCAGCACGCGCACGGTCGTCCGCTTCGCCGGGGACCTGGACACCAGCGCCCACGAGGTGGGGCACCTGCTGGACGATCGCCACGGCGTGGTGAGCCAGTGGGCCGCCAACCGCCTGCGCTCCCCCTTCGACAAGGAGCTGATTCCCGACTTTTCCGGCTACGGCTCGGTCACCAAGACCGGCCCGCGCAGCAAGCTGTCGTATCAGCGCGGCGAGGGAGTGGCCGAGTGGGTCCGGGCGTGGCTGGTCAACCCGGACGCGGCCGAGAAGGCGGCGCCCCAGTTCAGCCAGTGGTTCCAGCAGAAGGTGGGCCAGGAGGACCTGGCGGCCCTGCGGGCATTTGGGGACGACGTTCGCCGCTGGGCCGGGCTGTCGGCCGCCGACAAGGTGAGCGCCAACATCCGCTTCCCCGGCGAAAGCACGCCCCTCACCACCCGCATCGCCAACTTCCTCACCGGCGGCGACGGGCCCGGTTTCAAGCTCAATGCCTGGGACCGATTCGTCACGGCGTTCCTGGATGACCTCAAGCCCGTGACCCGGGGACTGGAGACGCTGCGCCAGCTGCGTCCGGAGATCGAGCTGCCGCAAGAGCGGCCGATCGGGGCGGGCACGCGGCGGCGGCCGCCGCCGGCCGAGCTGGCCCTGGCCCAGCTCCGCGACTTCGCCGGCGAGAGCACCAAGCTGACCGAGATCCTGCGGCATGGCCCCATCCGCTACGAGCCGCGCAACCCGGAGATAGCCGTCGAACGCGCCTCCGGCGTCGGGGGCGGGGCCGACTGGTTGCTGGGTAAGGGGCTTGGGGCCGTCGAGAAGATGGACCATGAGGACCTGGCCGACCTGCACCGGAAGGCCGCGGTCTACCTGGACAGCGAGCGGGTGATGGAGAAGGCGGCGCTCATCCGCAAGGAGACGGACGAGCTGGTCCGGGAGCTGGAGGACCGCGTCCATCAGCGCGCCGCCGACGAGGGCCGCGCTCCCACGGAGAAGGAGCTGAAGCGACTGGAGCGGGCCCAGAAGCGGTTGAAGGACCGGGCCGAGGCCCGCATCCAGCGGCTGGCTGGCTGGGGCGGCGGGGTCTACAGCGACGAGACGGTGGCCCGGGCCGCCCTGGAGGAGATCGCCGCCGACCCCCAACTCCATCAGAACGTGAGCGAGCTGGCCGGCCGTTACCGCACCTGGGCCGAGGGCGTCTTGCGCTACATGGTGGACGGGGGGCGGCTCAGCGAAAAGAGTTACGGCGAAATCAAGGCGGCCAACCAGTTCTACTCGGCCTTCCACCGGGTCATCGAGCCGGTGCTCTCGTCAGGGGGAGCGGGGCGAGGCACGTCCAAGCTGGGGAAGGTGAGCCAGCCGTTGCAGCGGTTCAAGGGGTCCACCCGCCAACTCGAGGACCCGTACGTGTCGCTCCTGCGGCAGACGGCCGAGATCGTGCGCGAGACCGACCGCAACGCCGCCCTGGACGCCTTCGCGGACCTGCTGCGCTCGGAGCGCAAGATGTACGGTCAGGGCGGAGGAGGGCCACCGGTCGACCTCGATTCGGTGGGCAGCCGGGCCTCCGGCAGTTCCGGCACGGGGGATGCCATCACCGTCTACCACCGTGGGGCAGCCGAGCAGTGGCAGTTCGCCCCGGACGTGCACCGCGCCCTCAAGGGGTTTGGCGACGCCCCGGACCAGGCCCTGGCCCTGCGGCTGGTGTCGCTCTTGGTCAAGAAGATCCCGCAGCACGCGGTGGCCACCTACAACCCGCTCTTTTGGGTGCGGCAGATGTTCCGCATGGCCGGGCACCTGGGGGCCTACAGCCAGAGCGGGGCCAACCCGCTGGACGTTCTCCATCCCCGCGCCGCCCAGCAGAAGGAGGCGATGCGGACCTACGGCGGGGACCTGGGGCGCGGGCCGGCGGGCTCGATCGATGACTGGCGCCGCCTGGTGGACCGGGAGCTGAGGAACTTAGCCGCGGACCGGAGCACGGTGATGGCCATTCCGGCCCGAATGGCCCGCTCGCTGCACGATGCCAGCATGCACCTGTCCGGCGGCCTGGCCCGGGCCGCCGAGTTCCGCCGCGCCTTGGACAAGCGCATGGCCGAGGGTTACAGCGCGGCGGACGCCGCCCGTCTGGCGGCCCACGACGCCCGCAGCCTGATCGACTACGCGGTCGCCGGCCGCTTCGTCCGCTCGGTGGACCGTTATGTGATGTTCATGAACGCCGGCGTGCAGCACGCCGCCCGGCTGCCCCGCGCCGCCGCGGCCAATCCCTGGGGGACGCTGGCCCGCTTTGGCCTGTTCGCCCTGGTCCCGGCCCTAGCCGCCTACCTGTGGAACAGCCGGCGCCAGGAGGACCTGGAGGAGTGGCGGCAGCTGCCGGCCTGGCGGCGCGACTTCGGTTTGAACTTCAAGGTCGGCCACCTGTGGTGGACCATCCCCATGCCCTACGAGCAGGGGGCGGCGGCCCATCTGTTCGTGCGACTGCTGGACCGCTTTACCCACGGGCCGGCGGTCAATGCCTTCGAGGGGTACGGCTCGAGCCTGCTGCACGGCGCCGTGCACGTCGACGCCGCGGCGGGGGTGGGCGGCCCGATCCACACCCTGCGCGAGCTGGCGGCCAACCACTCGGATTTCTTCGGGCGATCGATCATTCCCCCGGAGGACGAAGGCAAGGACCTGTCGCTGCGTCCGGGGGTCAGCCACGCCAGCCGGCTGGCCCAGGTCCTGGGCCAGATCACCGAGAAGGCGGGCATGGGGGTGGACGCGCGCAAGATCGACTACTTCCTGGCCCAGACCCTGGGCGGCGGCGAGCACGTGCTGGCGGCCCTGTCGGACCTGGGGCGGCCGGACAAGCCCGGCTTGGGGAACCTGGAAGTGAGCGCCAGCGGCATCGGCTCTTACCCGCCGGCCTTCACGGCCCGCGACGCGCAGTGGGTGATGGACAAGGCCCACGCCATCGGGGACGAGAGCAATCCCCGCTTCCGCTCTTTCATGGCCCTGCTGCACGAGCAGGCCTCGGCCCAGACCCTGGCCCAGCGCGACGAGCTGGCCGGGCGGGTGCGGCAGGAGGCGGGCAAGCTGCGCGAGTTCTACGACGCCCACGGCGAGGCCCTGCTGGCCGCCAAGCAGGCCGACCAGACGCTCAATGAGGCCGGCAATGCCGAGCGGGACCTCAAGCATCTCACCGGCCGGGAGGCGGCCGACTACGAGCGCCAGCACGTCCCGGAGCTGAAGCGGGGGGATCGGGCGGCGGACCTGAAAGCCGACATCGACGCCATCCGCCGGGAGATGGAGCAGACCCTCGACGATCCGGGCCTGAAAGAAGAGCAGCGCGATCGCGCTCTGCGGAAGCTGGACGCCCAACTCAAAGAGGCGGTCCGGCGGGCGACGGAGAAGCTGGCGGCTTAGTGGGCCCGCGTGAAGTCAGGCGAGTGGGCCATGATCCAGAAGGCCCACCCCGCCACGCCGGCGAGAATGACGCCCAGGGCGATGAGCACCCCGCGTCGATCCCGTGCCGTCGGCGGCCTTGTGCCGCGCGCCGCGGCGCGGCGCTTCACCGCAGCCGCGATCGCCAAGGCGGCGGTGATGATGATCCCCTTGGCGAGCGGGTTCCAGGGTTGAAGGTCCGCCATGCTACCTCGGCCGCCGGAAGATGAATTGGTAGCCGACCCCGATCTCCAGGCTTCCGCGAAGCGGGTTGGACGAGGCCAGCTCCCACCCCTGCTGCCCCTGCTCGTTGAGTAGATCCTGGAGCACCTGGGCGGGCTGCCCATCGCGCTGGCGCATCTCGCCGATCACGACCCTGTACTCCCACCGGCCGCCGACCGGCTCGGCCCGGGCGCTCATGCGGTCAAAGGCCAGGAGCGCAAGGCACGCCACGATGGCCGCTGCAATGAAACGGTGCATGTTGCTGACGATCGGTTGGCGGGGCGGCCGGCTGAAGGTCCGATACCGCGGTAGTCACTCCTCGTCCTCGTTGATGGCCCAGACGACGGCGACGATATCGGCCACCGTCACGCACTCCAGCAGCTCGGCCAGGGTGAGGCCGCCCAGCGCCATCGCCTTGACCCCCATCTTGGACTGGACGCGCCGGGTCAGGTCCCTGCGGTTTTCCCGGGCCCTGGCGTGCTCGATCAGCAGCTTGCGGAACTCCTCGACGAGCAGGCGGCGCTCGATGTTCTCGGCGGCTTTAGTCATCGCATGGGCTCCAATGTGCGGGCCGCGGCGGCGACTTGGTGAGCGAAGGGACCGATGTCGATCATCTGGGGATGCTTCACCAGCAGCGCCTCGATCGTGCCGCAAACGCCCATGCTGCCAGCAGCATGGGTGTTAGGGCCCTCGGGACGGAGCATCGCCCGCATCCCGTATGCCTCCTTCAGCTCCTTGGCCGCGATCGCGGCGGCGGGACCGCCCATGGCCGCGAGGGCGCACAGATCCTCGAACTTCTCGCGGATGATGTTCCTGGGCCGCTTCCCGCGCTCGTCGGGGTCAGGGAGCCTCGGCGTCATCGGGAGCGGGACCCCGGCGGCCACGCGCACCGCCCAATCCCGGTTCTGGTGGAAGACCTTGCACTTGGGGCAATACAGGTGCAGCACGTCGCCCGCGTTGTGCGAGACCGCGCCGCAGTGCTTGCAACGGATGGCCGCGTGGCGCGGGGCGCCCAGGGGCTCGATCGCGTAGATCGTGAAGTGGTGGGCGTCAGCGCGGACGAACCAGGCGTCCCCCTCGGCCGCCTTTTGCATCAGCGCCGGGCACTCCAGGCACAGGTCGAGCTCCTCGGGGGTGAGGTGGTCCGCCCAGGTGACGCGATAATCGCCCCGAGTCAGGGCGTGGACGCGCTCGACCAGCTTCAGCATCCGGACGTCTCGATTCTGTTCCCGGCACATTTGGACCTCCCGCCAGCGAATATACCACGGCATAGACGGTTGTGGTAGTCCCGCCGCGATTGCGGTAAGCTCGGGCGATGGCCAAGAGCACAGAGGATGACAAGGGGACAAGGGGACCGGGTGACAAGGGGAAGGAAAACCGACCGCCGCCGCTATTCCTGGCCCCCGAGCAACTCTCCTACGCCCGCCGGCGGTTGGCGTTCCTGGAGCAGTCAGATCTGTCGCTTCTGTGCAGCCTGCTGGACAGCCAGCGGCTCACGACCCAACTCTACCACGACGCCATGCGGGCCGGCAACGTGGTGCGGCGCGAGACGCAGCGGGGCGAGACCCGCGAGCGGGCCGAGGAGATCGCCAACCAGGAGGTCCTGGAGCCGCGCGATCAGCTCGGCTTCACCCCCGCCGCCGCCGACATGGACCGGGCCCGCAAGCTGCTGGCCGAGTGGAAGCGGATGCCGGAGGCCAAGCTCCTCCTGAACCCTGAACCCTGAACCCGCAGCCCCATCTGGCCGATGGGAATCGGCCCGATGTTCACCTTCCCGCCGATCAGCCCCGGCCCCCCTTACGGCCCGCTCGACCCCCGCCAGGCCCTTGCCTCACCCTGGCGGACATTATCGACCTGCTTCGCCGCCGCCTTCGTCACCGGCCTGTTCGGCGCCCTGGCCCGGCGGCTGCGGTTACGGGACGCCCTACTGGCCGCCGGCGTCTCCGGCGCCGCCGGCCTGGTGGTGGGCTCGCTGGCGATGGCCGCGTGGCCCGACCGGCCCTACCTCATCTTCG